>PVMK01150556.1_pt1 | contig 45094 bp, 39 predicted proteins | sample 1853481 | NCBI WGS metagenome assembly PVMK01 (sample SAMN08533507, study PRJNA380276) | Marine sediment metagenome, whole genome shotgun sequencing project.
GAGACCCGGATCCTCTATTTCAAATTGATCCCTGAAAATTCGAATGATTTCTGATTTTATCTCGTCACGTGTCATGAATCCTTATCTTTCCGCCCGTAATATAATAGAAAACTGAACGAAATACAATTTTATTTTTCTGACAGGATTAACAGGATGGACAGGATAGAGAAATACGAGCCCAAAATAAATTCTGCCTAAATAAATGTTTCATACGAGGGAAGGGAGGTGCTATATCCTGACACCTGACACCCGACACCTGAAACCTATAATAGTCAATTCTCTGCCTCTCTACGAGCTGGAACCCGGCGGATCCGGGTTGGGTTTGGCAGTGAGAAAAGGTTCAAAGTGGTACCACTGCAGAGGATAGTTGCCAAGGGTTGTTTCCAGAATATCGGCGTATTTTTGAGCAGATTGTCGAATCGCCCCGGTTCTTTCCTCCCGTGAAGTGCAAACCAGGGCAATGGGTTCCGACATAGTGAAATGATACTGATTTTTCCCTGTGCGAAATGCGAAAAAAATAAACAACGGGGCGCCGGACAATAAGGCCAATAAATGCGGCGCCTCCGGCAGCAATATTTCACGGCCGAGGAATTTTACCGGGACGGTTCGTTGACCCTTTTCCCACACAAAATCCCCGGTTAACGAAACCACTCCGCCCGATTCGATAAATCTAATCCCCTCCAGGATATCCATAGGGGATCCACCGTCCTGTTCCACCGCAATGATCCGGATTCCGCTTTGGGAAAGGCTTTCCTTTTGAATCTGCTCGATTTGTTCCTTTTGCTTGACGCCCATATAAAGCAGCAGCCGGATACGATTGACCTTTCGCTTTAAAAGATGGGCGGCAACATCCCAGTTTCCCATATGCGACATCAGCAAGATGCCGCCTTTTCCGTCATCAATTGATTTTTCAAGGTGTTCACAACCTTCAGAAGTGAAAGTGAGTTCGTCGGATTCCTGAAGCAGAAACCGGTCCATAAAAACATCGGTAAAATTATGAAACTGCCGCCAGGTACACCACAGGTGAAACAGCCGGTGGCGATCAGGGTAAAGCGCCCGGTAAAGCCTCACACTGTTTCCCACTCTTAAAGGGAATAAAAGGAAAAACCCGGTGGCGACGATCCAGGCAAAGACAACAAATACCCACAGACCCAATTTTCCGGATATGAAAATGATAGATTTATATAAGAATTTCCTCATAACGCCCAGCGTCTCTTTTTTGATAACCTTTGAACCCGTGAACGGTTATATTATTTTAGCCTTAAATGTTTAAACATTTTTTCGTATCGTTCAGGGCCGATGATCAGCTTCACTGTACCCAGAGATCCGAGTATTGTTCCGAGAAACCCCGGCGCCATGACACTCTGGCCTGCCAGGAATAATCCCTTGACCGACGTGCGATTTAGTATCGAGGTTTCAAGCAGCTGGTCTGAAGAACGAAGAACGCCATAGGCCGAACCTTCCGGGCTGTTAACCCAGTCTCGTGTGGTAAGCGGCGTATAAGCGTCCAGTAGTTTTGCGCCGTTCAGCGGCCCCAATATATCCTCCGCTTCATGAATTAAGCGCCAGGCTCTATTTTCCTTTTCCCTGACATAATCCTCCCCCCGCCGGCCGGTTTTTGTGTGCTCCCATTTTTGCCAGCGTTCGTACTCACCTGATGTCAGGATGGTCAGCAAATTTTTTCCATGCCGCCCGCTCTCTCTTAATTGATAGTATTTCAAATCAAGAATGTTTCCGTTTTTTCCCGTATGAATTTTGAAAATATTATAGGGTATGGCCTCATGGGATGAGGTGTCAATACTCACATGGGCGCAAAACATTCCATCGGTGTCAACCATTTTCGATACGAGTCTGCGATATGAAGGTTTTGCCACGCCATCCGGCAGCATATTGAGGACGACTTTGGGATGGACGGTGCCGATGACGACCGGCGATTTCAATTCCGACCCCGATTTCAATTGAACGCCTTCGACAACGCGATTGTTTACAAGAATTTTTTCCACGCCATCACCCAGAACGATTTTGCCCCCGAGGGATTTAAGGCGTTCGGCAAAGGCATTGGCCATCTGGGCACTGCTGCATTTTAAGCGCCAGGATGAGAACAGGTATGTAGCCAGCACCATGTTGTGATAAAAAACGGGGCACGATTCCAGCGGAACGCCGATCCAGCAGCAAGGGATGCCGAGAACTGCCCGGAGACCGGGAGAGCATTTCAATTCAGTGAGGATTTCTCCGAACGGTTTCATATTCTCAAGCATCGAGACATCGTTTGGCCCTGAAAACAGAAAATCAAGGGTGTGAATTTTTTCGCCATGCTGCCTTATGATTTTCATTATCAGGCTGATCTGCCGATGTTCGTCCGGAAAAGCATTTCTCAAATTTTCTTCATAGGCGTCAAAACCGTCCGGAAGGTCAAAGGCGAAGTCCTCGAAGATATATCTGTCGATGATGCCTTCGGTCCCCATCCTTTCAACCGGGATTCCCGGGGAAACACCCAGAAAATCGAACAGCCTTCGCAAGACCTGGCCGTCATCGAGCGATCCCAAATAGTGCACGCCGACGGCGCAATCCAGCCCCTCGCGGGTGTAGCCGCGCATCAATCCCCCAGGCAAAGGATTCTTTTCTATCACGGTTGTCTGAAACCCCAGCTGAGCAAGGATGATGGCGGTCGAAAGTCCCCCCACACCGGATCCGATAATCAAAGCATTTTGGGAAGCAGATCTGTCAATTTCCATATCCTATGATTTTCGTACGAAAGGATGAATCAGAATTCTCTGGGTAATAAGTCGCGTAAATGTACAAGTATTTCTTAAAAAATCAACAAATGGACGAAAATGGGAAATTCTTTCTTTACCGGGTGCATAACTGACACTGACCGGCACTTCGATAACAGGAAGTTTTTGCCATCCGGCTTTTACCAGGATTTCGACCTCAAACTGGAACCTTCTGGCGATTACGTTCAGTTTCAGCGACTCGGGCAGGGGATAGATTCTGAACCCGCTTTGAGAATCGGCCATACGGGGTCCTCCCGAAAGCACTATCCAGAAATTGGAAAATTTGCGCCCAAACCGGCTTGTCCAGGGGATTTTTTTACCCACCATACCCTGACGCATCCCCACAACCAGCGGTCGCTCATTTTCCGGAATCGCCGCCATCATCTGCAAGGCATCCTGGGGATCATGCTGTCCATCCGCGTCAATTGTGATTGCCCATTCGGCAATTTTTTGAGCTTCGGTAAACCCGGTGATTAGCGATAGCGCGATGGATATGGCGAGATGTTTGGTACCGTTCATATCATCGTCTGCAAAGGGTCAAGCTGCATCTTTGTTTACCTCAAAAAACCAATTCTGAGCTGTTTGTGACCATATATTTTGACTGCCCATGGCTGGCCATATTCTTGGCAATGGAATGATAGCTTCTTTGGTTTTACGTTTTCAACGCAGGGTACAAACTAAGAATCATATTACTATTTTATTCAAAAAAATCAAGGACTTTTTAATTATTGGCGCTCTCAATAGCAATTTGTTTTGTGGTAATAGTGCAGCCACACTAAGCTTTTTCCGAGACTGCGCTCGGAAAAAATGGCCCCTTCGGGGCAGCAAGCACGCTGATAATTTAAAGTAGCAAATTATAGGTTTCAGGTGTCAGGGAGTTGAGGCCTTTATCCTGAAACCTTGTATGAAACTTCATCAGGATACGGCAAAATCAAAGTGGGGCCGACAACCCTGGCTCACCATACGCAAGGTGTTTAAATCGTCCTCGTCGTCGTGCTCGTCCTCGTAATCGAAAACTAAAGCTGGTGAAACCCTTTGCCAAACGAATCGAGGACGAGAACGAGTACGAGGACGACGACGAGAACAAACCGAAGGATGAGCTAAGTCCGCACCCCGCAGCTCTCGTATGAAACTGTAAAGTTTCTTTTTCGATTTGACCGGCCGTTTTTTTTGGCCGGCGGCTGGGCTGACACCTTCATTTCCTTACAACATGTTGTCAGAAAAACCCCGATAAGGGCCTAATATACGGTAATTGCCGCAATTGCAATTTTTCAGGAACGGACATCTTGACCGAAGCTTTCTGATTTGATAGAAAAACCGAGCCATGGAAAAAGAATCTATCAAATACGAGCGCCAGAGAGAAAAAATGGTGCGCAGCCAGATTGAAGCACGGGGGATCAAGGCGCCAAAGGTTCTGGCCGCCTTTCGCCGAGTGCCCCGCCATCTTTTTGTCAGCGAGGCCTTAAGAGACCAGGCGTATGGTGATTATCCCCTGCCGATTGGAGAACAGCAGACCATTTCTCAACCATATATTGTGGCGGAAATGACCCAGGCTTTGGATCTCGGTGAAGATGACCGGGTCCTAGAGATCGGCACCGGTTCGGGTTATCAAGCTGCCATCCTTGCACAAATCGTTTATCGTGTTTACACCATTGAACGCAAACACCCGCTTTATTTGCAGGCACGCAATCTTTTTGACAAATTTCACTATCACAACATTGTCATGAAATATGGCGACGGAACCAAAGGATGGCAGGACGAAAGCCCTTTCGATGGAATTATTGTGACTGCCGGTGCTCCACAGATTCCTGATGTGTTGATCGATCAGCTGGGAGAAGGCGGCCGGCTGGTGGTTCCCGTCGGCAACCAGCATACCCAGGAACTCATTAAAATTTTTCGAGACAACCAAAACGTCCGGCAAACCAGTCTAGGCGGATGCCGATTTGTCAAACTCGTTGGAGAACATGGATGGAAGGAAGCTTGAATTAAAATAATTATGAAAGAAAAATTCATCGGTACGTGGAAAACCGCATTTTTTGAAAGTCCGGGTCCGGCATCTGTCAGAAAAGCTGTTTCGCTCGCTCTAAAAGGTATTTGCATGGGGTCAGCGGATGTGATTCCGGGGGTTTCCGGGGGTACCATTGCCTTGATTACCGGGATATACGAGGACCTGATAGCGGCCCTGAGGTCATTGGATATAAAAATGGTTCGAAAGATACTTAGCCTTGATATCAAAGGAGCCGTTGCAGATGTCCATATCCGCTTTTTACTTACCTTGTTTTCCGGAATCATTGTGGCGATTCTAAGCCTGGCACAGCTAATGAACTATCTGCTTCACTACCATCCGGTGCCGATATGGAGTCTTTTTTTCGGCCTCATCGTGGCTTCGATTCTGATGGTCGGTAAACAGGTCACCAATTGGCGGGGCAAAGCCGGTATTTGCTTTGTTGCCGGGATATTGGCGGCCACCGTTATTGTCAACCTGATACCGATCCAAACTCCAGAAGCGCTTTGGTTTATTTTTCTTTGCGGGATTGTGGCCATCTGTGCCATGATATTGCCGGGAATCAGCGGTGCGTTCATTTTGCTGATTTTAGGAAAGTACGAATTCATTACCGCAACACTGAAAAATCCGTTTCTGGCGCAAAATATCATAATAATTCTGGTTTTTTGTCTCGGGTGTGTGGTTGGATTGGCGGGATTTTCCAGGGTATTAAACTACCTGCTTGGAAAGTTTCACAATTTGACCCTGGCGTTTTTAGCCGGTCTGATCACCGGTTCTTTGATGAAAATCTGGCCATGGAAGGAGGTCCTTGAAACCCAGGTAATCAGGGGAAAAGCGCATGTAATTTGGGGCCGACCTATCATGCCGGATACGTCCGGTGGTGAATTATACTTTGCGATAGCTCTTATGGTATTAGGATTCTTAGCAATATGGGGCATTGAGCGATGGGCTAAAAGGGAGGTTTAGGTGAGCGTGGGTCAGCAATGGGTCTTTGGTGATTAGCGTCTCTTTCTTTTTTTAGAAATTCTATAAATACCCGGCTTAAAGGCGACAGACTGCGATGCTTGTGGCGGGTAAGGTAGAAGCTGCGTTTGAGTTTCAAACCTTTGACGGCGATAGCCTTCAAACTACCGATTTTAAGATCTTCGGATACAGCCAGGGTGGAGAGGATTGATACGCCCACCTTGTTCTTAATTCCCTGACGAACGGCTTCGGTGCTCCCTAATTCGGCCGCGATTTTCAGGTCCTCAATGGTATACCCTTCACTGGCCAGGCTCAGCTGAATGGTGACCAGTGTTCCGGAGCCGTTTTCCCGCACAATAAAAGGTTCGGAGAGAAGCAGGTTTAAGTGGATTTCTTTCCTTCGTGCCCAGGGGTGATTTTCCGGAACAATCAGGCGCAGTTCGTCTTCGATTAATTTTTCCTGAAAAATATTCTTTTCACCGGACTCCGCACCGACCACTCCCATTTCCAAATTGCCGGACAACACCCCATCGATGATTTTCTCCGTATCCGCTACCATCAGCGAAATTGTAACTTCAGGATATTGTCCGGTAAACGCACCGATTATTCGGGGCAATAGATATGTCCCTGGTATCGTGCTGCCGCCGATAAGAAGTCGACCTTTAATTTTCCCGTTAAATTCTGCCATTGCTGCCTCGGTTTCATCGCTGAATGCCAGAATTTTACGGGCATAACCATAAAGCAATTCACCGGCTTTCGTCGCGACCGCTTCTTTTGATAAACGGTCAATCAAGCGGCAGCCGAAATGGTCCTCTAAGTCCATAATATGACTGCTGACAGTCGGCTGAGACAAATGCACACTCTTTCCGGCCCTGGAAAAGCTTTTGAGCTCAACGACTTTGCAGAATATTTTTAATTGCCACAGATCCATGATACAGATATCGTTTATTGGGTGATTAGTTGATTTGTTAAGTGGTTATAAATATTGATTTATCCCGTATTTGCAAAATAATTGGACACTGTCACTCCGAAAAGGCTTCACTACGCCCGATATTGTCCAAAAAAAAAGCTGTTTTCATAGTAAATTATAAGGTCTGTAATATCTATATACTCGTCTAAAATCCAGATACTTATCTAACCGCGCACCGCTTGCGATTTATTTACTGGTCGCGGTCTATTCAGAAATTTGTCGGTACTTTTCCCTGATTTTCTTTTCCACCAGGGGCGGTACCATGCCTTTGATGCTGCCGCCGAACTGGGCGGCCTGTTTAATAATGGATGAACTGGTGTATATCCATCGCAGACCGGTCATCAAAAAAACCGTTTGGACTTCCCGATTGAGCCGGCGATTCATCAGCGCCATCTGAAACTCATACTCAAAGTCCGATAATGCGCGCAGCCCGCGAAGAATGGCCTGTGCTTTTCGCTGGTTAGCATAATCCACCGTAAGACCATCAAAGATGTCAATTTCGACATTGGAAAAGTCTTTCATACTCTCTTCCAACATTTCACGACGTTCCTCAAGGGGGAAAAGAAATTTTTTCCCGGGATTGGTCAGTATGGCGACGATGATTTTGTCGAAAAGTTTCACTCCTCTTTCAACAATGTCCAGATGGCCGTTGGTTACAGGATCGAAAGATCCCGGATAGATGGCGATTTTTTGCATGTCTATGATTCCTTATAATTTAAAAATGAAACAAGGGTTTTCCCGTATCTGCGCTGATCGGAAATTTCAAACGGTAACTGACTCTTTAGGACCGGCTCCAGGTAAGAATGCTCGACAACAATCCGGGCACCATTCTCCATGGATTGACTGCTGTGAAGATTATACAATGTGGGTTCAATCATATTTTTATTGTAGGGTGGATCCATGAATATCAGATTAAAGGCAGATCGCAATGAACCCAGGCAGTTTAAATTACGGGTAAGGTCCCATCGAAGAATTTTTGTCGGGCTTTCAAGGGAAAAGCTTCTAATATTCTCTTGCAAAACGGATATTGAATCGTTATCAACATCTACAAAAACAACCGATTCGGCTCCACGGCTCAGTGCCTCGATACCAAAAGCACCGGTCCCGGCAAACAGATCCAGCACCGTCGATTCCTGAATTTGAAAAGCAAGAATATTAAATATTGCTTCCCGAATTCGTTCGGCCGTGGGTCTGGTTTTAGTGCCCCGAACCGACCGAAGCTTTCTACCTTTCAACTCTCCTGCAATTATTCGTAAGGCCATTTAATTCCGAACTTAGTACAGATATCGTTGATTGGTTGATTAGTTGATTGGTTAAGTGGTTGTAAATATGGATTTATCCCATATTTGCAAAATAATTGGACACTTCATGTTTCAACAATCGAAACATTCTTAAATCATCACTATAATTTACCTAATCAACCATCCAACTTTGCTGCAAGTCCGCCTTCAGTTTGGCGGATAAACTATTCAACGAGGTCTTTTGTGGCAAAAAAGAAGAGTTGAGTTTCAGCTCAATTTTCTGCCTTTGAAGCTTTTGATTTTCTTGTGTAAAAAACTGCGTCCAACTCCGATGGCTTCGGCTGTCTTGGTGACGTTGTCCCTGTGCTGCATCAGTTTTCGAGTGATAAATGTTTGTTCAAAAACCGATCTGGCCTCTTTAAGGGTCTCAGAATTAAGAAATTGATATTCGGTCAAATCGTTGACCCAATTGGACTCCAGGATATATGCATCCGGTATATCATGGCTGTCAATTGCATCGTCATCCACCAGAATGGCCAGACGCTCCACCAGATTCTTCAGCTCTCGGACATTTCCGGGCCAGGTATATTTGCCCAAGATCTCAAGTGCATCAGAAGTTATCTTTTTTCTTCTGTCGCGATTTTGGATCGCAAAATCTTCTAAAAATGTTTCCACCAGGAGGGGAATATCATCTGCACGCTGTCTTAAAGCCGGTACGTTGATGGGTAATACATTCAACCGGTAAAAAAGATCCTCTCTGAATCTGCCCTTTTCAATCTCTTCCTCAAGATTCTTATTGCTGGCCGCAATGATCCTTACATCCACGCTAATCGTCCGACTACCACCCACGCGCTGGATTTTTTGTTCCTGAAGCACTCTCAAAATTTTAGCCTGGGTTTGAAGGCTCATATCTCCGATTTCATCGAGAAAAATAGAGCCATTGCTGGCCAGTTCGAATTTGCCGATTTTTTTTGAGGTTGCACCTGAAAAAGCCCCTTTTTCATGACCGAACAGCTCGCTTTCAATCAGATTTTCTGGAATCGCCGCACAACTGACATCAATCAGCGGCTGATCGGCCCGTGGACTCAGATGGTGGATCATTCGGGCGACAAGTTCTTTTCCCGTGCCGTTTTCGCCGATGATCAATATCCAAGTGTCTGTGGCCGCGGCTTTAGCGATATTATTCTTCAATTCTATTGTCTTGGAGCTGTTCCCATTGATTGAATTTTTTTCCAGCGTTTTCTTGCGCAGATATTTGTTTTCTTCTTCGAGACGTCTGAAATTCAGCGCATTGTTAATGGCCACGATTACCTTATCGATTGAAAGCGGTTTTTCGATGAGATCAAATGCGCCCAGTTTGGTCGCTTTAACGGCTGTTTCAATGGTTCCGTGCCCGGTAATAATAATTACCTGAATATTCGGGTTTTCTTTTTTGATTTCCTTCAGTGTTTCAATGCCGTCGATTCCCGGCATCCAAATGTCAAGTAATACAAGATCGGGGGGGTCCACCTCAATAGTTTTTAAAGCCTCGTAACCATTTGCGGCCGTAGTCACCTCAAAACCCTCATCCGAAAGCAGACCACCCAAACTCTGTAATATGGACGGTTCGTCATCAACAATTAAAAGGGAGGGAAACATGAGTTATCCTTTATCAGGCGTATTGAAGCCTTTTCGGAGAATAGGTTTCAGGTGTCGGGTGTCAGGTTTCAGGCCAGCTCTCACTTTTTTACTACTGACACCTGAAACCCGACACCTGAAACCTGAGTGTCAGTGTCCAATTATTTTGCAAATATGGGGTAAATCCATATTTACAACCACTTAACCAATCAACTAATCAACCAATCAACGATATCTGGATTAACCGAGACTGTTTAGCTCATTTCTATTATCGGCTGTATGTTGTTTGTTGGCTGTTGTAAAAAATTCGAAAAGCTCTGCAGTAGAATAAATTCTTATATTGATAACTCTAAATAATTGATTTAAACGAAGTATTTTAAGGGCAGCTAAACCACGGACGACAGACGACTGACTACTTACGCATCACACCGGCAACTCAATAACAAATTTCGCACCCCGGGGAAAGTTATCCTGAACACTGATGACCCCATTATGATCGGCAATAATGGTACTGACAATGGTAAGTCCCAGTCCCATTCCGGACTTTTTTGTTGAAAAATTGGGTTCGAACAAGCGTGTTTTATCCTCGTTGGAAATCCCCGAACCATTATCGGCCGCTTCTAGCCGAATCCGCTTTAAAATAGGATCATGCGAGACGGCAAAGGAAATGAAGCCCTCGTTTTTAATGGCCCCGATGGCGTTGTCTATCAGGTTGATCAGGGCCTGTTTGATCTGCTGGCGGTCGAGATTTAACGGTGGGATGTCGCTTGTACGTTTGATTTCAAATTTAATGTTGGGATGCCCTTCGCGGTATAACGCGACCGTTTCTTCAATAATCGGAGGCAGCTCACAAAGCTTGGGGTTGGCACTCGGGAAGCGGGCAAAGGACGAAAATTCGTTCACCAGATTTCGAATCAAATCCACATGATCGATGATGGTCTGGGTGCATTCATCAAACACCGGTTCATTAAGCTGCTTGGAATATTTTCGTTTCAGCCGCTGGGCTGAAAGGGTGATGGGGGTGAGGGGATTCTTTACCTCATGGGCAATCCGGCGTGCAACTTCCCGCCAGGCGGCCATACGCTGTCCTTTTTCCATCTCGGTTAAGTCGTCAAAAACCATCACAACACCCATATGCTGACCGGAATCATCTTTTAATACATTCACGGTTGCCAAAAAGCTGCGTGGTTTTCCCTCGATGATAAGTTTTAAAGGTACCTCAATGGTTGCATCCCGCACCAGGGAGAGATTGCCCATTATTTCATCGGCTAGATCTTGATTCTGGACTTTTAACAAGGTATTAAAGCTTTTGTGCAGGACCGCCTCGGATTTGATGCTCAGCATCTTCTCAGCGGATTTATTGATGGTGGAGACCATCCCGTCCGCATTCAGGGTGACCACCCCGGCGGAGACACTTTTAAGGACAAACTCTATATAGTGCCGTTTTTCTTCAATTTCGATGTTTTGTTCTTTTAACATGCGTGCCGACAGCTCCAGCTGCTCTCTGCCGGTTCTGAGATCTCTGGTCATTTTATTAAAGGATGTAACCAGGCTTCCAATCTCATCATCTGCAACCGAAGCAATGGTGAAACCAAGCTCACCCTCGGCAACCCGACGGGTGCCTTCAGCCAGTTCCTTGATGGGTATGCTGATGGTTTTAGCCAGGTAGAAACCAAACCAGATTGCACAGAACAATACCAGCAGCGCCACAATGGAAAGAGAGATGTAATAAGTGATCTGTATCGGTTTTTTATACAGTTTGATTTGCTGGTATTCTTCAAATCCCCGTGTAATGGATTCCAAATTCCGGTGCAAATCCGGCGGGATCAAGATCGTCACCACCACAAATCCATCGGCCTCAGTGGCCTTCACGCCAAATGGAACCGTGCCGATGGTTTTAATCGATTCACCTGAGGGGATTTTCTGGGTGATGGAGCGAACACCGCTGAGATGTGCCCCTTTCTGCAGGTTTTCCGCGGAAACGATACCAAAATATTCGTTTTCCAATTCAGAAGACAATGAAAACGTGATCCGCTGGGTATTGGCGGTGTAAACCTCAACACCGTCAAGATTAAATTCTCGCTGGACCACCCGGATGTATTGGGTCAGGTCTTTTTCTTTTGCAGGGTTTAACAAATTTTTGGTCTTTATTTGATATGAAATTCTTTCAAGAAAAAACTGATTGTTCTGCTCGACCCGGTCGTATAATTTGCCGCCGACCCGCAGTGAATTCTCAAGGGCTTGTTCGACAGGGACGTTGAACCAGAACTCAATGCTGGTTGTAATGAAGTTGATGGAAAAGAAAAACAGCACACCCGTCGGAACAATGGTAAGGACGATAAACGCCACTACCAGACGTGTTCGAAGTTTGGCGCCCATGACCTTGCGACGGCGGTCATAAAGCAATTTCACCAGATTGCGGAAAACCAGAAATATCAACAGGATCAGAAGCAGCAGGTTGATATTGATCAGGATAAACATCAAGATCGTGTTGGAAACGGGAATATCGGCGCCAAAACGAATGGTCCTGGTTTCAACAAACGTCAGCAGAGCCACCACAAAGAGGATGATAATGATAAGAATCCCTTCGCGCCTTCTACGTCTGCTGTCGGCGTCTCGAACAGGGTTTTTTTTCCTTTTGAAGATAGCGCTGATCATCATATTAAGGGGGAGATTGTAGCTACGTTTAGTAAATGAAATCTATGCTATACCAATCGGTTTCAATGTCCCACAACGACATGAAAAACAGAACATAGTGCAGGTTAAAAGGAAGGGTTTGCTTGCTCACCTCGGCCTTGGTTCTAAATTGATATTGCTGTCCCTTTTCCAGCTGACCCAACGGTACGATCTTTAAACTGTTGACTTCGCTCATCCATTTTTGAGCTTCGCTAAACGATTTTGTCACCTCGGGCTCGTTGTTTCTCCATGACCGTCTGATAATGAATTCTTTCTTCAAATTGTCGTATTTAATAGTGTGAATGACTGTAATGTCGGCAATAACCGGATTGAACCACATGTTTCGAACCCGGTTCAGTTTCGCTAAAAAAGAAAAGGTTGCAGGTACACCGCTTAAGATCGCCTTTTTCAATTTTTCACTGAAGGCACCCTCCAGATTCAAATATAAAAGCAGGTCGTCGCGCGTGTTGGAAACTGTAACGTTTGTCAGGGTTGCCTCTTGCGCAAATGCAGCATTCTGACATAGGAACAACATACCCAACACCAGCGCACAGGCTATCTGTTTCCTTAATGATAATGCCATATAATTTTTACATCGGAATTTCTACAATTTATTGGAATCACGGTGTTTTTTGCGGCCATTGTCTTGGTAAGCCTCATGGAAGGATTCCAACATTCCAATTGGGGCGAAGCCCCTATCTTGGTGAATGCTCTAAAATGCTGTTCAAATTCTAACGTCTGGTCGTCTGAGTACCTGCCTGAAGGGATTTTTATTTTGCATCGCCTATCCCGTTCTTGGTGAAAGTTCCATCACTTTGCGCTGGATGAAATAGAAAACAGGCTCTTCAGGCTGGTTTAGGGCTTCATTCTCGGCAAGATCTATACCGGTATATCGCTTTTATTAATATCGGAAACCGAATTAAATGGCAAGTGATTTTACCGTCTTGTGGGCAGGGTCAGAGGAAAAGGGCAGGGTCTTGGTTTGCCAGCATGTTTTATTATTAAAGAATTTTTTAAGGAAAGCATGATTAAATGCATGGCCTGATTTTCTGGTTACAATATGGCCTAAAATCGGCATGCCGAGAAGGGAAAAATCACCGATGCAATCCAGCAGTTTGTGGCGAACAAACTCATCCCGATACCGTAAGCCCCCCTCGTTTAAAATGTCACTTTTATCGATGACCACGGCGTTATCCAGGGAGCCCCCGCGAGCAAGGCCGCAGCGCTTCATGTACTCGACCTCATGCAGAAAACCAAATGTCCGTGCGCTGGAAATTTCACGTTCAAATATGTGCTCTTCCACTTCTATCGAACAGGATTGCTTGCGGATGAGGTGGTGCTCAAATTCTATATTGCAGGTAATTTTGAACGTAGTATCCGGATAGACGCCCACAAACTTACCATCCTGCTCCAACTCAATGGGCTTTTTCAGCACAAAAAAATGCCGCTCGGCCTTCTGCTCACGGATGCCGGCTTCCAGTATCATTCGGGTGAAGGGGCCGGCACTGCCGTCCATTACCGGCACTTCGTAGGAATCAAGCTCGACTATGACATTGTCAATGGATAACCCGGCTAAACATGCCATCAGGTGCTCAATGGTTGACACAATAGCGCCGTCCAATCCAATAACCGTGGCCAGGCTGGTGTCCACCACGCAATTAAACCGGGCTGGAATGGTGGGATTGTCCGGCAAATCTTTTCTGATAAATTTAATCCCGTGACTAATCGGTGCAGGTTTGAGCGTCAGATGAACTTCCTTGCCGGAATGAAGCCCAATTCCCGAAAAGCTCACTTTCTGGTCCAGGGTTCTTTGATGGGTAGGTATGGCCATATTTATTATATCGTCAATGACGGTCTTTGATAAACTCAGCAGCCGACATAATATGCCTGAAGATTCCCAAAAGCAATCTATTTATCGAAACTGTTTAGAAACTGAAAATAATAGCCATATGAGCAGGAATGTCAACAAAAAGATTGTTCTGACGACCCTGATTTGTTATAGCATCCACCGGTTGGATTCGGTTCTCCGAATTTCGAATTTCCGGACAAGCAGAAAACCAAAAAATAAAAAGCCTGCTTGGTTCCGGCGCAAGGGTTCACGAAGAAACAAATTCACAATTTTAGGAGTGAGGCGCCCGGACGGGATGGATCGACGTCCAAAATAGGAAGTTATTTTTGAGTGAGCCCTAAGGAGGGAAAGTTGCTGGCCAAAGTTCTCAGCAGTGCAGTTCTTGGAATAGACGCCTATCGGGTGGAAGTGGAAGTCGATATAACTTCGGGGCTTCCTACGTTTACCACTGTTGGATTACCGGAAACCTCGGTTAAGGAAAGCAAAGAACGGGTAAAATCAGCCATCAGCAATTCGGGCTATCGGTTTCCGGATGACCGCATTACTGTAAATTTAGCTCCGGCTGACATAAAAAAAGAAGGCACCGGCTTTGACTTGCCGATCGCCTTAGGCATACTGGCGGCAACCGGGATCATCCCGCAGAAAATTATTTCTCAGTATCTCATCCTGGGTGAGCTCTCACTGGACGGTCGTGTAAAACCGGTAAGAGGATCCCTGCCCATGGCGCTGGCAGCCAAAGAAGCAGGTTATAAAGCCATTATCGTCCCCTACGACAATGGACGCGAAGCATCGGTGGTCCATGACATCGATGTGCTGCCGGTGACAACCCTGTCCCAGGTGGTTGCTTTATTAACGGGTTTTACCCGCCTTGAGCCGGAAAAGACGGATGTATCCGACATATTTGAAAAAAACGGTCAATTCGAGCTGGACTATGCCGAAGTCATGGGGCAGGAGCATGTCAAACGAGCACTGGAAATTGCCGCTGCCGGCGGCCATAATGTCGTCATGATCGGACCGCCCGGCTCGGGGAAAACCATGCTGGCAAAACGTTTGCCGTCTATTCTGCCACCCCTTACATTTGGAGAGGCCATCGAAACCACCAAAATATTCAGTGTTATCGGGCTGCTGGAAAAAGACCAGGCGTTAGTTACCAGACGACCGTTTCGCTCACCCCATCACACCATCTCCGATGCCGGACTCATCGGCGGGGGGCATATTCCACGACCCGGCGAGGTCAGCCTGGCCCATCACGGTGTGCTCTTTTTAGATGAGCTTCCCGAATTTAAAAAACATGTTCTGGAAGTGTTGCGCCAGCCGCTGGAAGATTATAAGGTAACTATTTCCCGGGCAACAACCACATTGACTTATCCTTCAAGCTTTATGCTGGTGGCTGCCATGAATCCATGTCCGTGCGGGTATTTTGCAGATCCCAAACATGCCTGCCGCTGCTCCTACCAGCAGATTCGCCGTTATCGTTCAAAAATATCCGGCCCGCTTTTAGATCGCATCGACATTCATGTAGAGGTCCCGGCGGTACCTTACAAAGACCTGATGCGGGAATCAAACGCCGAGTCTTCGGCGGAAATTCGCAAACGCGTGGCCGCTTCCCGTGCCATTCAATCCGAACGGTTTGCGCGAACAAAAATTTACTGCAACGCTCAGATGAGCAGCCGCCATATCAAAAAACACTGTCAAATCGATACGGCTTCCAGAAACCTGCTGGAGTCCGCCATCGACAAACTGGGGCTTTCAGCCAGGGCCTTCAATCGCATAATAAAAATTGCCCGCACCATCGCCGATCTGCATGCAGAGCAAAACCTCCAGGTCGATCATATCTCGGAAGCCATTCAATACCGCAATCTGGATCGAAACAGTCAGTTTAAATAGATTCATCCTTAACCCTTATCCAATAATGAATTTCCAGGGAGAAGCTTCACTCCCGCGTTTACAAACAACCTCAATCAGCGCCGGGACATCCTCATCAATGGCTTTTGACAATGCCGTCCTGAGTTCGTCTGGAACACGCACTCGGTATGGCGTTACTCCAAAGCTATCCGCAAGCTTAACAAGATCTGGATTGACAAGATCCGCTCCGATTAGGCGACCATCGAATTGGGTCAGCTGGTCCCTTCTGACGTTTCCAAATGCATTGTTGTTAAAGACAATGGTAATGACACCAATATTGTGTTGTACAGCGGTAGCCAGTTCAGGCATACAATACATAAAGCCGCCATCTCCGGTTACTGAAACGACTGCTTTGCTTCTCCACCGTTCATTCGTCGTTTATGGTCGGTCATGGGAGTCCTCCAGTTTTATTGTGACAGGATGAATAGTTTGTAATTCCAAGTAAATATGTAAATAAACTTGTGTTTCACAGCTATCTATTTTAAAGTTTATTAGCCTTGACAGTGTAATAACGCATCGCCTCTTTCCCACTGAATGGTAATATACTCGATTCCGGAGCGGCTGCGAAGTTCTTTTTTTAATGAAACACTGATTATACGAATTCGGAATTGAAAAAAACAATATCGCCGCCGAAACCTGTACGCGATATGAAAGCAGTCGGTTTGTCGGTGTGAGCCGGTAAACGGGGGGACTAAGGTAGAACCCTGCAAACTTAGACATGAGCATAAAATCAAGGCCGTCGAAAAGATGCATTTAAGGGAAAAGGAGCTTGGCGCAAGTCCAGTGGTTGGCTGTTTCTTAAACCGCCATTTTGGGTGTCAAAAGCATCACTTTAAGCTCAAATAACGGAACTGTTTTTGGTATTTATCCTTAATTACCAGGCGGTCACCGTCGTTCGACCCCATTTCTTTCTTGAAATGTGTTCCTGTTATGGGCATAATGGGAACATATATTTGAGAGGTTTGTTATGCATAAAACGCGTCTCAATGTAAGCCTCGACCAAGACCTCGCCGAATTCGCTAAGGTTTTTGCTGCTGAAAATCGTACTTCAGTGGCCGATATGGTCACGCAATACCTGCTGGCCCTGAAGCGGCGTGTCGAGGGTGAATCTATGGAAAAGATTCTCGCCCACCCGATCTTTCAGCAGGCGATGGAAGACGCTCAGGCCAAACTTTGTGCCGGAACCGCACAGTGGCATTCATACGATGAGGTCTTCGGCGATTGATGGAAACCAGATTTGAAGCCGCTTTCCTGAAAGCCGTTAAAAAGCACCCCTCGATCAGGAAAATGGTCAAGAAAAAGGCAAGTTGGTGCCACTCCAGTGGTTGCTTTTTTCTTAAACCGCCATTTTGGGTGTCAAAAACATCACTTTTAGTCCAAATAACGGAACTGTTTTTGGTATTTATCCTTAATTACCAAGCGTTCACCGTGGCCTAACCCCATTCCTCCACAGAAAAATGGCCCAGCGATGTGCCGGATTTAACATGAGGATAAAAGCATACGACCCGCTGAGGGATACAGTGCCCCATGATATGGGATACGTAGAGATGACAACCCTGGATAATCTGCTGCGGCAATCTGACTTTGTTTCCATTCATGCCGTTCTGAACCGGGAGACTCACAAGATGAATGTAAAAAATGGTGATATACTGGAGTCCTTGGGCAAAATTGTTAACCGGTTGCCGTACGGCGAACTGCCTTACAACCTGGACGAATAATGCTATGACTTTAAGATACAAATCTGAAGGCGATATCAACCTATCTCCACGACGGGATCAATGGCAAACGGAAAATATCGATGCGACCACTCGTGCGCTTTTGGATGAAGATGCCCGCTATTTTCTGAAGCAATCCCTTTCTACTCCATGCTTAAACACCATGTGCACCTGTGACGGCATCTACATTGAGGATATGCAGGGGCGCCGCTATATGGATTTCCACGGAAACAATGTGCATCAGGTAGGTTTTGCCAATCCCGACGTGATTGGTGCCATAAAAAAACAGCTTGATGAGCTATCCTTTTGCACCCGGCGCTATACCAATCGAGTGGCAGTGGATTTAGCCAAGAAGCTTGCAGAGATTGTTCCGGGGAATCTCAATAAATCCCTGTTCTGCCCAGGGGGTGCCGAGGCCGTGGGCATGGCGATAAAACTGGCTCGCATAGCCACCGGGCGACATAAAACCATCTCAATGTGGGACTCGTTTCACGGTGCCACGCTGGATACCATTTCCATCGGAGGTGAGGCCATCTTCCGCCAGGACATGGGACCCTTGTTACCGGGAACCGAACATGTACCTCCGGCAGATGAATATCGCTGTGTGTTCGGTTGTACAGATCGCGGAGGATGTGATCTGACCTGTGCCAACTATGTCGAATATATTTTGGAAAAAGAGGGCGATATCGCGGCAGTCATAGCTGAGCCTATACGTAGTACACCGTATATTCCCAAACCCGAATACTGGCAAAAAATTCGCCGGGCCTGTGACCGTCGCGGGGCGTTGCTGATTTTTGATGAAATCCCCCATTGTCTCGGCCGCACTGGGAAAATGTTTACCTTTGAAAATTTTGGGGTCATCCCGGATATTGTGGTTATCGGAAAAGGCCTGGGGGGCGGAATTTTTCCTTTGGCGGCTATGATTGCGCACGAAAAACTGGATGTGGCCGCCGACCGCGCCATGGGACATTACACCCATGAAAAGAGTCCGGTTGGATGTGCTGCTGCGTTGGCCGCGATAGCATATATTGAACACCACAATCTTGTTGCGCATGCCCGTGATCTGGGCAAGTATTCATTAGATTGCCTGAATGAGATGATGGAGCGTCATCCGCTGATAGGCGACGTGCGCGGATTAGGTCTGTTTATGGGCATTGAACTGGTCAAAAACAGAGACACCCGCGAAAGAGCCGGTGATGAAGCCGAAGCCGTCATGTATGAGGCACTTTCACAGGGGCTTAGTTTTAAAACTACCATGGGCAACATTCTCACCCTGACCCCGCCGCTAACGATTACCAAAAAGGAAATGGACAAGGCGCTTAACATCATTGAGAAATGTATTACCACGGTTGAAAGGTCCATTTAATAGTTGAATATGAACTCTGGAATTTTTTCACCTTTCTTTTCCGCATATTCGGTGAGTATTCTTTTCATTTCATCAAGCGTGTGCATATCAATTGCCGGTGCTTTATAGGTATCCAGGATTTGGTATTTTTTTTCTCGGGCTCGTTCAAATATCTCCCTGCTTCCATTTTCAGCATATTTAGTGTAGCTTGTCCTGCCGATGATGTCTTTGGCAGGGACAAAAAGCTCCTTTCTGAACCAATCCAATGTAAGGCCGGATCCGAGTATGCCCGCTGCATTGAACTTGTTCTCTTTAATAAAATCGACCGCAAGGGTCTCTTCTGTGACGGTTATGCCGTTTATCAGTCTGTGAATCATGCCGCATACTTCATTATCGTAAATCATTTTTTCCATTGAGACTGCCCCGCCGTGATCCAACATACCCACACCGCGGATCATGTTGATACCCGCCAAAGCTCCCAGAAGCATTCCAAACCCCGATTCAGTAGCCGCTTGGGCGTCGAACATCTCAGAATCGTTTCTTCCGCAATTGGCGGCCGTGGGGAAGTTGAAATATTTTCCGATCTGGGCATTGTTGGCAACAGCCATCATCTTAGTCTCTATTGCCCCTTCAGCGTTGATTCCTTCCTGCATGTCCAAAGCGGTGGCACCTCCGCCATAAATGATGGGTGCGCCGATCTTAATACACTGGCTGAGGACGATACCGCTCAGGCACTCGGCCGTGTGCTCAACCATCGTGCCGGCCAGGGTCACCGGTGTAGTTCCGCCGCTCAGGGGAATCGGGATGATCATCAGGGGGATGCTGTTCTTGGCACAGTCGATCAAATTCCCGGCTGAAGTCTGTGTCCACATCAGAGGCGCTGAAGGATTGGCAGCCATAAAGACCCTCGGTCTTTTTTCCATTTCCTCTTTCCCTCCCGCCAATACGGACAAGAGCTCTATTTCGGCCAGAAGCCCGTCTATTGAAAATGCGCCGCCAAAGACAGGTTTGTTCGAATAGATAAGGGTATGATGAAACCGGATGACATCACATAAATTGATGGGCACATCGTCGGGGACAACACAGGCTGTCAAGCAAGAGATATGTTCCAGGTTGTCTACCAGCTTTATAATTTCGACCATGTCTTTGGTTTTTGCGTTTCTGATTTTTTTTGTTTCGGAGTCAAGAAGATATACGGGGGCAGAGTCAAGCACAAAATTAACAGTATCCCCCTCAAGTCTTACAGTCTCATCTCCTTCAAAATTGTAAAATTCCAGTGAAGGCGGTACTGTTTTTATGCATTTTTCAACGAGCTCCGGCGGCATCGTGGCGACTTGGGCAGAAAAGTCTACTGAGGCGCCATGGTCACTGAGGACCTGGAGGGCCTCCTCATGTTTTATCTTCACACCTGTGGTGGCCAGCAAATCGTATGCACTGGAAATGATCCGCTCCACATCTTCATTTCTCAGCAAGCTCAATTTCGGTCTAAAATTCATCACGTGTAATCTCCATTCGGATTTTGTTATCTCAAAGAGTTGTCTGTCTTGATAAATTTTTTTCAACAAAATGCGCAAAAATTACAACTAAGATACTCATTCCATCATTCCATGTAGGCGGCATAAAACCAGTGTCGTTAAAAGCTACATAATTTCAATATATTGTAGAAATTTCGAGATGTTAGCCGCAGACGGACACAGGCAGACGCAGGCGGTTTGTCGAACGACGTGTTCGACAAACCCGGCCAGGCTTCGCTGGGCGAAGCAGCAATTATCGCGTTGAATTAACGTTAAATACCGATGTTCCACCCGGAAAGTAGAAAAGCAAAAACGAGTCAACCCTGATAAATCTTCGTGGGGAATAATTTATGCGAAAAGTCATCGATTTGCAACCGGAAAGACTTCCAGGATCGTCAAAAAGCTGAAGGAATATCTACCGTGGATCATTCCCAGGGTGGTTATGGACGATCAGTCCGTCCATTTTGAATTTGGATTCGATGGTAGAGGCAGTTTGTCCCCCCACGTAGACGATCTTCCGGAAGCCGGTAAAAAAGTTGCGGACCAGCACAATAAAACGCTGTGGTTGTTTTGGGGGTTTACGTGGTAAATATTGTCAAAATTGGACCTTAAAAATCTGACGGAACCTTTGAGCGGAATTATCATAGGTGGCGGAAGAGCATGGGCACTCATGACAATGATTGTTATATCCGTCTTGACAATAGTTGATAAATTAGGGATAGATAGAATGCGACCTGAAATTTATTTAATCGTACATACTGTTTTCACAGTGGTATTTTATGCAGTATATATTCTGATTGCTTTTGACGCAAAATCAGTAGAAGACGAGTGGAAGCATGGAGGCTTCTTGTTCTGTCTACCGGCATTGTTACTATACTGGGATATCTGTTTATAAGTGGTGCATATATGATAACAATAGGATGATTGGGTAGTATCGCAGACTTTAGCCATACTCTCCCCACTTTTAACTATAGACATCTTTATAGTTTAACTCTTTAATTAGTTGTTATTTACACCGGGTTCTGTATGAATTGTTTGGCTGTTTTTTCCATAATTTTTAACCATATTCAAAAAGGCAGTTTTTGAATATTTAACCTATTAAAGGAGGAGAGTTATGATGAAACGGATTAACGTTATACTATTCACTTGTTTGATGATTTTGACTTTTGGTATATTTGGTTCTTCGTTATATGCAGCGGAGAAAGTCCTGACAATTTCCATGGACGCTGGTAACGCAGGTCAAGATACTTTTAATCCTTTTACAACCAATCGCACGAATAATGTTTATTATCTAGTTTATGACAGATTGGTGGCAATGGGAGCCGATGGTGTTATTTATCCTCATTTGTTAAAATCCTGGGATGTCTCAGAAGATGGTTTGACCATCACCTTTACCTTGAGAAAAGGCGTTAAATTTCATGACGGCTCTGAGTTGAACGCAGAAGTGCTCAAATGGTTTTTGCAGAATCTTGCCAAAGGTCCATCAAAATATATGGTAGCCGCGGTTGAATCCGTTGATATCAAAGATAATTTAACCGTTGCTTTAAACTTAAGCCGACCCGATCCGAATATTTTGTATAATTTCACTTCCTCATTTACAAGTATTCCCAGTAAAAAAGCGATTGAAAAATATGGCGATGAGTTTGGCCGCAAATATGTTGTGGGAACCGGCCCGTTTGAGTTTGTTTCCTGGAAAACAGGTGATGAGGTTGTTTTAAAGAAAAACCCCGATTATCAATGGGGATCACCGCTATCCGACAATCAGGGACCTGCAAAAATCGACCAAGTCGTTTTTAAGGAGATCCTTGAAGATTCCACTCGTTTTCTTGAATTTAAAACCGGTGGCGTTGATATCTTGGAAAACGCCCCCACACTTTTTTTAGATAAAATTAGAAAGGATTCCAACGCGAAAATTATTACCATGGCAAGTAATACTAATTTTCACATGGTCATGAATACCAAACGTGAATTTCTGAGCAACGTAAATATCAGAAAGGCAATTGCCCTCTCTATTGATCAGAATAGCATTTTGAAAGCAGTCTTCCAAGGTAATGGCAGCCCTGCCTATACCTATCTGATTGATCGATTGCCGGCACGAAAGGTGGATAAAAAGTATGAAATCCATTTTGATCTGGAGAAAGCTAAGGCGATCATGGCAGAAGAGGGATGGCAGAAAGGCAGTGATGGATTTTTGACCAAAGATGGCAAAAAATTGGCCCTCGCCCTTTGGAGTAAAAGTGAATCAGATGAGCGTAAAACCGCTGTTGTCATCCAGGCCCAACTTGCAAAATTGGGTGTTGATGTCAAAATTGAGCAATTTGACCCCAGTTCAATTAAAGCAGAGTTCAAAAAAGGAAACCATGATCTGGTTGTTCGGTCTTATGGTTGGGATAATGCCGATATTCTGGAATGGTTTTTCAATTCCACTAGACCTGGTTATCCAACCGTTTCCATGTGGCATGATAATGAGTCTGATTATTTGATGCATAAAGCCATGACACGATCTAAAAATTCTGAAGAACGGATTCAAAATTTCAAGGATTATCATGAATATCTGCTCTCTCAGTATATTTGGGCACCAATTATCAATTCTGTAAATAATCATGCGATAAATAATCGTGTTAAAATGTCATCCGCGGTACGATTCAACCGCCTAATCGGACCGCCCGTTATGGATATGACGGTTGATTAGATTGATTGAGAGAAGGGAGTGTATTGCAACACGATCTCCCTTCTCTGCTACCATTGATTACAACAATTTTTTATGTTTCTGTTTGCGGGTAGATTTAAAAACTGGACAAATCCGGGGATTTGTAATCCCCGGAGAATAACATCTGATGGTGATACTATCCGGTTGCTTGAGTTTGGATTATCGTCTTTTATAAATGGATACCACTTTCCAAAAAGATTTTTGAGGAAGAGGTATGTGGATTTACGTTTTTCGACGTACATTATTGTTAATTCCAATATTTTTTATTATTTCCGTCGTGGTCTTCTCTCTAATTCATCTGGTGCCTGGAGATCCGATTGACTCGTTACTGGGACCGGGATCGACAGCCGCGGATAGAGTGGAATTAACGAAGGCCTATGGATTGGATAAATCGCTTCCAGTCCAATATTTTGCCTGGATGAAGAAGTTTCTCATCGGTGATATGGGACAATCAATCATAGAGAAACAACCCGTGGTGGATATGATTCTCTACAACATGCCGTTTACAATTCGACTGGGATTGGCCTCTCTTTTTATTTCCTTTTTTCTGGGGATTTTACTGGGAATTATTTCATCTGCCGCCAAAAACACCTTTATTGATCACATCTCCATGATTATTGCGTTGCTTGGTGTAACAGTTCCCGCCTTCTGGTTAGGCTTAATCCTGATGTTGATTTTTTCCGTGATGCTGGGATGGTTTCCTGTTTCCGGTTCAGGCAGCTTCAAAACTCTGGTTTTGCCGGCTATCACTGTGGGTTTGGGAGGTGCCGGACTCATCGCGCGAATTACCAGAGTCAGTATGCTGGAGATGTTCAACAAAGACTTCGTATTACTATTATACGCGAAAGGGTTAAGTAAACCAGCCATTATTATTAAACATATTTTCCGAAATGCACTGATGCCCGTAATTACGATATTTGGTTTAAGGCTGGGCTGGATTCTGGGAGGGGCCGTAACAATCGAGATTGTCTTTAGCCGTCCCGGAATCGGAAATATGCTCCTTTCCGCTTTATATCGTCGTGACTATCCGGTGGTACAGGCATCACTGATTTTCCTGACGATGGCGGTTATCATTGGCGCCTTCATCGCTGATATTGTGTATTCTTATGCTGATCCAAGGGTCAGGGATGTCTATAAATAAACATAGGTTGAGTATTTAAAATGGTCGAAAACAAAGTAAGTGAATACAAACACAAATCTCCATGGGTCGTAATCTTAAAAAGATTTTCCGGGAATAAGATGGGGGTTATCGGGACCGTCCTGATTTTATGCCTGATCTTTATCGCTATTTTTGCTCCCCTTTTGGAACCCTATTCTTATAAGGAGCAAAATATAGAAATTATGAACGAACCCCCTTCTTCGAGTCATTTACTGGGAACCGATGATTTTGGGCGGGATTTGTTAAGCCGGATCATTAGAGGGGCGCGAATTTCATTTGTAGTAGGGGTTTTGTCAGTAGCGATATCGGTACTCATTGGAATAGTGATCGGATCGATTGCCGGATTTTATGGAGGGGTGATCGATTTGGTTCTGACGACCATCGCTGATTTGACCTGGTCGATGCCGGCAATCTTAATCGCGCTTTTATTAGTGGCCATTATCGGAGCGGGTCTGGAAAGTGTTGTTGTCGCAATTGGCTTATCTTACTGGGCTCAATACGCTCGTTTAATTCGAGGGCAGATCCTCTCTTTAAAGAGTGCTGTTTTTATCGAGGCTACAAAATCGTTGGGTGCCAGTGACTTCGTGATTCTTCTCAAACATCTGCTTCCCAACAGTATTTCACCCGTTATTGTAGCGGCCACTATTGGTGTTGGAAATGCGATCGTGTTAGAAGCGACCCTGGGATTTCTGGGAATGGGAGCCCAACCCCCCACACCAAGCTGGGGAGCGATGATGAGCAATGGAACGGCTTATCTCTTTATCTCCCCCTGGATGATTGTGTTCCCCGGTCTGGCCATGATGATCACCGTTTTGGGGTTCAATTTATTTGGTGATGCCCTGATCGACATCATGGATGTTAAAAATAAGGATTCCAACTAACTAATGACATTCTTAAAAGTAAGTGATCTGGAAGTTGAATTTCAGGTTGATAAAAGGACAGTTAAGCCCATTGAGAATATATCATTTGAAATGAACGAGGGTGAAGTTCTGGGCATGGTTGGAGAGACCGGATCAGGTAAATCTCTGACAGCTCATGCCATTATGGGATTATCACCAATGGTCGGGGGTAAAATTGGGGGAAGTATCAAATTTGGTGAACAGGATCTTCTTGCAATTTCCGAAAAGGAGATGCAGTCAATTCGAGGCTCTCAAATCGCGTTTATTCCCCAGAATCCCATGACCTCTTTAGATCCCGTCTATCGAGTAGGAGACCAAATTGTTGAGGGTTTATTTAAACATGCCAAAATCAGTAAACGGAAAGCCAAACAGCAGGTACTCGATCTAATGGAAAATCTGCATATTCCGAAACCGGATCGGGTTTTTCAACAATATCCTCATCAACTATCCGGTGGATTAAAACAGAGAATTGTGATCGCAATGGGATTGTGTTCCAATCCTCGATTATTGATCGCGGATGAACCGACAACAGCACTGGATGTAACGGTACAGGCCCAGATTATGCGATTATTTAAGGAGATGACGACGGATAGAGGGATTGGACTGTTCCTGATCACTCATGACTTAGGCGTCATCGCCCAGGTTTGTGATAAAGTTGCCGTTATGTACGCCGGAAATATGGTTGAGTTTGGTGAAATCGAAAACGTGTTTAATAGACCACGTCACCCCTATACCAAAGCATTGTTGGATTGTATTCCCTATATTGGTATGAAAAAGGGAACCTTGTCCGCGATTTATGGCAATGTTCCCAGTGCAGGAACTTATCCAAGCGGATGCCGTTATCATCCCCGTTGTCCGAATTCTCATTGGCAGTGTGAAAACAGTATGCCGGCATTAATTCAAATTGAGGGCGCAATCCGGGTTGCCTGCCATGATTATCAGGAACAAAAGTATTGAAAATATGGGGGAATTCTTAGAAATCAAAGATCTTTCAGTCTCATTCGACGTTAGAGGTGGGCTTTTTCTGCGTACAATCGGAACCATAAAAGCTGTCAACAACGTTTCCTTTTCGATTAACAAAGGAGAAATATTAGGTGTTGTTGGTGAGTCCGGATGTGGAAAATCGACCCTGGCCCGATTGATCCTGCGTCTGGTTGAATCCAATAGTGGCAGTGTCATTTTTAATGGGACCGATGTTTTAAAGATGTCTAAAAAAGAGATACGCCGGCAACGGCGTCATATGCAGATGGTGTTTCAGGATCCCTACTCCGCCATGGACCCCCGTTATACGATTTTCAGAAGTTTGTGTGAGCCTTTTCAAATTCAAGATGTCAAGTTCAATAGAGAGGAGAGACGTAAAAAAATCGATGATCTTCTGGAACTGGTTGGCCTCAATTCGGAACACGGATTCGCCTATCCTCATGAGCTTTCAGGTGGACAAAAACAGCGGGCGGATATCGCGCGCGCTTTGGCGTTGACACCTCAATTCATCATACTGGATGAACCGACCGCCGCCCTGGATGTATCCGTGCAAGCCCAGATTATTAAATTGCTGGAAGGTTTAAGAGAACGCCTGAATCTTACATTTCTGTTTATTTCGCACGACTTGTCTTTAGTAAGTTATTTTTGCGATCGGGTAATTGTCATGTATTTGGGGCGAATTGTCGAAATTATTTCCGCCGATTTAATTGGAGAAATTCCTTATCATCCTTATACAAAAGCATTGATTGAGAGCATCTTCAAAACGGTGCCGGGTCAAAAAAATCAAGCGTCCACCCTGGAAGGTGAAGTCCCCAGTCCATTCAATTTACCACCCGGTTGTGTGTTTACTTCAAGATGTAAACACGTGAAATCAATCTGTCGGGAGCAAACTCCTGTTTTGGAAAAAACTGCGGAAGGAGGTCAGGTGGCCTGCCATTTTCCTCTAAACTTCAAAAATTGAAATCATCATGATACCAGTGTATTGGACATTAATATTAACATTCATACCATCAAATCCAGTACTTTTTGATTTCTTTTTTATTGATTTAACAATTGTGGATTGAAATTGAGTTGATAAGGAAGGTAAAAAATGTGTGATCTATTAATAAAAAATGGCAACGTTATTGATGGTTCCGGTTCTCCTTCTTATCTATCTAATATTGCTATTAAAAATGGGAAAATAGAAAGGATAGGGACTTCGCTTGATATAAATTGCGACAAAGTAATTGATGCTTCAAATCAAATCGTATGTCCCGGATTTATTGATATTCATTCACATACCGATGCCACTATAATGATTAATCCTAGAGCGGAAAGTAAAATCAGGCAAGGAATAACGACGGAAATCGTGGGAAACTGTGGCATGAGCGCTGCTCCTTTAACAACTGCTTTTTTATCGGAAGTGAAAGATCATCTGACCGTTAACTCCGATTATGGAAAAACGGATGAAATCGGGAAATCCTGGATCACATTTGGAGAGTACATTAAGTTTCTGAATGAGTTGTCGTTGGGAATTAATATTATGCCAATGGTTGGCTTCGGAACCTTGCGGTCTGCTGTGATGGGATTAAAAAGCGGGCTGCCAACCAAGGATGAAATGAGGGGAATGGAAGACCTGCTGGAAAAAAGCCTGGAGGAAGGCGCCGCCGGTATGTCGACTGGTCTAGAATATGTCCCAGATTCTCTTAGTCATGTCGATGAATTGATTCAGCTCTGTCGTGTTATCAAACGACAGAATAAGCTTTATGCCTCTCATATCAGGGGAGAATCACAAAATTTGTTTCCTGCGATTGAGGAGGCGATACGCAGCGGAGAAGAGTCCGGATGCCGGATTGAGATCTCACATTTGAAATTAGGAGGGAAATTTAATTGGGGTAAAACAGATCAACTGTTTGACCTTTTAGAAAGGGCAATTTCAAGGGGCGTTCGTCTATCCTGGGATCAATATCCCTATATTGCATGGGGCACAGGGTTGGTGGACTATATTCCGCGCTGGGTAATACAGGACGGTCATCAAAAAATGATTGAGCATTTAAACGATAATTCAACCAGAAAAAAGATCCGGCTGGAGATTAATAAGGCGATAAAAATGGGAATTCACGCGTATAATACAGCTCCCTGGGAAAACGTTCAGATCGCGATGGTGAAATCGCCCGAATACAAATCTATTGAGGGGAAAAGAATTGCTGAGATTTCCAAAGAGTTGAATACTGATCCCCTTGATTTTGTTTTTGATCTGTTGATTAAAGAGCGAGGATCAGTAAAAACATTAGTTTTCTGTATGGACGAAGAGGATATCGAGACGATTATGAAACATCCTCGTACGATTATTGCCAGTGATGGGCGAGCCGTCGCTACTTACGGTGAATTAAATAAGGGGAGTACACATCCCCGGTATTATGGGGCGTTTCCTCGAGTACTGGGGAAATATGTTCGGGATAAGAAGGTATTATCCCTTGAAACAGCAATAAAAAAAATGACCTCAATGCCGGCCAAAATCATGAGATTGGACAATAGAGGAATTCTTTCTTCTAATAAGGTTGCGGATATAACGATTTTTGATCAGAAAACTGTTTGCGATGTCGCCACATTTGAAAATCCTCATCAATATTCAAAAGGCATTGAGAAAGTAATTATATCCGGCGAAGTAATTATCGATCAGGGAAATCATACAAATAAAATGGTAGGACAGATTATCAAATGAGAAAAAATCCCCGTATAGAGTTTAATATAGGAAAATTGCAGCCTAATGTTACAACAATCTACAATATGTGTGCTGCCAAAAGAGTTGAAATTGTTGGGGTTACCAAAGGGTTTACCGCCATTCCTGAAATTGCCCAGGTAATGGTTGACGGTGGCATTAAAACACTTGGTGATTCAAAAAAATGGGGGCTTGTTTAGTGATTATAACTTCACCTTCACTTCTGTCTATACAAAGATCGTATGGCACCCGCCTTCGCCAAAATACTCTAATCCCAGTTGGTTTTAACCGCATCCGGCCTGGAGGGCAACACAAATGAAACGGCAAATGTCGCTGAAGCTGCCAGAACAAACCGGCAGCTGATCAAAACCCACCAGTTGGCCCCCAGGGCGGCAAATATCAGGGTATCTTCAATTATACTGTGGCAGATACCCAGAAAAACGAGCACCAGAATCAAATCTCTTTTGGTCAGGGTGCCATCGTTGGCAGAAGATATGATAACCCCCGAGCCGAAGACAATCCCCAAAAAAAGGCCCGCCAGCAGTGGAAATGCCACCCTGTTCGAAAGATTGAGTCGCTGCATGACCGGCTGGATAAAACCAACTCCCCTGTCCAGCAGGTGGCTGTCTGTTAACAGCGCTAAGACGACCATCAAAGGTATGATGATTGCCGGAACCAAAACGGCGATGTGCGCGCCTCCTGTAATTATTTCCCGTAAAATAACCTGCCAATCCAATCCTATAACCTCTTCACAAAGCCATTTTTCCGAATAAGTTCAATATAACACCGGCCCCAAGAGCTGTGGCCAGGCGAATGCCCAGAATGGGCCAGGCACGGACACCGGTTTTTTTGATAATGGCCGTTTCAATCACAAGTTCGTGGCAACAGGAAAGAATGACGGCAATGATCGTTATCTGCCATGCGGTTAAATCAAGGGCGATAATAATTCCGATGGCTGCGTAAAAATTAAGAAACATGCCCGTCACAACGGCCAGTGCCGCCTCCCCAGGCAGCCCAATAAAACGCATCAGCGGATCGCAAAATTGCGAAATCCAACCAATAACGGGCGTATGTTCCAGGACCTTGATCAAGGCGAAAACGGGGATAATGACCTTCAGAAGCAGAAAAGAAGTCTTCAAACCGTTTGCAAATCCATTTTCCCAGGTTTTGACGGTAATCAATTGTTATTTCCTTCCGATGTGAATATTCTATACATACGTATCACCGGGGAACAATTTTTCAAAACTAGCGTAGCTTTCCAGCAATCGTTCTCCCAGCATTCCGGCAAGATGTTGGAAAAATATGAGTCCATTCGAAGGATCTTTTGCAAGGAGCTTTTGGAGATCGTCCCTGTGAAGTTTACGGACATTCGTTTCCAAGACGCATTCTGCTGTGGATGAATAAACATCTCGTTTCACAAGACTCGACCACCCAAACGTCTCTCCAGGGCGACTGACGATGTGAATAACATGACCGATTTCACCAATTTTCAGGTGAACGCGGCCAATCAACAAAAGATAGGTGTGATTCGCAGGATCTCCCTTCCGAAAAAGAATGTCTCCTTGCGCATATTCTTCCACTACCGACATATCTCTGAGTGCCTTCACGAAATCTCTGCCAACCCCTCTGGTGAGTTCTACTTGTTGGATATACATGTTTATTGCTCCTTTTTACCCCGGTTGGTAGCCATCCGAAAAATAAAATAATAAGATGGAATACATAGTAATGTCATGGCTGAAGCGTTGACAGGGGCACGTGCAGGCCAAGTTTTGAGCCGTGAAATGCTTGTTGGCGGGTTTTGTATCTAAATCCGGATTTTTTTTCCTTGGATAGAAGTGGTTCAAAACCCCATTTAATAGTTGAATATGAACTCTGGAATTTCTTCGCCTTTCTTTTCCGCATATTCGGTGAGTATTCTTTTCATTTCATCAAGCGTGTGCATATCATTTTCCATAGACATGTTTGCCAATGAATTGCACCCTGTCCAATTCTTTTCCCGCTAGCGGTCCTTTTTGCAACACCTCCAGGTTCTCTCGCATCTGCTCTGCGCTTTTGGCCCCCATCATGCACACATCCACTGCCGGATTTGACAGGGCAAAGCGGTAGCATTCCGCAGCGGTCAGGGGCCGTTCGCCGGGCGGCATCTTTTTCGGTTTGAGGAGTTTTTGCCAGTCCGTGGCCGTGAAACTAACGACGCCGGGGCGTTCTTGGGTGTTGAGATAGGGAAAGGCTTCGGTTTCCGCGCCGCGGTGGGCGGCGTTGTAGCGGATGTGGAAGACGTCGAAAAGGCCTTCCTGGGCCAGTTCGGGAAACAGTTTGCGGTTGTGGCTGGTCAGGCCGATGAAGCGCACCAGGCCCTTTTCCTTTAGTTGCAGCGCCCCGTCGATGACCTTCCGGGGCGGGCGCTTGGGGAAATAGCCCAGCAGCAGGACATCGGCGTATTCGAGATTGGCGGCTTTGAGGCCTTTGATGAAAAAATGCTCGGTGAGCCAGGCGTTGTGGGCATAGGTGAGCATGGCCACCACCAGATCATCGCGTTTACCGGCGGCGGTGATGTTGCGGATCGCTGTGCCGATGGCGCCGGAGCGGCCCTTGATGAAAGTGCCCCAGGTGAAATAATTGCATCCCCGCTCAAAGGCCTCTTCAAAGGCAGCGGTCGGGGCACCGAAGCTTGATGAGATGCCCAGGCGACCGACCTTGAGGTCGGTGCAGCCCAGGATGGTTTTTTCGGAAAATGTCATGTCGACAATGCCTTATTTAAACTACAATGAATAATTAGCCGCAGACGGACACAGACAGACGCAGACGGTTGGTTTGTCGAACGACGTGTTCGACAAACCGGCCAGGCTTCGCTGGGCAGTGCAGCAATTATCGCGTTGAATTAACATTAAATACCGATGTTCTACCCGGAAAGTAGAAAAGTAAAAACGAGTCAAAACTGAAAAATTTTTGTGGGGAATAATTTATACGAAAAATCGTCGATTTGCAACCGGAACGACTTCCAGGATCGTCAAAAAGCTGAAGGAATATCTACCGCGGATCATTCCCAAGGTGGTTATGGACGATCAGCTCGTCCATTTTGAATTTGGATTCGATCGTAGAGGCAGTTTGTCCCCCCACCTAGACGATCTTCTGGAAGCCGGTAAAAAAAGTTGCGGATCAGCACAATAAAAACGCTGTGGTTGTTTTCGATGAATTCCAGGAGATCGCAAACTTCTGAGGATTTTAAATATCATCAATAAATTGGTTGTTTAAATTCATACAAAAACCGGATATAGGTTTAATTATGCTTCAAAACACATTCATCCACATCCAAGGAATCGGTACCATAACCGAACAAAGGCTTTGGGAATCGGGTCTCAGGGATTGGGATGCATTTTCCGATGACATTTCAATTCCTTTATCCGGTAGCCGTAAATATTTATTAAAAGAGGGCATCGGAGAATCCAAAAGACATCTCAAAAACAACAACCCATCCTATTTTTCTAAACTTTTGCCCTCGAATCAATGTTGGCGGATATTCCCAGAATTTAGAGATTCCACGGTCTATCTAGATATCGAAACCACCGGACTGGATCGCTATTTTAACGATATAACCACAATCGCCCTTTATGATGGTGAATCTATCCTGACTTATGTTCAGGGACAAAACCTGGAAGATTTTATCGAGGACATTCAGAAATACAAAGTTATTGTCAGTTACAACGGCAAATGTTTTGATATTCCGTTTCTTGAGCAATATTTCAATATCCAACTCGGCCATGCCCATATTGATTTGCGCTACATACTTTATAGTCTCGGATTCAAAGGCGGTTTAAAGGGATGCGAAAGACAGCTGGAGATGGACAGGGGTGATTTGAGTGATATTGATGGCTTCTTCGCTGTATTGTTGTGGGAGGAATATCAGAAAACCGGTGATCCAAAAGCACTTGAAACGCTTTTATCATATAATGTTCAGGACACGATCAATCTGGAGGCCCTCATGTTAGCGGGATATAATATGAAACTTAAGGAGACATCATTTTATGATAGTCACTGGACAGAACAACCAGAGCCACCGACTAATCCATTCAGAGTTGATCTTGCGACAGTAGATAAGATTAAAAACAGTTCACAGTACCGGCTCTCGGATCAGTGGTATTAACATTCGATATGGCTGGTCTGCACTAAAACCAGTCCTTTGGGAAAACTCCTGATTTCGATATCACCAAGATTATTTTTCAGCACCGGGTTAAAGATTTTATCGAGGAAGGTTTCTGCGATGTTTTCAAATTCCGCTTTGTTTTTAATGATCGTGTTATCGCTCATGTTTTTTCCTCCTAGCCAGCATCACCTTCCAGGGTCACATTTACAGCCCGACGAACCCATTGTGCCAGGGAAATCTTCTGGTCATCGGTGATCTGTTTTATTTAATGGCAAGAACACCACCCCAGCATCTCCATGTTCCAACCTTTTAATTGCTACAATGTAGTGCTTTTTAGCAAATCCTTGACAATGATAACAAATTCAATTCAATTCACAGAACAATTCTTGACTAAACGTCTCGTGTTGTCCTGAAGCGAAACGCTGATTGTCCTCTCATTCGATTATTGATCTCATTCTGAATCCTATTCTGAGCTGATTTTCATTCTGAATCGAAATTTTCCTGCTGAGCAATTCCTTAACTTTTGAACCAAATCGGCAACTAATCTCTTTTGCAGGATATTTACTATTATTAAAATTAAGGAATTTACATTAAAATCGTTCACGGGCAAGAATGTTGGCCAATGACAGTTGTCCAAAAACCAATCATCCCAATTTTATCAGAACTTGAATTTCCTGAGCACACTACACTCAATGGGTGTACCGAGGTCCTTGGGAGCTACTGCCCTGGCCGTATGATAGGAGAAGTGGTCTTTTCTGTGCCTACCACTATGATCCTAGCGGAGTTGGAAATTCGTTTTTCACAAGTGAAATCATTGCATTCAATATCCGTTTGGATAAACCCTGAGCGCTATCGCAGCTAGGGGCGTCTGGAACGTCTGGAGGCCTGCAAACAATTTGAAATTATTAGCACAATGCTCGTCGTCAAAAGCGTTTGGAAGTTCTACGAACTTAACCGTCTTATCATCAGCTATGGCAATTCGTTCGGCCTTGGCTTCAGAACCGGGATTTGCTGCACGCCGATTGAATACATTGATTCTACGGATGTTTGATCATGCGCTATATTTCGACAAAGGAACCATTGTCATGTCCAATCCATGGGAGATCGCCATCTGGCGATTAGAAATGATTTCTACGCCGCTCGATGCGAAGCTGACCAGGGCCCAAAAACGGCGCATTATCCGCGACAGGACCAAGCACCCTTTCCAATGGCCGGATTCATCAGACGAGAGGCCGATCGGCAAAAGCACATTGTTGCGATGGCTAAAAAACTACCGTGATAAAGGCTTTTTAGGGCTTATGCCCAAGGTCAGAAAAGACAAAGGATTGGCACGAGCAGTACCGCAAAAGATTTTTGATAAAATTATTGAACTAAAATGCAGCAATCCTAAGCTCACCTGCAATAATGTTAATTCCTATCTTAAAGAACATTATAATTTAGAAATAAACCGATCAACTTATCACCGCTACATGAAACAAAAAAATGGCTATATTCGGAATTCCCAACTAGTAAACAACCTTTTAAATAGTACAAATACAGTCATTGCGATGAATTTATATTGTACGAAAATTCTTCGGAATTTGTTCAGGAATATTTACATCACCTACGGTTAAGAAAATCAGGTCTGTAAATGCTTCTAAGGTTCGGAATCCACTTGCTCTATTTTTAACAATTTTAATAATTCGATTTAACCCCTCGGCGACGGCATTAGTCATCCGGGTTTCAACATAGGGCAGAATACGATGCATGTGTTCGCGAATTGTTTTAACGAAACGACGAATTGGCTCCAGACGACTTTTCAAAGCTGTCGTAGTCCAACGTTTGATAAATCTATCAGCGGCCCAACGAGCTTTAAAATCCCAGAAGTGTTCAAACTCATCCTTCAAGACCCATGCGCGATGGATTCGACGGTTGCCTTTGCCAAGCGCTTTGAGTATCGATGTGTCTTTTTTCGAGCGTTTAGATGAATGTCTATACAGCAACCATCGAAGACCTTTAAGAGCCTTGCGTTCATCGCTCGAAGCTTCTCGCCATTGTTGCTTGCGTACTTCATCAACGGCTTCATTGAGCTTTTTAACGATATGGAATCGATCAAGGATCAGAGTGACATTGGGACAATGATTTTCAATCGAATTGATGTAAGCCTGGCTCATGTCACAGGTAGCCCATTTAATTTCGCGTTTCTGGTAAGCACTAAGCATTTCGTTAAAAAAACGGTCGATTGTTTTCTCCCCCTTACCTTTACCAACCCAGACAACGCATGCTTTTTTAATGTCATAAACGATGGTCGCATATTTATGGCCCTTGCAATATGAAATTTCATCGACACCAACAGCCTTAAGGTTCCGTATTCGATGGCCGTCGCGACTGCGTTCAATGGATCGATGCAAAAGGTCCGAAAGGGTGGATTGAGCAATGTGTAGCATCTGTGCGGCAGCTTTTTGGGTCATGATTTGGCAGTATATCAGCATCGCAAATTCGAAGCGGTACGTGATGCGTGAATAATTATCCGCCCAGGGGATATTTTCTTGAATCCGGCCATGGGTGGGACACAAAATCTCCCGGGGACGATAACACAGCTCAACCTGACATCCATAAACGGGCAAATCGCGCCACAGCCGATAAAGTTTGCTTTGATGTATGATTTTGCAACGACGATCGCATTCAGGGCATCGGCATCCGTTTTTATAAGGTTTAACGAAAATCAGAAGGTGTCTTTTACGCTCATTGAGATCAAAACCGCAAACAACCAGCTCTTTTAAACTTAATAATTTTCTGATAAACTTGTTAACTGTCATAGGTTCCTCCTTTTGTATTGAGATGTGGTGGTCTCGTTTAAAAAGGATGGAGCCTATGACATTTGCATCATGTTTCAAGATGCAGTTTCTAACGTTTTCATTGCCATGCATGCTGTAACGCAGGGCTTCGCCCTTTGCCTCACAGCATGCACGGCTGAAGATAATAAATAAGAAAACAATCAGTGATTTTGGCCGTTTATCCTGTTGGGAATTCCGGATAGACCCATTTTTTTCTCGATTACAATAATATGAAGTTTGGGAATTACAGAGAGTATTAAATGTATAACGAACATGGTTTTGGATACTTATGAAAATACTAGAAAGTTTAAAAACAAACAAAACAATAATTATTGCTATGAAATCTTTAATTGATGAATTGGTGATTGATCTCGATCTTGTGATAGAAGGAACCATAACCGAAATATGCCAAAATGCTAATGTCAATCGAACCTATATTTATCAAAAGAAGGCAGAGTTAAAAAATATATTGGAACAAATTGAACTATCAGGACCTGGACGTCCCATCCAAAGCGCTCACCCCTCTGAACAATACACTAAAGAAGAATTGGAATTAAAAGTGCGTGTATTATATTTCCGCCTTGATCATCCAGGTTCATTCATTGCACATGATGGTGGACATATTGGATATAGTTTTGGATTTAAAAGATTTACATTAGATTTGTTTGATGAATGGGCTGGCTCTATTGTACGGTTTTGTACATTAATCAAAGTACCATACCAAACATTTAGGAGTTGGAAAAAATTGGATCTTCAACAAACATACAAACCGAACCAAACTAAACCTATATCAATATCTAATCAATCGGTAAACAATGATGTTAAGCTAATCATAAATAATTATTCAAAATGGGAAGGAGGTTTAAGAGACTTTGTTTCTTGTGAAGCCAGACACCTTGGTTTATCAAAAAATCAAATTTATCGAGCATTACGTATTACAGGTATGATTAAACCACAAGGTAGTCCTGCAAAAATTTCAGGAAAACATGTAATTGAAATACTTCATCACTCACCCCGTATATTTGGTATTAATAGAAGTTCATGGAGTTGTGGCAGCTTAGCCGAAGTCTATAAAAAAAAATACGGTGTATCTGTATCAAAATCTTCAATCTCACGCTATATAAGATCTGAAGGATACTCTTTTAAAAAAGCACGAGAAGTTCTTACAAGCCCCGATCCAAACTACAGAGAAAAAGTAGAACTATTGTTATCCACTTTATGGTCACTTGAAACTGATGAACTGTTTTTTTTCATTGATGAGCTTGGACCGCTTCGAGTGAAAAAATACGGTGGAAGATGTTATATAAAGAAAGGTGAAAGTTCGAATATACCACAAAACCAACCATCAAAAGGCTCAATAACACTATCCGCAGCTTTAAGTGCGACTACAAACCAATTAAGTTGGAATTATGGAAAATCAAAAGATACTTCTGCAATGATTGATCTTATTGAAATACTATATAATCAATATTATGAAAAATCTAAATTATTTATCACTTGGGATGCTGCATCTTGGCACAGATCTAATGAATTGCTTGATTGGTTGGATATATTCAATACTGAAACAAGGCATATTGGCGGAGGACCTATTATTGAGTTCATTCCATTACCAACAAGTTCTCAATTTCTCAATGTAATTGAATCAATTTTCAGTGGTATGAAGAGAGCTGTTATTCATCATTCTGATTATCAAACAGAAGAAGAAATGAAATCGGCAATTTCTTTACATTTCGCGGATCGAAATAATTTCTTTAGAGATAATCCTAAACGAGCTGGCAAAAAAATATGGGATATAAATTTTTTCAAGGACTATAACAACATTAAATCGGGAGACTACAGGAAATGGTAGCACTAAAGCCACGGTTTTTAATTGATTCCACATTTATCTTTGAAAACACCCACAAATCATTTCTTGGTGCGGAACTTTTTACACTGCATGGTCTTGATCGCACCTTTTTATTTGGTTTTCTAAGAGATTTCCTTCGCCTACGACATTTGATAGGAATCAATAGAGGGTTAATAGTGATAGGCAAAGAAGCGTATGCCGTTACCGAAAGAGAAAATATCCATGATATTGTTTCTTTTTTGATTGAAATTGGTTTACCTCATGTATTTGACTCTAACAATAAAATTTTAGAAATATGCGCAACATTGTCTCCCCAAATTTCGAATATTGTAACACAGGATAAAAAGCTGCTTCAGCTAGCCAATGATGATATATTATTTATTTTTCCAAATAATTTAAAAGATATCCATTACATGACTCCAAAGATTATTAGGTCAAAAATTGGAGTAGAACCCGAACAAATACCAACCTTCTTGTCACTAACAGAAGGAGCAAAATCATCGAAACTAACAAAACTGCAGGCAATCCGATTGATTGAGCTGTACAGGGATATAGATGGCATCTATGAAAATTTATCCAATATTTCATCGGTTATTAAAAAAAAATTAAAGGAAAATGAGAAATCAATTATATCCTATTACTCTGAAATGAAAATTAAAGCAAATAACTCATCTTTCCCCTATAATATTGATAATTTTGCCATAGATTTGAATAATGAAAAAAATAAAAATTTGTTAAACTCATACGGATTTCACTCCTTAACAAGATTGCTAAGCTCGCCATCGAAAGTTCATACAAACTTAAATTCGTTTGATAAAAAGGAAATTAATTCCTACAATGCTATAGTTGATGCAAAAGGATTAAAGGAGCTTGAAGAATTATTGGAATCATCAGAATTTTGTGCAATAGATACTGAAGCTGATGATAAAGACCCTCATAATGCGATAATATTTGGTGTTTCATTTTCAATGAAAAAAGGAGAGGCATTTTTTGTACCATTAATTGAGGACGATCTTAAAGATATAAAACAGAAGGATGTCATTTCATTTTTGAAGAGGATTTCTCAAAAGCCGATAAAATTTATCGGACATAATTTTAAATATGATTATTTGCTTCTCAGAAAGAACGGGATAAAAATTCAAAATATCTATTTTGATACTATGTTAGCGGCCTATGAATGTTTTGGAGATTGGACCTTTTTTAATCTTAAATACCTTTCATATAAATTTCTTGGTAAAGAAATAAAATCATATAAAGAAATTGTTGATAAAGGAAAAACCTTTTTCGATCTACCTTTTAATAAAATTGTGAATCATGCTTGCGAAGATGCGGATATTACGTTGCAGATTTATTATAGTCTTCATGAAGAATTAGAAAAGAGAGAAATTATCGATCAGTATTCTAGTGATACCCTTCCACTGGTAAAAAAATTAGGAGATATGGAATTTAACGGTGTTTCTGTAAATTTTGATAAATTGTCAGTGTTCCGGAAAAGAATATTAAACCGGTCTTTAGAGTTAAAGAAGAATATATTCAAGAAAATTGGAAAAGAATTTGATATCGACTCTCACAGCGATCTTTCTGCTATTATCAATGACACAATGAATCTCCGAGAATTTGTTAGGTCAAGAAAAATTACTTTATCAGTGTTGGAACAATTGGCAGTCAATAATCCTATTGCTAAACTGATCGTAAAATACAAAAGACTTCAGAAACGAATGAAAAAAGTGGATGCTATTGTTAAATCTGCCAAAGGGAAAAAAATTTATCCTATTTTCAATCAAATAAAAGCATCTTATGGCCAAATTTCTTCTACAGGCCCAAACTTATTTGAAGTTACCGGAAGTGATGATATAAAGAATTCTATTAGCAAATCCTTACGTCCATATTTTAGGGACACAAAAAGCTCAATGGATATTCTCGAAAAGCTATCCCATGACCAGAATTTCAAAAAAGACAGAGTAAAAAATAAAAATGAATTTATGGAAGCACATCCTCAAATGAAAGAATTTGAGAAAGATGAATTTTTATTAACTACTCTTATTGGATATTCAGATGCAAAATTATCTCAAAAATTCATGATTGATCGATTAACATTATCTACGTTACGACATGAATTGGAAATGCGATATCCGACATTATTCCAGTGGATTGAAGATTTTAAAACACACAGCGCTAAACAAGGATATGCCAAATTGGGTAATAAACGCAGATATTTGGATGGATTGAAAAGCTCAAACCTCGAAAAAAGAAAGAAGGCTATTAATTTATCTGTAAGGTGGTTGATTCAATATTGAGAATTTCTAATATCAACTGACCAACCGGATTCCGGATTGTGTTTTGTGCTATCCATTTTCATATTATATTGATTTCACTGCAAGTTTATCTATACTTGGAAAAATGATGGACACGATTGTTGAACTTCTCGCTTTGATAGCTCGACTTGATGCACATGGTGTATTACCTTGAAAGTATAGGAATTTCCATTTTTCAGACAGGATAGACAGGATAAAAATAGAAAAAAAATCTTGTTAATCCTGTCAAAAAAAGTCCCGCCACAGGCGGCTAAGTTCAAATGTTTATGAGTCATGTCTCTTGAAATTCGTGCTCCCTGGTGTGACAGTGAGCAAAGGGGAGCACTATAATTACTGATCAGAACGATTATAGGACGGACAGGAAACAGGTCTATGAGTAACCGTAAGAGAGTCCTTATTTTAATTTTGATTATGGCTTTAAGCTCTCTGATTGTCGCCGGGATCACAATTTTTTCCCTATACCAAGCTGCAATTAGCGAAGGGAGAGAACGACTTGTCGAAACGGCTCAAAGTCAAGCTCGTCTTATTGAAGCCGTTGCCAGATTCGACGCCGCCTCCGGTAAGTCTGATGGACTGGAAAGTGCACGGGCGGCCACACTGAGTCAAATAGTTGAAGCGCATAAGAATTACGAACAATCCGGCAGAACAATGGAGTTTACCCTTGCTGAACGAAAGGATGATTCCATCATTTTTTTGTTAAGGCATCGATATGGCGGCCTCGAAAAACCAAAACCAGTCGATTTTAATTCGAAGCTGGCTGAACCAATGAGACGAGCGCTATCAGGGCGCTCTGGAACATTAGTTGGGGTTGATTATCGAGGGGAGCCCGTGCTGGCGGCACACGAACCGGTTTCAGAGCTAAATTTAGGCATTGTGTCCAAGATCGATCTTTCTGAGATACGCGCGCCGTTTGTAAACGCTGCGGCGATAGCCGGATTCTTTTCGGTCTTAGTGGTATTAGGCGGGGTCGCCTTGTTCCTGAAGATAAGCAATCCGATGATAAAGTTATTGGAGGAACACAACATCGAGCTGGCGGTAGCGAACAAAAAATTCAGGCAAGAAATAGTTGAACGCGCACGGGTGGAGGAGGCGCTGCGCAAAAGTGAGATGAAATATCGGGATATCTATTTTAACATCCAGGATGTCTATTATGAGACAAGTCCTGATGGAATTATTCTCGAAATCAGTCCTTCCATTGAGAACATTTCTAAATATAAACACGAAGAGTTAATTGGAAAATCATTATATGATATTTATGCTGACCCTGAAGAAACGAGCAGAGTTATAAAGGAGATCTTAGCTAAAGGAAAGGTGAATGATTATGAGATCAATCTAAGAGACAAGGACAATTCACAACGGCCCTGTTCCATCGTGATGATCGCGATCAAAGATGAACAAGGCATTCCCCTAAAATTTACCGGCTCCATGCGGGATATTTTTAAGCGAAAACAGGCTGAAAAAGAAAGAAAGGATTTAGAGGAGAAGGTTGCTCGTTTACAGAAAATGGAAGCATTGGGGCTCCTTGCGGGCGGGGTTGCCCATGATCTCAATAACGTGTTGTCTGGCATAGTCGGCTATCCCGATCTATTGTTAATGGAGCTGCCGGAAGACAGTCAGTTGAGAAATCCTATTTTGAATATGCAAAGTTCAGGGCAAAAAGCTGCTGATATCGTCCAGGATCTCTTGACACTTGCCAGAAGGGGGGTCATAACATCAGATGTTCTGAATTTAAATGACATCGTAAAGGATTACCTGGCATCTCCCGAACATGAGAGGCTGAAAGCTTTTTACTCCGGCGTTCAGATTGAAACGAACCTGGATCGCGAGTTACTGAATATCAAAGGCTCTTCTATTCACTTGAGGAAAACGGTGATGAATCTGGTTTCAAACGCGGCAGAAGCTCAAGTTGCAGGAGGGAAAATCATCTTATTGACAAAGAATCAGTATATCGATCGGCCCATTAAAGGCTATGAAAATATACAGGAGGGCGACTATGTTGTCTTAGAGGTATCGGATACCGGGATTGGGATAGCCACTGAAGAACTAAATAGAATATTTGAACCGTTTTATACAAAAAAAGTAATGGGAAGAAGCGGTACGGGTCTCGGGATGGCCGTTGTGTGGGGAACGGTTCAGGATCATCGAGGGTATATCGATATTGAAAGTAAAGAAGGCGAAGGGACCACATTCTATCTCTATTTTCCAGTTACAAGAGATAGTATCGTCGAGGAAAAATCCTTGATTCCTGTTGACGCCTATATGGGAACAGGACAAACAATTCTGATCGTTGATGATGTCAGGGATCAACGGGAGCTCGCCTCAAGCATGCTGACCAAGTTAGGTTATTCTGCCAAGGCCGTATCAAGCGGAGAAGAGGCGATTGATTATCTAAAAAACAATTCCACGCTCTTGGTGCTTTTAGATATGATTATGGACCCCGGGATAGATGGCCTTGATACATACAGGCAAATTATCAAATTGCATCCTAAACAAAAAGCAATCATCGCCAGTGGATTTTCCGAAACAAAACGGGTCAAAGAGGCTCAAAAACTTGGTGCGGGTCAATATGTAAAAAAGCCGTATACTCTGGAAAAGATTGGAATAGCCGTTAAAAATGAGTTGGCAAGCTGAGAGGATGGGCAAATTAAAGGATAGCTGAACAGATTGTTAATCGGCAGAATACCGGCAGGATCTGCCCTTCGCATAGTGTGGTTTCACGCGCCATTCGTCCACCGGTCCTTCAATATATTTATCCTGAGGCCTTGGCGGACTTATCTGCTTTCAACCTTTTTAATCAACTCAAGGGCTGTGTCAAGGGTGTTGCCTTTGAACCGGATCTTCAGTGCTGTTGCCAGCATCTCAGGGCTTATAATTTTACCAAATCCTGCCAATACGCCCAAAGACGCCAGGGCCCAGTCCGGTTTTTTAATTCCGCGGGATTTGAGATTCATCTGGTGGATGCTAGCGCTACAGGCTGGGCACCTCAACCCCGTCTGCCTGCAGGATCAGGGTATCGTTGTCCAGGTGTTTAAACATGTCATTACGGCGATCGACCCCTTCCTGACCCAGCGCCAGAACGACAGCCGGTCGTTTAATGCCGGTGTAGTCAATTTCCTGCGGTGACAGAATCAGCTCGCTGATGGAGGGACCCCGCAGTACGGTAATATTGTACTCATTTTTCTGGGTGGTGTTAAGACCGGCGGTAAGCCCCGCCAGACATAAAATTTCGCCGGCGGTAATAATGCGCTGCCCGGCGCTGCCGAGCAGGACCGCTTCCCGGCGCCCCGATTGGGGCGGATCGCATACGGTCTCTATTTTCAGGGGTTCGGCCGCCGGTTTGCGGTCGGCGGTCAACTCCCGGTAGTGCCTGCCATATTCCTTGCGAACATTTTCCGCTACAGGGCCTTCGATGACCGGCAACTCGTTAAGCGTCTCTTCAATAATCCTGGGTGTCAGTCGATTGCGTTTGGTGTAGCGTCCCGGGCATACCCCCCAGATGTCCAGCACCGAAAACCCTTTAAATTCCAAGGCCCGCTGAATTTCTGCAGCCAGATCCTTGCGATAGGCCGAACAGCGGGTTACATAGGCGGCACCCGCGGATCGTGCCGTTTGGCAAATGTCCAGTGGACGTTCCAGCAGATTTAAAAAACCGGAGCCTACCTGGGCGTCCGACGGTGTGGTCGCTGAAAACTGGCCGCCGGTCATGCCGAAATTGAAATTGTTTAATATCAGCAGGGTCAAATTCAGGTTCCGCCGGCAGGCGGCCAGCAGATGCGCGCCGCCGATACCCTGGCCGCCGTCGCCCATGGTTACCACGACGTTCAGATCCGGTCTGCCCAGTTTCAATCCGGCCGCATAGGTCAATGCGCGGCCGTGCAGACCATGCAGAGCGTGGGTGTTGAAAAAGGTATCAAATAAGCCCGAGCAGCCGATATCGCTGACCATGGCGATTTGATGGTCGGCCAATCCCATATTTTGAAATGCCTTGTCGAGGGTGTGGGTGATACGCTCATGGGAGCACCCCGGACAAAATACCGGCGGTCTCGTGTCGTTTAGCAAACTATCCATTTGTGACTGCCTCCTTGATTTTATCCGGGCTGATCAACCAGCCATCCATTTGACCGCAAAAATCAACTTGTTTTTGGCCCAGAACGCGCTCTATCTCCCGGACATACTGGCCCAGGTTCATTTCCACCACCACCACCCTTTTGACGTTTTCTGCCGCCTTGCGAATCGCTCTCTCGGGCACCGGCCACAAGGTCTTGAGAACCAGCAGGCGGACCGGTTTTGCGGTGCTTTTCAACTCTTTGTACACCGATTTTGCCGCCCGGGCAGTTACGCCGTAAGCAATGATCAAGGTATCAGATTCATCGGCAGCAAATAATTCATAAAAGGAAAAGCCGTCGACAGCCGATTCAAGTTTGGTTTTCAGCCGCAGCAGCATTTGGGCAATTTCCCCCTGGTCGGTGGTTATGTAGCCGCTTTCTCCGTGGGTGGAAGAGGTCTGGCGCACCGGCACATTTCCGCCGATGGGCAAAAAATCGGAAACGGTTGGCCCTCGCTTACCTGAAAGGGCAGAAACGGCTTGCCGGCAGACGGGGCCGTTCGATTGACAATGTCGGGTATTTTAAGGGCATCCACATCGACACTTTCCCGGGTCATGGCGATTTCCTTGTTGGATGCGATGAACACCGGGCAGCGAAATTTTTCAGCCAGATTAAAGGCCTGTATGGTCATTGTAAAGCAGTCGGCAGCGTTTACCGGCGCCAGCACAATCACCGGCAGCCCCCCGCTGTTGCCCCAGCGCAGAAAATTGATATCGCCGTCAGCGCCCCGGGTAGCCGACCCGGTGGACGGCCCCAGCCGCTGCACATCGACGATCACGATGGGAATTTCGCTGCCGACGGCAAAGGAAATCTGCTCACTGAACAGGCTGATACCCGGCCCGG
>PVMK01132807.1_pt1 | contig 45082 bp, 33 predicted proteins | sample 1853481 | NCBI WGS metagenome assembly PVMK01 (sample SAMN08533507, study PRJNA380276) | Marine sediment metagenome, whole genome shotgun sequencing project.
CCGCAGGAGGAACTGATCGGCATCGTGCCGGGCCAGAGCGTACCACGCGGAGGGCTGCGCAATAGTGAGATATTCAAACCGGTAGTCTACCCGGCCATCGTCGACTGACCGGCGGTGCCTTGACTACTGCCGTTTGATCCAGTCGGCGAGCAGACCGAGCCACTGAGAGGTGCCGTCTTCCACCCGCCCGGGTCCGAACCCGTGTCCCCCTCGAGGGAAGAAGTGCACCTCAACCTCCTGGCCCGCAGCGGTCAGTGCCTCGGCATAGACCTCCGATTCAGCGATCGGCACCTGGTCGTCGTCGTAGGCGTGGGCCAGGAAGGCAGGCGGGGTTTCGGCATCGACGTGATCCACCAGAGAGTACAGGCGAATCTCCTCCTCGGTCATCGGCCGATGGAAAAGTGTCTCCTCGAGCCATTTCTGATTTGCGGCACCCAAGGTGGTCACGGGATAGATCGGTGCCGAAAAATCCGGATTCTCACCAGGCTCTTCAGACCTCAAAACACTGACCGCAGTCGCCAGGTGACCGCCGGCAGAGAAGCCCATGATCCCTACTTTCGTTGGATCGAATCCGTATTCTCCAGCCATCAATTTCATCATGCTGATCGCCCTGCGGGCATCGGTGATCGGCAACAGGTGGGGTTGATCGGAGGCCTCCTTCAACGGAAGTCGGTATTTCAGAACAGCAGCGGTGATGCCCTGGGCCGACAGGGCCTCGGCAATCTCCTGACCCTCCGCCACGATCGACTCCTCAACGTAACCACCACCGGGCACTACGATCATCGCTCTGCCCGAGTTCGTTCCGAGAGCACGGTGAATCGTCAATGTGGGTTTCGTGACGTTGTAGGCGCATGGAACCTTATATGACGACTCCTTGACGTACTCCTCGAGCGTGTTGGGTTTGGAGTACGGCGCTTCCCCCGTCCACAAAGGAACTACCTCCTGTGCCCAGAGCGTGGTGGTTGTGAGTACGAACAGGACAGGGATGATCTTCTTCATGGGTCCCTTCCCGGTTTGATGCCCTACTTCATTTCGGCCTGAATCCGCTGGCCGGCTGCGACCGCTTCCCTGGCCTCTGCAGCCCGCCCTGTCCGATTGAGGATGTCCGCGAGGATGTAATACCCGAGGGGGCCCTCCTTGTGGTCGGGGTGCTTGCTGATTCCCAGACGGACGAGCTCCTCCGCCCGACCGAGGTCCTGGCCTCGATCCATCATGAGCTTGGCAAGATGGTAGTAGCCCTGGGCAAAGTGCGAGTTGGATTCTATGGACGCCTCCCAGAGCTCCTGCTGCCGGTCCACCTGACCCATCTTACCGACCAACCGACCGAGATTGAAATGGGCCTCGTAGTATTTCGGCGCCAGCTCGATGGCCTTCTCGTAGTGGGCAACCGCCGGCTGAACCTCTCCTCGCTCCTCGTACAGCACCGCGAGATTGAAGTGGGGCGCCGCGAAGCTCTTTCTCTTCGACCGCTTTGGCGAAGAGCGTCGCTGGCCTCGCCGGACCGTCCCTGCTCCACCCGCACCTCGCCAAGCTTGTTGTGGATCAGCGCAGGCGCTTCGGTGGTCTCCACCGCTTCGTCGAGGGCTTTCGCCGCCTCGTCGAAATTCCCATGGGCGAACTCGATGTCGGCGATGGCCAATGTCGCCCTGGTGTCGTGGCCCGACACCTCGAGCAATCGGCGGAAGCCGACCAGCGCCTCGTCCGTTCGACCCAACGCACGGTATGACGAGGCCATGCCCATCAGCGAGTTCTTGTGCTTCGGTTCCAGCTCGAGGACGCGCCGATAACGCTCCAGCGCATCATCGTACCGCCCTTGTGTGACGGCGAGCTGGCCCAGCATCTGATGAGCGTCGAGGATCTCCGGGTCCTCACGGAGTACGTCGAGGAGAGTCTGTTCGGCCGCCTCCTGATCGTCTCCCAACTGCGACTGCGCCCGCATGATTGTCCGATGGAGCCTTATCTTGTCCTTGGGATCGGCTCGGGGGCGGTCACCCTCCTGGTCGATGCTGACACCTCCCTGACCGGCCGCGTAGCCCAGCGCTTGCAGCTGGGCGAGCGTCTCGGGGTCGAGATCCGGAGCCTCCCCCGGCGTCGGCGCATCGTTTTCGATCTTCGCCCTCAGCTCGGCGAGCCGATCTTCGAGCTCTTTGACAACGGCCGGCTGCTCACCGGAAAGGTCGTGCTCCTCTCGGCGATCAGCACGCAGATCGTAAACCTCCGGCCGCGGGGCGCTGATCAGCTTGAAGCTGTCGGTGCGAATGGCTCTCAGCGGCGACCAGCCATAGTGGAGCAGCGGATAGAGCGATTCGGAGTACACACTCCGATCCTCACTGCCTCCCTCCCCGGCGATCAGGGGGAGCAGGCTCTCCCCGTGGACCAGCTCGGGTTCTTCGAGGTCGACCGCGTCGAGAACGGTGGGCAGCAGATCAACGTGACTGACGGCGGTCTGCACAACCCTCCCACCCTCGGTTGCCGATGGAAGGCGCACGATCAAGGGAACATGGACTGTGGTGTCGTAGACAAAGAACCCGTGGAAACCTTCGCCGTGGTCACCAAGCCCCTCACCGTGGTCGGCGGTGAGAATGACGAGCGAGGTGTCGAGCAATCCGCGATCCTCGAGCGCGCGCCGAAACTCACCGATGAGCGAATCGGTGTAGGCGACCTCACCATCGTAGGGTCGGTTCGGGTACATGGATTTCCACGGTTCGGGCGGGTTGTAGGGGTCGTGGGGATCGTAGAGGTGAAGCCATAGGAAGAAGGGAGACTCATGGGACCGCCCATCGAGCCAACGAACGGCCTCGGCGATCGTGACATCGCCGGACCGCTGCACCGAGCTGAGATTCGCCGTCTCCTTCATCCCGCTGAGGTCGAAGTCGTCAAAGTAATGGTCGAATCCCCTTGCAATGCCCCACCGTCTGTCAAGCACGAAGGAGCTGACAAAGCCGGCCGTGGACCAACCCCCCTTCGACAGCACCTCCGCCATTGTCGGGACGCTGTCGTCGAGGGTGTAGCCCACGTTTTCGCGCACCCCATGCCCCGGAGGATACAGACCGGTGAGAATCGATGAATGGGCGGGAAAGGTAAACGGCACGGTGCTCGCGGCATTCGAAAACAGCACGCCCTCCTCGGCGAAGCTGTCAATGTTCGGCGTGTCGACGCGGTCGGAACCGTAACTGGAGACCCGGTCGGAGCGCAGGGTGTCGATGGTGATGAGGACGATGTTGAGATCCTCCCGCGCGACGCCACCGAGGATTTCAGAACCCGGCACAACCACGGGGGCGGACTGTTCCGGCCGCTCGCCTCGACCGCAACCGATATTCGAACAGGCGATACCGGTTATCACCACGAGTGCATCGATCAGTCGAACACTTGCCCGCATATCTCACCAGCCCCCGAATATCCCGTCGCCTGCCCGTATTCTACCGGGTGCCGCAGACGGATGGCTCACGCGATGTGCGCGGTCCTTGCTGTCACGGGAGATTTTCATCAGACCTCGGCGGCGGGCCACGTCTCATTCCTCGTCCGGGCACAGTGAACGGATTCGATGTGCAACACGGGCCATACCTGTTGGGTCCCCGGATGCCTCGTCGCCGGCAACCGCGTGGGCGATCCTGATCGCCGTCAGTCCATTCGGAAGCATCAGGATCTTGTGGCCGCCCCAGCCCGACATGTACGAGAGCTCGACCTCACAACCCGGAACCACCTCGAACAATCGATGCCAGACCGCCATGTGATAGGTACCCCCGTCCTGTGGGGGGCCGGATGGCAGACCTCTGATGGGTGTCTGGTACATCATCTCCGCGAGCTTGTCGGGGTGGAGGATCTGCCTGCCCTGATGCGCACCGCCATTCTGGATCAACATTGCGATTCGGGCGAGATCTTCCATGGTCGGGTAGTAGCCGCCGGCGATCTGCGGAACGCCAATCGACCCGTCCGGCTCCATGGTCAGATTGGCAGGTGCAAAGCGAACGCCGATCGGTCGGTAGATCTGTTCCAGAATGAACTCCCACAGCGTCGCGTCCGGGCCCTCTTTCAACTTGAGGTACCCGTCCATCGCCGCACCGAGCAGGAAGATATCCTGATCCCGGTATCGAAAGACCTGGCCGGGCCCCCACGAATGGACACTGCCGGAGAGAATCGCCGTGACTTTCTCGCGAAGAGTGGCGACGTCGTACCACTCTTCGTACCTCTCCAGATAACCATCGGACGGGTTGTTGGGGTCCCTTTTTTCGGTACCCTCGCCGATGCCGGTCGCCATGTTCAGCGCATCTCCGAAGGTGACGTGGTCCCAACCATCGTGCGGGGGCTCGACACCCAGATAATCAATGAGCCGCTCCTCGAAGATCTCCGGGCCGTACTTCTCCGCCAGGCGAAGCATCGACATGGAGCCCATCGCCGTCTTGGTTACCGACCAGACACCGAAGCGGGTCACATCACAGTACGGCAAGGGGCCGTACTCCGTGCGGCACGGCGAGTAATAAAGCGTCCCATCGAGAACGAGGCCGAGGGCTACGATGTTCTCGGGATCCATGGGGCCGTCAAAGCCCCGGAAAACATCTACACCGAACCGGGCTTCGAGATCCGACAAGGGCGCCATCGGCAATCGGCTGCTGACCTCTTCAGAGAACGCCGCGGCCATCTCCTCCACGCCTTCCAGCGGTGCGTCGTCGAAGTCGGCATCTAATTGTCCCCAGGCATCAAAGAAATCAACAACGTAGTACGGAGTGCCCTGACTCACGATCTGGTAGCGAACGTCTGACACCTCGTGCTCATTGAACAAAAAGGTCGCGACGCCGTTGTGGGTCTCGCCCTCGAGCGCGTTGGCGAGCGCAAAACCAAAGGACGCGCGCGACCAGCCCCTGTCACCGGGCTCCGACCAGATCCGCCCCGGGAAGACCAGGATGTCCCAAAAGGTGCCGTCTGGTTCGAGTGACCCAGCCAGGATCAGATTGCGGTCCACCGGCACGAGGTGGCCGTTCTGGGAAAAGAAAGAGAGCGAGACCCCGGGGAACAGCCTGGTATCGCGGTCCAACACCTTCCTCGTCGTGAATTCTGCGGGAGACGTGCGCATTTCTGCAGCGTGCAGCACCAACGCCCCGTTGAATTCGTGATGGGCGGGGCCGGCATCTTCACTCGGGAGGAACAAATCGTTCTCGAGCGGTCCCCCTGAGTTGACCGGTTCCCCCATCAACTCGTCGTAGGTCAGCCGATCTCGCAGCGGACCATCACAAGCCGAGAGCACCAGTAGGAGTCCGCCAAGGATCAACACGAAAGACGACCGGTTCCGGACCTTGCCGAATAACCGATTCGAACACCATGTCCGGGATTGAGCCATCCCGACGATGGTCGATGATCCCACAGTGCGTGCACCTTTCATGAATTTCCCCTCCCGATACTCAGCTGGTCGGCCAACAATACGGCGTCCGTCGACGGCCCGTCAATCAGATCGCCGAGCGAGGCGTCGAGTGCTCTGCTAAATTTGCCAACAGCCTCGCGGCTGTTATCTCAAAAAGGGCACGGTCTCCGCCCGCCCGGTCGGGAAATGATCATGGACGAGTTTCTGAGTGACGCGGCCCCCTCGGCCTACAAATACCCGCTGATCATCCGCCAACTGCTGCACACGACGTCCACGTACGCCGGGAATCAGGAGATCGTCTACGGTGACTCGGTTCGTTACAGCTACCCAACCTTCTTGGAGCGTCTCGGGCGCCTCGCCAGTGGTCTCGAGCGGCTGGGTGTCGGGCAAGGCAACACGGTCGCCGTCATGGACTGGGACAGTCACCGCTATCTGGAGTGCTTCTTCGCCGTACCGATGATGGGTGCGGTGCTCCACACCGTAAACATCCGGTTGTCGCCGGATCAGATTCTCTTCACCATCAATCACGCCGATGACGATGTGATCCTCGTCCACGACGACTTCATCCCGGTCCTCGAACAGATCAAGGACCGTATTGACCGGGCCGTTCGCCTGGTGCGAATCACCGACGCCGGCGATGCTTTCGAAACCTCACTGACATTCGATAACGAGTACGAGAAGCTGGTGGCCTCCGGCGATGAGGGATACGAGTTCGGTGACTTCGACGAGAACACCCGCGCCACCACCTTTTACACAACCGGAACCACTGGATCACCCAAAGGGGTGTACTTCAGTCACCGGCAAATCGTGCTCCACACTCTCGGTTTTCTGACCGCCCTCGGGTGGAGCGGTGGTCACGCCCAGTTTCATCGCGACGACGTTTACATGCCGATTACTCCGATGTTCCACGTCCACGCGTGGGGCATCCCATACCTGGCCACCTTGATGGGTGTGAAACAGGTGTATCCGGGCCGCTATCTCACAGAGACTCTCCTCGGCTTGATCGCGCGTGAACGGGTGACTTTCTCTCACTGCGTTCCGACGATCCTTCACATGCTGTTGAGCCACCCGCAGGCAGAAGCGCTCGACCTGAGCGGTTGGAAGGTCATAGTCGGCGGATCGACAATGCCGAAGGGTCTCGCGAAACGAGCCATGGAACTCGGTGTCGATGTCTTCACCGGGTACGGGATGTCGGAGACTTGCCCCCTCCTTGCACTGTCGCACCTCGATGGCGAGCATCTGCTCCTCGATATCGACGACCAGGTGGAGCTCCGGTGCAAAGCCGGACGTCCTTCACCATTGGTTGAGCTGCGAGTAGTGGACACGGAGGGGGTCGATGTCCCGTGGGATGGCGAAACCACCGGCGAGGTCGTGACCCGAGCACCGTGGTTGACCCAAGGCTACCTGAAGAGCCCGGAACAATCGAAGGAGCTCTGGCGAGGCGGCTACCTCCACACCGGCGACATCGGGACGATCGATGAAAACGGCTTCATTCGACTGACGGACCGGCTCAAGGACGTCATCAAATCGGGCGGTGAGTGGATTTCCTCGCTCGAACTGGAACACCTCGTGTCGCAAGTGGCCGGGGTTGGTGAGGTGGCGGCTATTGGTGTACCAGACGACAAGTGGGGCGAACGTCCACTGGTTCTTGTGGTCGTCGATCCGGATCGCGGTGTCGGCCTGAGCGACGAGTCGATCAAGACCTATCTGAGGGGTTTTGCGGATCGCGGCGTGATCTCCAAATGGGCGGTTCCCGATCGGGTGTTGTTGGTGGACGAGATCGAAAAAACCAGCGTCGGCAAGATCGACAAGAAGGTCCTTCGAGAGAAGTACGGTTCTCTTTAGAGTCGCGCGTCAGGGTTGTCTATTGATGCCGGCAGCAATTGTCCTGGTACCCTGACGAATTGCTCGGCCGGATGAAGTGCACGACAGCGAGCCGGTAATTCAAGGAGAAAAATCATGAAAGCTGCATGGTTTGACGAATTCGGCCCAGCCGCAGAAGTCCTGCAGGTGGGCGAGTTCGACACCCCCCGTCCTGGCCATGGTGAGATTTTGGTGCGCATGAAGACATCGGGGGTAAATCCTTCCGACACCAAGAAACGCGCCGGCGCTGTTGAGAATCTGCTGGATGACGGGCCGGTCATCCCCAACAGCGACGGCGCCGGGATCATCGAAGCGGTCGGCATGGGTGTGCCCCACTCGCGCATCGGGCAACGTGTCTGGGTCTACCAAGCCCAGTTTGCCCGGCTCCATGGCAGCGCAGCCCAGTACCTGGCGATCGACAGCCGGCGTGCCGTGCCCCTCCCGGACAACACCGACTTCGCGGTCGGAGCCTGTATGGGCATCCCTGCGATGACCGCCCACCGGTGTGTTTTTGCCGATGGTCCGGTCGAGGATCAGTTGTTGCTGGTGACGGGTGGGGCCGGGCGAGTCGGCCACTACGCCATCCAATGGGCAAAGTACGCCGGTGCCACGGTCATCGCAACCGCCAGCACCGAGGAGGCACGACAGCACTGTCAGGAGGCCGGCGCGGACTTCGTCGCCAATCATCACGACCCGGACATGGTGCAAAAGGTGCTGGAGTTTTCCGACGGGAACACGATCGATCGGGTCGTCGAGGTCGAGTTCGGCGCCAATCTCAACAAGGTCTTGCAGCTCATCCGGGTCGGCGGCATTATTGCCACCTACTCCTCCACCGTGGTGCCGGAACCTGCACTGCCTTTCAAACAGATGATGTTCATGGATCTGACTCTGCGGATGGTGATCGTCTATGCGATGCCGGAGGAGGCAAAACGCGACGCAGTGGAAGAAATTTCTTTCGCCTTGGCACAGAATATCCTGCAGCACAGAATTGCCGCCACATATCCACTGGAAGAAATTGCCGAATCGAACAACACTGTTGAAAAGGGCGACATCTACGGGTGTGTGATCGTTGAAATAGACTAATCGGAATCAATAGCGGGAACCGCTGATTTCGGGCTGCCTCCCGTTTTTCAAAAAGAGCCTCCAGATGATCCGATCCCCCTTTCTCGTCGCCAGTTCACCCGCACGATCACGGCTTTTCTGCTGAGCATGTTCTCCGTTGATTTTGAGACTGATGCTTATATTAGGCTCCAGGACTGGATAATTAACTTCAGATCCCCCATATGTGGAGCAGATGAGAGCCGTCAGGAAGGGGTTTACACTATGGGAGTCAAGACCAGAGATGAGTACTTGGTTTCTCTGCAGGGGCTGCGTCCAAACATTCATAAGTTTGGCGAGCTCATCGAGGACGTCACAACGCACCCGGCGACGAAAAGGACGGTCGAGAGCCACGCCCTCAACTATGACGCGGCCAACGACCCGGAGCTGGAGGAGATCTACACGACGACCTCTGTTTTCTCAGGCGACAGGATTCTGCGTTGGAACTCAATGATGTAAAGCTCGGACGAGCTCATCTTCAATATGAAGATGAAACGTCAGAACTACCGGCGCACCGGAAGCTGCACCGGCGCGGTCTGTGTCGGCTGGAACGCTCAGAACGTCATGTGGGCGGTTACACAGGAGATCGACGAGGAGCTAGGAACCGATTATCAGGAGAGGCTGAAGAGTTGGATCCTGATGGCCCAAAGCAATAGTCTGACCGTAGCCGGCGCCCTGACCGACGCCAAAGGTGATCGTAGTCTTAAACCGTCACAGCAGCCAGACCCGGACACCAACCTCAGAGTCACTGGGGTCCGGGAGGACGGCATCGTCATCCGTGGTGCCAAGCACATGATCTGCGGTACCGCCGCCTCGCAGGAAATCTTCCTGCTTCCGGGCGGTATCTACGGTGAAGCGGATAAGGACTTCGCGGTCGCCTGCGTGGTTCCGCGGGATATCGAGGGTTTGACGATCGTCGAAGCGACCCGGCCCAGCGATCGGCGGGAGTTGGAGGAGACAGCTCACGTGGAGGTCCCGGACACAGGCGTCACTCAGGCATACCTGCTTTTCGAGGATGTATTCGTGCCCCGGGAACGAGTCTTCATGTGCCGAGAGTATGCATACACAGCGAAGGTCATCCAGTTCTTCACCGCCAACTATCGTGCCTGCATCGGCGCCTGCGTTGCCGGCCAGGGAGACGTCATGATCGGTGCCTCGGTGCTGATGGCCAGGGCCAACGGGCTTTCAGCCAAGACCTTCGCTGGAAAACTGGTCGACATGTCGGTCAACAACCAGGTCACCTACGGACTGGGGGCCGGGGCCTGCGCCATTGGCTCTCGCCATTCCTCGGGGTCGTTCTTTGCCGATCCGCTCACCGCCCACACCAACAAGGTGATGGTGGCCACACTTCCCTACGAGGTGAAACGCCTGACGCAGGAGATTGGTGGCGGCATCGTCGAGACCGGGTGCATGCCTTCCTACCAGGATTTCTCCGATCCCGAGTATGGGCACCTGCTGCAGAAGTACCTGAAGGCAGGGGAACCCTCGGCCGAGGCACGGTTCAAAGCGGCCCGTCTGTCAGAGTGGCTGACGATCGGCTCCGGTGTGCCTGGTTGCATGCACGGCGGTGGCTCGCCCGACGGCGCCAAGCTGGTGGTCAGGTTCGCGACGCCGATGGAGGAGTATGCCGACTTCGCCAGAAAGATCATAAACATCGAGGAAGAGATGCCAGACCCCAAGAAACCGAAGAAGTGACGAAAAAGACAGCGATCGTATCCGTTGAAGGAGGGACATCACAATGGATTTTGGATTCTCTGAACGAGAAGAACTGCTCAGGAAGTCGGTTCGGGAGCTTTCCGAGGCCGAGATCACTCCAACAATGATCGAGACGATGGAAGAGAGCGGGGAGTTCCCCGTGGATCTCATCCAACCGTTGGCCAAGATGGGCATCACCGGTGTGATCACTCCGCCGGAGTACGGTGGTGTGGGCCTCGGCTATCTGGCCAGGATGATCGTGCTCGAAGAGGTGGGTCGGGTGTGCGCCGCGGTCTCAATGGGCTTGCAGGTCCACCACATGGCGTGCGCAGCGATCCTTGACTTCGGCTCGGACGAGCTGAAGGAAAAATATCTCCCGCCGCTCGCCAAGGGTGAGACCATGGGCGTCGTCGCGGTCACCGAGCCATCCGGAGGGTCGGATGTGATGGGCATGCAGTCCCGGGCCGAGCTCAAGGGTGACACCTGGATCCTCAACGGCCGGAAGTGCTTCATCACCAACTCCCATATCTCGGATTCCTGGGTGGTGGTCGCCAAATCGGGCGACGGTCCCAGGGACTTCTCGGCGTTCATCGTCGACAAGGACATGCCCGGCGCAAAGGTCGGGCGCGAGGAGGACAAGATCGGGCTGCGCGGCGCCAACACCGGGGAGTTGGTGTTCGACGACTGCGAGATCCCGGCGCAGAACCTGCTCGGTGAGGAGGGGGGCGGCCTCACCATCGCCATGAAGACCATCAGCGAAACCGGACGTTCCGGGATGGCCGGAGTGGCTCTGGGTGTGCTCGACGCCTGCCTGGAAGAGGCCGCCAAGTTCGCCACCGAGCGGGTCCTCTACGGAAAGCCGATCAGCGCCCTACAGGCGATCCAGTTCCATCTGGCGGACATCTACACCGAGCTCGACATCGCCAAGCTCCTCTGCTACCGCGCCTCATGGATGCGGGATCAGGGTATGAGGTGTGACACGGAGAACGCGATCGCCAAGAACTACACCTGCGAAGCAGCGGCGCGGTGCGCCAGATGGGCGATCGAAGTCCACGGCTCCTACGGCATCTTGCGGGAGTTCAAGGTTCAGCGACTGCTCCGCGACGCGACGGTGACCATTCCCTCGGGCGGCACCGCCGAGATCGGCAGGATCGTCATTTCCCGGGCCGCCCTGGCGCCGTACAAAAAGAAGAAGTAGGCACAGGCTCGCTTCCATGGAAAGAGTCATCGTCTGCTTGAAGCCTGTCCCGGATCCCAAAAACTGGGATCTGCTGAAGATGGACCAGAAGACCAAAACCCTCATCAGGGACGGGATCCCCAGCGCCATCAACCCGTTGGACAAGCATGCCTTGGAAGCCGCCCTGCAGATCAAGGATGCCTGCGGCGCCCAGGTCGTGTTGCTGTCGATGGCGCCGCCCTTCGTGACCCCGGTTGTCCGGGAGGCACTCGCCATGGGGGCCGATCGGGCCGTGCTCCTGTCGGACCGAGTCTTTGCCGGATCGGACACCCTGGCAACGGCGAGAGTCCTCGCCGAGGGTGTGCGGAGGATCGGCGCCTTCGATCTCATCTGTTGCGGCAACTACACGGTGGACGGGTCAACCGCCCAGGTGCCCTCTCAGGTCGCCGAGCTGCTCGGCGTTCCCAATGTGATGCACGTGTCTCACATGGAGTTCCGCCCAGGGAATGGGGTCCTCATTACCCAGGAGATCGAGCGTGGATACGCGCGCCTCGAGGGAAAGCCTCCGCTGCTCCTGTCCTTTATCAAGGAGGCCAACAAACCGCGGTACGTGTCGTTCCTGGAGATGCTCGAAGCCGAGAAACGGGAGATCGCAACCTGGAGCAACCAGGATCTGGGCGTCGATGAGAGCCTCCTGGGGCTTGGCGGTTCGCCAACCAAGATGGCCGATCTATTGCTGCGCGAGAAGAAGCGCGAGGGCGTGAGACTTGACGGCAGCCCCGAGGAGATCGCTCAACAGCTGGCTGACAAGATGTATCAGCTGGGAATCCTGTGATGGCGGGCGAAGTGAACGGCCAGGAGGTGTGGGTCGTTGCGGAGCAACGAGGCGGTGTGCTTCACGATGTGGGGCTCGAGCTTCTCGGCAAGGCGAGGGAACTTGTGGGTCAGACGGGTGGCAGGGTCAGCGCTTTATTGCTCGGTCATGAGGTGGAAGGGCTGATCGGTCGCCTCCTGTCTCACGGCGCCGACCGGGTTTTTGTGGCCGACGATCCTCGCCTGGAGCCATACCGGATGATGCCCTACCTCTCGATTCTGGACAGCGCATGCAGGGACCACGATCCGGATGTCGTGCTGCTCGGATCCTCCAGCATGGGAGTGGAGCTCGCGCCACGGCTTGCCGCGAGGCTCGAAACCGGTCTCTCCGCTCACTGCATCGACCTTCAGCTGGACGATGACGGCAAACTTCTGCAGATGGTTCCCGGGTGGGGAGGCGGGGTCGTCGCGACGATCAAGTGCCCTGACCATCGCCCGCAAATGGCGACCGTCATGCCCGGGGTCATGAAGAAATCGGATGGCTACGCTGGCGCGAAAGGGGTCGTGACCCTGGTGGTCGGAGACGACCTCGACACCTCCGGTCCGAAAGTCCTGGAGGTGAGGACCGAGAAACCGGAGGGCATGCCGTTGGAGCAGGCCGAGGTGGTGGTGGCCGGAGGCTGGGGAATAGGAGGCAAGGAAGGATGGCGGCTGCTCGAGGAGCTCGCATCCTTGCTCGGCGGAGCGGTGGGAGCCACCCGGCCACCACTGGACGAAGGTTGGGCCGAGGAAGGCCAGATGATCGGCCAGAGCGGGAAGACCGTGCGGCCTCGCTTCTACATCGGTGCCGGCATCTCGGGTGTGATGCACCACGTGGTCGGAATGGACGAGGCGGATTTCATCGTGGCCATCAACACCGACCCGAACGCCCCTCTTTTCGAGGTGTGCGATCTCGCGATCGTTGAAGACTACAAAAAGATACTTCCTCCGCTCATCGAGGAGATCAAGCAGAGACGCGGCTGACCCACACACACTCTGGAAGGGACCCGGAGCTTTCCGTCTATTTCGTCTGTTCGCGTAACACGTAGCGCCGTATCTTGCCGCTTGGCGTCTTGGGCAGTTCGTCGACGAACACCACCTCGCGCGGGTAGGCGTGGGCGGAAAGCCGCTCGCGGGTGTAGCCCTGCAGTTCGCGCGCCAAATCCGGCGAGGCATTGTGGTCTGGGTGAAGCACCACGAAGGCGACGACAATTTCGCCGCGCTCGGCATCCGCCTTGCCGACCACGCCTGACTCGGCGACGGCGGGGTGCTCGATCAGGCAGCTTTCGACATCGAACGGACCGATGCGGTAGCCGGCCGACAAGATGATATCGTCGCCGCGCCCCGTAAAGGTGATGCATCCGTCCTCGTTCAGCTCGGCCATGTCGCCAGTGATGTAGTAGGGGCCTTCGAGCGGCGAGTCCTTCCCCTCGTAGCCGAGAAACCAGTAGAGCGGCGACGCACGGGTATCGACGGCGAGTCGGCCCGGGTTTCCGGGGCCGAGCTCGCGGCATGAGTCGTCGACGATCACGGCGCGAAAGCCGGGCATCGATACACCCATTGAACCCGGATGGGAGGGATGGTGGAGGCCGTGATGGTTGGTCACCACCACAGCAATCTCGGTCTGGCCGTACTGGTCGTGGACCGGGCAGTCCAGATGATCATTGACCCAGCGGATCACTTCCGGATTGAGCGGCTCGCCGCAGCTACACGCCACGCGGATCTTGGTCTGGCATGCATCGACCATGTCGTCGCCGCCGGCCATCAGAAGCCGGTAGGCGGTCGGCGCCGAACAAAACACTGTGATTCCGTACTTCTCGAGCATCGTGTAGGTGCTCTCGACGGAGAAGGCGCCCTCGTAGAAATGGGTCGCGTTGCCGAGCAGCGGGGCGCCGACGACGGCATAGTACAGGCCGTAGGCCCAGCCTGGATCGGCCATGTTCCAGAACTTGTCCTCGGGTCTGAGATCCACGGCGTACTTCATGTAGGCGATGAACGAAAGCAACGCCTTGTGCGGGACCGCGACGCCCTTTGGGCTGCCGACCGTCCCCGAGGTGAACATCAGGAGGAACGGATCGTCCGCGCCCCGGAGCACCGGCTCGTACGCCGGCTCTTGCGCTGCCAGCTCCTCGTTGAATCTGAGATCGCCCGGGGCAACGGCGTCGTCCGGCGTGCGCGCCACCACCATGATCGGTGGCGTGTTGGTGACGTCGTCCAGCTTCGGCCGGTTCGCCGAATCGGTGACGACCAGCTTGGCGGCGCTGCATTCGAGGCGGTACTCGATGGCCTTGGGGCCGAAGGCGGTGAACATCGGCATGTAGACGGCGCCCGCGCGCCACACGCCGAGCGCGGCCACCATCAGTTCCGGTATCCGCGGCAGCATGACCGCGACCCGGTCTCCGGGGCCGATGCCCTGGGCATTCAGAAAGTTGGCGAAGCGCGCCGCGCCGTCCCTGAAATCGGCAAAGGTATGGACCGAACTACTGCCATCGACGCCCTCCCAATAGAGCGCGACGCGGTCGCCGTCGGCGTGGCGGTCGCAACATTCGACGCAGACGTTCAGCCCCGTCGCCAGATCGCCCGACAGCATCGCCGCCACGTCCTCGGCGTGAAACGCGGCCATGCAGTCGTCATAGGCGGGAACCTCAGCCGGCGGACGCGTCGCACCCTTTCCCTTGCTCACCATCGAAGCCCCCCTGCTTGTTTGCCCGGCTAGATTTAGTGAAGAATAATCGGTCAAGGCAAGCCGAGCATTTGGGTCCACAGGGCCCGTGCAATCCGTCCCGTCGCTAAGATTTTTCCGCCCAGGGCCGCAGGTCGACTTCGAATCGCGTCCAATCTGAGCGAAAGCAATAGGTATGATCCGGGCTACGCCTCCTCTACGGAGCCCAACTCGTCGGCCAGCTCCATGAACCAGTCGACCCTCTCCGGCCGGGCGATGCCCGGCACCTCGCATCCTGGGGCCAGAAGGAACCCGCTGTCCTCCGGCGCCATGTCGATGCAGCTCTTGATGGCTTGCGCCATGTCGTCCCTGCTGCCGGTGACGAACAGATCGGTGGCCACGTTGCCGATCAGTACCGCCTTGCCCCGGCACACCTCGACAGCCTTGGACAGGTCGGTCAGCGCATCGATGCTGACGTTGGTCACGCCGGTGGCGACGACGTCCTCCAGAATGGGGTCCGCGTAACCGCAGACGTGCAGTCCGACCGCGATCTTTTGCTCCTTGAGATGGTCCACGATTCGCTTGTGGTAGGGAAAGACGAACTCCTTGTAGATCTTGGGGGAGATCAGGCTGCACGAGCAGGGGGCCTCGGAGAACCCCAGCCCCACCCCGATCTCGGAGATCGCCTCCGCGAACCGGATCGACGCCTGGCTGCACAGCTCCATGAGCTCGTGGATGAACTGCGGATCATCGACCGTGTCGAAGATCAATTTCTCGGCTCCGCGCAGACCCGCGGCGATCGTCCAGGGTCCGGCGATGATTCCCGACACGATGGCGCCTTCGAGTGCCTTTTTGGTCTCGGCCGTGGCCTCCAGATAACCGGGAAGTCGCGCATCTTTGGCGGGGTCCGGAACCTCGAGGCTGCTCAGCTTGCCCTTGTCGGCGAGGATCTCTTTCGTCGTGATGGACATGCTGTCCTCGGGGAACCTGAGCTCGTTTCCCATCGCCTCGGTTTCGATGGCCAGGTCCCACATCATGATCAGGATGTCCGGCCGGTAGCGCTCGTAGGCGGCCACCTGCGCCTTGGCGAAGACATCTGGTTTGGTCAGGAAATCCCTAATCGACGCGTCGACGAGCTGCGCGTTGACGTGGCCGGTGAACACGTACGCCGGGATGCGGTCGAACTCGGGGGTTGCGTCGGAGAAGGTCTTCTTGAACGCCGCACCGACTCGTTGTCTTCCGGTCATGGGTTCCATGTCACACCTCCCCCTCCTCCTGCCAGATCTTCATCTGCTCCTGGTAGGAGGGTGGGAACGTCGCCTCGAAGTCGAAGAAGCTGGTGATGGGGTACCGCACCCCGGCCTTGTGGGTTTTTGCCAGTCCGTCCAGAACCGTTTCCACCTTCGAGATCGGCATCAGGAACGTCATTTCATGATCCTGGGTCATCCCGAATATCCTGTCTCCGTTCCCCGGAACGACGTAGCGGCACTCGTCGTCCTTGATCACGGTGATGGTGGTTGCACATCCGAGCCTTCCCATGGCTGCAGACTCCACCGAGCCTCCCTCGTTGTAAAGCGCCCCGTGAATGAGCCTCATGATCTGCGCGGGATTGCCGTAGATCATGATGAGATCGGGCTCGAACGAAGCGCGTCCCAGGGGCGCAACGAGGATATGACTGTAGGTGCCGAAATCGAAGCGATCGACGAGATCCTCCTCTCGCTTGCCGATCTCCGGCGACGCGGTGAACATCCCGGCGGAAAGATTGCCCTCGTTGAAGAAGTCGAGGTTTTTGAAGAAGCCGAACGGTGCCGCTCCCAGGGCGCACTGCATGTCCTCCTTGCCCATGGCGATGGCCCAGCCCCACTTCCTGGCCATTCCGATGCCCTGGCAGATGGCGACCTTCTTACCCAGGTCTTTGAACGGCCTCTTGGTCCGTTCGGGGATCTCGTCCTCGGACTTCAACATCTTGATGGCCAGCGGAAAGGTGGCTGGACGGATGAACTGACTCAAAGCCTGGTCGACCTCTTTCATGTCTGGCATGGTGACCTCCCGGGGTGTTCAGACGCACGGCGTCGTTGGCGGCAGTCGGGCGCCACCGCACTCACGAGGCGCCCTGCCCGATTTCGGTCGCGTTGACGAGCGCCGCCATGTTCCCGTACGGATGCTGGTTGTCCCGCATCAGCTGGTGCGCGTGGCCGATCTCGTCGAAAATAAAGGTCTGCGACAGGCAAGGGTCCACCTTCTTGTCGATCAACAGCTGGTTGACCGCGGCCGCCTGCTCGTCGTTCGACAGGTGGCTGCCCTGGAACCGCTTCTGTCGCATCCAGTGGAACCTGAGATCCATGGTGACGTTGTAGCCGCTGGTGCCGGCGCAGATGACCACCATGCCGCCAGTGTCGGCCACGAACCCCGAGGTCGGAAGCGTGGCCTGTCCCGGATGCTCGAAGACGATCTTGGGGCTCACCTTGTCCCCGGCCGCCTCCCACATCGCCTTGCCGAACGCGCGTGCGCCCTTGAACCAGGCGCCCCACTCGGGGCTGTCGACGTCCGGCATTGGCCCCCAGTGGTCGAACTCGGTGCGGTTGATGACGCCGACCGCGCCGTGGTCGAGGCAGAACTGCCGCTTGGCGTCGTCGGACACCACGGCCACGGCCCTGCCGCCCGCGGCCCTTGTGATCTGCAGCGCGATGCTGCCGAGCCCGCCGGCCGCGCCCCACACGAGAACCACATCGCCGGGCTCGACGGTGTGCGGCGGCCAGCCCATGAGCATCCGGTAGGCGGTCGATGCGCACAGCATATAGCAGCCGGCCTGCTCCCAGGTGAGGTGCTTCGGTTTGGGCTGGCACTGGTGGGACTGGACGCGGGCGAACTGACAGTAGCTGCCGTAGTTGGTCTGGTAACCCCAGATCCGGACGCTGGGGGCCAGCATCGGGTCCTTGCCCGACAGCACCCACGGATCCTCCGGCTCCCACCAGCCGCTGTGGGCGACCACCTCGTCGCCCGGCTGGACGTTGGTGACCTCGTCGCCAACCGCCCACACGATGCCGGAACAGTCGCTGCCGCCGGCGTGGAAGTCCTCTGGCTCGCCCTTCTTTTGGCGCTCCGCGATCACGTCGACCGGATAGCCGAGGGCGGCCCACACGTTGTTGTAGTTGATGCCGGTGGCCATCACGTAGATCAGTACGTCCTTGGGGCCGATCTCGGGGGTCGGGATGATCTCCCGCTGCCAGGCGTCGCGCGGCTCGCCGAAACGGTCCTGCCGCACCACGAACGCGTGCATCTTCTCCGGGATCTCGCCAAGGGATGGACGTTCGCCGAGTTCACAGATTTCCATCGTTCCTGCTCCTTTGGCCCGCATTGTTCACGTCATGTACGCCTCCGGCGCCTCGCCGCTCAGAGACCTGAGCTGACGCACAGCTTCGCCCCCTCGCGACGAAAACCTCGTGAATAGTCCGGGCGTTGTCAAACCGATCTCATCTTACATGCCCTATTCTGAGAGTCCAGCACGGGTTTGGGCTAGAGCGGCTTGATGTCCTCGAGGTCCGCAGTCATCAACACACCCGTCAACTGCGTCATGGTCGCTGCCTGGGCGAGGTAGAGGCCCCGGTTCCACCTGTCGATCCGAGCGTGCGTGGTCCAGTAGTGGCCGAGGAAGCTGCCGAGGCCGTAGCCCGGAACGTCCAGACAGTGCCAGACCTCGCAGTTGTAGTCCCGCGTTCCAATGACGCCGACGCCCCACCACAGCTGTTGCAGACCGCCGTTGACACCGGGGCGTTCGGGCACGGCGACCTGCACCCGCGACCAACCGTGCTCCTTGACGGCCTGGACGGCCTCATCCACCAGGAGCTGGTTGTTCCTGGTCCACAGGTAGGACTGCTCGGCCAAACCGGTAGCCTCGACCCTGCCGTCCACCTCCCGGTAGTCCATCTCGCCCATGTGCTCGATCTGGATCATCCCGACGATGGGTTCCATCGCCTCGGGGTGCCGGTGGAACCAGGTTGGGCTCGCGTGCACGCGCTCCATGCCCGGCATGTAGTGCCGGCAGTCCAGGAGGACGGTCAGAGTCCTCGGGCGGTGTTGCTGCGGAATGTGTGAGAAGTACTTGACGATGGCGAGCAACCCCAACGCGCCGTTGTCCTGAGTGATCGACGGTCCATCCGTGTGATTCACCAGCACGATCTGCTCGTCCTGCGGTGTGCCGTAGTCCTTGCCGGGCAGGTAGGCGATCAGCTGGTAGGCCTCGGCCGGCTCGAGGGTGGCCTCCAACCTCAGGGTCGCCGTCTTGCCCGCCTTGGCGTCGGCGATCACCTTGGCCCCGGCCTCCCGGTCGAGGATCAGGCCGGGGGCGTCAAAAAGGGCCGGAACCCCAAAGTAGTACAGCCCCGTGGTCCGGTCGTAGTCCATGTCGTACACGATCACCATCCCCGCCGCCTGCCCCTCCACCGCGATCTCGTGTAGTCGCTGTGCCAACTGCCACCAGATGTCGAAGGTGAAGGTGTCGGCCGGGTCCACGTACTCGAACAGCGGCTGGAAGGTCTCGGTGTCGGCGCGGTATTCGTAGTCGTTGAAGGTGTAGTTCTTGATGTACTCCTCGTTGTACGGCGGCTCGGGATGCGGCCGCGTCGGGATGACCACGATCTTGTCCTTGATGGATGCCGGCGGGTTGTCGTGGTCGTAGTAGACCATCTCGGCGGTGATGCCCTGCGGGTCGGTCGAGCCCGAGTACGCGCAGTAGAACGCGACGTTGACCGCCTCCCCATCCGACACCAGCGACCAGTTCGTCGCATCGTTCGAGGTGTACCACCGCTCGAAATCCCAGCTGTTCTTGGTGACGTCCACCACACCGTACTCCAAGAGTTTCTCTTCCAGGAAGCTCAGGTAGATCAGCCACTCGGGGCTGCCGGTCAGCGTCGGCAGGTTGCCATCCTTTACCATCGCCCACTGGTAGGCCTCGTCCGCCGTGACCGTCCAATCAGGATAAAGATTGGTGAACGTGTCGTCGTAGGACCGCGGCGCCTGGGAACAACCGAACAAACAGAGCACAACGACCGCCAAGCTCGAAAGCTTCACCGTGCGATTCATTTTCCCCCCTTTTGCATTTCACGCAGTGAATTGCAGGCTATGGATCATCCTTCTCTGCAACTCGCGAAACGAATTGCACCGTGCCGTCCTCTCGCACCTCGATCAGGTCGCCGTCGTTGACGGCCACCAGGAACTCGTCGCCCAGTTGGTCGATGGTGACGATCCGGATGCCGGCCCACAGGTCGGTCACCACCAGACCGCCGGCGGCCAGGGAGTCGATCCGCTGTGAAAACAGCATCGCCTTCGGGGCGACGCCCAATCTCGCGATCCTCTGCCACACCGCCCCGGCCGAGGTCGAGCCCGTGGTCTTCGGCAGACAGATGATCTTGTTGGTCAGGGTCTTGCCAAAAAGGTCCTGGTTACTGCCGTCAGCACATCGCGCCTCGTCCACCTGAGCGTGGATGCTGTCGTAGAAGCTGGCGTACGCGTTGAAGCCGACCCGGCTCACCACGGCCTCGCCGTCCACATCACCCGGTAGAACCGCACGCCCCTTGAACGATCGATTCATGACCCGGCCCCCCCACTCGGCTTGGTTTTGGCCCCGATCTTCCCGCTGACCATGACCTCGAGCAGCTCTTCGTCCGCGAAGAACGCCGCCGGGGCGTAGGCCCGCAGCTTGGTGGAGTTCGTGACCACCTTTGCGTCGCCGATGACCCCACCCTCGAACAGGGTCTCGACGCAGGTGACACCGAGCTTGACACCCGCATCGACCAACCGATCGTAGGCATCGACGTTGGTCTTGAATTTCTCCAACACCCCCGGCGCGGTGCAGATCAAGGTGTCGACCGCGAGTCGGCTCCGGCTGCGCTTCTTTAGGGCGCGGTGAATCTTGTCCGACCACCAATTCAGCTGTTTCAGGCTGAGATGTGGACACCCGATGAAGCACCTTTCGGGTCTGGCCCCCTCTCTCGACCACATCTTCGGAAACGAAGACATCAGATCATCGAGCTCCCGATCATCGATGACGTGAGTCGTGGATTGCGGGTTCAAGAGATCTCGACCCTGCGCGACCGCCTCGGGCGTGATGTTCTCCACGTGATAAAGCCCGACGGCCCCGTAGGTGGCGCAGCCTGCCCCCATCTCCTGGAGGTAGTCCCGAGTCGTTTCGTTCAACCCTGGGCCGAGGAACCGATCGAGCCCGACGATGTATGGCACATCCGCCAGAACCAGCCGGCCGAGGACGGCTCCCAGCAGCTGCGGATGGGGAAGCTCGGCGGTGTCGATTCGTACCAGTCGGGTTGCCCTGCGTCCTTCGTCGGTCAGGAGCCCGGTGAGCGGTGTCTTGCCGACGATGTTGCTCAGCAGATCCATGATCGCGCCGTTTCGGTTGGTGCGGGCCCCGAGCACCGAGTTGGCGAATACGGCGCAGGCCGACTCCGACCAGGCCAGGATCGTTCCCTCCTCAGGAGTGTTGCCGACCTCGGGGACGTAGGGATTGCAGGTGTAGGCGTCGGGGTCACGAAGTCCGAGCTGTAGCAATCGCCGGTCGTACGGTACCTGGTCTCGGTACATCTCCAGCACCAGTTGTTGCTGCGCCTCGGTCAGGTCCAGGGGTTCGAAATCCAGCGGTGAGCACGGGTCGAGGGTGAACGGGTGGGTTGTCTCGAGCCCGGCCTCGGCCAACTCGTCAAGCATCTCAAGCGGTGGTGCAATGCCTGGACTGGCCCAGGGTATGACGAAGTGTCCCGGTCCTTCGATGTCCACCAGGCGCTCCGCTCCGAGCGCCTCGGCATAACGCACCACGGTCTCCATCACCTTTTGCAGAGTCGCGCCGCGGTTTCCGCTCAAAATGTCCCGTTCATCGCCTGTCAGTTCGATGGCAAGGTGCTTCGCGTCGATCATTTGCTCGCCCATAAGCCCCTCACCTCTTCATCGCAGCTTGGATCTCCTGCCCCTTGGCCACCGCCTCACGAGCTTCTGTAAAGCGTCGCTGGCGGTTGAGCAGATCGGCGAGCACGTAATAACCGAGCGGCCCCTCCTCGTGCTCCGGGTCGAGCTCGATGCCCTGACGAGCGAGCTCTTCCGCTCTACCGAGGTCGCCGTTTGTCTCCAGTAGGAGCAATCCCAGGTGGTAAAGGCCCTGGACGAATTTCGGGTTGGACTCGATGGAAGCCTCCCACAGCTCCCGCTGACGTTCGACACGCCCCATCTTGCCGTACAGGCGGCCGAGGTTGAACTGGGCCTTGAAGAACCCCGGCTCGAGCTCGATTGCCCGCTCGTAGAGCGAGACAGCCCGGTCGACATTGCCCCGCTCCTCGTAGATCACGCCGAGGTTGAAGTAGGGCATGGGAAATTCTCTGGCCTGTTCGATGGCCCGCTCGAAGAGTGAAGCGGCCACGTTCGATCGGCCCTGCTCGACCCGCACTTCGCCCAGCTTGTTGTAAACGATTGCCTGGGATGCACCGGCAGCGATAGCGGTTTCCAGGACTTGGGCGGCCTCGGGATACTGTTCACGGGTGACGTGGATGTCCGCCATCGCGATCGAGGCGTTGCTCTCCTGCCCGGAGACTTCGATCACTCGCTGATACCCGACGAGAGCGTCATCGAACCGTTTCAGGGCCGCATAGGTCGAGGCCAGACCCATCATCGAGTTCTTGTTGTTTGGATCAAGCTCCAGCACCCGCTGGAAGTGCGTCGCCGCGTCCTCGAAACGCTCCTGGTTGCCGGCGATCCGGCCGAGCGTGTGGTGCGCATCGACGATTGTATCGTCCTCGGCGAGCACCTCTTCCAGGATCTGGATCGCCGTTTCCGGGAGCTCCATCCGGCTCTGCGCGGCCATGATCGCCTGGTGGAGCACCAGCTTGTCCTTGGGGTCGGCTCGCGAGATGTCCTCCTCCTCCTCCACGGTGACACCGCCCTGGCCCGCCATGTAGCCGAGGGCCTGCAGCTGAGCCAGAGTCTGTTCGTCGAGCTCGGCCTCCTGGCCGGTGGATGGCGCGCCCGTTTCAATCTCCTCCCTCAGGCGAGCAAGCTGGATCTCCAGCTCGACGGATCTGTCCGGCTGCGTCTCGACCAGATTGCGGCCCTCGCGTGGGTCCTGGACGAGATCGAAGAGCTCCGACCGGGGCGCGTCGATCAACTTGAACCGATCGGTTCGGAGCGACCGCAACGGTGCCCATCCGTAGTGGAGCAGCGGGTACATGGACTCGCTGTACACTCCGCCTTGCCGGTTCGTCTGTGCGCCAAACATCAGCGGCACCAGACTTCTGCCGTGGACGAGATCGGGATACGGGAGAGCGACCGCATCGAGGACGGTCGGCATCAGGTCCACGTGGCTCACCGCGGCGTCGACCACCCGGCCGGCGTTGGCCGTCAACGGGGGCCGTACGATCAGCGCCACGTGGATGGTGGAGTCATAGACGTAGTAGCCGTGGAACATTTCACCATGATCGCCAAGCCCTTCGCCGTGATCGGAGGTGAGGATCACGAGTGATTTCTCCAGCAGGTCACGCTCATCGAGAGCCCGTCTGAAGTCACCGATCAGAGAGTCGGTGAAGGCGACCTCTCCGTCATACGGACGGTCCGCGTACTGCAAGCTGTAGGGTTCCGGCGGCGTGTATGGTTCGTGTGGATCGTAGAGGTGGAGCCACAGAAAGAACGGCTGCTCGGCCGGCCGTTCGTCGATCCAGCGCACCGCCTCGGCCACGGTCTCGTCACCGGTGCGCTGCACCGAGCCCATGTTGGGCGTGTCGAACTCCTTGAGGTCGAAGTCGTCAAAATAGTGGTCGAATCCGCGGCCGATCCCCCAGCGTTTGTCGAGCACGAAGGCGCTGACAAAAGCTGCAGTCGCCCAGCCACCGTCTCTGAGCCGTTCGGCCAGGGTCGGTATCTCCTCGGGGAGCAAGGCGCCGACATTCTCGCGTACACCGTGGTGTGGAGGGTAGGTCCCGGTCATCATCGAGGCGTGCGCCGGCAAAGTGTACGGCACGGTGCCTGCCGCGTTGGTGAACCTCACGCCGTCGCGTGCGAGGGCGTCGATGTTGGGGGTGTCGACGCCCTTCGACCCGTAGCACGAGATGCGGTCGGTACGCAGGGTGTCGAGGGTGATGAGGATGACATTGAGCTGTTCCGGTGCGACCGCATCGCTGACCCGACGACGGACCGCCGGCTCCTCTGGTTGGCTCTGGGCCGGGCTGGCGCTTCGGTCTTTCTCCTCCGCCGGCCGGCGCGACCGCAGAGCGAAGAAGCCCACCACCACGAGCACGATCACGAAACCCGCGATGAGCCATCGGCGGAGCTCTCCGAACAGGTGCCGGCGTCTCGTTGTTGTGTCCCATCGTCCTTTCCTTGCCGAAAGTCTAGCACGCGTCACTGGTTGCACAACCTCTGGGTGACAGTTTCGGCACACATCAACACGGCCACCTCTGCTCGCGCGACTGAACAGGTGACTTGACTTGCATAGTCGACAACCGGAACTATAGAATCCCCCCAGAGCGAAATATACGCGTATGAAGATGAGATTCTATTTCATCATTTCTGTTTTTAATGAGACTCACTCGCGCCAGAGGGCGCATCGAGTCCAGGAAGGAGAACTGTGATGGGGAGGAAGTTGCTCGGTCTTGTGGTTGTGTTCGTGATGTTGGCGGCCGCGCCGGTGCTCGCTCAGACCAAGGGAGGCATCCGAGGTACGGCGGTCGACAATGATGGCAACCCGATGCCTGGTGTCATCGTGGAGGCAAGCGGTGAGGTGCTTGGCGGCGCGAACCGCGGCACGGTGACCGCCGCCAACGGGGTCTTCAACTTTGGGATCATGCCGCCCGGACGGTACCGGCTCACCGCCTCGATGAATGGGTTCCAGACCCAGACAGTCGACGACGTCAGGGTGAGCGTGGACGCGGTCGCGCCGGTGACCTTTATTATGGTACCGGAGGCATTTGCCGGAGAGATCGAGGTGACGAGCGAGCGACCGCTTGTCGACACGAGTACCGCGACCGTTGGCGCCGCGTACGATTACGATTTCGTCAAGGACCTGCCCACGCGAGGCAACTTCTACGACGTCATCAACAACTCGGCCGGCGTATACGCGCCGAGCGAGGATCCGCAGGCCAAGTACCGCATCTCCGCATTCGGCTCCAACGTCCAGCAGAGCGCATGGAACGTCGACGGCGTCAACATGACTGCGCCCGAGGGCGGCTATCTGTTCTTCGACATCAACCCGGAGATCGTCGCCGAGACCCAGATGCTGGGGGTCGCGGCCGGCGCGGAGTACGGCAGCACCGCCGGCAGCGTCTACAACGTGGTCACCAAATCCGGCACCAACCAGTTCCACGGCTCGGCGGCAGCCTTTTGGCAGAACGACTCGTTGGTGGACCCCAACATCACGATCGACGACACCGAGTCCGGCGAGTTCCACATCAACAAGTTCTACGATCTCAGCGCCAGCCTCGGCGGACCCATCGTGCGGGACAAGCTCTGGTTCTTTGGCGGGATCCAGAACATCACCCGAAATGTCACCATCCCGGGTCAGGTCCCATCCCTGACCGAGGACTCGGATTACGAGCGCTACGACCTCAAGCTGTCGTGGCAGATCAACCCTAGCCACCGCGTGGATTTCAAGGGGGGCATCGACGACCAGTATGTGCCGTGGGCGTATGATCCGTTGATTAACGAGCCGGGCACGTGGCTGTACCGCGTCCGCGAAAATAACATCTACACCGCGGAGTACAGCGGAGTGCTCTCCGACAGCACCTTTCTGCAGGTGCGCGGGGGTCTCTGGCGGGGCGACAACGGTGATCTGCCGTTGGGCAACCGGGACGATATCGCAACCTTAAACTTCGACACATCTCCGAACACCTGGACGGGAGGCCCGTTCTGGGACTGGATCTGGGAGCAGCACCACGACCAGGCCGATGTCGTCCTGACCCACTTTGCGGCGGACTTTGGGGGCGACCACGAGTTCAAGTTCGGCGTCCAGTACAACCAGGGAGGCGGCACGACCAGGACCTATGACACCGACTATCTCTATATCTGGAGCGGCTACCTCTACAAGTGGAGCGTGACCCCCTACATGTACGGCGGTGACACCACATCGTGGGCAGGCTTTGCATCCGACACATGGCAGATCTCGGACCGGTTCACCCTCGACGTCGGTGTCCGCTACGACGCCCACGATGCCTCGATCCCCGACTATCCGCGCCTCGATGTCGATAGCAACAACACGGGCGAGACGATTCCGGGCGTCGACGTCTTTAGCTGGCGGCAGTGGTCGCCGCGGGTTGGTTTCGCCTGGCAGGTAACGGGCGACGGCAAGACCGTCATCCGGGGTTCGGCGGGCGTTTATCGCGACGGCACCGTGTCCGGTAACTGGTACTCACCGCCGCCGGAGGTGCCCCCGTGGGTTACCTACTCCTACTACTATGGGTACTCGTCGCAAGTCGAAAGGGACCTCGACGCCCCCTTGGTCGAGCCCGGTCTCGAGGGTCCGAGCACCAACGAGTACACCCTCGGTGTGGAGCACCAGATCGGCGACAACTACTCGGTCGGCGCCCAACTGGTCATGAAGGAAACGAAAAACCAGATCGGGTGGCATATTCTGGACGATGGCGAGTACGAGAACTTCCAGTACACCGACCCCGACACCGGAGAAACCTTCACTCTCTACGACGTCATCGTGGAGCCGACCATTCAGAAGGGCAACTCCACCGGTCCCGGCGCCAATGGGGGGGACCAGAATTACGACCAGGAGTACCAGGGGATCTTCCTGACCTTCAAAAAGCGCTACTCGAGTGGTTGGGACATGATGGCGTCCTACACCTACTCCGAGGCGAAGGGGCTCACCACCAGGCCCCTGGTCAGCCCAGTAGGTGGTCAGGGTAGCGCCTTCTGGACCAACCGGTCCGAGTCGGATCCAAACGTCTGGCTCAACAATTATGGTCTGCTGGGCGGTGATCGGACCCACGCCTTGAGGGTCACGGGCAACCTCGATCTCGGCCGGAACTTCAGACTGGGCGCCATGCTGAATTTCCAGTCAGGTCGGCCCGAAAAAATTGCCAGGAGGGTGAACGCCCCGACCGGTAGCAGCACGACGTTCATCTCGGTTCCCAATAGCGACGCCAACAGAATGGACAGCCAGACCGTTCTCGACCTGTCGTTTGGCAAGACCTTTGCCCTGTCGGACTGGGGTGACTTCAGCATTCTCCTGCAGCTGCTCAACGTCACCAACGAGAACGCACCTACCTATTACAACTCGAATATTCTCCCCCCGGGCACCGATTACTATGCGACCGATTGGGTCTATCCACGACGGCTCACGCTCCGTCTCAAGCTGGCGTTCTAGAAGCGGCTGATTTGCATCCATATTCGCGCGCGGCCTTCGGGCCGCGCGCTTTGCTTTGCGAATCGATGATGCCAGTCTTTATAGGTTTGCTGCTCGAAGGATGAAATCCAGGTCGGCCTCTTCTCCTCCCACCGGGCACGCGTTTTCACAGCCCCGGCAGTAGACGATGACCTTGCACGGTTCTTCGATTCCAACAACCTGGCCGTCGAGCCTCTTCACGTCGGCGTCATTCTGATCCATCTCCGGCTTGCACAGCGACTGGTCGTAGGAGCCGTCTCTGAAAGCCCCTCTCGGGCACGCTCCGTGGCAGGGCATGTCGCAGCCTGTGCACGGATCGAAATCGGCGATCGGGCCCGTCGCTTCGAGATCGGCCTCCATGAAAATTCCCCTGAGTCTCAGATCCGAACCAAACTCGGGTGTGACCAGGAGGTTGTGTTTGCCGATGACCCCCAAGCCCGCCAGTACGGCCGAATCCTTGAGAAATGTGCCCCCGAACTCGATCTGATAGGGCAGCGAAAGGGCGTTGATGCCGAGCTCTTCACCCATCCAAACGCGGAGCCGTTTAGATTGCTTTCTCAACACGCGATTGCCGGGGGTGAAGCCCGGGATCTTGAAGCTCCACCAATCGAGCTTGGGTTCGGAGAGCGGGTGGGCCAGCGCCCACACCAAAACCGACTTGTGCTCTGGCTTCCACTCCACGCCCTTGTAATCGTCGTAGTACGGTTTCTTGTCGTAGATCTCGAAGGACCGGGAGGCCTTCAAATCCTCGACCCGCGCGATTCCCGCCAACGAAGCACCGAGCTCTTTCGCCTTCGCGACGATGGTCTTCTCGATCTCATTGCCGTCCGATTTCATGGACTCAGGTCCTTTCCACCGCGGAGCCGAGCCAACATCTCGGCCCGCCACCTCTCGGTGCTTTCGATCTGGTTAAAAGTGTAGAAGTGCACACCTTCAATATTGTACGGAGGCCTGTCGAAATAGGGCGCCAACGCGAGCAGCAGCTCGTCCGGACTGTAGCCCCCGGGCGCCATCATCCTGCCCACCAGCCCGAGATTCGACTTGAGAAAACGGGCAGATTGGCCGACGCCGATCTTGATGGCGATCCGCAGCAGCTTGGTACGCTCGGCAACACCGGGGACTCCGATGTGCACCGGCAGCTCGACACCGTCCTCTCGAATCCCGCGGAGCCACCCCACGATCACCTCGGGGTCGAAACACATCTGGGTGACCATGTAGGCCGCGAACGGCTGCTTTTCCTGGAGGAATCTGAGGAGGATCGTGTCGTCGATCAGAGGGTGACCCTCGGGGTATGCGCCGATGCCGACGACTTCGATGCCGTGATCGAGAGTCGACATGAGGTCCAATAATTGGAGAGATGAGTCGAATTGCCCCGCCGGCTGTTCGGCGTCGCCGCCGACAACGAAGATCCGGTGAACCCCGAAATCGTCGAGCTCGGCGAGAATGTCTCGGAGGTGGGCTTCATCGCAGACCATCCGCGCGGCGATGTGCGGTATCAGGGTGAACCCACGGTCACGGATTTTGCGGGTCAGCTCCAGGGTGGCCGCAATCCCCTTGTCCGGTGAACAGGTGATGGCCACATTCGACCCGCGGGGGATATTCCCCACCTTCTTTTCAATACCCTTGAGCGGGATGACCTCGAAACACGGGTCCTCCAACCGGCCCCGCAACGCCTTGAGTCCGACATCGTTGTTCATTCAGACTCCCCCACCCCGGTCACCGGCCTTTCCACTCGGGCGGTCTCTTTTCGATGAAAGCTTTCGCGCCTTCCTGAGAGTCGCTACTCTCGAGCATCTTCATGAATGCCGGCCAGGATCGGGATCGCAGCGCTGCATAACTCTCTTCAAACGAGAGATTCTCCGTCAGGTGTACCGCTTCCTTGACTGCCGCCAGGGAAAGGGGCGCAGCACGGAGAAGATCCTGCGCGAACGCACGAGCTCGCTCCATCAGTTGGGTCGCCGGCACGACCTCGTTGATGAGCCCGAGAGACGCCAACTCGCGGGCACTGAATTGCCGGCCAGTCATGAGGATTTCGAGTGCCTTTTGGCGAGGTAACAACTTAGGCAACATGAAAGTAGCTACATCGGGTGCGACGCCGATACGGACTTCCGGCAGCATGAACTGAGCATGCTCGGCCGCGATGAGGAAGTCTGCTCGCAAGAGCATTTCAAACCCGGCGCCAATGGCCATGCCGTTGACGGCGCAGATGACAGGCTTGAGAAGGTCCGTCATCTCGGGAAAGCCACCGAATCCTCCCTCCCCGAAATCACCGAGATACTCCTCGCCGTCGGCCACGGCATTCAAGTCCCATCCTCCGGAGAAGAATTTTTCGCCGGCACCCGTGAGTATCGCGACTCTGAGCTCTGGATCATCGCGAAATTCTGCGAAGAGCTTGCCCATCTCCCGACACGCGGGCGCATCGAGCGCATTGGCCTTTGGCCTGTCCATCACGATTTCGAGTATCTGACCGTTGCGTGTGATTTTGAAGAATTCACTCATCGCTGCGTCTCCAATTGAAATCAAGACTCCTGCCGGGGTCGGCATGAGCACGTCTGGCGTTTGTCAAATTCGGTCTCGTCACTCAGTTTCATGCTGATCAATGCATCGGCCGCTACCACCCCCCGACCTTCGGCCAGCAGCATCAACGGATTGATATCGAGCTCGACAATGGACGCGGGGTCTTTCTCGACAAGGGCGGCGATAGTCAGGATGACATCGGCGGCGCCACTCAGGTCAGCACGAGGCCTCCCCCTGAAACCGTCGAACAGCGGCGCACACTTCAGCTCTCCCAGGGCTTTCATCACCTGCTCCCTGTCCACCGGCAAAAGGAGTGACGTACTATCCCTCATGAACTCAACCAGGATCCCCCCGCCTCCAATCAGGAGATAGGGGCCAAATTGTTCATCCCGAGCGATACCGACAATGAGCTCCGCCACGATTCCATCGACCATCTTTTCGATCAAATAGGACTGGCAGAGGTGTGACATCTCCGTCACTGCCGCCGACACCTCGTCTGCGCTTCCCAGGTCGAGCCTGACGCCGCCAACATCTGTCTTGTGCGCGACGCCCAATGCCTTGACGACAACCGGAAAACCCAGTTCTTCGGACGCCGCAGCCGCCTCTTGCGTGCCGCGGACGACCTTCGAGGGAGGCACGGGCACACCATGCCGTCCGAGAAAACTCTTGGATTCGGCCTCGTCCAGAACCCTGACCGAATCGTCCTCCCACCGACCCACGCCCGTGAGCAGCGGTGGATTGGGAGACTTTTCCCAGGCAGCTCCCACGTCGACCGCCGCCTGGATACCGGCAACCCCCGCATCGATTCCTGCCAGCAGAACGATGCCGTCATCCATCAACCGCGCAGTCACCGTCTCCGAGATGGTGTCTGAGAAGGTCGCCAGCACGGCGCCCTTGGCGCCGGTCTGGTGTACGGCCCGCACAAATCCCTGCTCGGCCCCACCCCATGTCGACTGGTCACACAAGTCCTCTCGTGGGTAATCGAGCAGACACAGCGACACATCGAAGTCTTCAGAAAGGAAAGCAGTGAATGTGTCTGCCAGGCGATCTGCGTCATTCCAGTCGAACATCTGGTAGTCGAGCGGATTGGCGGCTACCATCCGCTCGTGAACCGTCGATCGAAGACGCTGCGTCACCTCTTCGGACAACGGCGGCATGGTCAAATCCGTGCAGATCATCGCGTCGGCGATCAGCGTGAGATCACCGCCTGAGGTGCTCATGGCGCCGACCCGGCCGCCCTTCAACGGCCCGAGGACATGGAGCACTTTCAGCGCCTCCATCAGCGTTTCCAGCGAGTCGACACGGGCAACGCCGAGACGCTCGAAAAGGGCGCTGACCAGCGCGTCGGAACCGGCGAGCGACGCCGTGTGGGAAAGGACGATTTTCTGAGCGACTTCTGAGCGGCCGGTCTTGATGGCAACGATGGGCTTGCCCAGCTGCCGGGCGACGTTCACCGCGTCCTCGAAGGCCCTGGGATCCGTCATTCCCTCCATGTAAAGACCCAGCGCCGTAACCCTCTCTTCGCGCGCGAAGATGCGGATCGCGTCGTGAAGATTGAATTTGAGCTTGTTTCCCAGGGACATCATGTAGGCAATGGGCAGACCACGCCGCTGCATGGAGAGATTGAACGCCACGTTCGAGGACTCCGTGATGATGGCCACCCCTTCGTCCACCCGCCGGCCGCCCTGCTGGTCGGGCCAGAGAATCGCCCCGTCGAGGTAATTGAGCAATCCGTAACAGTTCGGCCCAACCAGGGGCATGTCACCCGAGGCCTCCCGAAGTCGCTCTGCAAGCTCGGAACCCTCCTCGCCCGCCTCGGTAAAGCCCGTGGCATAGCAGATGGCGCCGCCCGCGTCCCGTGCAGCGAGATCTCTGACGATGTCGATGGTGAGGTGGCGATTGACACCCACATAAGCTGCATCCGGGCTTCCCGGCAGATCCTCCACCGAACGGTAGACCGTGTGCCCGAGGATGTCCTCTTTCTTGGGGTGAACCGGCCAGATCTCCCCTTCGTAGCCCATGCGATCGCATTGGCGGACGAGCTCCTCCGCCACTCCGCCACCGAAGACTGCAATGGAATGCGGTTGCAACAAACGCGCAAATGACATGCGGTGTTCTCCCTGGGTGAGGTTCACTGCGACAACCCGCGCAGCCTCTCATTGATGATCTTCTCCGCGTCCGAGACGATTCGAGACACCAGCTCGGCCACCGAGGGGATGTCATAGACCAAACCGGTGGACACTCCAGCCCACCAGATGCCGTGCTCCATGTCGCCGGTCTCGAGAACGACTGCGCCCCTCTCACCCGCGACCAGCTCGGCCACATCGGTGAACTCGGTCCCCGGCCGACTCTCGATCTCGGCGACCTCGACGGCAACGGAATTCTTGAAGACCCGCGCAGTGTTTTTGAATTTCCGGAAGATCAACTGGGTATCGAGTTCACTGCCTTCCACCAGTTTTTCCTTTAGTTTGTCGTGAACTGGCGCCTCTCGCGTACCGAGGAAACGCGTTCCCATGCTGACCGCTTCGGCTCCCATGGCCAGCGCAGCAACCAGCCCCCGACCATCACTGAATCCTCCACACGCGATCACGGGAATATCCAGCTCATCCACGGCTCGCGGCACCAGCACCAGAGATCCGATGCCATCCTCACCGGGATGCCCTGCAGCTTCGAAACCGTCTATTGAAACGGCGGCACAGCCCACCTGTTGCGCCTTTTTTGCGTGCTTGATCGACGTGCACTTGTGGATGACCTTCACACCGGAAGGTTCGAACACGGGGATAAAGGGCTCCGGGCTGTAACCCGCGGTCTCCACGACCTTGACGCCCGACTCGATGATCGCCCTGGCGTACTCTTCATAGGGTGGTGGATTCCGGCTCGGCAGAATCGTCAGATTGACCCCGAAGGGCTTATCGGTCATGGAGCGGGTTCGCCGGACCTCCGCCACCAGCGCCTCGGGAGTGGGTTGCGTCAGCGCGCTCAGGAATCCCAGAGCCCCGGCGTTGGCCACCGCCGCCACGAGCTCTGCTCGTGAAACCAGCTGCATGCCACCCTGTACGATGGGGTGCTCCATTCCGAACATCTCGGTCAGTCGTGTCTTCAACATCGTCGTCCCCAATCTCCAAACACCCGACACGCTCCTATCGCAGAAAATCCGCCGCTGCGATCACTTTTCGATCTCATTCACTTCGACTCCCCCATCCCGTCCTCTTTTAGCCACCTCAGGAGGGACCAGACGCTGAGGGCGATCACAAACATCAGCGGCAAGGCAACGATCAGCGAAGCCGTCTGCAGAGGTTTCAGTCCACCGAGATACATCAGGGCGACCGCCATCCCTCCCAGCGCCAGCGCCCAGAAAAGGCGATTCCAGCGCAGTGGTTCGGACTCACCTGCAACCATCTCTTTCGACGCGACCGAAGCAATCGTATAGGCCGAAGCCTGGAGAGTGGTCGCAGAGTAGATGAAGCACATGGCGACGAAGAGCACCAGGACGAACGTCCCCATCGGCAGGGCTTTCACCACGGCCACGATGGCTGCCTGCGGCGAGACCTCGTTCATGATGCTGATGACCGAGACCGTTCCTGTGAGCTGGTCGTGGAACGCGGTGTTGCCGAAGGTGGCGAAGAAAAGCCAGCAACCGACGCTTCCCCACACGAGGTTTGCCCCGACGACCTCTCGGATGGTCCTTCCCCGCGAGATCCTGGCCACGAAGAGGCCCATAAAGGGGGCATAGGCAATCCACCACGCCCAGTAAAAGACCGTCCAGGTCTGAGGAAAGCCTGATTGACCCACCGGGTCGGTGTAAAAGCTCATCCTTAAGAAGTTCGTGGCGAGAAGGCCGAGGCTATTGGTGAAGGTGTCGAGAATGAAGACCGTCGGGCCGAAAACCAATACGAACGCGAGGAGGAAGAAACCGAGATAGACGTTGGCGTCGGCGAGCCGCTTGATGCCCTTCTCCATCCCGAGGTAAACGGTGGTGCCGAAGATCGCTGTCCAGATAACGATCACGAACGCATCGAGCGCAAATGTGCGTTCGATTCCGGTGAGGGTGCTGATGGACTCCGAAAGGATCGGTGTCCCGAGACCGAGCGAGGTTCCAGTGCCGCCGACGAGACCGAAGATAAAGAGAATGTCGATGAGCTTTCCGAGCGGGCCATCGGCGCGATCGCCGATCACTCCCCGGCAGGCCTGGCTCATCCGCAGAAAAGGGATCTTTCGATTGTGAAAGGCGTAGGCGATAGGCAGGGCGGGGATGCAGTAAAGCGCCCATGCCATCGGACCCCAGTGGAAGAGGCCGTACATGGCCGCCCAATGGGCTGCCTCGACCGACTCGGCCTCGATGCCAAAGGGAGGGGTCTGGTAATAGTAGACCCACTCAATGGTCGCCCAGTAGAGCAGCGAGGTCCCGATCCCGGCGCAGAAGAGCATTCCGATCCAGCTCAGGTAGCGGAACTCGGGCACCGCATCTTCTCCTCCAAACCTGACTGAACCGTAACGGCCGAATGCAAACCACAGCAGCACGCCCAGGGCCGCCACGGTGAACCAGAGAAAGAGAAAACCGAAACCGTGGGTGATGAAGCTCATCACCCGATTCAGGACCGCAGCGCTCTCCTCGGGGAAGACGATCAGGGGCGCGACCGCCGCCACTACCACGATCAGCGCGGGCCAGAATACCTGCTTGTCGATCGGCGCAGATTTCATGGGTGCCATGTTGCTCCTTGCCTCATACTATTCGGGAGGATTGATCTCACCAAACACCCCGTTCAAGACCTGCCGTAGGCGCGGAAGCACCGACAGCTCACTCCGATCGTCGTTGAAGTACCCCGCATACACCGCCACCAGATCGCGATCGGGATTGACTAGGAGCCCCTGTCCCGCCCAGCCCCCCTTGTACACATCGTTGTTGGTGAAGACCAGATCCCATTGGTAGACATTGTGCTTCACGATCTTTTGCGTCGATTCATCCGGCGCACCCCCCCGGGCGTTGGCCAACAGCTGGGGTCTACCGCCATTCTTCAGCGTCTCAATGTGCCGGTCGGAGATGATCTTCCTGTCGCTGACAACCGAATAGCTCGGTGTGAACAGGAGGCCAAAACGAGCCACGTCACGGAGTTTCCCCAGGAAACCACCCGCGAACATGGGTACACCGAAGCGGGGTGCCAGGAAGGCCGCGTCGCTCTCGGCGCCGATCTGCGTCCAGATCTCACGGGAGAGCGCGTCTTGAAAAGGCATTCCCGTCAGCTTCTCGACCAGCCAGCCCAGGATGTAGGTGTTGATCGAGCCGTACTCGAACGAGGTTCCCTGCTCGGCGAATTTGCCGACCTTCAGACGGGCGATGTACTCGTAGGGGTTGACCGCAGATTCTTCGTCCCAGTGAGCCTCACCGGTCGTCTCCATGAGACGGTAATAGCAGGATGACGTGTCGTAGTACTCCTCCGGACAATCGACGCCGGTCGCCATGTCGAGGATATTCCTGACGGTGATCCCCGCATACGAGGAACCGGACAGCTCCGGGATATAGGTGTCGATACTCTTGTCGATCTCGACCTGTCCCCCGCTGCTCGAGGATGCTGACGACCGCAGACACCAGCACCTTGGTCACCGACCAAAAGATGGGTCTCTCGTAGGCTTGCATCCGCGGATAGTCCTCGAAGACAATCTTGCCCCGATGCAAGATGACCATTCCCATGCAGGTCGAAGCGTCGCTGTTGAGGAAATCGGTGAATCGCACCGGCCCGCTCGGTGTGTCGACCTCGTAGTCAGAGATTTCAGGCATCGGCTGGTGCTCGAGCTCGCGGACGGGTCCGGCGCGGTACACGTTGACGGTCGGAAAGATGCGGTTGAGGTTCTTGTTGTTCCAGGCCATGTCGGTGCCGTTGACGTTCCACCAGGAAGTGTCTTTCGGCAGCTTCTCGATCTGCCGCCGAACCTCTTCGACCGACGAGGCGGTCTCGAATGTCTCGGTATCTGCCGCCACCAGCACCGTCACCGCAAACAGACAGCCGATGAAGCTAAAGGCCCCGACCAGGCGGCTCAAAAGGTCCTGCATCCTGTCACCTGCCATTTTTTTCGAAGAAATCCCAGATTACGTCGATCCCGAACTGATCGTCACCCTTGCGCGGCCAATCATGGCCACCGTCCCAGGCGCAGTCCACCACCTCGGCACCGGTAGTACAGTCGGCTCTTTGAATGCACTCGAGCCCCTGGATCCCATCCCTGGACGTCCGGTAGAGGCTGCCCTCTGCGTCGCACTTCTGAGAATCCGGCCCGGCCCACGCCACCATGACCTGGGATGTGGGGGTGTAGAGAAAGCCGTCGCTCGCGGGAGCCCCGTCGAACGGCACCGACGTATCGCGAGTGCCGTAGAAGTTGATCATCGAGACCTTCGGCGAAGAACCAGGCGCACAGTTGAAACCTTTGGCGATCGTACCGGCTACCGGAGCGATGGCGGCGAATCGGTCGGGCAGATCGCAGCCCAGACGGTGGACGAACATGCCGCCGTTGCTGATGCCGGTAGCGAAGACCCGGTCGAGATCGATGCAGAGGGTGCCCTCGAGCTTGTCGAGGAGGGCGGCGATGAACCCGACGTCGTCGTAGCACGAGCACCAGTCGCACTCGCGCGGCTCGCCGCACTCGGGCGGCGTCGGATAATCAACGGCTTTGTCGGTGCAGATCGGCCCTTCAGGACCAGGAGACGCGTTACACCCGAGATCGTTCCAAGATGTAATCAACATGCCGTTGACCTCGAAACCGGTCGCCTGGGGATACGCTACAACGTAACCGTGCTTGTCGGCGTGGTGGCTGAAGGTGGTGTACTCATTCTCGAGCTTCATCACATCGCCCGTATAACCGTGGATGACGAGAACCAGCGGAACCGGTTTCGACGGATCATAGCCGGAGGGCAGGTGGAGCCGGTACTCCCGTTCGAGGTCGCCGGCCTGGATTGTTTGCGCCACGGACTCTCCCGGCGCCAGAGGCGGCTTCCCACCACAACCCTTGCTGGTGCGTGGCGACCCGGCCTCAACCGCGGAGTATTCAAGGATCGACAGAACAAGGCACGCAATGATGACGGTGGTTCGACGTCGGCTGGTGATGTGCGGCATGGGACCTACCCTTCTATTTTGATTTCATCTGAAGCAACACGGCGCGAAGGCCGCTGTTTCATCGAGTGAACCGAGCGATCTCCATGGCCGGCCGATCAGAAGCGGTGATCGGTCGCAGCCGGAAGCTATAGCTCAGAGGGGCGGCCCACACGGTGTACTCCTCGTGGGTTCGCGCCCCCCAGCTGTCGTCGCCGCCGACCCCGGTCTGCTCCATGTCGATGTTGAAAGTAATGTCCTCGCGATACTCCATCTCGTAGCTGTGTTTGGCGTTTTCCAAATCGTCGGTGGTGTAGTGGTGGGCGCTGAAGGCGATCAACGGCTCACCGACCACCAGGAGACCCGCACCGCTGTCGTTGGTCAGCGACACCCAGCGCACATCGGTCTTGTTGCCGTTCTCCTGCGGCTCCGAGTAGTCGACGAACTGCTCGTCGACAGAGCCCGACCAGACGCCGACCCGGGCACCGGCCTTGCGGTCCCAATAGTTCTCGTGAGGACCGCGGCCGTACCACGTCACGGTCTCGAACCCGCCGGGAACTTCAAACTGCATCCCGAAGCGCGGGAGCTCCGGGAGCTCCCCGTCACCGGGAGTCAACGTGCTCTCAACCACGATGTCGCCGCTGCCGAGCACCGTATAGATCACCTCGTGGTTGGATCCGACGTCCTGCAATGGCCCCTCGAAGCGCACCTCCACCTCGGCCGGGCCGATCCGGTTGACATCAGAGGTTTGGAAATCCCATTCCTTGCTGGCAGCCTTCCACGGAGCGCAACGATTGGGCATGTCGTTGCCGCGATCGTTGTCGGTCGGGGCCCTCCAGAAGTTGGGCCGGGGACCGGAAGCCATGAGCTCGGTGCCGTCGGCCAACCACGAAGAGATGGTTCCGTCCGTCAGATCGAAACGAACCGTGAAACCGTCACCAGAGACGGCCACTCGACCCTCGTCTCCCTCAACAGAGAGCGGGGGCATATCCGCCACATTCAATCCTGGCGCGGTGACTTCAAGATCCAATCGGAACTGCTCCCACGCCACCTCGTGCCCACGGTCGGCCCAGCGCGTGTCCGCCGACAACCGGAAGCTCAGATCGAGCCAGTACTCGACCCCGGGCTGCGGAGTAGTGCTGGGCAACGGGAGGCTGACGACCCGGCTCTCCGACGGTGCGATATTCAGCTTGGGCAAACGGCCGGATGCGATGACGTCGCCGTCAGCCTTGAATTCCCAGAAACCCTCGAACGCGTCGAGGTTGATGAACGCATAACCGTTGGCGATCTCGACCTCCCCGCGGGCGAGATCGACCGGGTCTGCGGTGATGTATTGATAAACCCGCTTGACCTCGAGAAGACCAGGGTGGGGCACCCGATCCGCCGACACCAGGCCATTCATCAGAAAGTTGTCGTCGTGGTAGACCCCCGGCGGTTCGAAGTCGCCGCCAAAGGCGAAGTAGAACTCGTCTGGTTTCCCAGGTACAGGTTGCCGCAGACCCTGGTCCACCCAGTCCCAGATGAAGCCACCCTGGAGCCTTTCGTATTTGTAGATGGCGTCCCAGTAATCTTTGAGGTTGCCGTTGCTGTTGCCCATCGCGTGCGAGTACTCGCAGAGGATCAGCGGCCGGTCGTCGTGGGTCTCCGCATACTCGACGATCTGGGGGATGCGCTCGTACATCGGGCAGTAGATGTCGGTGTTGAGACCAAGCTCGGCGCGCTCGTAGTGGACCGGACGCGACGCATCGCGCTCCCGAATCCACCCGCTTGTGGCGGTGAAGTTGACCCCGTCACCGGCCTCGTTGCCGAGCGACCAGATGATTATGCTGGGGTGGTTCTTGTCGCGCTCGACCATGCTGATCGTCCGGTCGAGATGGGCCTTCCCCCACTCCGGTTTGTTGCCCAGTGTCTTGTCCGGGTCGTAACCGATGCCGTGCGACTCGATGTTGGCCTCGTCGATGACATAAAGGCCATAGAGGTCGCAGAGGTCATACCACTCGGGTACGTCGGGGTAGTGCGACGTGCGGACGGCGTTGAGATTGTGCTGCTTCATGATCAGAATGTCGCGGGTCATCCCCTCGGTGCTCATGACGTGGGCGGTGTCGGGGTCGTGCTCGTGCCGGTTGGTACCCTTGATCAGCACCGCGACACCGTTGACCAGGAGTTGTCCACCGGTGATCTCGACCTCGCGAAAACCGACGTTGGATGACACCGACTGAAGGACGGACCCATCCGGGTCCTCTAGCGTCACGACCAGACGGAAGAGGTTTGGCGTCTCGGCTGACCACTTCGGAGGATCACTGATGTGGCGATCGAGCCGGACCTTGACCTCATCCCCGGCATCCGCCGAGCCCGATGCTGTCAGGCCTTCAGCAACCAGATCGCCGATGCTATCGAAGAGCTGTGCCTCGACGGTGAATGGTTGGACATCATTACCCAGATTGCGGACCCACACATCGACCCCGAGCTCGGCGTCGCGATAGGTCCCGTCGAGATCGGTGTGGACCTGGAAGTCGCGGATGTGGAGATCGTCCCACGAGTAGAGGGAGACATCGCGGAAGATGCCGCTGATGCGCCAGAAGTCCTGGCACTCCAGGTAGGAGCCGTCCGAGTAGCGGTAGACCTCGAGGGCGACCATGTTCTCGCCTGGAATCAGGTAGTCCGTGACGTTGAACTCGGCCGGGGTGCGGCTACCCTGACTGTAGCCGACCTCATGGCCGTTGACCCAGAGGTAGAAGGCGGAGCTCACGCCACCGAAGCTGAGGTAGATCTGACGGCCGTCCCAATCTTCCGGCACCGTGAATGATCGGCGGTAAGAACCCACCGGGTTGAAGTCATGGGGCACCCGCGGCGGGTCGGGCTCGCCCCAGGGATAGCGGACGTTTGTGTAGATCGGATAGCCATGGCCGTGCAGCTGCCAGTTGGCAGGGACCGGGATGGAATCCCAGGAGCTGACGTCATACTCCGGGTGGAAGAAATCAACCGGTCTCGAGGCCGGGTTCTCGGCCCAGTTGAAGCTCCACTCGCCGTTGAGAGACCGGTGCCAGGGAGAGACCGCCGGATCACCCACCAACGCGGTCTCCACGTCAGCAAAGGGGATGGCGGTCGCCCGAGGGGCGTCCTTGTTGCGCCCGATCATTTGCGGATTCTCCCAGTCGGGATGCGGTTCCGGCCGCGGCCCAACGACGCAACCAACCGCCAACAAGCCGATCATCATCACTACCGCCGCCGAGATTCGAGTTTCTGTGGTCTTCACACCGCCCCCCATTTGGATTCGGAAATCTTCTGGAACTCTCTCCGATGTATCTGTTATGAATCTGCAGAAAAAAGACGAGCCCGCCGAAGCGGGCTCGTCGTCGATATACCCTCGATCAGAAAGTGATCCTCAGACGCAGCTCGGCCCGTCGCGGCAGGACCCAGTTGCCCGGTTCGAGTTCCTCACCGTCCGTGTAGGTGTTGGTGATCCAGCCCGTGACCGCGTCGTCGTTGAGGATGTTGAGGACCATCAGGTAGATGCTGAATTCCGTCCCCTTGCCGAGCCTGAAGTGCTTGCCGGCCCCGAAATCCCACAGGTACTGGGTGTCGAAGCGTTGGCTGTCGTCGCCCGGATTGGTGATGACCTGCCCCGAACCATGGTTCGGTATGCGGTACCACTGGCTTCGGTTATACATTCGCCCGCTCTGGATGTTGATGACCGAGTTGAGCTTGAACTGGTAGGGCAGCATGACGTTGCCCATCAGGCGGAGAATGTGTCTGCGGTCACCCGCCAGCAGCTGGTCCGAAGCGGCGTTGACAAAGACGTTGGGATCGGCCTCGGTGCGGCTCGAGTAGAAGGTGCTGCCCTGTGAGCCCCCATCGCCACCTGAGAAGAACCGCGGGTTCATGCCGTGAGACTCCGAGTAGCTGTAGGAGGCCATGAGGTCCCAGTTGTTGCTGAACCGTTTGGTGTAGGTCAGAAAGACGCCCAGGTAATCCTGCTCGTACGGACGGTCACCGCCGTTCGCTCCCGGCCCGGTGCTGTTGCCCTTGAGCCGCGTCGGCTGCACGTAGTAGTCCATGAGCTCGATTTCTTCGCCGGTGGCATCGTCGATTATGGTGGCCCACTCGAACTCGCCGTCATCGTCGATGTACCAGCCCAGCAGGTTCGTGGTCTTTTTGTAGGCCGCCGAAATGCCGATCGCGCTGGTCGCGGTCAACTGGTGCTCGAAACCGAGGGTGAACTCCAAGGTCTCGGCGTTCTGCGTGCCGGGTACGAGGAACGCACGAGGTGGAGGCGGCACAGACCTCATAAAATTCCACTCGCAATTGGGGCAATCGGGCTCACGCCAGTAGTACGCCCACTCCGGTGAATCGGGCGGCGGGCTGTACCAGTCGCCGGAGACCAATCCCGCGTGGAAGAGCCCGGCCGAGGCGCGAAGGACATTCTTGCCCTCGCCTCCGATGTTCCAGGCAAATCCGAGGCGCGGGTCGACGTTGCTCCAGCCGTTGATGTATTCGGCGCCCGGGATGGTCTCGCCGGTGGGGTTCGAATCCACGTCGAGTCGCGGGAAATCATTGACCCAGCCATCGTGGGTGTCGTACCGCACCCCGATCTCGAGGGTCACCTGGCTGCTGAGGTTCCAGCTGTCGGTGAAAAAGGCAGCCCACGACTTGGACTCGCCTCCGTAGTAGTAAGGCAGACCCGTATACAAGTACTCGTAGACGTAGTCCGGGCCGTAGTAGTCGTACAAATAGTAGTAGAGGACGTTGTAGGGCTTGGTGGAGCCGCCGCCCCGGTTGTACTGGACCCCGAATCGGAACTCGTGGTCCCCCGCAATGAAGTTGTCCGCGTGTTGGGTGAGCTTGACTTCGGCCGTGTCCGAGTGCCGTTCCCAAACCCAGTTCCAATAGGTGCCGCCGAAGTCCTCTACCGGCCACACCGTCCAGTCGCGCCAATAGGGCTCGTCGCTCGGGTGCTGGGGACGCCACTCTTCGTCGCCCCGCCACAGACCTCCGCGCGCCTCGAGGACGGTGTTCTGACCGAGGATAGCGCTGTAGTCCAGGGCCATCATGTTGTCATTCCACCAGGATTCTTGCCATGTCGAGAGCTCGTCATACACGCTGCCCAGGCTCGGGTTCAGGCCTGTATGGTCGTTGAACGTCAGGGTGAGGCGGTGATTCTGGGCCGGCTGGGACGTGATCTTGCCGTCGTAGTTGGTCCAGGTATCCGCCTTCGACTCGGGAATCTCGACCTGGTTCGGCCAGAAGGCCTTGAATTCTCCCCATTCGGCGCCGACGAAGAACCACACCTTGTCGCGCACGATCGGCCCGCCCAACGTCACTGACAGATTGTTGTTGGTATCGAGACGGTAGGTCTGGGCCCCTTCGGGTGCGTCATAACGCACGGCGTTCTCGTCGACCCAGTTGGGGTTCCAGTAGTCGAAGGCCGCCGATCCGTGGAACTCGTTGGTGCCCGATTTGGTGACGACGTTGAAGGCCGTCCCCAGCATCGAACCGTACTCGGCGGAAGCACCGGTGCCGAGCACCTGGATCTCCGCCACCATCTCGTCGTTCATCGACCACGCGAGGTAGCCGCCCTCCGGAAGGGTTCGGTTGACGCCGTCGATGTTCCACTGGCTCATCGTGACGTCGGCGCCGAAAGCGACGATCGAGCTCGAGCCCTCGCTGTTCTGGGTCATGCCGGGGGTTTGGGCGATCATGTCGTAGAAGTTGCCCCTGGTCGGCAGGTCGATGATCTGCTCGGATTCAAACCTGGTGTTAAAGGAGGCGCTCGACACATCGATGATCGGTGTCTCGGCGATCACCGTGATCTCTTCGGAGAACGCCTCCGGCATGGTGAAGTCGACCGACGCCACCTTTCCAATGGCGACCCTCACGTTTTCAGCGGCCTGCTTCTGAAATCCGGCGAGGTCGGCCGCCACGGTGTAGGTACCGATCGGCATAGCCGAAAAATTGAAACCACCGCTGGGGCTCGTCACGGCGGTCCGCTGGGCCGAGCCGATGACCTCTCCGGTGATTGCGATCGTGACCCCCGGCAGAGGTTGGCCGTCGGCATCGACGGTCCTCCCACGGATGCTGCCGGTGGTCTGGGCCCACGCAGCCTGGCTGAACAGCAGCAGAAAAAAAGTAATCGCAACTCCGATCCATCTCCTTCTGGTCATTTTGAACCTCCTCCGGTTCTTTTATTCCAGTTCCCTTCCTCGCTCATGTGGCCTTCGGACGGACCACCTCGATTGCCAGCCCGTCCCCTCTCAGATTGTCGAGCACCGATGCATCGGCACCGTTATCGGTGATTAAGAACTCCACGCCTGAAATGTCCGTTACAAAGGCCGATGCCACCTGGCCGATCTTGTCGTGATCGGCGAGAAAGACCGTCTTGCCCGCCGACCTCACCATGGCCTGCTTGATCTCGGCCTCGGCGATGTTGCTGTTGGTGAATCCTCGGGTGGGATCGACACCATTGCAGCCCAGGAATGCCATGTCCGCTTTGAGCTGGTCGAGGAGCAGGGTCCCCATGGGTGCGACCAGTGAATGCTGAAGGGGGCGCAGGGTGCCGCCGGTGACAATGACCGACACCCCGGGGAGCGCCTCGAGAATGAGGGCGATGTTGAGGCCATTCGTGATCACCACGACACGTGAGAGGTCCGGGGAGAGGGCCTTAGCCATCTCGGTGGTGGTGCTGCCGACATCGATGATGATCGTCTGACCGTTCTCCACCATCGAGGCCGCGTGCACGCCGATTGCCGTCTTTTCTCTGTGGTTGGTTGTAATGGTCTCTTCGAGCGACATCTCCATCACACCGCTGCGCGAGACCACCGCACCACCCCGGACCCTGGTCAGCACACCCTTGCTTTCGAGATGCTTGAGGTCTTCGCGAATCGTGACCTCTGACACGCTGAGTCGGTCCTTGAGGCCGGCGATGCTGACCCGGCCATTGGTTTCGATAGCACGCCGAATCGTGTCGTGTCTCAAGGCGGCCTTGAGTGCGACGGGGTGATCCGTTGTCAGCATCGATTTTCCTTTAGAAAAAAGTTAATCCCAGATTTTGGAAAGCGCAAGGCGCAGTGCGGCATTCACCCCAGATTTGTCACTCCACCCGCTTTTTCACGAAACTGATGTCTCCCCAACGATCAATCAATCCTAGACTGATACGCAGTTTCATTATGTTTTCTCTTCAACCAACAAACTTTTCCAGGGGTCCCAATCGAATGGTCTCGCGGGGATCAACCTCGACGCGCCATCCCGAGGCCGAATTCTGGATTCAAAAGAAATGGAAGAAAAATCGCTGAAAATCAAAAAAACGCTGATACGCTCTTTTCGTGTCACACGTCCCGGAAAGCGAACTCCCCACCCACCGGTGGGCCATGTTGCGCAACGGCGCTTTACTATGAGCCGGTTGTGACGATGACTCCACGCACCTTGGGCGACGGCATCATGAAGAGACCGTTTGGTAATCTGCCGGATGGTCGTGATGTCGAGCTCTACAATCTGACCAATGACAACGGTATGGCGGCGTCGATCACGACCTACGGGGGAATCGTCACGGCGTTGACAACGCCCGATTTCCGAGGTCGGTTCGCAGATGTCGTCCTCGGATTCGAGGACCTCGAAGGATACCTGGCGGGGCACCCATACTTCGGGGCAATCATTGGCAGATTCGGAAACCGCATCGGCAGAGGGTCCTTCAGCCTTGATGACCAGACCTACCACCTCGCCCGGAACAACAGCGGCAACCACCTGCACGGCGGCGAAGCCGGTTTTGACAAGGCCCTGTGGCGAGCAAGGCCGCGATCTGGTCCCGAAGGCCCCCACCTCCGGCTCGAGCACGTCAGCCCGGACGGCGAGGAGGGGTATCCCGGGCGACTCGATGTCACCGTCACCTACACCCTCACCAACGACAACGAGCTTCGGATCGACTACCACGCCACGACCGACAAGCCAACGATCGTCAACCTGACCAACCACTCGTACTTCAACCTGACCGGTCCGGGCGGCGGCGACATCTTGAGGCACGAGGTGCTGATCAACGCGGATCACTTTACGCCCGTGGATGAGGGATAGGAAATTCCTTTCGTTCGACTTCATGCTAACACGGTGTTTGGGGTCCTTTATGGGTCCCAGAATGAGTTCGCAGGCGTCGAGCGCCCTCCTGAATCGGCAGGAGCCGGCGGCCAAAAGAGCCTGTCCCGGCACAACAGCGCCGAACCGCGATCCCGGACTCCGAAGCCGTCACCACGAGCACACCCCGCACTGGCGGCTGCAGCCGACATGAAGCTCAGGAAGCGGCGGGGAGGGCTGCCGCGATCGGGGGACCGCGAGGAGACCGCGCCTCGGCCTTGGCGAGGTGTCGCAGGATCGCGTCCACGACATCGTGGTCGATGATGAACGCGATGATCCGCATTTCCCC
>PVMK01113948.1_pt1 | contig 45080 bp, 45 predicted proteins | sample 1853481 | NCBI WGS metagenome assembly PVMK01 (sample SAMN08533507, study PRJNA380276) | Marine sediment metagenome, whole genome shotgun sequencing project.
CCCCTTCTTCGTCATTCCCGTGAATACGGGAATCCAGTTAAATAATAGTACGTCCAATTAACAATTTATTCCCGGCCAAAATCATCTTCGAATCTTTCAATATCGTCTTCACCCAGGTAACTTCCTGACTGAACTTCTATGATCTCTAACGCCTGGTCTGTTGCGTTTTCAAGTCGGTGTTTGACCTCAACAGGGATATAGGTTGATTCGTTCTCTTTCAGTTGAAATACTTCTTCGCCCTTCGTCACTATTGCCGTACCTTTCACTACCACCCAGTGCTCAGCCCGCTGATGATGCAGCTGTAGTGATAATTTCTTGCCTGGATTGACTGTGATTCTCTTTACCTGAAATTTCTCGCCAGAATCAACTGTTTCATAACACCCCCAGGGTCGAAATACACGTCGATGTGTCAGGCGTTCTTCTCGCTGTTCTGCTTCTAATTGACTGATGATCGCCTTCACTTCCTGCGCCCTGTCCTTGCTTGCCACCAGTACAACATCCGCAGTCTCAACCACAACAAGATTGTCACAACCCAATGCGGCAACCAATCTGTGTTCGGATTTCAACAAGCTATTGCTTGTACCTTCCTGAATCACATCACCAGCAATAACATTGCCATCCTTATCCTGTTCACCTAACTCCCATACAGCAGACCATGCGCCAATATCAGACCAGCCCGCATCCAGTGACACAACAGCCGATAAAACATCTTGCTCATTAGTCAGCTTTTCCATAACCGCATAATCAATGGAGTCACTCGGACAGCCAAGGAATGAATCCTTATCCAGTCTGTAAAACTCATTATCTTCTTGTCCTTTTTCATAAGCCGCCAGGCAAGCAGAGTAAATGTCCGGCTGAAAACGCTTTATTTCGCGACACCAGACAGATGCCTTCATCATAAAAATACCGCTATTCCAGAGGTAACTGCCAGAATCCAGATACTCTTGGGCAAGCTGGGCATCGGGTTTCTCCTTGAATCCTACTATCTTGCTGATACCGGATTGTTCGTTGATGGGTTCGCCGCACTGAATATAGCCGTAACCAGTTTCAGCATGCTGTGGTTTGATACCAAAGGTGATCAGAAATCCCTGCTCTGCCATCTGGTAACCGGCCTTAATTGCCTGCTGGAAACGAGGGATATCAACAATAATATGATCTGCCGGCATCATCACCATGACAGCATCCTCGGCCTGTTGCATTAATGCCTGTGCAACGATGGTTAAGGCCGGCGCGGTATTTCGGCCTTCTGGTTCCAATATGATCGACCGCAATGGTTTATTGATCTCTTTTGCCTGATCAGCAACCAGAAATCGATGCACCTCATTACAGACAAGCACAGGATCTAACTGGGGAATACCAGGATCTATGCCATCAAGCCTTAGCAAGGTCTCCTGTAGCATGGAGTTATTGCCAAACAGGCTCAGGAATTGTTTTGGATAATGTGCCCTTGAAAGAGGCCATAACCTGGTTCCGCCACCACCTGCAAGAATCACCGGACATAAACTCATAGATAGAATCCTTCATAAATCCAAATATCAAATGAAATCATGTTAAACAAATTTGTAATAACAGACCAGAAACAATACAGGATTTCCGGAATGACGAGTTTTTTACACCGCCTTTTTTATAACAAACAGATATAAAAGATTTATTATTTTAGACTATTGTTTCTAGCAATATACGCCTTTTACAGCTATATTCGGTCGATGAAAAAAATAAATTTCTAACTAGTATGTGTACGTAATGATTAAGGGATGCGGTGTTTCTACACCGCATTTTTTTGCATGACACCCTTGCTGTGAATATTAAACAAGCTCAAGATACATCTCCAGATAAACCGCTGTTCTATGCTTTTTGTATTCTTCTCGTCTGGTTGCCATTGCCATTGGGAAGTAATCGACCATGGGCCTGGTCGATTATGGACATGACAACGCCTGATAGATTGAAATAATGATTGATTTACATTGTCATCTATTGCCGGGTATTGATGATGGGCCAAAATCAATCGAAGAATCCCTGGCTATGGCGCGACATGCCGTTAATGCCGGCATAAGCAAGATCGTGACTACCCCACATATCACACCGGGTCGCTATGATAATTCCCTGGCAAGTATTCAGCCTGTCTTTGATAATTTAAAGGCAGCGATTAAAGAGCAGGAAATCCCTCTTGAAATCAGCTTTGCCGCAGAAATCCGTTTTGATCCTGTCATTCTAGATATGGTGAATAATGATATTTTGCCGGTTCTCGGTGAGTATGAAGGTGAACGGTTAATCCTGCTTGAATTTCCACATTCACATATCCCTCCTGGTAGTGAAGACTTGATTAAATGGCTGGCTGAGAGAGGTGTGCGCGTGTTGATTGCCCATCCTGAACGTAATGGCAGTGTATTGGCCAACATTGAAAAAATTACACCATTGCTCAAATTGGGTTGTTTACTTCAGATCACAGCCGGTGCATTGACCGGTGTGTTCAAAGAAGCCCCCAGGGAATGTGCAATGGAATTACTAAAACGAGGTTGGGTAAGCATTATTGCCAGTGATGCTCACAATATACATGCGCGTTGCCCGGATCTGGAACCAGCGCGCCAGGAAGCTGCAAAAATCGTTGGTGAAAAGGAAGCCTCTGATATGGTGATTAGCCGCCCAGCAAGCATCGCAAAGATGCATTTTGATTCATTACTGGTCTAGTCATGAAGTTAGCTATTTCACGGGTGCTCTCGCTCATTGCGATCCCCTGTCCTCAGGCACTTTCCCATGAGCGCGGGAAAGGCGTGGTGGTCATTTGAGACATCCGTCATAATACGTAGCTATGAACCAGGAAGCTCAAATCCGGAATACAAGTCAGAAAACTGGCCAGAAAATTAATCTGGCACCTGGCGATACAGATGAGGCATACCAGGAACATATCCTGAAATATGTCTCTCGTACCTTTGCACTGACTATCCCGCAGTTGCCGGCAGATTTGAGACGCGTTGTCAGTAACGCCTATCTACTCTGTCGCATTGCCGATACGGTCGAAGATGATAATGCGGTCAATTCAGAGCAAACCCGGCGTCTGGCAGATATATTCGCACAAGTGGTCGCTGGAAAAGTGTCCGCGAAAGAATTTTCAGATGAGCTATATCCCCTGCTTTCGGAACACACCATCGAAGAAGAACACGATCTGATCAAGAATACGGAGTCTGTTATTCGGATCACACATAGTTTTAATGCTAATCAAAGAAGCGCACTGGAACGTTGTGTGCGTATCATGGCCAAAGGCATGGCCGATTATCAGGATGCTGAAACACTTGATGGCCTGGAGAACCTGGCAGCCATGGATGAATATTGCTATTACGTCGCAGGCGTAGTTGGTGAAATGCTGACGGAATTATTCTGTGATTACTCAGATGAAATCAATGCCAATAAGGATGAATTAATGCAGCTGGCCGTCTCTTTCGGGCAGGGCCTGCAAATGACCAATATCCTCAAGGATATCTGGGACGATCGGGCACGTGGCGCCTGTTGGCTGCCTAGAGATATTTTTGAGGAACAAGGCTTCGACCTCACTAAATTGAATGAAAACAACAAAAATGAGCAATTCAAGCGTGGACTGGAACAACTGATTGCAATCGCCAGAAATCACCTGAATGATGCCCTGACCTACACTCTGATGATCCCTCCTCATGAGAAAGGTATTCGCAAATTCTGTCTTTGGGCGCTGGGTATGGCAGTGCTGTCGCTGGATAAATTAAATAAACATCGCGACTTCAGCAGCGGGACTGAAGTGAAGATCACCAGAAAGAGCGTAAGGGCCACGGTTGCCTCAACCAGCCTGTTGGTCAGCAATGACTGGGCCCTGAAAAAGCTGTTTAATTACAGCAGCCGGAATTTGCCGACAACGGACATTCATGAGAAACTGGGGCTGGCAAAATAAAAGCAAAAAGGCTAGCTGAAATAGATAGTTATGGTTCGGAACGAACCTGAAATAAACAATCCTGTAGCAAGATAACAGGGTATTGATAGTCACTCCCACACATGCGGGAGTCCAATAAAATTACTGGATTCCCGCATACGCGGGAATGACAAATGTACTGTAAGCAGTGGGGATTTAATCCACAAGAGATTAAATTTATAACAAGACATAAAAAATAGAACGCAACATTTTCAATGTTAGATAAAACCAGGGAAAAAGAGACACAACGGTCACTGAAACAAGCCATTCAGTCCGCCAGGAACGCATTGATCCTGGATCAACAGGAAGATGGACACTGGGTCTATCAACTGGAAGCCGATTGCACTATCTCTGCTGAATATATCCTGATGAATCATTTCGTCGATGAAGTCGACGATGAACTGGAATCAAAAATAGCTGTTTATATTCGTGACCATCAGGTAAATAATGGCGGCTGGCCATTATTTTACGGTGGTGATTTTGACCTGAGTTGCTCGGTAAAGAGTTATTATGCCCTGAAAATGGCAGGTGATGATCCCCATGATGATCATATGATAAAGGCCAGAGATGCCATTCTGCGACATGGTGGCGCAGCACATGCGAATGTCTTCACTCGCATTCTCATGGCCATGTTTGAACAGGTGCCCTGGCGTGCAACCCCGTTTATTCCAGCTGAAGTAATCCTGCTACCCAAGTGGTTCCCTTTTCATATAGACAAGGTTTCCTACTGGTCCAGGACTGTGATGGTGCCTTTGTTCGTACTTTGTACCCTCAAGGCCAGGGCCGCAAACCCCAGGGCAATTGATATTAGAGAATTATTTGTCATACCGCCGGAAGAAGAACAAAATTATTTTCGAATCACCACACCGCTGACCCGTGCCTTCCTGATTCTCGATCATGTTGGCATGCTCTTCGAAAAACTCGTACCACAATTTGTCAGAAATATCTCTGTGCGTAAATGTGAGAAATGGTTTACTGATAGAATGAATGAAGAACATGGCATTGGTGGTATCTTTCCAGCCATGGTCAATGTTTATGAATCTCTCATTGTTTTAGGCCATGATAAAAACAGCGCTGTAGTTAAGCAGGCCAGAAAAGCCATAGACAATCTTCTGGTTCATGAAGGTGACAGGAGTTATTGCCAACCTTGTATGTCTCCAGTTTGGGATACTGCACTTGCCTGTCAGACCCTGCTTGAAATTCAGGAAGATGATGAGCTTGATGAAACCAGGCTTGATGAAACAGGGACAAAAATCAAAGACGGGCTGTCCTGGTTAAAAGAAAGACAACTGAGTGACGAACCGGGAGACTGGCGCATCCCCTGCCCCAAACTTGAAGGCGGTGGCTGGGCATTCCAGTACAGTAACTATTACTATCCGGATCTGGATGATACTGCGATGGTTGCCTGGGCCATGCATCGAACTGACGATGAAACCTATGCAGAGGCCATCCAGCAGGCTGCTCACTGGGTCGATGGTATGAAATCTAAAGGTGGTGGTTTTGGTTCCTTTGAAGTGAACAACACCCAGTATTACCTGAATTACATACCTTTCGCTGATCATGGCGCCTTACTCGACCCGCCGACGGCAGATGTCACTGGTCGTTCTATTGCCTTGTTGTCGCTTGCCGACAAGACAAAATATGAACGATCTATCAATAATGCAATTCAATTTTTAAAAGAAGATCAGGAAGACGATGGATCATGGTTTGGTCGCTGGGGTACCAACTATATCTATGGGACCTGGTCTGTACTCACAGCGCTGGAACTTGCTGAAGAAGATCCGCAACAGTCCTATATACGTCGTGCTGTCTCATGGCTTGAAGAAGTCCAGAATGAAGATGGTGGTTGGGGAGAAAGTAACGAAAGTTATTATCCACCAAGGCATCGACGCCCCTACCCCAGCACATCATTTCAGACAGCCTGGTCACTGCTGGGATTACTTGCAGTTGGAGAAGTCAATTCTGCAGCTGTAGCACGTGGAATCAGCCATCTGCTCGAAGGCCAGAAGACAGATGGGTTCTGGGACGAACCAGATTACACAGCGCCTGGTTTTCCTCGTGTTTTTTATCTCAAGTATCATGGCTACACTAAATACTTCCCGCTTTGGGCACTTGCTAGATACAACAATCTAAAGGAGCCTCTGATCAAGTCATGAATCGCAATATATCGATTCATGACTTGATCAGAGGCTCCTGACCAAACAATCTTGAGCTGTATCGGTATTATTAGCGCCTTAAGCTCCGAGGGGCGTTGCCTGACTGGCGATACTATTCCGGTAAATAAACCTGTGCGGATTAATCAATATACAGTCGCCATTGTCTGCGGCATGGGTGAAGATAATGCTCGCTTCGCTGTGCAAACTTTACTTAAACTAAACGTTGGCACGCTGGTTAGCTGGGGAACGGCCGGTGCATTGACTGAAAATATTCAGTCAGGTGATTTAGTACTGGCAGACAATGTTGTTGCAAATGATGGGAAAAAATATTCATTTGATGCCGAATGGAACAAATACATCTTTAATGAACTCTGTAATACATCATTAAAAATACATCATGGCATGATCACTCATGCCGGGCAGGTCCTGGCAACAGCTGCAGATAAAAAGAGACTACATGGTGAAACCAATGCCCTGGCCGTGGATATGGAATCCCTCGCCATAGCCCGGATTGCGAATGAAGAGAAACTTCCCTGCGTGTCAATTCGCGCCATCGTCGATGAGGCTGCGCAGTGTATTCCTGAAGCGATAATAAAAAATACAGATACTTTTGGACGCCCGTCTTTGTTTCCCCTATTCTCCAGCCTGATTCGAAATCCCGGCCTGATAACTGATTTAATAAAACTGCGATCAGCTATGAAAGCTGCCACAACAAGCTTGAACACCGTTGCCAGAAGCCAGGTATTATTTAGATGAACAAGACCAGATAGTTAGTAACGACACATTTAAAAAATTATGCTTGCATTCCTACGTCAGATATTCGGTCGCATTTTACTTGTCTGGATCAATATTGTTCAGGGTCACAAAATACTGACCATCATATTCTGTCTCATCGCAGTTCTGGTCTCTATTCAATACACCAGAAATAATCTCGGCATGAACACGGATACAGAAGACATGTTGTCTCCTGATCTTGATTGGCGAAAACTCGATAGGGAAATGTCTGCTGAATTTCCACAATTTAGCGGTAATATCCTTGTCGTCATCGAAGCGCCCACGCCTGACCAGGCAATGGATGCTGCCGAGAGGCTCTATAAAAAACTGAAGCAGGAAACAACATTACTTAAATCTGTCTTCTCCTTCCGTTCATTACCTTTCTTTAAAAAGTCATCTCTGCTCTTTCTTGAAGAAGATGAATTACAGGATCTCTCTGATCGCCTGGCAGAGATTCAGCCGTTTCTTTCCAAACTGACTGAAGATCAAAATATTCGTGGTTTATTCACCATGCTTGAAAAGGCGATTCGTGCAAAGCTTGATGGTGAAAACGTTGAACTCTCATCACTGATCATGCAAATCAATGCAGCGTTTGATGCCATCTCGGCAAACCAGTCTTACCAACTTTCCTGGCATAGCCTGATGGCCGGCGAGGAACTTGATAAAGAGATTTATCGTGAGTTTATAATCCTGCAACCTGAACTGGATTACAGTGACCTGTTCCCGGCAGAAGATATCATTGAAAAGAGCAGAATCATTGGCGATGAACTTGGTATTAATGCTGAAAATAATCTTCGCCTGAGACTTACTGGTAGTGCTGTACTCTCACATGAAGAACTACGAAGCGTCATGGCAGGCACGCAACTTTCCGTCATCCTTGCGCTATGCATGGTCACTGTGATTATGATTGTCGGCCTGGGTTCTTTCTGGCTGGTACTGGCAACGATCATCACTTTAATCAGTGGCCTCATTATCACCGCTGCCTGGGCCACACTGACTGTGGGTGAATTGAACCTGATTTCAGTCGCTTTCGCAGTACTTTATATTGGACTGGGTGTCGATTTTGCGATTCATTTTTGCCTGCGTTTTCGTGAGCATTTTATGAGTAATAATGATCGCACACTGGCCCTGAGTGAAACATCCAAAAGTTGTGGTGACTCCCTGTTTCTATGTGCAGTCACTACGGCAATCGGTTTCTATGCCTTCATGCCAACAGATTATGATGGTATCGCTGAGCTGGGGTGGATTTCAGGAAGCGGCATGTTTATCAGTTTCATTGTCACCATGACATTACTGCCTGCACTACTTGGCTTATTTCCGATCAAGTCGCAGCCGAACGTCCAGGGGAGTCCTCAATCAAGCCGTGGCAAGCTACTAAACAGTGTGTTTGCTTTCCCGGTGACCTATGCCAGAACAATCAGGATTGTTTCCATTATTATTGCTGTCATGCTCATCTGGACCCTGCCAAAGGTCGAGTTTGATCACAACACCTTGAACCTGCAAAACCCTGAGAATGAATCTGTAAAGACTTATATGGATCTGCTGGCAGAAAGTGAATCATCTCCCTGGACAACTGAAATTCTCGTGGAAAACAGGCAGGAAGCAGAAGCAACAGCGTTAGAACTAAAAACATTACCTCTGGTAGATGACGTTACCTGGCTAAATAAATTCATACCTGAAGATCAGGACAATAAATTATTTATCATTGAGGAAATAGATATCATCCTCAGTGGCATAAATCTGAATTCTGCGCTCCCTGCCCCTGATTTCGAAGACAGAATTTCAGCTATCAACAAACTACACTTGTTAATGATCGCCAGACAGCAAGAGTTACAGCAAATACCTCTTGCTGAGGATCTATTCAACAAACTTGAGACTTTTATGCAGCGCCAGTCGCAACTTGATGAACAACAAGGAAATGAATTATTGATAAGGCTTGAACATAGCCTACTTGATTCATTGGCCGGTCGACTGGATTCTCTGGAAAATTCTCTGGCAGCAGAGGCCGTTGATGTCAATAATATTCCATCAGAACTGAGCAGTCGCTGGATTGGTAAAAGCGGTAAATATTTGCTCGAGATATCGCCAGTAGAAAACCTGCAAAATAACGTAGCATTGGAAAGGTTCGTAGATCAAATACAATCCAGGTTCCCGAATGTCATCGGTTCTCCTGTTATCAGTGTGGAAGGAGGAAAGGCCGTTGTCTCTGCCTTCAAGCAGGCGTTCATAACTGCATTGATTGTGATATCACTTTTATTGTTCATTTTGCTGGATAGACACCGTGATGTGCTCCTGATAATGGGCCCTATTTTAATGGCAGCGATGTTAACTGCGGCAACCAGTGTAGTCTTTTCCATCCCTTTAAATTTTGCCAATATTATTGCCTTGCCATTGTTACTGGGGATTGGCGTCGACAGTGGCATTCATATTTTACATCGCTATAGAAATGCTCCGCCCAGGGATGGCATTATTCTCGGCACCAGTTCAGCACGTGCTGTATTGGTCAGTGCACTAACCACCATAGTCAGTATTGGTAACCTGTCCTTTTCATCACATCTGGGCACAGCCAGTATGGGAAAACTGTTAACCATTGGGATAAGTATGACATTACTCTGCACATTGATTATCCTGCCCAGCTTACTGGCTAAAACAACTACTAAAACTAAGGAACCTCTGATTAAGTCATGAATCGACATCTTGTGATTAAAACATCCCGTTTCTGCGTTATAAAACTTCGCAATAGCCTTGCTATTACGTGCGTTTCACGCCTTGAACCAGGATGTTTTAACCAGCAATCTATTCGACCCAGACTTAATCAGAGGCTCCCTAAATGAAAACACTGATCACAGGTGCGAATGGCTTTGTTGGCTCGGCGGTCCTGCGGCATTGTCTGGATGCTGGACACGAAGTTCGCGTCATCGTTCGCCCGGGCAGTGATAGAACAAACCTGAAGAACCTGGATGTTGAAATATTTGAGGGCGATTTACAGGATAAAACATCGCTGGAAAATGCAATCAAAAACTGTAATGCAGTATTCCATGTCGCCGCTGATTACAGGCTCTGGATACCTGATCCGGATAATATGTATCAAACCAATGTCAAAGGCACACGAGACCTGATGTTGGCCAGCGCTGAAGCTGGGGTGGATAAAATAGTCTATACCAGTAGCGTCGCTGTGCTGGGCATAAATTCAGATGGCACACCCGCCAATGAGGAAACGCCGGTGACGGTGGGAGATATAATAGGACACTACAAGCGCTCTAAATATCTTGCCGAAAAAGAAGTAACAAATCTCGTTGATAAAAGTGGACTGCCGGCCATCATTGTCAATCCATCAACCCCGCTGGGGCCCAGGGATATCAAACCGACACCCACCGGTAACATCATTCTCGATACATTGAATGACCGCATGCCTGCCTATGTCGATACAGGTTTGAATATTGTGCACGTGGATGACGTTGCCAAAGGACATCTGCTGGCCTTTGAAAAAGGCAAGATCGGTGAACGCTATATTCTTGGGGGTGAGAACCTCAGTTTACAGGACATACTCGGTATCATTTGTGAGCTGACAGACAAACAGGCACCGAAGATTAAATTGCCACATAATCTGATATTACCTGTTGCCTGGTGTATGGAACGCTGGGCATACATCAGTAAAAAAGCACCCCGAGCAACGGTCGATGAAATCCGCATGTCTAAAAAACTAATGTATTTTTCTTCAGAAAAGGCACACAGGGAATTAGGCTATGAAAACAGACCTGTAAAAGAAGCCATCCAGGATGCTATTGACTGGTTTATAGAAAATGGTTACTGCCAAAATAATTAATACATCCAGGAAATGAATTTAAACAAGCCCTGCGGGCTATTGATCGTCAGTATATAAACACAGGGTTGCTTTTCCATAGCCGTTTAAATTCCTTTATAAAAAAACCTTCACCGTCATACTGGCGCAGGCCAGTATCCAGTCAATATAAGGCATTTATTGTTTCGACTGGATGCTGGTCGCTTCGGACTCCATGTCCTCTCGCGACATTTCCTACATCCTGTAGGTCGTATTCACCAGCATGAGGGAAAGCGTACTTAATCAGAGGTTCCCTGGATTCTCGTATCCACGGGAATGACGGTTACTGTAAGCATGCGTAGACACAACACTAAGTTAAATTCGATAAATAAAATAATAAGTAGCCCAACAAGAATACCATCACTACAAAAACAGCATAATTTGTCTGTAGTGTCTTTTTAATAAGACTCTGTTCACCATATATATGCGCAACGCCTAAACCAACGCTACACAGCAGTTTGCCTGTTATCTCTCTTATACTCACGACAAATGCACAATAAATTCTTTTGCTAATGTTCCAGGCAGACGGAAATAGTTTCCTGTATAAGCATTCCACATCGATATTAATTGAACGTAATTCTGGTGGATAGAGGCCTTGCTTTTGTAACCAGACAAAGGCCAGTGCCGAGAAGAACAATAACTGTATCTGCGCAAGGACATGCGTCATGTCATACGCTGTATATTCAACCGTATTGGGTAATAAACCATAAAGTAATTCCGGGTTTGTTCCAATAAAGATACATAACAGTGCTGCAATGGTCATTGCGATCAGCATATTATTTGGTGGATCACTAACCCGGATTCCTGAGTCGTGGGCAAAAAATGCAAAATAAGGGATCTTGATGCCGGCATGGTGGAACACACCGGCTGATGCAAATAATAATACTAACCAGACACCGTGGTAGCCTTCTGTAAGGGCAGCACTCATGACCATAGACTTACTGACAAAACCACTGAACAATGGAAAGGCTGAAATAGAGGCCGCGCCAATAATACAGAGGACAGTTGTCTTCGGCATGGTTTTGTACAGACCACCCAGTTCTGAGCCATTCATACGCCCTGTCATCTGCAACACCGCACCCATAGACATAAACAACAGGCCTTTGAAGATCACATCAGTGAATGCATGGGCGACAGCACCATTGATACTCAAGGCAGTCCCAATGCCAATGCCACAGACCATAAACCCTAACTGGTTGATCATGCTGTAACCCAGAACACGTCGCAGATCATTTTCAATCACCGCATAAAAAATCGGGAAACAGGTCATTACCATACCGATATAAACCAGCAGTTCGGTTCCGGGATAGCCACGTGCCAAGCAGTAAATGGCTGCTTTAGTGGTAAACGCACTAAGAAAGACTGTCCCTGTCGGTGTTGCTTCCGGATAGGCATCTGTCAACCAGTTATGAAATAGCGGAAAGGCACACTTTATTCCAAAGGCGAGGAAGATTAGCCACGAGGCCAGGTTATCGAACCCCAGACCATCCAGGCCGATATATTCAAATCGGGCATCACCAGTCTGGTAAATGAGTAAAGCAGCACCCGCCAGTAACAACATGCCTGAACTCATTTGAATAATAAGATAGCGAAAACCTGAGGCCATGGCCTTGTCCGTGCGTCTTGCCCAAACCAGAAATGTCGATGAAATCGCCATCAACTCCCAGAAGATAAATAGCGTGATAAGGTCACCGGCAAATACCACACCTAATGCACTGCCCGCATAAAATAGACCGGCGACGTGTTGCATGGTGTCACGTACATGTAAGGAATAAATAATACTGATCAAGGCAGCGAGGTGAAACAGATAACCAAATAACAAACTGAGCTTATCGACTCGATAAGGTTCCAGTTCATAACCGAACAGGGAAATCTGCCAGCTGCTTCCGGCATCCAGACCAATCAGCCCTAAGCCACCGACAATTGGCACCGCCAGTAATAGTGCATTACGCAGGTAACCACGTAAGAACGGCAACAAAAATGCTGCGATAAAAAATAAAACAAAGGGAGGAAAACTACTTATCATAATAGTCTTCGTCTCGCATCAGCACTTTACGCAATTGTGTGGCGATTAGCACCAGGGCCACACAGGCAACAAAACCATAGATGGCATAAAAGTCGAAGATATCTTCCCATGAATGAATGGTATGTCTATGTACAAAGATATCGGCCACCGCCAATAGGCCACAGATCACATAGAAAATACGCAAGACAAAACTCACATTCTCTGGTTTGTCGAAATAATATTCTTTTTCGTCAGACATAATAATTTCCTGGATTATTTAATCTCCTGGGACTCTGTCCCCACTACTAGCAACGTATTGTCATTCCCGCGAAAGCGGGAATCCAGTGTTTTAACTAGACTCCCGCATTCGCGGGAGTGACGGCCTAATGTTTTGTTACCTTCACTAGTCAGTATGGCGTAAGCTCCTTTCATTTCTATATAATTCATTTAATTCGTAATCGACTGCATTAACTCGTACGCAGGTTCCGGATAGAAAAATAGTGCAACACATCCAAGACTGGTAATTGCTATTGCAATCAAACAAGGTAACGGTGCCTCTTTGATCCCTTGTGACACTTCATCAGGCTCACTGAAAAAGCCACGCACAGCAATGGGTAACAGATAAGCCACGTTCAACAGGGAACTGATAAGCAATACCAATAGTGGAATATAATATTCAGCCTCCAGTGTTCCCATCACCAGAAACCATTTACTCCACATACCCCCCGTCGGCGGTAATCCGATAATACTCATGCTGCCGATGAAAAATGCCATCATGGTGAACGGCATGGTCCTTCCCAGGCCACGCATCTGACTGATCTCGGTTTTATGACTTGCCACCATAATCGCCCCCGCGCAGAAGAACAAAGTAATCTTTCCGAATGCATGCATGGCGATATGCATACCACTACCGATGATGCCCATGCTAGTCGCCAACATTGCGCCCAACACAATATAGGCCAGTTGACTGACGGTAGAGTAAGCCAGTCTTGCCTTGAGATTGTCCTTACTCATGGCAATGATAGAGGCAATCAAAATTGTTGCGGTAGCCATATATATCAACCATTCACTTGCGCCGGTGGTTGCCAGTAAATCAATACCAAATATATACAGTGTGACTTTTAGTACGGTAAACACACCCGCCTTGACCACGGCAACGGCGTGTAACAATGCACTGACAGGCGTAGGTGCAACCATGGCCGCCGGTAACCAGCGATGAAAAGGCATAAGCGCTGCCTTACCAATACCAAACACATAAAGTGCGAAGAGTATGGCAATCACAATGTCTGTTGTTTTGCCTGCAAGGATACCGCCCTCGGTAAAATCCAGTGTCCCGGTGATTGTCCAGGTCCAGATGATTGCTAATAATTGCAGAGCAATGGATGTCCCTAACAAGACGCCAAGATAAACACGGCCAGAGCGTTTTGCTTCCTCAGTGCCACTGTGTGTTACCAACGGATACGTTACCAATGTTATTAATTCGTAAAAAATAAACAGCGTAAACATATTGGCACTGAAGGTAAGTCCCATAACAGATGACAGTGCCAGGGCAAAACAGACATAGAAACGCGTTTGATTCTGCTCATGGTGACCGCGCATATAGCCGATGGAATAAATTGACGTGACGATCCAGAGAAAACTGGCAACCAGGGCAAATAACATTCCCAGCGGTTCAACTGCAAAGGCCAGAGACAAACCTGGCACGACTTCCAGTATTTCAACTGCAAGTATATCTCCCGTATTCAGGGCCTGATATATCTGGCATACGACTATAAACATACTGACAGCAGACACTAGTGTGATCGCTTCACGTAAGTTTGGTCGACGACCCGTTAATCCAATCAGGATGGCACCGATGGCAGGAATAAGAATCGCAGCTTCAATCAGCATAGACTTACTGAGCCCCCATCAGGTAAACAGCTGCCTGTTGAGAAATATCCGTGACCCACGATGCATTCACACCAAAATAAATATTTGCGAAAATCATCACCCACACAGGGATTAACATAGATAATGGAGCTTCTTTGAATTTTACTGCCTCGGTCACAGGCTGAGAGTCTGCCTCAGCGCTCTGAAAATAGATGACCTCAACAACCTTCCATATATAAATTACGGTCAGGATTGAACCTAGTAAAATTAAAGCAGCCATCCACCACCAGTCTTTTTCCAGGGCAGCGACGATTAAGTACCATTTACTGATAAAACCCACAGTCAATGGTGTGCCGATCAGACTCAGCCCACCAATCACAAATGCCATCATTGTCCACGGCATTTGTCTACCGACGCCTTTTAGGTCTTTCAATGAGACTGAATCAAAACGAAAAAAGAAACATGCGACGATCATAAACAAGGCTGTCTTGATCAAGGCATGGTTGAATAGATGTAATATGCTGGCCATGAGCCCGCTTACAGAAACCAGACTGATCCCCAGAACCATGTAACCAATCTGGGCAATGCTGGAATAGGCCAGCATTTTTTTAATATTGTCCTGATATATCGCCGCGATAGAACCGCTGAAGATTGCCAACAAGGCTGCCACCATCAAGATAATATCCAGATGCATGATATCAAAGGCATATTCTGCACCGAATATCGTGAACAGGAATCTGAGCAGGAAATAGATAAAAACCTTACTGGGGGTTCCGGACAGGAATGAAGAAACTATTGAGGGCGCATAGGTATAGGCATTGGGTAACCAGTAATGCAAAGGAAACAAACCAAACTTGATGCAGACACCCACTGTAAAAAAGGCAAATGCAGACACAATGGTACGCGTGTCCTGTACATCTCGAATACGTTCAGCCATATCGGCGATATTCAATGTCCCGGTCATGACATACATGAGACCAATACCAATGAGAATGAATGTCGCTCCTACCGTACCCAGTATCAAATAACGAAAGGCAGCCAGCAATGCCCGCCTGTCTTGCCCTGCACTGATCATTGCATAGGAAGACAACGAGGCAATCTCGATAAAGACGAATATGTTAAAGGCATCACCGGTGATTACGACGCCACATAGACCCGTTAAATGCAGCAGAAAGGCCGTATAAAAAAGATAGATTCGGTCTTCTGAGATTTCCTTGTGCACACTTTCACGCGCAAAGGTAATCACTATGGAAGCAATCCCGGTAATGATTAATAAGACAAAGGCATTGAGAACATCTACACGATATTCAATACCCCAGGGGGCCTCCCAGCCGCCAATAGCATAAATAATCGCACCGCCGGTCAGCACCTGTTGTAGCAGAAGCGTGGCTATGACAAAACTTGCCCAACAGCTTAGTAAAACAACACCCCAGACCAGATTATGTCTGCGCAATAACACGCATATCGGTGCGAATAACAGGGGAACAACAACCTGTAGTACGGGTAAATGCTGTGAAATCACGAATATATGCCCACTAATCCTGGTTCATCTCGGTGATCTCGCTCTCGTCAATGCTGCCGTACGCCTTATAGATACGTATGGTCAACGCCAGGCCAAGTGCGGTGGTTGCGATTCCGACGACAATGGCGGTCAGAATCAGGACATGAGGCAATGGTGCTGAATATTGGGTGTAGGCCTCTGAATAGATAGGGGCTGTGCCACCTGTTAGGTAACCCATTGATATAAATAGAATAAATACGGATACCTGGAAGATATTCAGGCCGATAAGCTTTCTAATTAAATTCCCATTGGCGATAACGATGTAAAACCCCATCATCATCAGCGCAATGGCTATCCAGTAATTATAAAGTCCTAACAAGTTTTCCATCTAAAACAGTCCTGAATGCGTATTAACGTCTCACCGGCACTTCTAAATAAGCGAAACCCCGCCAGATGCGGGGTATCTCGGATATGTCTGATATTATATCGGCTTTCTGACAGGGGGTTAATAAATGTTCCTAATTCCTGAAAGAAAGAAGAACGACGTCATACCGGGCTTCGGCTACATGGATGTAGCCGGTAGAGCAATGCAGGAAGCCAAACGCGAGAACCGGTATCCAGTAAAAAAGTCCGCCATACAGGCGGAACATCTTTAACTAGATTCCCGCTTTCACGGGAATGACAATTACTAAGGTACAGACCTGACCGAAATACGTAGATAAAAAGAAAAATAATCATACTTTATGATGAAGTCACTCAATTTAATCATTACATCATTTTTTCTTGTTCTATTTTCCCTGAATCAGGCTTCAGCAGGTGAAAATATTACGGTACATAATGCATGGATCCGTGAAGCACCGCCTACCATCAAGATAATGGCAGGGTATCTGCAGATTGAAAATTCATCAGACAGGACCCTGATCCTTATTTCTGCAAAAAGCACTGAGTTTGAACGCATTGAGTTTCATCTAAGCCAGACAGAAGATGGCATGGCAAGAATGCAACAACAGCATGAAATTCTTATTGCCCCAAACACGACCTTTTCATTCGAGCCCGGGGGCTACCATATGATGTTATTTAACAATACTACCCCCATGCGAGAAGGTAAGCTCACTTCAATCAAACTGATATTTGCAGATGGTGAGACACTCAGGTTTGATGCTATGGTCAAACGACCTGATGCAACTGAATCCCAGAACCATAACCATAATCACAACCACGAACATCATCATTGAATTTAAATTATTTATTCCTTATGAAAGATCAAATAGCAAGCTGGTTAGAAATATTAAGAGTTCTGCCACAATATTTTATTCCACAACATTTCATTAGTAGTCTGGTGTATCGAATCACCCGCTGTGAAACGCTGTGGTTTAAAAATATTTTAATCAAGTTATTCATCAGTGTCTTCGATGTGGACATGACCCTGGCAAACAATCCAGATCCTGAAAGCTATTCCAGTTTTAATACCTTCTTCACCCGGGAACTCTCACCAGAGGCAAGGCCAATATCATTAGATGAGAAGATAATTCTTTCTCCGGTAGATGGTGCCGTTAGCCAGGTAGGTGGTATAGAAAACGACACTATCATTCAGGCCAAGGGCAAATCATATACCCTGAAAGATTTATTGGTAGAAGATGATCTCGTGACAATGTTTACTGGCGGTACATTTGCCACACTCTATCTTTCGCCGAAAGACTATCATCGTATTCACATGCCAGTATCAGGACAGCTCAAGCGAATGATTTACGTGCCTGGTAAATTATTCGCTGTGAATTCACATACTGTTCGTGTAGTGGACTCGGTATTCGCAAGAAACGAACGTGTGATTAATATTTTCAATACAGATACCGGCCCAATGGCCATGGTCATGGTCGGGGCACTCAATGTCGGTAGTATGGAAACTATTTGGGCAGGACAGATTACTCCGGCTAAAGACAGGATCATCAACGATACGCAATATTCAGAGAGTGATGTTCAATTACAACAAGGTCAGGAAATGGGTCGGTTTAATATGGGATCCACTGTCATATTGTTATTTCCTAAAGATGTCATGCAATGGTCAGATGAGATGATGGCTGATAAGGTTATTGTTATGGGAGAAAGTATTGGCGGTGTTATAGGTTGATCATTCATCGCAGCCTGTTCTATCTATATCATTAACTGTGTAATGCTTCCACCATCCCTTTAGGATCAGATTCGACTATCTTTAATAATGCACGCGCTGGACCAGTAGGATGACGCCTTCCCTGTTCCCAATTTTCCAAGGTGCGTTTACTTACACCGATTAATCTTGCAAAGTGAGTTTGAGATAAACCTGTCTTTTCCCTAATATCTTTTACTTCAGGACCTTTAAAAATAAATTGCCGTGAAGCACCCTTCTTACCTTTGCTGATTTGTTCCATTTCTTTTACGCTTTCTAATAATTCGTTAAACATTTCATCTTTCATGATTTCCACCTGCCTATGATATTACTTAAGGTTTTTAACTGATCTTTAGTTAGGTCATTTTTACTGGCTTTCGCATAACCGTATAACATCCAGATTTGATCATCGACTGTCTGCCAATAATAAATAATTCGCACACCACCACGCTTACCTTTACCTTCGATCTTCCAACGGACTTTCCTTAATCCACCGCTACCCGGAATCAAATTACCCACATTCGGTTTCTGCACCAGGGTTTGCTGTAATTCAGCGTAATTGTCATCATCCATTAGTTCCCGAATTAAACGGGTGAATATGGATGTCTCGATAATCACCATTTGGGTATTATACGCCAGTGGCGTACAGCAATAATAGTATTATGTTTCTCGTTTTACTAGTGGATTTAAAAATAATCGGGGTCAGACCACGATTTTTCTGGCTAAACGTTCACTTCAACTGGCGTCTTTTCCACCGTTGCCAATGGTTCAGAAAATCATATCGGTAGATAAAACCCGGTAAGGCGAAGACTACAAATAAGCAAAAACCAGTGGCGTAAAATTCCCATTCCTGGGCATGTAACTGCCCTGTCATTTTTTTCTCAAATCCCAATGAGATAAATCCAATAATGAAATAAAGCAGTAACCATTCCAGTAACCGCATCCACGGGGTTTTATTTTCTTTGGGTTCTATAACAAATAGAAAACGTTCATTCAACCAGGGAAGGTTGGCAGCAATGAATGAAATCAGTAACAAGACCCAAACAGAGGCAGTCGTTGTCATCTCGACTGCAGGGACAGGGCTCGAAATGACAAATTTGCATTAATCATCAAGCAGCTATGGACATCACACTGATACAAATTGCCAATAGCGCACCGGGCATTAAGCCTAAGATGAGTAATGCCAAACCATTGATGCTCAGGGCAAAACGCATTTGTTTTGATGCCTTGATCGCGGTCATTGAATCTGCTTTATCGAAATACATGAGTTTGATCACATATATATAATAATAGGCACCAATAATAGAGAAGAAGACTGCTGTTGCAGCTAACCAGGCAAAACCGGCATCAACCAGTTCCTTCAGTACGAACCATTTAGCCCAGAAACCCAGGAATGGCGGTACGCCTGCCATGGAAAACATCAGTATCAACATCATAAATGCAAACCACGGACTTCTGTCGGATAAACCTTTGAAATGATTTAGCTCGTCTGCTTCAAAATCTTTTCTTCCCAGTAAGATAACCATACCAAATGCACCCATGCTCATCACTGCATAGGTGATGACGTAAAACATGGAGCCTGCATAACCAGAGGCCGTACCGGACAATAGACCTAATAATAGAAAGCCAATATGGGCGATGGCTGAATAAGCCAGCATGCGTTTAATATTGGTTTGAGAGATGGCAATAATATTACCTGTTGCCATGGAAAGAATGGAAAGGATAATGAGCATCCCTTGCCAGTCACTGAGCATGGGTTGTAATCCATCAACCAATAATCTCATTGCCATTGCAAAGGCAGCCAGTTTGGGTGCGCTGGCAATAAATAATGTTACACATGTCGGCGAACCTTGATAAACATCGGGAACCCACATATGAAATGGTACGGCACCAAGTTTAAAGGCAATACCGACCAGAACAAACACCAGCCCGAATACCAGTAATATATTATTGGCATCACTTTCAATACTTGTTGCAATAGTTCCCAGTTGCAGACTGCCTGTGACACCGTAGATCATGGACATACCGTATAACAACATGCCTGATGCCATTGCGCCCAATACGAAATATTTCATTGCTGCTTCCGAAGCTGCTGTTGATTTTCTGTGCATGGCTACCATGGCGTAGAGTGAAAGCGATAATAATTCCAGTCCTAGATAGACCGTTAATAAACTATATGCTGAAATCAATATCATCTCGCCGAGGATAGCGAATAGCCCGAGGACAAAATATTCACCTTTTAGCCAGCCATGCTCTTTCAGGTATTCATGCGAATATAGAAATGCAAAAAAACCAATAATGAAGACACCTTCCTTCAATACCGTTGCCATACCGTCGCTAATATAACTGTTGCCAAAGGCATAGACTGTCTGCCCTGATGATAATTGAATCAATAATACAGCCGTTACAACAAGAGTCAGTTGGGAAAGGTAATACGTCAACCTGCGTTGCGGGTCATTACTGAAGGTATCAACTACCAATATAATACAGGCCATCGTCAGCATGAATATTTCAGGTGCGACTGTCATTAACTCTGCAGCTGAAATCATTTTATTGGCCTACCTTGCTTTGTAACATCTGCTCGAACAAATGTTCCAGCGTAGGATGCATGGCATCAAACAGCGGTGCCGGGTAAATTCCAAATAGCAAAACCACAATGACCAGCATCGATAAAATAAATGTTTCGCGTGAATTAATATCTTTCAGATATTTAACATTGTCATTGGCAATTTCACCAAAGATGACTCTTTTATACATCCATAATGTATAAGCGGCACCCAGTATCAAGGTAAGCGCTGCCAGAAAAGCGATCCAGAAACTGGCCTGGTAGGCACTGAGGATGACAACGAACTCACCGACAAAACCTGATGTGCCCCGGCAGTCCGGCATTTGCCATGGCAAACAACATCATAAAGGCGGCAAAATGCGGCATGGTGTTGACCACGCCACCGTAATCTTTAATCTCTCTGCTATGCACCCGGTCATACATGATACCAACACAGAGAAACAATGCGCCGGAAATAAAACCATGAGAAATCATCTGTATCATGGCACCTTCAAGTCCAAACACGGCACCTTCTGTCGACCCCGTTGCCGCATAAATGCTAAAACCAACAAAGAAGCCTAATGTCACAAAGCCCATGTGTGAGATAGATGAATAGGCAATCAGTTTTTTCATGTCCTGCTGCACCAAAGCTACAAAACCAATATAAACAATGGCTATTAATGACAAGACTATCATCGCTGAATCAAAATACAGACTGGCATCCGGGGTGATCGGTAAACTGAAACGAAGAAAACCATAACCACCAAGTTTCAACATGATCGCGGCCAATATCACTGAACCACCCGTCGGTGCTTCAACATGAGCATCCGGCAACCATGTATGCACAGGCCACATGGGTATTTTTACAGCGAAGGCAAGAAGAAAAGCGATAAAGATTAATTTCTGCACCCCTGCTTCCAGTGGCAGATTCTGTAATTCCAGGATATTGAAAGTCCCGGATTGCGAATACAGGTAAAGAAAGGCCACCAACATAAATACCGAGCCCAGGAAGGTATACAAAAAGAACTTAATGGTGGCATAAACGCGCCTTGGCCCACCCCAGATACCAATGATCAGAAACATCGGAATCAGCATTGCTTCCCAAAACACATAAAACAGCATGGCATCTACAGCAGAAAAAACGCCAATCATCAAACCTTCCATAATCAAAAATGCCGCGAGATACTGGGAAATCCTCTTTTCTATAACTTCCCATCCTGCAAGGATGACCAATACTGTGATAAATGTGGTGAGTATGATCAAGGGCATGGCGATGCCATCAATACCCAGATAATAATTAATATTGAAAGCCTCTATCCAGTAGGCGAACTCAACAAACTGCATCTCATATGTAGTGATGTCGAAATTTTTATAAAGCAAAGTGGATAGCAGAAATGTCACTACCGAGATCATCAAGGCCAGTGTCTTGACTGTTTCTTCTTGTCTATCACCTGCATACAACACCCAGACACCACCGAGGACCGGGCCCCAGATCAACAAACTTAAAATTGGTAATTCAGCTAACATCATTAGTATTTAATTTTTCTTATATTTAGATTAATTTGTACACAAACACTACAAATGTTGCGAGCAAAAATAACAAACCAAGGATCATGGCAAATGCATAATGATATAAATAACCTGACTGTATTTGTCTGATTACACCAGAGAACCAGCGGACAGATAGTGCTGAGCCATTAACAATCAGGCCATCGATTAATCTGACATCGCCAATCTGCCAAAACAGTCGCCCTATTGCTTGTGTCCCTCCGGCAAATACCTTTTGATAAAAGGCATCGAAACCATAGTTGTTTACGAGTAACCGATAAACCGGACTCAGACCAGTGGCGAACTTCTCAGGGACATCAGGAAATTTGATATACAACAACCAGGCTGTGAATACACCAGACAGTGCCAGCAAGACTACGACTGGATTTTTAAACACCCCATGGACAAAAAACTGCCATGCGACCGCATACCACTCACCATGATAATGATGTCCCATCTCTTGTAATACGTTATGGCTATCAGCCACCTGAATTGACCCGGCAAAATAATCACCGAATAACATCGGTCCGCCTAACCACACGCCAATAATTAAAGATGGAATTGCCAGGACTGTCAGGGGGAATGTCACTACCCATGGACTTTCATGCAAGTGTTCCCATACATGTTTGTCCATTCTTTCCTTACCATGAAAGGTCATAAAGAAAAGACGGAAAGTATAAAGTGCTGTAATAAAGACGCCTGACAAAACCGCATAATAAGCATAACCAGCAGCAGGTAACGTGGATAGATGTACCGCCTCTATAATGGCGTCCTTGGAAAAGAAACCCGCTGTTCCCGGAAAACCAATCAAGGCAATTGCACCTACAAAACAGGTAATCCAGGTGATCGGCATATATTTATAAAGTCCACCCATCTTGCGCATGTCCTGCTCATGATGCATGGCGATAATGACGGAACCAGCGGCCAGGAATAACAGGGCCTTGAAGAAAGCATGTGTCGTAAGATGAAACATGGATGCAGCATAGGCAGAAGCGCCCAAAGCGACGGTCATATAACCCAATTGTGACAGGGTCGAATAAGCAATGACACGCTTGATGTCATTTTGTACCAGACCCAGCAGCCCCATAAAGAATGCGGTTGTTGCACCGATAATTAAAATGAAATTCAGGGCTGTTTCAGATAACTCGTACAGTGGTGACATGCGTGACACCATAAAGATACCTGCAGTCACCATGGTGGCAGCGTGGATCAATGCTGATATGGGTGTTGGGCCTTCCATGGAATCTGGCAACCATACATGCAGGGGAACCTGTGCTGACTTACCCATGGCGCCAATGAAAAGACAGATACATATGACAGACATCAATGACCAGGATTCGTCACCCCAGATATTTACCGTTGCCCCAGCCAGGGCCGGAGCCTGCTCAAATACTTCAATATAGTCCATGGACTGGAAATGCATGAGTACTGCGGCAATCCCCAGCAGAAAACCAAAGTCGCCGATACGGTTCACCAGAAATGCCTTCATATTGGCAAAAATGGCAGACTCACGTTTATACCAGAAACCAATCAATAGATAGGAGACCAGGCCAACCGCTTCCCAACCAAAGAATAACTGCAGAAAATTATTCGCCATCACCAGCATCAACATGGAAAAGGTAAATAATGAGATATAACTAAAGAAACGTTGATAGCCCGGATCATCGTGCATGTAGCCGATGGTATAGATATGTATCATCCAGGAAACGAATGTAACCACCACCATCATGGTCACAGAAAGCTGGTCTACCAGGAAACCGATTTCGAAATGCAGGTTACCGCTGTTTAACCATGTATAGATGGTCGCGTTGTAGATTTCACCACCATTATAAAACAGATGGTAATAAGCGATTAAAGAAAGGATAGATGAAATTCCAACACCAAGAATGGTTACTCTGTGTGCGCCATTACGCCCGATCAACTTGCCAAACAGCCCTGCAATGATTGCTCCAGTCAAAGGGGCCAGGACAATGGCCAGATAAATATTTTCCATGTTTTCAAATAGGTTCATATTCTCTAACCATCCATGCTCTTTAAGTCATCAACATTGATGGTCCCCCTGTTTCGAAACAGAACAACAAGGATCGCCAGGCCAATCGCAGACTCAGCGGCGGCTACAGTCAAGATGAAGAAGACAAATACCTGGCCATTGATATCACCCAGGAAATGCGAAAAAGCGATGAAATTCATATTCACAGACAACAACATCAGTTCAATACACATCAGCAAGATCAGAATATTTTTTCTATTGATAAATATTCCTGCAACACTGATGCAGAAAAGTAATGCCGCAAGGACCAGAACGTTGGACAGGATAATCATGGCGATTCCTTTATCACGTTGTTGCTTCCGAATCTTCTTTAGAGACTTCTTTAGAATCTTCTCCTGCCTTTTCAACTTTCATTTTAACAATACGTAATCTATCAGTACTTTTAACAGCAATCTGATTACCGGGCTTTTGTGCCTTTTTGGAACGTGGACTCCGCATTGTCAGTGCAATTGCAGCAATGATCGCAACCAGCAATATGGCGCCCGCAATTTCAAAGGGATATAAATAATTAGTATATAAAGTCGCCCCCAGCTCTTTCGTATTACTGTAGTCCGCGCTGTGACGTTGTATAGAATCACTTACCAGACCAAATTCACCAGCGTTAATCACCAACCCCATGGACAAGGCCATCAAAATGGCAACAAGCACACCGACGGGTAAATATTTTGCGAAACCTTCTCGCATGGCAGACAGATTAATATCCAGCATCATGACCACAAACATAAACAGAACCATTACCGCGCCGACATAAACCACAACCAGGGTAATGGCCAGGAATTCTGCCTCAAGTAATAACCAGATGGCAGAGCTTGAAAAAAACGTGAGGATCAAAAATAAGGCTGCGAAAACCGGATTACGCACGGTAATCATCAGCCCTGCAGACATGAGCAATATAGCAGAAAAAATATAAAAAACTGTTTGTTCGATCATCTGTAAGGCGCTTCCTCTGCACGGTCTTTTGCAATCTGTTCTTCTGTCTGATCACCCACCTCAAGCAACATCTCTTTTGTCATTATTAAATCGCTGCGTTTCTCACCGTGATATTCAAAGATGCGGGTTTCGACAATAGCGTCTACCGGACAGGATTCTTCACAGAAGCCACAATAAATACACTTGGACAGATCTATTTCATAGAGTGTCGTACGACGACTTCCATCTTCACGTTCTTCGGATTCAATGGTAATTGCCACTGCCGGACACACCGCTTCACATAATTTACAGGCAATACAACGTTCCTCACCATTTGCATAGCGACGTAGTGCATGTAATCCACGAAATCGCTGTGACTGTGGTGTTTTTTCTTCCGGATATTGCACGGTTATTTTCTTCTTGAACAAATAACGTCCGGTCACTCTCAGACCCTTGATCAATTCAAGAAGGAATAAACTTTTTATATATCGTGCTGTGTTTTTTATCATCTGTCTTTAATCATCCTTGGCAGCTAGGCAAACCAGGGCGGAATGTTCATCACGACCAACACTGAAGCAACAACCAGCCAGACAATCGTTATTGGAATAAATATTTTCCAGCCCAAACGCATGATCTGATCATAACGATAACGTGGGAAAGTCGCACGCAACCATAAAAACATAAACAGGAAGAATGAAGTTTTGATGAGCAACCAGTGAATGCCCTCTCCAAGTAAAATTCCAATACCTGGCAGTTCAAAAACTGCCTCTGGCAATATTCCCTGTAATGGCGATAACCAACCACCAAAAAACATCAGTGATGTCAGAATCGCAATAATAATCATGTTGGCATATTCAGCCATAAAGAAAACCGAGAAGGCCATGCCACCATATTCCACGTGGAAACCGGCAACGATCTCAGATTCACCTTCGGCAACATCAAACGGCGCACGGTTGGTCTCAGCAACACCAGAGATAAAGTAAACCACGGCCAGTGGTAATAGCGGTAACCAGAACCAGTGAATAACACTGCCACTTTGTGCATTAACAATATCACCGAGGTTCAGACTGCCTGCGGCAATCAGTACACCAACGAGGGCAAAGCCCATGGCAATTTCATAAGACACAATCTGTGCTACAGAACGCATGGCCCCCAGGAAGGCATACTTTGAATTGGATGCCCAGCCCGCAACAATCACCCCATACACGGCAAGAGAAGTCAGGGCCAGGACATAGAGTAATCCGGCATTGATATCTGCCAATACCAGGGTATCGCCAAAAGGAATCACCGCCCACGCAGCAATAGAGGGTGCAAATGACAAGATCGGAGCAATAACAAACAGGAACCTGTTCGATCCTGATGGAACAATTATTTCCTTAAAGATTAATTTAAAGGCATCGGCAATCGGTTGCCCAAGCCCCCAAAAGGAGAAACCAAAAAACCCCACCCGGTTCGGCCCAATACGTCCCTGAATATATCCAATCACCTTACGCTCTGCATAGGTCAAATAAGCAACCGTAAACAGTACTGGCACCAGGATTACTACAATCTTCAAAACAACTTCAATCGTCAATGTAGCATAGGCATGCATCGCAAGCGGAAACAGTTGTTCTACCAACGGCATAATCAGGTTTGAGCGGATCCATTCCATCATACTCAAGCCTTCCTCAAGCTGACATTTCCATGCCATGCGCCTAATTCAGAATGATTTAATTGGGCAGCCTGTATCAATACACAATCATCAGAAACACCTTCATTGATCATGACGGCTGCGCTGTATGCATTTTCTTCATACTCTGCAACGACGATATCACCTGCAGCAACATTTAATCTCTTCGCAAGTGTCGAATTAAACTGAATCAACCCCTTGCTATCATCTGCGTTTTGTAATGCTCGGGCCCTTCTGGTCATGGCATCAATGCTATACATCGGGATCTCTGTAATTCTTTGCAATGAGCCCTTGTTCACACTATCAGGGTTCGCTTTGCCATTATTCAGGGATTCTGGTGTCGTCCAGCCACCTGCACTGCCCAAAGCAACATTTTCAATCACACTGGTTACTTCATCCCTGACTTCTTCTGAACTGTTGTAACCAAATGTTTCGAGATTCAGCAGATTGCCCATAACGCGGAGTATTTTCCATGCAGGACGTGCCTCTCCTACTGGTGGCACTGCACCTGTGAAGCTTTGTGATTGTCCTTCTACATTAATATAGGTACCGGAAGTTTCTGCAAAGAGTGCGATAGGCAAGAGCACATCTGCATATTGTTTCATGGTTTCTGATTCATACGCTGTCAAGGAAACAACAAACTCGGCACCTTGCATTGCCTGAAGTGCTTTACGACCATCCCAACAATCAAGCTCTGGCTCAATCCCCATAAGCAGGTAGACTTTCAATGATTGTTCCAGCATGTCTTCAGTATTTAATCCAGAAACATCGATAGCTTCACCACCTGCTCCGCGGTGAGGCAGGACACCTGCCAGATGTGCACCACTGGTATTTGCTGCTTCACTGAGAAAGCCAAATTTTGCATTTCCAAGTTTAGCAATAGCCGATGCCAATACTTTTAATGTGGAGAATTGGGCATGTGCTGTCGCAAGGTTACCTAACAATACTGAACCATTCCTGGCATCAGCTAATTTTCTGGCCATTGCCCGGTGAGAATCATTAACCGTGACATTATTTGTTAATGATTGAATATCACTATCCGCTGATTGATTCCCCATCTCGGAGAATGCCTTGATAATGCCTGCCAGTGTTGTTGTTATTTCTGCAGGTGATTGAATAATTTTTTCAGAAATATCGTAATTAAAATCATAGTCCACAGAATTAACCATCATTACATCTGCACCTTTTAACGAGGCTTTACGCAATCGATGGTTGATCATGGGTTGTTCTTTTCTGACATTACTGCCAATTACCAATACCGCATCAAGATCTTCCAGTGCCGCGATTGATTGGCCCAGATAAGGGAAAGCAGGATCTGTTTCCTGTTGATTGAAATCATTTTGGCGTAAACGGGAATCTATATTATTAGTTCCCAGCGCACGTAATAATTTCTGGAATAGATAAAGTTCTTCAAGTGTCGATGTCGGTGATGCAAGGCCACCTAACTGACTGCCACCATGGCTCAACAGGGTCTTATCCAGCTTATCACGTACAAACTCAAGTGCCATCTCCCAGTCTGTTTCCTGCCAAACACCATTTTGTTTAATCATTGGTGTCTGCAGACGATCATCGCTATACAAGCCTTCATAGCTAAATCGATCACGGTCAGAAATCCAGACTTCGTTGATGGCTTCATTTTCTGCCGGGACCACACGCATAACACGATCGCCCTTGACATGAAGTTCTATGTTCGAACCCACTGAATCATGAGGTGCAATACTTTCACGCTGTACCATTTCCCAGGCGCGTGCCGAAAATCTGAATGGTTTGGAGGTCAATGCCCCGACAGGACAGATATCAATAATGTTGCCTGATAATTCAGATGACACAGTCTTTTCAATATAGGTGCCAATCTCAATGCGTTCACCACGGCCGGTGGCTCCCATCTCACGCAGACCTGCTATTTCCTCACCAAAACGAATACAACGCGTGCAATGGATACAACGGGTCATATCGGTTTGTATCAATGGCCCGATATTCTTATCTTTAACAACACGTTTGCTTTCCTGATAACGTGATACCCCCTCACCATAGCCAATGGCAAGATCCTGTAACTCACACTCTCCACCCTGATCACATATCGGACAATCAAGCGGGTGATTAATCAGCAGGAATTCCATGACGGATTTCTGTGCGTCAATGGCAAGCTTTGAACGTGTCTGTACCTTCATACCATCCATTACCGGTGTAGCACATGCAGGCAATGGTTTTGGTGCCTTCTCAACTTCGACCAGGCACATACGACAGTTGGCCGCGACAGTTAATTTTTTGTGATAACAGAACCTGGGGATATAAATATCATTGGCATCAGTCACTTCAATGAGCATCTGTCCAGGACGTGCCTCCAGTAACTTGCCATCTACTTCAATATTTAAAATATCGTCTGTCATAATCTTGAGTGAGCTGACACTTACGCCGCCTCTGTGTTTTTATTTTTCTGATTGCACCCCGTTCCCGGCATGCAACATTTGTTGTCTATGTGATATTGGAATTCATCACGAAACCTTTTGACAAAACTTTGTACCGGCCATGCTGCTGCATCGCCCAGGGCACAAATGGTTCTGCCTTCGATCTTGTTCGCAACATCGATCAATTTATCCAGGTCTTCCTGTTCACCCTGTCCATTTTCAATACGTTTAATTACGCGATACAACCAACCGGTGCCCTCGCGACATGGTGTGCATTGGCCGCAGGATTCTGAATAATAGAAGCGTGAGATACGCTCAAGTACCTGCACCATGCATGTGGTCTCGTCCATAATAATGACCGCCCCCGAGCCAAGATAGGAACCGGCTTTTTGGATGGAGTCATAATCCATATTCACTTCCATCATATCTTCACCATGCATCACGGGAACGGAAGAACCCCCGGGAATTACGGCTTTGAGTTGATTACCATTACGTACACCCCCGGCAAGTTTCAACAAGTCTGCAAAAGGAGTCCCCAGAGGCACTTCGAAATTACCTGGATTATTAACATGGCCACTGACTGAAAAACATTTACTGCCACCGCTATTGGGCACACCAATTTTAGCAAACCAGTCGGCACCATTTCTTATAATGGATGGCACAGAAGCAAAGGATTCAGTGTTATTAATCGTCGTTGGTTTACCGTACAAACCAAAGTTCGCAGGGAAAGGTGGTTTAAAACGTGGTTGGCCCTTTTTACCTTCCAGAGATTCGAGTAACGCGGTTTCTTCACCACAGATATAGGCACCTGCACCTAAAGTGCCATAGATTTCTACTTCCACCCCGGAGCCCATGACATTCTTACCCAGGTAACCTTGTTCGTAGGCTTCCTTTAATGCCTGTTCAAAACGTTGATAAGGTTCATCCATGAATTCCCCACGCATATAGTTATAAGCCACTTTGGTACCCATGGCATAACAGGCAATTACCAGACCTTCTACTAGAGAATGCGGATTAAAGCGTAAAATATCACGATCCTTGCAAGTCCCCGGTTCGCTTTCATCCGAGTTGCATACCACATATTTTGGGGTATCGATATTTTGTGGCATGAAACTCCATTTCAATCCTGTTGGAAAACCAGCACCACCACGACCACGTAGACCAGACTCTTTTATGATTTCAATTACATCTGTAGCCGGAATCTTGTCATTAAGAATTTTTGTCCATGCTTCATAACCACCGACCTGACGATAGTTCTCAAGTGTCCAGGGTTCTTCAAACTGGCGTGTTGCGTAGCAGACCTGATCTAGTTTTATCATGCGTCAGCTACTCCAGTTTATCCAGTATTTCGTCGACCTTCTCAGGGGTCAGGTTTTCGTGATAAACATGGTCAACCATCATCATCGGCGCGCCACAACACGCCGCAAGACATTCCTCTTCCTGTTTGATGTGAAAACGACCATCCTCGGTAGATTCACCTTCCTTGATACCCAGTTTATTCTCGATGTGCTGCATAATCTCACCGGAACCATTCAGCATGCATGAGATGTTGGTACAAACAGAAATACTATGTCGACCACACTTTTCTGTTTCCAGCATGGAGTAAAAGGAGCCGACTTCGTAGACAGCAATGGGTGGCATCTCCAGATATTCTGCAACCGCATCCATCAACTCCGTAGTTAAATACCCCTGGTTCTCATGTTGTACTTCACGCAGGGCAGCCAGAACTGCAGACTGCTTCCGATCTGCAGGATATATAGCAATCCAGCGATCGATTTCTGATCGGGCATGATTACTGAGTTGTATTTTTGTTTCTTTCATTCTTTATTATTTATTAATAATGTTTCATGTAGGTGGTATGTCGTAGGTAGCATATGGGAACATGCCAACCCAACCTACCATCTACTACATACCACCTACTACCTGCCAAATATCTATCTATCTATCTCTCCAAAAACAATATCCTGCGAACCAATCACCGTCACCACATCAGATAACATATGGCCTCTGACCATTTCATCCATGGAGGATAAATGTGCAAAACCGGGCGCACGAATCTTTATCCGGTAAGGTTTATTCGCCCCATCCGAAATCAGGTAAATACCGAACTCACCTTTGGGGTTTTCTACCGCTGCGTAGGTTTCACCTTCCGGAACACAATAGCCCTCGGTAAATAATTTAAAGTGATGAATAAGAGATTCCATATCACCTTTCATCTCTTCACGCTTTGGTGGAACCAGTTTAGGGTCATCCAGGATCACTGGTCCCGGATTTTGATTTAACCAGTCAACACATTGTTTGATAATACGATTCGACTGACGCATCTCTTCAACACGGACCAGATAGCGATCATAGCAATCACCATTGGTACCGACAGGAATATCAAAATCTACCTGGTCATAAATATCATAAGTCTGTTTTTTACGAAGGTCCCACTCAACACCTGAACCTCTTAACATCGGCCCGGTAAAACCCAGTTGCAATGCGCGTTCTGCTGAAACAATTCCAACATCAACGGTACGCTGTTTCCAGATTCTGTTGTCCGTTAATAATGTTTCATACTCATCGATAAGGCCCGGGAATTTTTCTGTGAATCTTTCGATAAAATCAAGCAGAGACCCCTGTCGATCCTGATTCATATTTTTTACTTCTTTTTCGTTATGCCACTTTGAAGCTTCATATTGAGGCATCGTTTGAGGTAGATCTCTGTAGACACCGCCAGGACGAAAATAAGTTGCATGCATACGTGTACCAGAGACCGCTTCATAACAGTCCATCAGATCTTCACGTTCACGAAAACAATACAGGAACATGGTCATGGCGCCGACATCCAGTGCGTGTGTTCCTAGCCACATTAGATGATTCAGCACACGCGTGATCTCGGCATACATAACACGGATATATTGTGCGCGAATCGGTGGCGTAATACCCATGAGCTTTTCTATTGCCATCACATAGGCATGTTCATTACACATCATGGAGACATAATCGAGCCTGTCCATGTAACCGATACTTTGATTGTACGGTTTATATTCTGCCAGTTTTTCCGTGCCTCGATGCAATAAGCCAATATGTGGATCGGCTCGTTCAATAACTTCACCATCCATCTCCAACACCAGGCGCAGGACGCCATGGGCAGCAGGGTGTTGTGGCCCGAAGTTCATGGTCATGTTTCTTATTTCTGGCACGTTTAATTATCTACTTTTAAAATATTAATTTGTATAAATTCCGATTTTCTAACTCTTATCTGTAGGTGGTAGTTGGTAGATAGCATGTGTCTTCTCTACCTACTACCTGGCATTATTCATCCTTCACGTTCTCATAACGATTATCGTGGCGAATGACCCTGGGAACCAGAACCCGGTTAGTGATGGTAACAGGTTGATAAATAACACGTTTTTGTTCAGGGTCGTAACGCACCTCAACATTGCCTTCCAGCGGAAAATCTTTCCTGAATGGGTGCCCGACAAAGCCATAATCAGTCAAAATTCTTCTCAGATCAGGATGTCCTTCAAAAAGGATACCGAATAGATCAAATGCCTCACGTTCATACCAGTTTGCTGATGACCAGAGATTGACCACTGATTCAATCTTTGCGGGTGTTTCATCAATCATGCAACGAATGCGCAAGCGATGATTATGTTTGATCGACAATAGATGATAGACCACTGCAAAGCGCGGTTTTGCTTCTGCCTCATCATCAAAAATTCCCTTGCTTACACCACGGCTAAATCCAGTATTGGTAGTGCTTTTGGTCTCCCAGTCAGCCTTGCCAAAAGTTGAGTAATCAACACCACAGAGATCGATTAATTGCTCAAAGAAAAATTCTTGTTCGTCTCTAAGTGACTGGCAAACTTCAAGCAAATGATCCGGTGTTAATTCGATGATTGCCTGTCCAAAGGCAACATGAGCATCCGTTATTGCATCCCCGAAACGCTCGCCCAAAGAACTTACTAATTTTTTAACAGAATTTGCCATACTTTTGAGGTTTTTATTTATGACTGTTTCAAACTAACGCGCAATCGTGTTAGTTCGCTTGATTTTATTTTGTAGTTGTATGATCCCGAACAAAAGTGCTTCCGCAGTGGGTGGGCAACCTGGCACATAAACATCCACAGGGACAATTCGATCACAGCCTCTGACCACAGCATAGGAATAGTGATAATAACCACCCCCATTCGCACATGAACCCATGGAAATCACCCAGCGTGGTTCTGCCATCTGGTCATACACCTTGCGTAACGCAGGTGCCATTTTATTAACCAACGTACCAGCAACTATCATGACATCAGATTGACGAGGGCTGCCCCTGAAAATGATACCGAAACGATCCATATCATAGCGAGAAGCACCTGCCTGCATCATTTCAACTGCACAACATGCAAGGCCAAAGGTCATTGGCCACATGGATCCTGTTCTGGCCCAGTTAACAACACTATCCACCGTTGTCGTAACAATTCCTTTCTCGTGAACCGTTCCTTCCATCCCCTGTGCCGTACCCAACACTGCAGTCTGCTGTGCTACTCCCATTCCAGAGCTCCTTTACGCCATTCATAAATAAAACCGATCACAAGCACACCAAGGAATATCATCATGGCCCAGAAACCAGCCATGCCTATTTCATCAAGTACAACTGCCCAGGGAAACAGAAATGCAATTTCAAGATCAAAGATGATAAACAGGATGGCAACGAGATAATAACGAACGTCGAATTTAATACGGGCATTTTCAAATGCTTCAAAACCACATTCATAGGGAGATTGTTTGGCGCTATCTGGACGGGCATGTCCCATAAGTTTACCCAGACCAAATCCGATAATCATCATCGCAGCACCCATCACCAGACCGATGATAATGAAGACAAGAATAGGGAAATAATTTTCCAACATCTTAGTGTGTTATAACCTTTTCAATCCAGATAATTGAAGAAAGTGCCACGCAAGTACGCAATAAAAATCCATCTTTGTCTGCGCCAGTCTGGCGACATTGATAGTATACAATCTCGCAACGCAACAATCACTGAAATAGTGTTTATTTTTAGTGAAAAGCCTGTTTATTTAAACGAAAAAGTAAAGAGTTTGTAATCATAGACAACTCTATGCATTGGCAATATCAAATCAGAAAGAATCACTATGTAGTGTGGCTTGAAAAAGAAGTTTTCTGTGATTTAAATGAGAATCAATATCTTTAAGCTGAATATTCCTGGCTATTTTTGCAGATAGGCAAATATCACCGCAGCCAGCACGATTGCCAATGCTACAAAGACCAGATAATCCTTCCAGTTAGTCTTCTTCTTTTCCTGCCTGTTAGCTGATCTATTCCTGAAGCTACTGGCCGCATAACGCCACTGCGTAACAGTTGAGACACTGGGTTCTGCAAACATTTGACGCCATTTTGCGACCGTTTGTGGCCGTTCCTTATGATTTGTACGTATCGCATGTTCAACAGCCCGTAAAAAGAATGGTGAATATTTATCGCTATGTTGATCCAGGATATCCACGATTTCCTGGATGGCCTCCTCACCACTACTGCGGTTACGAAAAGTTGCATCAATGGGTGCCTCACCCGTGATTGCTCGATACAGAGTCGCACCCAGAGCGTATATATCAGTCCAGGGACCCTGCATATCACTTCTACCATAATACTGTTCAAACGGTGCATAACCCGGGGAAGCAACTTTGGTTAGCGTCTGGGTTTCTTCTCCAATTGCCTGGCGGGCTGATCCAAAATCCAGTAATAGCGCCGATCCATCTGGACGAATAAAGATATTGCCTGGCTTGATATCTCGATGTATGAAACCTTTAGCATGCATACCCTCTAAACCATCCATTAAACCCATGATCATATCAGTGAGTTCATCTTCAGAAGGTTGTCCCTTTTTAAGTATTTCCTGAAAAGTTACACCTTTTTCATAACTCATCACCATGTATGCCGTATTATTTGCTTCAAACACGGTATGCACACGTACAATATTATGGTGGTTGAATTTAGATAAGGTCTTCGCTTCTCTGATAAATCGTTCGAGGCCCCATTCCAGTGTGCAGATACTATCGTCATCATCTGCTTTTATTGAATGTAAAGTGTAATCTTCGCCCCTGGTTACCATCCCCTGCGGCATAAACTCCTTGATTGCCACATCACGATCCAGGCTGCTGTCGTGCGCCAGATAGGTAATACCGAAGCCACCCTGCCCCAGGATGTCTTGAATCTTATAAACATTCAGCTCATAACCAGCTGGCAGAGTCGTTTTATCAGGGGATGATTGCGGGTTTTCCATCAGGAGTTATTTAATGGGTTTGGCTGGTAACAAATGGCAATCCCTTTTGATACTAATCCAGCTGCGTATCTCAGGGATTAAAAAACGTAATATTAATCAGGATTTACAGGCCTTTAGTACCCTGAAGGCACGGTTACCTTTGTCGACTGTTGCACCTGACTCTGAACCATCGGTAAAAATAGTACCGTCGTCGTCGTCGGTGTATTTATGACCACCCTCCCAGTTTTTCACATCTGCATAAAACTCCAGCGCAGATCGCATGGTCTCATTTTGTTCTTCGAGATCTTTAATTTTCGCCTCAAGCGCAGAAGTATCTCCAGAACTTTTTTTACAGAAAAACATAGCCTAATCTCCTGAATTTCATTGTGATTATTATGCCGATAGTATCACCTTTCACTTGCTTTTCAATCCTCCTGTTTCAGGAATAAATTACACTTTTAATTTATAGCAAGAAAATGAAAATATCGATTCGAATTTAATTGGTGCCGATGGCCGGAGTCGAACCGGCACTCCTTACGGAACTACCCCCTCAAGATAGCGTGTCTACCAATTCCACCACATCGGCTTGTTGATTAAACCCCATGAGATTAAACCCAAAGAGATAGAATCAGGGAAGTCTACTCTCGGGTATAGAAGGAATATCAGATTCAATTACATCCACTGCTGGGACATCTGTAATCATGATTTCTTCCACGACCACTGGTTCGCTGTCCATGAGACTCGTGGGTTCTACTACCCGCTGCGTTGCCATATAGCCCAGGACCAGACTGTTACTTAAAAACAGAAATGCGAGTACGGCTGTTGCCTTGGTCAGGAAATTGCCCGAACCCTGGCTACCGAACACCGTTGAAGATGCACCGCTACCAAAAGCTGCACCTGCATCAGCACCTTTGCCATGCTGAATGAGAATAAAGCCTATCAGACTGACCGCAATGACAACCTGTGCGACAAGTAAAATTAAATGTAATGATTCCATGAACTCAACTACCTCTTGCTGCATGACAAATGCTGAGAAATTCATCGGCATCTAGTGAAGCGCCACCGATCAAACCACCATCAACATCAACCATGTTAAAAATTTCGACTGCGTTGGCAGCTTTAACACTACCCCCGTAAAGTATTCTGATTTTATTGGCCACTGCATCATCATGCCTGGCCAGTAATAATCTCACAAATGCATGTACTTCCTGCGCTTGTTCCGGTGTCGCAGTTTCACCTGTTCCAATCGCCCAGACTGGTTCGTAGGCAATCACGGCATCATTAAATGCCTCAATCCCGGCCAGTTCAATGACTGCGTTTAGCTGTCTTTCAATCACTGCTTCCGTGTCTCCGGATTCCCTTTCTGCCAGTTGCTCACCGACGCAGAGTATTGGTACCAGTGCCACATCCTGTGCCCGCATAAATTTCGCAGCAACCAGACCATCTGTATCGCCATAGAGTGCTCTGCGCTCCGAGTGGCCAACAATGACATACTTACAGGAAAAATCTTTCAGCATGTCTGCTGAGATCTCTCCGGTGAATGCGCCTGATTCAAGATGTGACAGGTTTTGCGCACCTGGAACTATCTCTGACTTGCTCAGTTTATCTGCCAGTTCTGCCAAATAGACATAGGGGGGACAGATGACGACTTCAGCATCAGATTTTACTTCCAGACCACTGCATATGCCTTCCAGTAAAGGCCGGATGCTGGTCAGCGATCCATTCATTTTCCAGTTCGCTGCAACTATCGGCCTACGTTGTGTCATTCTATGGTTAAGTCCATGCCAGAAAGGGCGGGAATGTTAATATATTTGAGGGTCTTAGTACACCAATGGCAGCTCCAAAAGTACATTAAATTGCCCTTTCTACTTCACAATGCCTACAATCTGCCGCCTGCTGACATATTTCCCGGGCATGTCTGACAATCAGGGCATGATATTGCTTAAATAAACTGACATCCGCTTCCAGTTCAGCCTCGAAACTCTGGCGCAGGTCTTCATAAGGCTCACTCCCCTGAATCAGGCAGAGTTTGGTAAATAAACGTCGGGTGTAGGTATCTATGACAAATACAGGTCTTGCCAGGGCATAAAGCAGAATATCGTCCGCAGTTTCCGGGCCAACACCGTTCACCTGCAGCAAAGATGAGCGCAGGGTTCCCGTATCAACCGCTACCAGCGTGGACTCTCCACCATTTTCAGCTAGCCACAGGCACAGATTTTTTAATCTTTTGGCCTTTATGTTGAAATAGCCGGAAGGCCTGATAAGTTGGGCCAGGGCCTCATCAGACAAGGCCAACAGGCTTTCAAGCGTCAAACTGTCTGCATGCTTTAGGTTTGAAATGGCCTTCTCGACATTGGTCCAGGCCGTGTTTTGCGTTAATACTGCCCCAACCATCACTTCGAAGTTTGAATCCGCTGGCCACCAGAACTGATCTCCATAGGCTTCAAGCAAGCGCTGGTAGATGGTCATTAACTGCTGATGTTTCATTAGTGAATGGCGGGGATTATCTTCCTCGAGACTTCCTGCGGGGTGACTTGTTCCTCGCTGTGGATCTTGCGCCTCTCCTTGACTGTGCAGAAGGTCTGCCTTCGGGTTTTATATCCAGCCATTCGTATAATGCATCGATCTCTTTGTCATCGAGTTCCCTGATTGTTCCCGTCCGCGAATTCCGGGGTAATAGTACTGGACCAAAACGAACACGAATCAGACGACTGACAGTAATTCCCTGGGATTCCCAAAGGCGCTTTACTTCATGATTGCGTCCTTCCATAAGGGTGACGTGATACCAGTGATTGGCCCCCTCCCCACCAGAATCAACAATGTCAGAGAAATGTGCCGGACCATCTTCAAGCTCCACACCTGCCTGCAATTGCCTGAGCATATCTTCATCAACCTTGCCCACCACACGAACTGCATATTCACGGTCTATGCCCGATGAAGGATGCATTAAACGATTAGCCAGATCTCCGTCATTGGTAAAAAGCAGTAATCCATAGGTGTTAATATCCAGGCGGCCAATACTGACCCATCGAGAACCCTTCAAACGTGGCAAATTGGCAAATACAGTCGCCCTGCCCTCGGTGTCTTTTCGGGTACAAATTTCGCCAGCAGGCTTATGGTAGGCAATCACTCTTGGTCTGGCATCTGTTTTCTTTGGAAATTTTATCTGTTTTTTATCCAGCCGCACCCGATCATCTGTAGTGATCACATCGCCCAGTTTGGCCAGCTTGCCATTGACCATTATGCGCCCTGCCTTGATCCAGGACTCTATTTCGCGTCGTGAGCCCAGGCCCATACGAGCCAGAACCTTTTGAATACGTTCAGGTGTTTTTGGATCGGACATATGTTGCTACGGCGAGTCTAGTTTCAGGAATGTGTTGTTGATGAACTTTTTGATAACTTGGCGATCAACCAAAGGGGACGACGTTGTCTTCGTCCTTGATAGCATTTTCTTCAGCTTCCGTATCTTCTTCTGCCTCTTCTGTTGCAGAAATAGTTTGGTCCTCGCCTATCGCAGATTGTTCGTCTGGCCCGGTCTGTTGACCCGCCATTGCTGCCCTGGCCACTTCATTTTTGGCTTCCTTTTCCAGTTCCTCAAACAAATCAGGATTGATCTGATCAAAATCCTTTATCTCGGAAAGCGAGGGCAGCTCCGAGAGTTTTTTCAGATTGAAATAATCAAGAAACTCTTTGCTTGTGGCCAATAATTCGGGCTTGCCGGGAATATCTCTCTGACCCACAACACGGATCCAGCTCCGTTCCTGTAGCGTCCTGATAATATTTGAACTGACACTTACCCCCCTGATTTCTTCTATCTCAGCACGCGTTACAGGTTGACGATAGGCAATGATGGCCAGCGTTTCCAGTAAGGCCCTGGAATATCTTGGTGGTCGATCATCAAATAAATGATTTATCCAGTCTGCATAATCACCATTCACCTGCACACGGTAGCCACTGGAAACTTCCTTCAGTTCTATGCCACGACCTTCATAGTCCTGCATGATTTGTTCGATAGCAGTCATGATATCTGCTTTCTCAGGCCTGTCTGCCTCTTTTTCGAAAATAGCCAATAACTGATTCACACTCACCGGCTTTTCAGAGACCATCAATGCGGCTTCAATAATATTTTTTAACTGTTCTGGATTCATCTTCTTTTGGGTTTGATTCTAAATATTTACGCGACTTTTTAACTCCGATGCGGCCTTGATTTAGATGTGCCCATTTGTCTCATTCTGTACCTTTTCTATCAATGCATCTTTTAATAATTCAAGGATTGCCAACAGGGCAACAATGACTCCGCCCCGGCCTTCTTCTATTGCGAAAAATTCTTTAAAGTCTACAAAATCATCGGCATTGATCTTGTCCAGCACCATGGTCATACGTTCTCGTATAGACAATACTTCACGCTGTATCCGATGATGTGTGTACATATCTGCCCTGGCCAGCACTTCGGCAAACACCCTGAGCAGGGAATCCATAGAAACATCAGGTTCTTGCTGAGTTGATTTCCGGTCTGGAAATTCAACAATGGTGCCGAATATTTCTCGTTCATATCTGGGCAGTGCATCTATGTCCTCTGCGGCCTGCTTGTATCTTTCATATTCCTGTAATCTCCTGACCAGTTCTGCACGAGGGTCATCCTCATCCTCATTTTCGTCAATCGGTCTCGGCAATAACATTCTCGATTTAATCTCGGCCAACATCGCGGCCATCAACAAATATTCACCGGCCAGATCAAGCTGCAGATCTTCCATCAGATCAATGTAGCGCATGTATTGTTCTGTGATCTGGGCAATGGGGATATTCACAATATCCAGGTTTTGACGTTTGATCAGATACAGCAAAAAATCCAATGGCCCTTCAAAGGCTTCAAGAAAGACCTTCAATGCCTCGGGAGGAATATACAAATCCGTAGGAATTTCGGATAAAGGCTCACCATGCACCACTGCGAACGGCATTTCTTTCTGATTACCCATTGCCTGATCTTTCTGGGCCTGATCACGGGTCTGCTCCTCGGGCTGAGCTTGCACCTCGTTTTCTGGCAATGGTTTATCTGACATTTCTAAATATATTCCTGGTATCACGCTTGGTATCTCAATGTACCTGGCGATTAAGCATTATGAGACCTTTGCACGAGATAGATTTTTCGTCACCGGTTTTTGCTCCTGCAAAATCGGCATACAGTACATCCTGTACATAAGAGCAAGGCAAAAATGGTCTAAAAAACGGAGTTTACACACGTAGTAAATGAGTATTTTTATACCATTTTTAACGCCGCTATGGCGGAAAAGATGAATCGTGCGAAGATCTCATTATCTATATTCAAGACCCATGGCTTGCTTGACTTCAACAATGGTCTCTCTGGCAACTTCTCTTGCCGCTTCACATCCGTCGCTTATAATACCACGTACCGTCTCGGTATCTTCCTGATATTCCCTGGCCCGTTCACGGATGGGAGACTGTTCTTTCAAGATAGAATCAATTAAAGGTCCCTTGCAATCCAGACAGCCAATGCCTGCAGTTCGGCATCCAGTCTGAACCCAGTCTTTTACTTCATCATTGGAATAAATTTCATGCAGATTCCAGACAGGACATTTGTCTGGATCCCCAGGATCATCACGACGCACACGATTTATATCTGTCTGCATTTTTTTTATTTTTTCTTCAACGCTGGCAGGGCTTTCACGTAAGGAGATCGTGTTGCCATAGGATTTGGACATCTTTTGTCCATCTAGGCCTAATAGTTTTGATGCGGGTGCTAACAGTGCCTGTGGCTCTGGTAAGATGACTTTGCCACCGCCTTCCAGATAGCCAATTAAACGCTCCCTGTCACCAATACTGATGTTCTGTTGTCCCTCAACCAGTGCTTGAGCCTTTTCAAGCGCCTGAGCATCGCCTTGTTCCTGATAATCCTTGCGTAAATCCTGATACAGACGATTATTCTTTTTACCCATTTTCCTGGCAGCGGCTTCAGCCTTATCTTCAAATCCGGCCTCTCGGCCGTACAGATAATTAAATCGGCGTGCGACTTCTCTGGACAATTCCACATGGGCAACCTGATCTTCACCCACCGGAACATTCCCAGCCTTGTAGATCAGGATATCCGCAGTCTGTAACAAAGGATAGCCCAGAAAACCATAGGTGGTCAGATCCTTATTATTGAGTTTTTCCTGCTGGTCTTTATAACTCGGTACACGTTCAAGCCAGCTTAGTGGTGTACACATTGATAGCAGTAGATATAATTCTGCATGTTCCGGAACGCGAGACTGGATAAAAATCTTGGCGGCACCCGGGTCAACACCGACAGCCAACCAGTCAATGACCATATCCCAGACACTTTCAGAAATGATGTGGGGATCTTCGTATTCAGTAGTTAATGCATGCCAATCTGCAACAAAGAAAAAGCATTCATATTCGTTTTGTAAGGTTAGCCAGTTTTTGAGTACACCGTGATAATGGCCAAGATGCAGTTGCCCTGTCGGCCTCATACCGGACAGAACTCTCTGATTTGCAGTACTGCTCAAGAAAAGATCCTCATGATTAAAATTCAGGCGCGTAGTATACCTGCTCTAATATACCCAAACTACCTGGAAGTGCAGAATTCAGAATAGTTTGGGTTACAGGCCTATGGCAGAAATATCCCCCATTCCCTCACGGACAAGCACAGCCTGACCATCTGCCAGATCAACAACTGTCGTGGCATCCAGGCCACAGGCGCCACCATCAATGACCAGATCAATCTGTCCACATAATCTATCTGCGATTTCTGCGGGATCGGTCATTGGATCATTATCTCCAGGCAATATCAAACTGGTACTGAGCATCGGTTCCCCTAATTCTTCCAGCAAATCGAGAATGATCTGGTTATCCGGGACTCGAACGCCAATGGTTTTACGTTTCGGGTGCTGTAGGCGCTTTGGGACATCCCGCGTTGCCACCAACAAGAATGTATAAGGGCCTGGAGTTGCTGCTTTCATCAGGCGAAAAGACGAATTATGCACCTTGGCATAAATGCCTATTTCGGAAAGGTCTCGACATAACAGGGTTAAATTATGTTTTTTATCCAGACCCCTGATCCTCTGGATTTTCTCCAGGGCCGTCTTATCACCGATATGGCATCCCAGGGCATAACAGGAATCAGTGGGGTACACTACGACGCCTCCATCGCGCACAATCGCAGCCGCAGACTGGATCAGGCGTTTTTGTGGATTTTCTGAATGAATTTCAAAAACCTGTGTCATAAATAGTCTGGGCTATGGTTTTTCGATATGATTGCAACATTAATCTTACTAAAAGAGCGTATATTACCTTCATGAAATTTTTGTTCGACTTTTTTCCAATCCTGGCTTTCTTTGTCGCCTTTAAAGTAACAGGCGACTCGGAATCAGGGATTTATACAGCCACGGCCGTTCTCATGGCTGCCAGTTTCATACAGATAACCGTCTACTGGTTGTTGTACAGGCGCTTTGAAAACATGCATCTTATTACACTTGGGGTTGTATTGTTATTCGGTGGGGCGACCTTGCTGTTACATGACGAAAGATTTATTCAATGGAAACCTACCGTCGTACTATGGGTTTTTGCTCTGGTGGCGTTAGGCAGCCAATACATCGGTAAAAAAAATGTGTTTCAAAGAATGATTCATTATTCAGACGAAAGAATAACTGCACCTGATGTGATCTGGTTTAGATTAAATATCGGTCTGGTGCTTTTTTTCTTCCTTGTTGGAATCGCAAATATCTATGTTGCTTACAATTTTGACCGGGCAATCTGGGTAGATTTCAAGGTCTTTGGTATCACTATTTTAAATTTAATCTTCATGGCTGGTGCCATGCTTTATATGTTCCGACACGCCGACATCCCGGAAGATATGCTACCAAAAGATCAAGACGCCAATACAGAGGAGTAGTTATAAATGTTTTACGCAGTAATAAGTCAAGATGTAGAAGACAGTCTGGAAAAAAGAATGAGTGTGCGTGCAGACCATATCGCGCGCCTTCAGGCACTGCAGGATGAAGGGCGTATGCTTATTGCTGGTCCGCACCCGGCAATCGATAGTGAAGATCCGGGGCCTGCCGGCTTCACAGGAAGTTTGATCGTTGCTGAGTTTGACTCTCTGGAAGCTGCACAAACATGGGCTGATGCAGATCCTTATATCGCTGCTGGTGTTTATAAAAAAGTGATTGTGAAGCCTTTTAAAAAGGTCTTCTAAATTTGTTATGGATCGCATTGCTGAAATCAAAGCTCGACTCGAGCATGAGTTATCACCCACACATATTGATATTATTGACGAGTCACATCTGCATGCCGGACATGCAGGCGCGGCCAGTGGTGCGGGGCATTTTAATGTCACTGTTGTCTCGGAAAAATTCTCTGGTCAGTCACCTATTCAACGTCACCGCATGGTCTACGCAGCCATTGGCGACCTGATGCAAACGGAGATTCATGCCTTGAGTATCCAGGCCCAGGTGCCAGATGAGCAGGCATCAGATAACCAAGAAACAGATAACAGGGCTTCGGAAGAGCCTTGATAAATACCCAGACTACTAAACCCTTTCTCAAGTGGCCCGGGGGCAAGTATCGCCTGACGAATCGCATCAATAAAAAACTGGCTAAGGGAAAACGGCTGGTTGAGCCTTTTTTAGGTTCTGGTGCCGTGTTTCTGAACACAAATTATGAAAAATATCTGCTGGCAGATACCAATCAGGACCTGATTAATCTCTACCAACATCTACAGTCTGAGAGAATGGATTTTATCGAATACTGCAAAACCTTCTTTGTGAAAAAAAATAATACTGAAGACCAGTATTATAAATTCAGAGAAGAATTTAACACGACCAGAGATAGCCGATTGAAATCAGCCCTGTTTCTATATTTGAATCGACATGGTTATAACGGACTATGCCGTTATAACGCCAAAGGCGGCTTTAACACACCGTTTGGCAGATACCACCGACCCTATTTCCCCAAAGATGAAATGATAAATTTTCACCAAAAGTCTCGATATGCTGAATTCATCTGTGCTGGCTTTTCAAAAACTATGCAACAAGTCACAAAACATGATGTCGTTTATTGCGATCCACCTTATGTACCATTGAGTAAAACAGCCAACTTCACTGCTTACGCTGCTGCTGGATTCAGTTGGGAAGATCAAATTTCATTGGCTGACTGGGCAAGCAAATTATCAGCAAAAGGAATACAGGTAGTCATCTCAAACCACAACACCCCGACGGCCAGAGAACTCTATCTCGAAGCAGGCGCCACAATGGAGAAATTCAAGGTCAGACGCACCATAAGCTGCAATCCAGGAGAAAGAAACCTGGTTGGAGAGTTACTCGCTGTCTTTGGGTAAACTCACAACAGTCAGAACAATCTCAAATATCTATTTATCAGGCCGCTGCTGATGAATATTGTGTTGATATCTTCATGACTTCAGGTTTAACCAGACGTGCAAAATCTTCATACGAGATCT
>PVMK01146055.1_pt1 | contig 45023 bp, 38 predicted proteins | sample 1853481 | NCBI WGS metagenome assembly PVMK01 (sample SAMN08533507, study PRJNA380276) | Marine sediment metagenome, whole genome shotgun sequencing project.
CTTGATACGTATGCCCGGCCCCATCTTCATCACGCTGCCTTTCAATGCCGTGTTGCCGTCATAGATGGCGAGGTCGCGACTGAAAAACAGATCAAGGCGGTTCTCCACTGACGAACTCGGATTTCCCAACTTGGTGTAGATTGACTCGGGCAGAATATTACGAAATGCCTGCAGATCCTGCATACCAATTTCAAGTTCAACCCTTACATGATCGTCTTCCACAAAATATTCGACAATCGTGCTTGCAAACATAGCTTGTGGAACGACAATCGCATCCGCATGCGCACTGATCGGCGCCAGCAAGATAATTAAAAGCGGTATTAAGTAATTTCGTAAGAATTTACGCACAGACGGTTAGTAAGTCTCATTAATTTGCAGTGCGGCAAGGTTAGATTATCAATCACTTTCTGTACAGCACTTGTGTTCAGGGACGGACAAAAAAATCGTGACGCAATTTCAATTGGCGCTCATAGTCTTTGTCGGAAAATTCCAGAAACATGAGTTGATCAGCGCTGGCCGAACTGGCAAAAACGTGCGGTGCCAAGCCCGCTCCGTGCCAGTTTTTCCCTGCGCGTCACTATGTATGTCTTTTTTTGTTTGTTCTGTAAATTTTGCACTTCTAATGCATACTTTTAAGTGTGGGTGAATTATAGTTTAGTGCAATTGGTTTATATTTTATAAATATGGTATTGGTTTCAAAGTGGTGATTGCATCGCAGATACCGAATTATGTCGGGAGCGCACATGAATATCAGAACCCTGAAGATTGTTTGTTGCCTCGTATTGATTGCGCCCATCAGCGCCATTGCAGCCGGCGGCGTGGTGAACGGCCCCAACGAAATCGCACCAGACCGTTATGTCTACTATCCCGGCACCGAAGTGCTGGCTGAAGACGAAATACGCATCATCGCCTGCGGTACCGGCATGCCGGATCAACGCCTGGGCCAGGCATCAGCCTGCTTTCTATTCGAATTGGGTAACGGTGATAAATTTATCTTCGATATAGGCTCGGGTTCGATGCGCAACATCGCGGCGCTGATGATCCCTTACGAGTACCTCACCAAAATTTTTCTCAGCCATTTACACACAGATCACTGGGGCGACCTCGATTCGCTGTGGGCGGGTGGCTGGACTGCAGGGCGCCCGGTGCCGCTTGAGATCTGGGGCCCCAAAGGCGCCACAGAGAACATGGGTACAGCCTATGCTATCGACCATTTCCTGAAAGCAAACAACTGGGACAAGACGACACGCGAATTCAAGATTACACCGATCCCCGGTCAAATCAGCGTGCATGAATTTGATTACAAGGGCATCAACGAGATCATCTATCAGGAAAACGGTGTGACCATCCGCACTATTCCGGCCATTCACGCCGGTGATGGCCCCGTCAGTTACATCCTCGAATATGCCGGGCTCAAAGTCATATTCGGCGGTGACACGTCACCAAACAAATGGTTCGTTGAATACGGCAGAGATGCGGATGTCGTAATACACGAAGCATTCAATCCACCCGGAGTGTTTGCCACGCTCGGTGCACAGCCCCCTCAACTTGCATGGCGTGCCTGTTGTGAATTCCATACCTCGGGCCCGTCATTTGGCAAAGTCATGAGCACGATCAAGCCCCGGCATGCCATCGCCTATCATGCCTTGCTGGACAAGGGGACGGAACAATACAACCTCTACTATGACAGTATCCGACAAACTTATGATGGACCATTGTCGATTGGTAGCGACCTAATGGTCTGGAATGTCACTAAAACTCAGATAACGGAACGTATGGCAGTCGCCAGTCCCCAATGCCTGGGCCGTAGCAGGTACCTCCAGGCAACCACCACCGCAACGGGGTACACCCGACCCAATGAGCGACTTTATAAAGAGCGGTGAATGGGGACCAGGCTTCAACGCGCAAAACAAGCTGCTGGATGATTTTGCAGAGCGCTATAACTTGCAGGAGCAGGATTGGCGTCTACAGAAATCCTGGTATAAGCCGGAAAAAAACTAAACGGTGCCTCCAGAACCAACGACGAATTTAATTAATTGCTAAGGAAGAAATTTATTATGAAATTAATACAGTTGTTTGGAGTAATTCTCTCCCTGATATCTACACCAGCCTGGGCCCAGGAGTCTGATGACTTTGACTGGAAAATAGCACCATATCTATGGACCGTCGGTGTTAGTGGTGATATCACCATCGGGGAAATCAACCAGGACATCGACGTCAGTTTCAGCGACATCCTCAGCGATTTCGAACTGGGTGGAGCCGTTTATGCGGAAGCCGGCAAGGGTAATCACGCGTTTCATATTGATTACACCTATATCCGCACACGGACCGACCCCGCGCCACTTCCGACCCCACCATTTCCGGAAGGTGCAGAACAGACATCCAAGATGACCATCAATATTTTTGAGGCGGCCTATAACTACCGCTGGAATGGTGCTGACGGTCCCGCACTTGTGCTGGGTGCACGCCTGTTGGATATCAAGATAAGGATGAACCTGGGAGACCTGCCAGCATTATCAGCAGGACCGGACTGGTGGGATTATTTTGTGGGTGTGAAAACACATAACAGCATCAGTACAAATTGGGATTTTGATTTCTACGGTACAGTCGGCACGGGTGGCTCTGATTTGCCATGGACTGTGCAGGGTATGTTCGGCCGCAGGTTTTCAAACGGTAACCGCCTGGGCCTTGGTGTTCGTGTATGGGGAATCGATTACGCGGAAGGAAATGGGTTGATGGGCCAGTATACCGCTCTCGACACAACGTTTTATGGCCTGATGATCGGTTACGAATTTAATTAATTGAGTCACCTGGCCGGTGTATTCCGGCCAGGTTGGGGGGATTAGAGAAGTCGCCACCAAGAACCCGAATATATGTCAGCAGACAATTTTTTTATTGGGCTTGGCAGCAACAATTTGAAAGATAATGCCTTCAGATGCAGTGGTAATACGGTGTGTCTTCGATTGAGACCTGGCGGTATCTTGGTTCAGGCATGTATCAAGTTTAAACAAGTGACTTGATGGTCTCTATGGCAGATGGCGCGGGTTTATGTAGGATAGGGATTAGATGTGGATGTCCCGGCTTTTGCAGGTGGCGCGGGTTTATGTAGGATAGGGATTAGATGTGGATGTCCCGGCTTTTTTTCGGCTTCTCTGCTTCTTGTTGTAGCATAGTGAAAATAAATAGAGACACCAGGTGAAATCGAATTAAGTTACTCACTGCCAGTGTTTGAGCCTTGTCTTTTAAGGAATGCGACAAGGTTAGATTATCGAGCCCGGTGTGTACAGTACAGTTCAAAAACCAAGTTACAAGCTTGAATGTTATACATGTTTAAGGTTTAATTTCTCTGGCATGAATAATCCATCCAAACCAAAACAACGGCTTTCACGCAATAGCTGGCTGGAGGTTGCGCTCGAACTACTCCAGGACGAAGGGATAAATGCGGTGACTGTCGATGCATTGGCTTTACAGTTGGGTATCACACGTGGAAGTTTCTACCATCATTTCAAGAACAGAAATGACCTGTCAAAAGAGATGTTGGAATACTGGAAAGAGAAGTGGACTGTTGAAATCCGTGACGATATCGCCTCACTGGGCCTCGACGGACTCCAGTCACTGACTGCACTGATGAACCTGATCCGCCACCGCAAAAGTGCAGACTACGACTCTGCGGTTAGGGCCTGGGCGACTGCGTGGTTGTCGAGCAAGGTCAGTATGCGAATATCAGGCGGGTCAGCAACATCAACTGTCAGGGTCGATCAAAAACCTGCTCACCATGTCCAGGCCGCCAGCAACTGCCAACTGGCCAAGGATGAGTTGAATCAGGCAAAAACACAGAAAGCAGTGGAGATCGCGGTCACCAAAGTCAGAACGCTTTGTGAGGATTAATTGGCGTATTTATATTGAATCAAATTTGAGATTTCGTGATATATTCGTTATTGTTTTTACCTATGGGCCTGGGCGAATTCGATAAAGAGGAACCAGACTGGATCTGGACAGGAGGACTAAAATGTATTTAAGAATTTTTATACTTGCAACCGCTATGTTGATCACCACCATTACCTGGGCCGCCGGAGGGGCTGTTCAGTCACCTACGGGCGTTGCTCCTGATCGTTATGTTTATTACCCGGGAACCGAGGAGATCGCTGAGGGCGAGATTCGCCTGATTGCATGTGGAACCGGGTTGCCGGCTGCAAGACGTGACCAGGCCGCAACCTGCTGGCTTGCAGAACTCGGAAATGGTGACAAATTCTTCTTTGATGTTGGCACCGGATCGATGGCCAATGTGGCCGCCCTGATGATCCCCTACGATTATCTTGACAAGGTCTTTCTGACCCATTTACACACCGATCATTGGGGTGATCTGACTACATTATGGGCCGGTGGCTGGACCGCTGGGCGGACCAAACCGCTGCGTGTATGGGGCCCCGCCGGCCAGACGCCTGAGATGGGAACCGCCTATGCGATTGATCATTTTGTCAAGGCCTTCAACTGGGACGCCAAAACCAGGAACTTTGTACTGAGTGCAGAACCGGGCAAGATCTCAGTGACCGAGTTTGACTACAAAGCGGTTAACGCGATCGTCTACCAGGAAAACGGTGTAACCATCCGCTCGATACCGGCAATCCACGCAGGTGACGGCCCGGTGAGTTTCATCATGGAATACGCCGGACTTAAAATCGTGATCGGTGGTGATACTTTTCCGAACAAGTGGTTCATCAAATATGCAACCGACGCGGATATAGCCATACATGAAACGTTCCTGACGCCAACAGACCTGGTCAGGTTCTATGGCCAGTCTCCCGCTCAGGCGATCGGCGTCGGAACACAAATCCATACGTCACCACCAGCCTTTGGCAAGGTGATGAGTACCATCAAACCGCGCCATGCGATCGGCTATCACTTCTTTAACGAACAGGGCACCCACGACGATATTATGGCAGGTGTCAGGTCAACCTACTCCGGCCCATTGTCATTGGCTGTCGATGATATGGTCTGGAATATCACCAAGGACAAAATTGTCGAACGTATGATCGTGTCACCGGATCAGGCCTGGGGCGTCAATGGCCCGAACAAGCCACCTGCGCCACCTGCTCCGGGTAGCGTGCCTGATCCGATCAGTGACTTCATCAAGGCCGGGCGCTGGATGCCGGCAGAAGAAGCGCAGGCACCGATGGTTAACAAGTTTAAAAAGGACCACAATCTGAAATAGGGTAAACTTTCAAACCAAGTCACAGTTGCCCTGTGACTTGGTTTGTACCACGGGCAATGGGATTGAATGCCCAGTAACAATTGCAGAGCCAACTCGCTAATCAAATGGCGATGGAGCTTGGTCAGTCAAAAACCGAGGTGAACATTATGGGTCTGGATATTTTCGCACTGGTCGTCATTGCTTTATTGATCGGGATCGTGATCTGGCTAGTTGTACTGCTTGGTAACCTGCCTGGCGACATTGCGAGGAAACGTCTCCACCCACAGGCCGAAGCCATTTCGGCGTTGGGCTGGATTGGACTGATTACCATGGGTATCGGTTGGTTTGTCGCCATGGTCTGGGCTTACTATAAACCGGATGCGGAAAACCCTGGTCTCGAGCAACGTGTGCAGGATCTTGAAAACGAAATTGTGGATCTGCAGGCGAAGGGAGGCGAATCATGATTGCATTGCTTAGCCTCATTTACGGTTCGTTTTACTTTCTATTCTTCAAAAAGCTCAAATTCTTCAAGGAGAGTGTAAGAAACATTTCTGTTTTCGTGGGTATCGGCGTGGTGCTGATCGGCGCCATCGTTTATGCCTGGTGGACATTTGCACCCACCACTGTGGATGGAAGAGTCTTTCAGTACGTAATCCCCATCGTTCCCAATGTTGCCGGTCAGGTGATTGAAGTTCCCATCGAAGGAACCCAGGTGGTTAATGAAGGCGACGTGTTGTTCAAGATCGATCCAACGCCATACCAATTCAAGGTTGACCAACTGCGGGCCTCCATTGAACAGGCCGACGCACAAAAGGTATTGGCAGAAATAGAAGTGAAACGTGCAACCGGATTGGTAAAGGCATCAGCGGGGCCACAGTCCCAACTGGACCAATGGAATGCTCAATTAGCAGCGACCGAGGCCTCAATAACCAGTCTCAATGCACAATTAGGAGACGCTCAATGGCGGTTGGATGAAACCGTAGTACGGGCTCCAAGTGGCGGCTATGCTTACAACCTGCAGTTGAGACCCGGTTACTATGTGACCTCTATTCCACTGGCATCTTCCATGTCATTTGTGTCCAACGATCAACACAAAATAATCTCGTCCTTCAGTCAGAGCGCGATCCGCTATATCAATGTAGGCGATGCTGTCGAAATGGTCTTCAGGTCAAAACCGGGCAAGGTTTACCCCGGTAAGGTCGTCCGGATCGCCAGGGCTTCAGGCACATCACAATTGTCAGCGAGTTCGCAGTTACCAACCTTTACCGGTCAGCCCGAAAACAGCCGTTGGGGTGTAATCATAGAATTCGACAATGCTGCTGACGTGGAAGAGATGCCCCAAAGTGCGGGTGCATCCATTATTGCTGTTTATACTGAAAAAGGTAAACCAGTACACGTTATCAGTAAAGTCGTCATGCGGATGAATGCCTGGATGGGCTATCTGACTTCGCCATAAAGCACGTGGGGACAAAATGTTTACATCAGGATTAAGAATTGTTCTTAAAACCGGACTTTTGGCTTTGGCAGCATCCCTGTTACTGACTGCTTGCAAAACTGTTGGCCCGGACTTTGAAAAACCCGAAGTCCCGGTTGCCGACAACTGGCTCGATGCTGAAAACCAGCTTGTAGATACATCATCTTCAAATTACACAGACTGGTGGAACGTTTTTGACGATCCCGTCCTTTCGAAACTTATCGACAGGGCATATGAACAAAACCTTGGTCTGCAAATTGCAGGCTTGCGCATTATGGAAGCACGTGCGCAGTTGGGTATCGCAAGCGGATTAAAGTATCCGCAATCACAAAGCGTTGGTGGTGGCTATGCCTATAGCCGCAGCAGCATTAATGCCCCTCCTCTCTCCAACCTGCCCGATGACGTCTTGCAGGGTGTCGACCGTACCAACGGTGTCTGGACAGCCAGTTTTGACGCAACCTGGGAGGCCGATGTATGGGGTAAGTTCAGTCGCGGTGTGGAAGCAGCCGATGCCAACCTCGCTGCCAATATGCTTAATTACGATGCCGTACTGGTCACCCTGACCGGCGATGTTGCGGCTTTATACACCAGCATACGAACACTCCAGGAACGGCTTGATTATGCTTATTCAAATGTAAAACTACAGAAACAGGCACTGAATCTCGCCAATTCACGATTTGAGCTGGGTGCCACGTCCGAACTTGATGTACAACAGGCCAAAGGCCTGCTGTATAACACGCAATCACTGGTTCCAATTTATCAGTTAAATATTGAGCGGGCCAGCAACACGCTCAGTTTCCTCCTTGGTATGCCGCCCAGCAATCTGGATGCGATGTTAGGCAAGTCCAGAGTCATACCTGCCGCCCCATCGTCTGTTGCTATCGGCATTCCCGCGGACCTTCTCAGACGCAGGCCGGATGTCCGGGCAGCGGAAATGGCTGCTGCTGCACAAAGTGCGGGCATCGGCATCAGCAAGGCTGATTTATACCCGAGTTTTGCCATTGGCGGCTCTTTGGGTCTGGCTGGAGGTACTTTCTCAGACTTGTTTGACGGCGGAGCGACTACGGGTTTTATTACCCCATTTTTCAGGTGGGATATTTTCAATTACGGAAGAATCAAGAATAATGTGCGTGTACAGGATGCCCGTTTTGAACAGGCGGTAACCGCATACCAGAATACTGCTCTTGCCGCTGCAAAAGAAGTTCAAGACGGTTTACAGGGCTTCCTGCGCACCCAGGAGCAGGTCGGTTACCTTGACAGTGCTGTCATCGCATCGGCAAAAGCCGCGGAATTGGCTCTCGCACAATATCAACAAGGCGCCGCGGACTACACGCGTGTATTGAATACCCAGACGTCACTGTTACAACAGCAGGACACTCTTACAGCTGCCCGTGGTCAGGTCATATCCAATCTCGTGGCAACCTACAAAGCCCTGGGTGGCGGTTGGCAGCTGAGAGAGGGTAGCAACTATGTTAGCCCGGAGTTGATCGATACCATGGAGATACGGACAGACTGGGGTGAGTTGCTGAACACACCGGAGTGATCAGACGCCACGTTAAATTTTCAGAAATGGCAAATAACAGGATCAAACTTTCACTTTTGTTCATTGCTGGAATGCTGATCGCACAGGCGGTTTGCGCAACCAGTACCCAACAAACAACCAGTACCCAACAAAAGGGAATGGATGACAACCTCGAAGACGCAATCCCTTCAGACGATCTGAAAGAGCAACAGGATCTGCAGAACCCACGCATCGTGATCCCGGAAAATCTGCAGGAAATGCCTGAAATAAGAGCAGTGTCCAGTGACGATCCCGATAGTTCATTTACCCAGAAAACAAAGGAAGAATTAAAGGAATTAGAAGAAGAGTTGCAGTTGGAAGCTGTCGATAAAAGCAAAAAACTACTCGATAAGACCGACAGGTTAATGGAAGTCTCCCGACGCCCTCTGTCTTATATCCAGGAACACGTTCCCTTTCCTGACGAAACGGGACGTCATTTTTTTTGGCCGCCTGGAATTTGATGGCGCGATGTACAGCAGTGGTGTTCTCAAAGATGACGACGGCTTTAGGATGCGACGATTCCGGGTGGGTCTGGCCGGGCACGTCATTCCCTGGCCTGGCTGGAATTACAAGCTGGAATTTGATCTTACCGATGGTGAGAACACCCTGTCTGATGCGTACCTGTCATGGCGATTCAAAAAATGGGGCACCATCCGCATCGGCAACCAGAAAGTGGCGCAAACACTTTCCGGACAGACGTCATCACTTTCCATCGCATTCATGGAACGGCCATTACCGGTTCTCGCGTTCACATTGTCGCGACGTATTGGCCTCGGTTGGGACGTGCATCACAAAAAGCTGGGAGCAAATATCACTGTATTTGCTGGTGACCCCAACAAGGGCGTGGGCTCCCAGGGCTGGGCTGCCCGTGGGTATTTCAACCCGACCAGGGGCAAGTTTCATGTCATTCATATTGGTGGTTCAATTATGCAACTTTCATCTGAAAGCGATGCCCAGCTCAGAGCCCGCCCTGAATCACATGTAACGAACACCCGCCTGGTTGATACCGGTATCTGGCCCGATGTGGACGTCGGTTCAGCGCTTGGTCTGGAGTTGGCTGGTTCCAGGGGACCGGTTACTTTCAAGAGTGAATTTTATCTCGCGGATTGGTCCCGCCCGGATGCCAGCGATCCAAAATTTCACGGCTGGTACGGTGAAGCATCCTGGTTCCTCACCGGTGAAAAAGTACATTATCGTGAAGGCAAATTCATCCGGCCCAACATATTGAGTGATAACGGTGCCTGGCAGGTCGCATTTCGTTTCAGTAGTATCGATTTAAACGACGAAGATGTCGTGGGCGGAACCGAGAAAAACCTTGCATTTGCTATTAACTGGTACTCAAAAACCCACTGGCGCTTCATGGCCAACGTGATCAAAGTCAAGGCAGATGACGGACCTTATGGCGAACAAAAACCGTGGATTGCACAGCTACGGGCACAATACTACTTTTAGCTATCTGTACGACCGGGCCATCTTTGCTACTTAGAAATCAATACCAAAGTTTAGACCTGTTATATTGTTGACAGATATTCATTTCCGCCAAGTGAAGTAAAACTTTAGTGCCATCACCAAAATCAAAAGTCTTAAAATATGCAGTACGTGCAGTGCTTGGCCTGCTCGGATTGCTAGTGATTACATCGGTCTTACTTTTGTGGCGGCTTTCTGTCAGCCCTATTCAGCTCAATAAACTAACCCCATCCATACAACGGGTTGTTTCCAGTCTGCCGGGAAACTTTGCCATCCGAATTGAGGGGATCGAACTGATTTGGGACAAACAGGAAAACGTGCTACGGTTGCGCGCCACCCAGGTAGCGTTGATTGCCAACACTGGCGTCAGGATCGTTGAAGCGCCCGCCGTTAACATATCAATTAGTATCTCCGCCCTGATGAATCGTGTTATCGCCTTGTCTGCCATAGAAATTGAGGGTGTCAGCATTCATCTTGTCCGTAACAAGGATGGTTCGTTGCAACTGGGGAAAAAGATCAGCGACGACGCTACGAAAACCTCCAAACCTGAGAAAACCGGGGGATTTCATGATCTGACCGAAGTACTTGCAAATACATTTGCAGTCCTCGAATCTCCACCAGACCCGCAACACCCGCTGAGTTATCTGAAGACTATCGCTCTTACAGGGTGACTTAACAGCCGAAGACCACAAGCTGGATATGGAGTTTCTCTTTAACGATATTGATTTTGCTTTCAGGGGACAAACGAACGGGATTGCCGGTGATCTTTCGTTGTCCATAGACGAACCTGATGCCCTGGCGGGTATCGGCCTGGATATATCCCTTACCGCAAAGGGTAATGATATTGCTGCTGACGTCAGTTTCAGCGATGTGCTTCTCTCCAATTTGTCAGGATTGGCCGCCGGGCTTGAACCCCTCGGGGGTATTGACCTGGTTTTGAAAGGAACTTTGTCCGGCAACATGACACTTCCGGATACCATCCATTCTCTGGAGCTGGATATCGGCGGTGACGCCGGCACCATTACCCTGGAACAGTTTATTCCGAAACCGCTGGATATCAGGACTCTCAGGCTGAAAGCAAAAGCAGATCCGGCCGGGGGCCGCCTTGAACTGTCCCAATTGAGTCTGTCGTTGGGTGATAGCGATTCAGGCGGGCCGGACCTGCAGCTGAACGGCGTTGCCAAGAAATTGGATGGCGTGATCAACGTAGCTGCACAAACCAGTCTTAAAAAGTTGGCGATTGACAACCTGGCGGATTACTGGCCCGCAGGACTTTTGCCTGGTACAAGAGACTGGCTGACGCAAAACCTGAAAACCGGCACGGTAGATGAGGTGAGCCTGGGCATTAACATGGACCTGCCATCTGGCGAAGGTGGCACCCTGGCTCTGAAAAAACTGGAGGGGCAAATTGCATATTCCAACCTGTCAGTTTTCTATTTTCGCCCCATGCCGCCTGCCACTGGTGTCACCGGTTCGGGTTCGTTTAATCAACAGGGATTCGACCTGTCAATTGAGACCGGGCTGGTTGAAGGGATCACCTTAAAAACCGGCCGTGTGCAAATCACCGGGCTGGATGTAAATAAGGTCGCTTTGGATGTAAAAACAAGCCTGAATGGCAAGGCCTCAGACGCACTTGCCATACTCGAATTACCACCCTTTGGACTTGACAAGGTGATTGGATTTGGCTCGACGAAAGCTGGTGGACATTTAACAGCGGAGTTCGGGCATTTCGTTACCACTGAAATCGGGATTGTTGCCCGGGGAAATCGACTATCACGTGGCTGCCAATCTGGAACAGGCATCTGTGCAGAATATCTATAAGAACATCAGCCTGGAGAACGGGACACTGGAAATTGATGATGATTCCAGGCACCTGGGAATAAAAGGAACATTAGATTTGGCAGGCATCCCCATCACGCTGGACTGGGACAGCGAACGAGACGAAAGCGGCAAGCTGACAACCAATATCAATGCAAAGGCCACTGAAGTCAAAGCCGCTGACATTAACAGGCTGGGCTACCCTGTCGATAAGTACTTTTCAGGCAGTTTTGCAGCTGAACTGGATGCAAAGACCGGTACGGGGGGCGTTATCGATATCTCGGTCAGCACTGACCTGGGTAAAAGTAATTTATCGATAACGCCGGTTCATTGGAACAAACCTCCAGGGGTAGCGGGCACAGCCAGTGCAAAAATCAATATTTCAAAAACCAAACAATGGGCCATCAGGGACTTCAGCATCGAAGCGGGTACGCTTTCTGCCAACGGCGGGGCGGATTATGACCCATTGAGTTCCATGCTGGCGATTGATCTGGATTCTGTCCGTTTGGGCCAGACTTTTCTAAAGGACCTGGATGTTACATTTGATCCGGAACAGGTCACACAAATCAGCCTGAAGGGTGGCCAGCTGGACCTGGGGCCAGTTCTGACCGCTGCGTGGCAGTGGCCAGGGTAAAGAAGTTTCGACTGCGACACCCATGGCCCTGAGACTCGACATCGACAGGCTGGATAAGGTGCTCTTCAGCCAGGACCGGTTTCTGACGGATGTCAGCGCCGTTTTGGAATACGGCAACGATGGCTGGCAATCCATTCAGATCACTGGGCACAATCCTTTAACAGTAGAAGACAACAGGCTAAGGCTGTCAAAGAAAAATACAACACAATTAAAGCCAGGTGAGTTCAGTTTCGACTTTTGGGCCGTTATTAAACGGTAATTACCCACTTTCCATCAGGGTGCAAGACCTGGGCTCCTTCCTGGCCACTACATTTCGATATTCACATGCTGACCGGAGGCGAGTTGGTCATTGAGGGTGAAAGCTCAGCTACGCTATTCCATGCGCCGCTCAATACTACTTTGAAACTGGATGAATTCCGAATAGTAGACGCTCCAATTGCCGCGCAGGTACTCACTTTTGGTTCATTGCGCCAGGCTTTAGACACACTGAATTCAGAGGGACTCATCATCAATTCATTTTATGGTGATCTGTCGTTATCCGGTAATACACTTTCAAGCAATCTGCTACGGGCCCATGGAGGCACGGTGGGAGCGACAATTAAAGGGGAAATAAACCTTGACCTGCTACACCTGGATTTAAGGGGGAGTGTGATCCCGCTTGATAATATCAGCAATCTTTTGGGGAAAATCCCTGTGCTAAAACATGTCCTGGTGGCAGATGAAGGACAGGGCATCGTTGCCCTGGACTATGCAGTCAAGGGAAGCTTCGATAAACCGGATATAACGGTCAATCCCGGCTCCTTACTGACACCTGGGCGCTTTACGTGACATTTTTAATCTCACTGAAAGAGCAGCAATAGTCCTTCACGAACAATCACAACAAGTGCAGTGCATATTTGACAGGTGGCTTAAAACAACGGAGTGTTTTTAAACAGCTGATCGGAAACCAGCTGAATTCAGGCGATCCCAGGCAAGCTGGAATCAGTTTGATATTGGCCTCTGGAAGGATTGCTACGCCCTTTCCGGGCAAAGCTTGTTGCCGAAGGCGTGTCCCTTGATGAATTCTCAGCCTACCGACTTGGCAAAAAACCTGAGCATACTCACCGGTCCCAGCGCACCAAACGAAGGAAGATTATCGTTTGAAAAGTAATCCACTACCGGTGACGCTTCCATTTTGAGCCGCAGCAGGATCGGTGGGACAGATGCCGGGATATACCCCCGCTTGGCGTGCTTGACTTCTCTTCCACCCCAATCCATCAATTCAAGGTAGTCCTTGAGGTTGAACGGGATACCATCGTCTTCTTTCCCCTTAAATGGTCTCTATGGCAGATGACGCGGGTTTATGTAGGATAGGGATTAGATGTGGATATCCGAGCTTCTTTCGAGCTTCTTTCATCTTTTATTGTCGCGAGCTTCTTTGAGCTTCTCCCGATGGAACTGTTGCGATCTCTTGGGTTTTACGGCCTCCGCTAGGGTTGGTGGTTCAGCAGTATATATTTCGCTGAGTTTCTTTGAAAGGCGGTCGATCATGACCGATCTGTTCGGACGCTACTTGCAAGTAAATATCGGCCGCTCAAGTCTGAATTGATCCAGATCATTGTGGCGATTAAATCCCATGGATATAGTTGCGTCCAACTGAAGAGTACGGACTCCATGAAATCCGCTACATCGCAGGAACGGCAAGCAAAAGAACTTTCCGCTGGTGCTCCCACCGGCCCATCGTGTATGGGCGCTGTTAAACAAAGATCATATTTACAAGAAGGTTGGGTCATTGCCAACCACATCCTCGTTTCCTTTCCACGTTGCGTTTATTTCCTCGGTACTGGCGATTCCCGATACGGCGACAACAAGGGAGGCGGTGCTGCATTTTATCTTTCTGAGCCCGGAAACCATCGTTTCTGCACTTTTCACATACATGGTCTTCCACACCGCCATTGCACTGCATGAATTGGGGCCATTTCCTGGAGGCTGCGCGCCTGCGCGCTCTCAGCGACTCGATCCAGGAATCCGTTGAAGCGCGGCTTGCCGGTAGCTTTTCGGATCGCCTGCCCTACCTGCTGCACTTGTTTATACGCATACCCTATGGCCGTGCGATCGGGATCAAGCGCGAAGGGCCTGAATTACTACCCGGATGCGCCCTATAACCTGGCAGTTGCCGCCGCCGGTCCACGTGCCAGTCTTATGGTTGCCCGGATAGCGCTACCGGTTGCGCTGCTCCTGTTGGCTGTAGGTTTGCTGCGCGATGTATCGCTGGTGCTTAACCTCGGACGAATACTACTGGGGCTCGGTGTGGTAACCGGGCTCGACTCTGTTGGCAGACCCCGGCAAGTACCGTGAATTCAGACGTCGCGAACGGCGTGCCTCCGAGGCCGCAGCCACCTTGCCGGAGGCCACCAGTTGGGCAGCAATGGCCCCTGCCGCCAAGCGCCGTATTATTAAACACAGCATGCAGGATGCCACCCACCCGCGTCTCGGCAAAGTCAGGGCACCCTGGCAGTTTCGTAACTGTGGCATGGGTGGACGGCATACGGAAAAAGAATACCCCTGAATCAAACATCAGCATGCAGGAGGCGATGTTCCTGATCCTCGGGTGCTGTTGATTCACAAGAGGCGCAGGAGATGACCGTGCGCCTGCAAAACCGCCTCAAGGAAATTTTGGAAAAAGCCGAGGGCTGCCGAGTCATGGGTATTGGCCTTGAGGGCGGACTTGCACCCTATATTGACCGTGGCGAATATGAACTGCCCGAACTGCGTTTATGGGTCATGATGAAGCAGACTATCGAGGAGTGCGGTTTCCGCCCCGGCCTGGATGTCGCCATAGCACTCGACCCCGCATTGTCCGAACTCGAAATCGCCTACCGCGAGGAATTCAACGTACCCGACAGTATCGGCATGTATCTTTTCTGGCGCGACCATTCCAAAAAAGTCATGGATCGGGATGCCGTGCTGGCCATCTACGAGCAGGCAATCTTCGAATACGATATTCCTATCCTTTCGATAGAGGACGGTTTCTCCGAGGACGATCTCGAAGGCTGGCACAAACTGCTCGATAAACTCGGCGACCATGTGCTGGTGATCGGTGACGACCTGGTGACCACCAACGACCGTACCATCGAGATGGCCGCAGCCAAGGGATTGATCAATTCCGTGCTGGTAAAAGCCAACCAGATTGGCTCGCTTTACGAAACACTACTGGCCGTATTGGTGACTCTCGGCAAGGACCTGGACCTGATTGTCTCGCATCGTTCAAAGAGTCCCGAACGATGACATGGAGGCACATATTGCACTGGCAGCCAATGCGCTGGGCCTCAAGGCCGGCGGTGGCGCAAATACCGAACGGCTGGTCAAGTACCAGGCCGTCACGACACAGATGGAACGTGTCATGGAAGCCGACGTGAGTGAACCCGACCAACCGGAATTTGCCACAGTGGAACGCCTGCGGGCGCGTGAGGAACCCACCAACGCAGGTATTCCAACGGTAGGTGTTGATGTTCGTCTCGCACTGCCCGGTTCAAACCCCCGAAAGCCGGGTACGTTTGTCATTCCACGGTGCGACACCGCTGGGCACCTCCTCCGGCACCGGTGAAGCTGTGCACCTGGTTGACGGTGTGTTCGAACGCGCTGAATATCTCGAGGCCGTCGAACAGCACGCACAACTGGTCAGGGAAGTTGAACCCGGTGTATTCGCTTTCAATGCCAATGTAAACCGCAGCCAGGTCGAGTCGACCGGTGACAAGGCGTTGCTGGTCTTGTTCAAAGCGAGCCGAGCGCTATGAAGGCAAGGGCTGTTTGAACGCAGTTGATCACGTGCACGAGTTTGCCGCGCCATTCTTCGAAGGTAAAAACGTCGCAGACTGGGGTCTGTTCGACATTGATCATGCCTTGCTTAAACTGGAGCTATCAACCGCACAGCGGCGTGAAAAACTCGCCACGGATGCAGACCATGAAACCCAGATACAGGTCATGCAGCGCAAGCAAAATCTTGGCATGAACGCGATCCTGTCAATCTCGCTGGCAATGGCCCGTGGTGTAGCACATGTGCGTGGACAGGAGTTGTACGAGTTTTTGCGCGAGGAATGCTGATCATCATCGAACACCTTGCCGGTGCACATGGTGTCGCCATTCATGGCAGCCGTTTTAGTGATTACCTGGCCGCCCTGCGTGAAGTGAATAGCAAAACTCGAGTCACAGGAACTGCCGCTCTATGAAGCCCTTACGCAAAGTGACGGGGATTTACCAGCCATCCCAACAAACAGAAATCCATGCCCGCACCTTACGATCCCCGGTGTCACCATCATTGCTGACGATGATCAGTCCTTCAGTGATCTGGAGCATGAGCATATCACCAGCCTGAACCGCGCACTGGTTGATGCCTATCTCACCCCGGGCAGCGAGGAAGAACACCCGCAGGAATACAAAACAACCTTGCGCCGTTACCTGAAAACGATGAGCTTCCTCGGTCGTCGCTACAGGATGTTCGAAATCGCGAACCACCGGTTATTCAGGGTAAAGGACAGTCTGATCGTGCCATACGATGCACATGGTCGATTGTCGATTTACCTCCTGCATGAAGGATCTGAAAAACTCATAAAACAACTGCGCCTGCCTCACGGCACACTGGTCACAGATGCCCGTGATCGCTGAACTGGCAGGGCTTGAGGGTGAAGTCATTGATCTTGAGCGTGAGATTTATCATTTGCATCTCGATGATATGCCCACCATCCAGGTCGCACGCCTGCGTGACCTGGCCGGATTGCTCAGACGTCTGAATAACTGCGGTAGCCGCCATGAAGCGGTTTACGTATTGCGCTTCCTGGTCGCACGTCTTTGCAGCAGTTCCTACCGTGGCATGCCCGGCGCCAAGAACCTGAAACCCGAGATTGCGCGTGTGCGCCAGGAATTGGCCGAGTTCATGAACGGTCCCTTCGCCGAACGTTTGCGCCTGCCAACCAGCATCCTCGTACGCAGTATTTCGGGGACTGGTATCGCAACCCAAGCTGATCGACGAAGTCTGGCAGGACACCATAGATCTTGCCGAAGTGCACGTTCGCGGCAGCACGATTACCAACGAAATCCGCAGAAGCACGCACCATGCGATGGGCAAACACACACTCAGGCTGGCGCGCGCCTATCTGCAATGGTTACAGACGGGCAAGGCCGATTTCCCTGATCCCGAGCGTGAGGTTCCCGGGCCGTCGGATGAAGCCGCCCGCTCACAGGAAGATGTGGCGGGACTGGTTAAACGCATCGTATCCGATCTCGAACAACTCCTGGGTAGCTCACAGATCGCGAGACGTCTTGCCGAGTGGCGCGACAATTACGCAAACGAACTGGTGCGTTGTGAATCAACCAATACCCTGGAAGAGGAACTCGAATCACTGGTGACCAAGGGAATCCAGGCCAATAACCAGTGGGTTTACCAACACCGCCTGCGTAGTTTTGCCAGCAAACTGCGTGACGGTACCTGGACGGCGGAAGCTCATGAGCCATTTGAAGCCGGTCTGAAGATTCTGCAGGAATCACTACCGGAAAGTGAAAATTTCGACGCCAAAAAGGTTGAAAAAGAATCACGTGCAGCCGTCAATATCTTCTGCAAACGCATACGCCATGATCATCAGGACGGCCTGTTTGCAGAACTTGACGCTCTGCTTAACCTGTATAAAAGCAAAGCACAATTTGAGGCGTTTAAACGCAGTTGCAGTCTTCGCCGCGAACTGGAAACCCTGGTGGGTAATGGCGTATTCAATACCCAGCGTTACCTGTTACACCAGCTTGACTGTATCCTGGAAGAACTGGGGTTTTTCGCCCTGAGGCACGTCGCGTCCGACTACCAGGAGCATGGCGTGGCACTGGAAGAGTGTTTGTCTATTGTGCACCTGTGCGCCGGCAATCTGGATCGCGACGGCCTGTTCTCACGCGAACTATGGGATTTATCCGCCATGCTGGTCAACCCGGCACGCCGATCCTCTGAATTGCTCGATGTACTGGAACAAATTCAACGCAATTACCACCGCCTGGTACACCGTGTCAGCAACGCTTACGAGGTAATGGCCGAGCACCTGGGTTACGGTTCTGACGAAATGCGCGCAGTGCTGGCCAACTTCCAGCGCACCATGCATGACCTGAACAGCCTGGTACATTTCTCTGATCTTGCGCGGGCCTATCTCTCCGAAAGTGGCCGCAGCACGGTACGAACAGAAACCGGTAACAAGGGTGAAGACCCATGGGACTTTGTTCATCTGTCACACAGTAGCGATATAAAACAGCGTGTTGAAAACCGGCAGGCGGCTAGCCTGCAGGCACGTTACGGCGGCAAGGGCAGCGGTCTGATTTACATTGCCTACCTCGGTATTCCTACGCGCGATGGTTTCATCATCCCGAGCGTCCTGCCCCGACTGGGCCTGCAAAACAGCGAAAAGCAACGCTTTGAAGATGAAGTAATGCAGCATCTGCGCCTGCTCGAAAACGACATAGAACGAAACGACGGCACCAGGCTGCGTCTCGGTGATCCGGAAGCACCATTGCTGCTCGCCGTACGTGGCGGTTCGGTATTTTCAATGCCGGGTATGTTGGCAACGATGGTCTTTATCGGCATGACAGAAGCAATCGCCGAAGCCCTGGCGCGCGATGATGAGTGGTATGCCTGGGACGCCTACCGGCGCTTCCTGGTTTCTTTCTCAGCAGCTGTCTGGAGTCTTGATCTCGAGGCACTTGACCTGATCGAAAAGGCCAAGCGACGCCACGCAGTGGTACTCAAAACCGATTTATCCGGTGTTGCGATGCGTGAAGTGGTTGAAGACTCGAAAGATGCGATTCGCAAAGCGGGTCATGCTGATGAACTCGAGTTGATCCTCAACGATGCCGAATTTCAGTTACAAACCGCCCTGCGGGCAGTGCATGCCTCCTGGGACAGCGGTCGGGCACGCCAGTACCGTTCTATCAAACACCTGAGCGAAGGCTGGCACACGGCGGCAATCGTGCAACACATGGCTTCCGGCAACCGTACCAATCGACAGGAGTTGAAACCGGGCATCAGCGAAATGAGTATTTCCCTCACCGGTGTCATTCCCAATACACGTATGCAAGCCACCGGTTTCCGGGAATTTACCGGTGATGTGAAGTTCAGCGCCTGCGGCGATGACCTGGTCGGTGGTACCACGGCAGCGAAATCCTTTGAGCCGGTACAACGCCTTCATAGCCTGGCACCCATGCTGGAACGAAAACTCAATCATGTCAGCGCCCGCCTCAGGCGTTTCCTCGGCTCCGATGCAGAAATTGAATTCACGGTTGATCGTGGTGTACTCAGTGTCCTGCAGGCGCGCAGTGCTCAGATGGATCTGCAATACAGCCCGCGTACCTTTAATGAACCGGGTAAACCATCAGGGCGTGGCATTGGCATATCCGGCGGTGCCTTCCGCGGCCTCGTTGCTTTCAATGAGGACGATGTTAAACGCCTGGCTGCAGAACTGGATAAGCAATCCAGTGACGTGGACGGTGTATTACTGGTGCTGGAAAACCCGGTCCCTGACGAGATCCCGCTGATCCTGTCGGTTGATGGCCTGTTGGCAGCCAGGGGCGGCTCAACGTCACACGCAGCAGTCTGTGTGCACAGTATTGATGATAAGCCATACAGTGCAGTGCTGGGTGTGCCAGAGCTCAGAGTCAGTGCTGACAAGGCCACCCTGATGGGAGCCGGAGGTGAAGTTGTACATACCGTGCATGTGGGAGATGTCTTATCCATTCACGGTCAGACGGGTGAAGTCTTTGTCGGTTCACGCCAGATTCTGAGCATCAACGCGAAAGAAGCAAAAGAGTAACGCAGGACTCACTAAAATCAATTGTTCCGGTAGAATATCCGTAAACAAGAACGGAGAACACCCGTGGACACATTAACAGCAATCCAGGTACGCGTACTCGGCTGCCTGATGGAAAAGAAAGAAAGCACACCCGACCAGTACCCGTTGACGCTGAATTCTCTGCGCAATGCCTGCAATCAGAAATCCTCACGCTATCCGGTGGTCAACTACAGCGAAGGCGAGGTCGGTCATACCATCCGTGAACTCGAAGCCATGGACCTGGTGCGTGAACAATGGGGCGCACGCGTACCCAAGTACGAGCACCTCGCCAACAAGGGTATGAATTTGCACAGCAAGGGCATCGCGCTGATCTGTGTGCTGATGCTGCGCGGCCCGCAAACTCTGGGTGAGTTAAAAACCCACTCACACCGCTTGTTTGATTTCGACGACCTCGATGATGTGCAGTTTGCGCTGCAACACCTTATCGACCACGAGCCGTCAATGGTAACTGCCCTGCCCCGTCAGCCAGGACAGAAGGAAGGCCGCTACGCACATCTGCTCAGCGGCGAACCGGATATTCCCGCTGCACCCGCATATTCAGCGCCAGCCGCCCCTTCCTCCGGACTGGAAGCCCGGGTAGCTGAACTGGAAGCGGAACTGGAGGTTTTGCGCAACCGGCTGACAGCCATTGAAAACCGTTCACAGGATTGAATCCATTTTCATTAACCCAGAGCACTGGAGACAGCCATGATCTTCCGGCAACTTTTCGATAGCGAATCCTCGACCTATACCTTTCTGTTGGCAGATCGTGCAACGGGCAAGGCACTTTTAATTGACACGGTATTTGCACAGCACCTGCGGGATCTCGCACTGTTGCGCGAGCTTGGTTTAAAGCTCATATACACCGTTGAAACGCATGTACATGCCGACCATGTGACCGGAGCCTGGTTGATGCGACAGGCAACCGGCAGTCAAATCGCAATCTCAAAGGCATCGAATGCCGAGGACGCCGATTATTACCTTGAGCACGGCGATATGCTGGAAGTGGGTTCGGTGAGGCTTTTCGCCCGTTCCACGCCGGGCCATACGGATGGCTGTATGACCTACGTGTTGTCCGACCTGTCTATGGGATTCACCGGGGATGCGCTGCTCATCCGGGGCGCAGGCCGTACCGATTTTCAGATGGGTAACTCGCGAAAACTCTTCACGTCGGTACGGGAGCAAATCTTCAGCCTTCCTGATGAATGCACGCTTTATCCGGGCCACGATTACAACGGCCGCACCTCAACAACCGTCAAGGAGGAGCGTGCATTCAATCCGCGCCTTGGCGATGGCAAACGCGAGGAGGACTTCATTGGTTACATGGAGAACCTGGGTCTGCCACATCCCAAAAAGATGGCCGAGGCGGTTCCCGCTAACCTCGTTTGCGGCCACCCCGGTGAAGGCAATACAGCACAGACCTTGCCCGATTGGGGCCCTGTAATCCGGACCTTTGCTGGAGTTCTGGAAATCGATCCAGAGTGGGTGCATAACCATCGTGATGAGGTAACCCTGATCGATGTGCGCGAACGGGAAGAGCTACATGCCGATACATTAGGGAACATAGAGGGCTCCTTGTCGATCCCGCTAAGTCTGTTACGTGAATGCTTACCGGACGTGCCCAAATCCCGGCCCGTAATATCAGTATGCCCTGCCGGTGCGCGCTCAGCACAGGCGGCATTGATATTGGAAAAAGCCGGATTCAACCAGGTGGCTAACCTGACGGGTGGACTCTTCCGCTGGATTGCGTTGGGTTTCCCGACTCAACCTGTGTGACCGAATCAGAACACGCTCACGACTACTGTCTGACTATCAAGCCTCGTCACAGGCGATTGCTTCTAAAAAAGTACTGCCGTGACGTTCCAGCTTGACCTGGCCCACGCCGTTGATCTCCAGGAATTGCTCTTCGCTGGATGGTCGTTCACGGCTCATTTCCACCAACGCGGCATCGCCAAATATCACGTAAGGTGGAACGCCCTGCTCCACCGCCAGTTGCTTGCGTAGTTCCCGCAGGGTTTCGAACAGGCGCAGATCGTCTTCACCGAGTTCTGCAACCGGGCCGGATTTCCTTTTCTTCTTTCTGGACTTATCCTGCACACGGGGCCGGGCCAATTCCAGTGTTTCTTCTGCCCGCAGTAAACGCAATGCCTGGGGTGTCAACTTCAGAACCGAGAAGGTCGCTATGTCCTGGATCAGGTAACCGCGATGGATCAACTGGCGAACGATGGATATCCATTCAGCCGAACTGTATTCCAAACCGATACCATAGGTCGTAAGCTGTTCATGATTAAACTTGCGAATCCGCTCATTATCCGCACCCCGTAAAACATCCACCACATGCCTGATACCAAAACTCTGCCCCACGCGGTACACGCATGACAGCACTTTGCGGGCTGCCTCGGTGGCGTCGTAACGCTCCGGCGGATCCAGGCAAATATCGCAATTGCCACAATCGGTTTCCAGTACCTCGCCCAGGTAACCTAACAGCACCCGCCGACGGCAGGTCAGGCTCTCCGCAAAACCCACCATTGAGTTCAGCTTGTGCGAGTCAATGCGGCGCTGGTTTTCATTTCCATTCTGTTCAAGATGATAACGGGCCGTAGCTACATCCTGCGTACCGAATAACAACAAAGCATCAGCCGCGAGGCCGTCACGACCGGCACGGCCTGTTTCCTGGTAATAACCTTCCATGTGTCGAGGCAGGTCGTAATGCACCACGAAACGCACATTGGGTTTATCAATGCCCATGCCAAAGGCCACCGTTGCGACCACGATCAATACATCATCGCGAATGAACCGCTCCTGTACTTGCCTGCGTGTATCGGCAGTAAGTCCGGCGTGGTAGGCGGCAGCTGAAAATCCCTGCTCACAGAGGAAAGCGGCAACCTCCTCTACCCGCTTTCGTGACAAGGCATAAACGATACCGGAACTGTCAGCCCTGTTATTCAGGAACCGTTTCAGCTGACTTTGGGGACGGTGCTTATCCAGCACCGTGTAACGTATATTTGGACGGTCAAAGCTGGTTGTAAACAACTGTGCCCCGTGCAAACCAAGCACATTGACAATATCGTCACGGGTCTGGGGATCGGCGGTTGCTGTCAGTGCAATAAACGGTACTTTCGGAAAACATTCCCGCAATTCACCCAGTGCCGCGTATTCCGGCCGGAAATCGTGCCCCCATTGTGATACGCAATGGGCCTCATCGATGGCAATCAAGGCCAGTGGGATATGCTCAAGGCTGGCGATAAAACCAGGTCGCATCATGCGCTCGGGTGCCACGTAAAGCAGGTCCAACTCACCATTGTGCAGCCGGGCCAGCACCGATCTCGTCTCATGGGCATCCAGCGTCGAGTTATACATGACTGCCCTGACACCATTGGCCTGCAATGCATCCACCTGGTCTTTCATCAGTGAAATTAATGGCGAAACCACGATACCCAGGCCCGGGCGATGCAGTGCCGGTAGCTGGTAGCAGAGAGATTTTCCACCACCCGTGGGCATCAACACAAACGCATCCCCGCCATCCACCACCTGCTCGATAATGTCCTGCTGGAAAGGTCTGAAACCCTGCAGGCCAAATACCTGGCGGAGTGTGTCGTGAATAGAGTTCATCGCTTGGTCAAAATTTTTGAGTATGGGTATTTGTAATTGGACAGCGGCCATCATACATGCCCCGGCGAGTTTCGACAGGTATTTTGATGTGGGCAAATTGCGTCTGTTTCCATTCCATCAGACTAAAGCTGTAGCCTGGTAATTCATATCCGCAAATCTCCATATTTCAAGTAGGAAAACAACTCTCTGAGCAACCCTTGACCTTTGTCATTTATCTTTGTCACAGGCTCAAGTAAGGTACCTGCGGGTCATAGGCCCCCATCCTGAAAAGAGGTCAAATATGAACATTAATCATGAGTATACTCAGAAAATTCTGGGCGCATTTGCACAGATCAGCCAGATCCCCCGTCCTTCCAAAAGAGAGGAGAAAATAGTCGCGTGGCTGATGAACTGGGCCAGTGAGAATGGTCTGGAAGCACGTACCGATGAAGCAATGAATGTTCTCATCGAAGTGCCGGCGTCGAACGGGTTTGAGAACTCTGAGACACTGGTTCTGCAAGGCCATATGGACATGGTCTGCGAAAAAGCCAAGGGCTTCAGCCATGACTTCGACAATGACCCCATTGAGCTCATCTTCACCGATGATGGCTGGCTGACTGCCAACCAGACGACCCTGGGTGCCGATAACGGCATCGCCATTGCCATGGCCATGGTGGCGGCCACAGACGACAAGGTGGGTCATCCCCCGCTTGAACTGCTGTTCACCACCGATGAGGAAACCGGACTCACGGGAGCCACATCGCTCCAGCCCGGTTTTATCAAAGGCAAACAGTTACTGAATATCGATTCCGAGGATGAGGGTGTATTTACGGTTGGTTGCGCCGGCGGAGAAGATGCACGCTTGCTGCTGCCCTTTGCAGTAGATGAAAGCCTGCCTGCCCACAGCGCATTCAGGCTGGTAGGCGGCGGCATGGCTGGCGGGCATTCGGGAATAGATATCATCGAGGGACGCGCCAATGCCCTCAAATTGTTGTTCAGAGCCATCCACGTTATATCGAAAAAGACCGACGTGCGCATCTCTACGGTCACCGGTGGAACTGCGCGCAACGCCATACCCCGCGATGCAGAAGCTATCCTGCTTATTCCATCTGTCGATGCTGATACAGCGAAAACTATTGTTGTGGAGTTGGAGAAAAAACTGAAGTTCGAGTACGCCAAAACAGATCCGAACCTGAGCCTGTCCCTGCAAGCTGAAGATAAGGACTTTATGGCCAGCAGCGCTGACACTACACGCCTTGCGATCGACACGGTCTTTGCCTATCCCCACGGTGTTGCGGAAATGTCCAAGGACATCGACGGGCTGGTGGAAACCTCCAACAATATGGCCACGATCAAGGTGGAAGACGGCAAGCTGATCATCCTGTCTAACCAGCGTAGTTCCAACATGGACAGTCTGGCCTTGCTTGTCGATCGCATCATGTCAGTGGCCCGCCTGGCGGGTGCTGAGGGGTGAATCCAGCGGTGGCTACCCGTCATGGAAGCCCAATATGGACTCCAAACTACTTGCCCGTTGCCTGGATGTCTATGAGAAGCGCTTTGCCAAAAAACCGGTGGTGGAAGCGATCCACGCCGGGACTGGAATGCGGCATTATCGGCGCCAAGTACGATGGCATGGACATGATTTCCTTCGGCCCGACCATCAAGAGCCCCCACTCCCCCGAGGAAAAGATAGAAATTGAATCCATCGGCCAGGTCTGGGATTTCATGGTGGCACTATTCGAGTCCTATAAATAAAGTTTAAGAACAAACCTGACCCTGTTTGGCTCTTGGCGGTAATCGCCAGGTTCTCCCGTACCACAATATTTTTTTGTGGTTTATACTCCACATTCGTACGTCGTGTGTGTGTCACGACTAAAAAGGGAGAAAAATCTTGAGCGACCGAGCACAAATCCAGTCCATCGTCAGTCAGTTTTATGAAGCCATGAATTCAGATGACATCGGCCGTTTACCACTTGCAGAAAATGCTGAATACACCGGTGTCCTTACACCTGACCCCGTGCGGGGCGAAGCTGCGGTGCGGCAGCATTTAAAGGAAACTGCACCATTTATTCTGAATATTCACAGTACCAGGATGATCATTGAGGATGGCGCTGTCGCATCACTGACCGAACTTGATATTGTCAATGGTATGCATGTTGAAGGCACTTATGTATTCGATATTGAAAATGGCAAGATCAGAAGTATACGGGGGATTTTTGATACGCGGGCCTTTTTTACCGGGCTCTGGTGGCTAACAATGGTTGGTCCAGTGAAGGATAAAAACATGCACACAAAGTATAAAATTTACGTCGCAATTTTTATGGTTTTGACACTATCTGTGGTCTCTGATGTATTGGCGCAAAACACAACCAGCGAAAATAAATCTACGGTTCCAGCCGGCATGCAATATTGGAATGACATAGAAAAAGAAACCATCGAAACAAGTTCGGGCCTTCAATACAAGATTCTGATTGCTGGAAATGGCCGCAAACCCAAGCGAAAGACAACCGTGAAAGTCCATTATCGTGGCCTGCTACTTGACGGCAGGCAGTTCGATAGTTCGTTTGACTCGGATGAGCCGGTTGAATTCAGGCTGACTAAAGTGATAAAAGGCTGGACCGAGGGTATTCAATTGATGCCAGCCGGTAGTGTTTTCGTTTTCCTGATTCCGCCCGAACTTGCCTATGGTGAAAAAGGAGCCGGGAGTCATACCGCCTGATGCTACTTTGATTTTTGAAGTGGAGCTATTCGGAACCAAATGAATTGATCATATAGTCCGGGTAACAACGGACGATAAAATCCAGGATTATGCGCCGTTCCTGCGCTTCCATGCGCCCGCGGCATACCGTACTTCCTGTACATAAAAAAACCGCGACCGGCCTCAACCAGTCGCGGTTTCTTATCATCAGGTCAGAATCTCTGTCCGAACCGGATACCAAACGACCGTGGCCGGTTGGTTACCGTAGTCCAGTTATGCCCCGGTGGCCGCTGAAGATTTGACAGCCCGCCATAACCCGGGTCTCCGATATCAAGCTCCGCACGCTCATCAAACACGTTGTTGACGTAGACGGATAGCGTCCAGTTGTCCTTTTCAATGCCAGTGGACAAGTTCATCAATGTGTACGCATCCATCTCCTGCCTGGCAGGCACATTGAGCGTATCCAAATCGTTCCAGCGTTTGCCGGTATAGGCAACAGCGGCCTGGAAGAATCCAGGCATGGAACCAACTTCAAAATTACTCCGCCAGATGCCGGTCAACTGCCACTTCGGCACATAGGGCATCGGTGTGCCTTTGGGTGCATTGGGTGGTACACCTGCTTCTTCGAGATCCTTGGTGCGCCAGAAATCAGTCTTTAACTCAGCGTCGTTATAGGAACCCGCGAAGGTAAGAGTATTGCTGTCATTCATAGCCCAGGCCAGATCCCATTCCACACCCTTGGTCTGGGAATTACCCACATTCTGTACAATGGTCAGATTCGAAACGGTAAAGTCGAGGAACCCGAACTGGAAATTATCCCAGTCAACAACATAGGCCGCACCGTTAAAACGAACACGTCCATCAGCGAAGGTCGTTTTCCAGCCGAACTCGTAGTTGGTGACAAAATCAGGATCATATTTGGGAATATCGGGCACTCGCGCACGGTTTACACCGCCGGCCCTGAAACCTTCTGACCAGGTAACATAAAACAACTGGTTATCACTGGGGCGATATTCGAGATTGACTTTATAGGCCATGTCATCGCCCTTGGCCACATCGTCCAGAATACGGGTATCGAAGCAAGGATACTGCACTTCACCGCCTTCATCTGCAGGGATCGTGACAAATTCACCATCAATATACTGTCCGGTGCAATGCCTGAGAAAACCGTTAAAACCGTACAACGCGTTCTCATACTCAAAGTACCTGGCGCCGACGGTGCCGGTGAATTTCTCAGTGAAATCAAAAGTCAGTTCGCCAAACAAGGCAGTGTCTTCATCGGTACGTACCTGGTAGGTCTGCCAGACCGTGTTGCCGCCATAGAGACTGTGTCCGGGCAGGACCACCGTACCAGCAGGGTCCACATCGGGAACGATCCACTGCAGATCGAAGTTGTGCTCCTGTTTCTGATAAAACAGGCCAGCAATCCAGCGAAAGCGCTGGTCCGCTGAGGACTGGAAGCGCAGTTCATGACTCTGACGGGTAAATCGCTCATCTTGGCCTACATATTGTGTGCCGAGGGCACACTCACCGGCAGCGTTATAGTAAACGCAGTAGCCTGGTGCGTCATAGTAATCCGGGTTGGTCAGGTAATAGGCCCAGTACTCGGTATAGTCACTGTAGTCATACTCACTGACAAGATCACGGTCCAGATAGGCACCCGCGTAGACCATGTCGACATCTCCGATGCGGCCATCCAGCGTAAGTGAGGCCTGGTACCAGTCATCGTCGGCAAATGAGTCCCACAGCTTACCGGTTTTCAGGTCACCAAAGAATTCGGGGTTATGTGCCCACTCACCTTCAATATCCGATGTCTGGTACATCAAACCTGGCGTTACCGACCAGTTATCGTTCAGGTCGATTTTCAGCAAGCTGCGAAAACCCGAGGTCGTTTGGGTATTGAAGTTTTTCCGGGTAAAATCGTGGTTATCTGCAGTCTTGGTCTCTGGCCCGGGGAAGGTCATGGTGGTCGGTACCAGGTCAATATAGCCACCGACTTCCTTATGCCAGGCTACCAGCCTGATGGCCATGCTATCGCCAATCGGGAAATTCCAGAAACCATTCAGGTTATAACCTACATCCCCACTCTTGACAGTATTGACTTCCAGGTCATATCCACCTTCGGATATGCCCATCTCAGGTTTATTGGTAATGATTCGAATGGTGCCGGACTGACTACCCTGACCAAATAAGGTTCCTTGCGGGCCGGACAACGTCTCAACCCGTGCTATATCGTACATATGGATATTCAGGATCTGGTTGATCGTCGTTACCGGCTGTTCATCCAGGTAATAACCTACGCTGGGCATGGAAGTGGAATGGTTACCATCACCACCAGAGGCGATGCCGCGCATGTAAATCTTGGCATAACCGGGACCGGCGGAGGTATAGGAAACGGTCGGCAGGAAATCGATGAAGTCTTCGAAGCCCCTTACGTTCAGGTTCTCCAGATCCTGGTTACTCAGCACCTGCACTGATACGGCCACATCTTGCAAATTTTGCGTGCGCTTTTGCGCGGTGACGATAACTTCTTCAAGTGCGCCTGAATTTTCGTCCTGAGCCTGTGCCGGCATCACAGCTGTAGCTGCAACAACCGAACCCACCAAGGCCATGGAAATTGATTTTGTCAGTTGATTTCGTTTGAGTAATTTCACCTGGATCTCCTGCGTACAATTATTGATTTTTGTTTCACAGGCTGATGCCTGCTCTTGTTTTCGTTTTATCTTTACGTTTTTATAACATAAATGCCAGCAATTTGCTTCCTGAAACCCTCCCCCACATAGGAAAAAACCACAAAGCGATACGTAAACGCTACAAATTGCTGGACACCCAAACGCAGAATTACACCCATTCAGCTTGTAATTGTGGATAATGTCGCTCATGTCAATATCAAACAATTCCGGCAGCGGTGACCTGCAAACCGCCCTCAAGAACGCAACTGACTTACTCACCCACGACCCACGTCTGGCGGAAGAACAGGTAAATGAAATCCTGAAAGTCTACCCCGACACAAGCGAGGGAAAGCGCATATTGGCAGCCGCTTATCGGCTGCAAAAAAAGCCACAAAAGGGGCTGGGTGTATTAGAGCCTTTGCATGCCGAACACCGCGACTCCCCTGACTTTCTCCATGAAATGGCACAATGCCTTGGTGCCGTGGGACGTGGAGATGATGCGGTGAATACCCTTCGCAGAGCCATTGCCCTGCAGGCAAACCACGCCCCCTCCTGGCTAAGTCTTGGTCATCAGCTCGGTGTAGCCGGTGACCAGGAAGGTAGCAATCAGGCTTATCAGCGGCATTTTGAAATATCCACCCGGCATCCGGAACTGATCGATGCGGTCCGCCTGATGCGTGAAGGCAAGATGGGGAAAGCGGAGCAGATTGTTCGTGACCTGTTGAAAAAATACCCAACCGATGTTTCTTCCATCCGGGTGCTGGCAGATATCGGTACCAAGGTTGGGCAATTTACCGATGCCGGTCATCTGCTGCAGCGATGCCTGGAACTGGCACCTGATTTCCACACCGCCAGGCGAAGTTATGCATCAGTCCTGATGCGCTTGCAAAAGCCTGAAGCGGCGTTGCTGGAGGCTGAAAAATTACTCAAGGTGGAGCCGAATAACCCCAGTTACCTGATCCTCAAGGCCTCTATCCTTGTCCGTATCGGCGACCATGAAGATGCACTTAAAATATATGAGAAGGTGCTGAAGGATTACCCCAACCAGGCCCGGGCTCAAATGAGCTATGGCCACACCCTGAAAACAGTGGGTCGGCTGGACGAATCCATCGAAGCCTACAGGAAGTGTATCCACCAGAGCCCGGAGGTAGGTGAAGCTTACTGGAGTCTGGCCAATCTGAAGACATTTCGTTTCAGCGATGAAGATATCGGGAACATGCGCAAGCAGGTCACAGCTGAAGGCGGAGACGCGAGCGATCAGTCGCACCTGGGTTTTGCCCTTGGAAAAGCGCTGGAAGACCGCGGTGAATTCGACGAGTCCTTCAAGTTTTACCGACGCGGCAACTCAATTCGCCGGATTGAGCACAAACATAATCCTAAAATCAATGTGTTCGAATCGGTCCGACAGGTCCGGGTCCTGGGCAAGGATTTTTTTGAGCGACGCAAGGACTGGGGTTGTCAGGCACCTGATCCAATCTTCATCGTGGGATTACCGCGTGCCGGCTCAACTTTGCTGGAGCAGATACTGGCAAGCCATTCACAGGTTGAAGGCACCTCGGAACTGCCGGACATTATCTCGATTTCACGAAAACTTGGTGAAAAGTCCCGTAAAAACCCATCTGGAAAGTACCCTGAGTGCCTTGCCGGAATGACAGCTGAGCAATTTCGTGAACTGGGTGAGAGTTACCTGAAGACCACTCGTATTCAACGCAGCGATACACCATTTTTCATCGACAAAATGCCCAATAATTTCCGTCATATCGGATTAATTCACCTGATATTGCCCAACGCCAAAATCATTGACGCCAGACGCCACCCCATGGGCGGCTGTTTTTCAGGCTACAAGCAATTATTCGCCAATGGCCAGACTTTTACGTACGGCCTGGAAGATATTGGCAAGTACTATCGGGACTACGTCAGGTTAATGGATCACTGGGACGCAGTTTTACCCGGACGGGTCCACCGTGTGTTATACGAGGAAATGGTGGCCGACACGGATACACAAATTCGTGCACTACTGGACTACTGCGGGCTGAATTTCGAAGAGCAATGTCTGCGATTTTATGAAACCGAGCGGGCGATACGCACACCCAGTTCGGAACAGGTTCGCAAGCCGATCTACAAAGACGGTCTGGAACAATGGCGTCATTTTGAATCACATCTCGGCCCGCTCAAAGAAGCCTTGGGGCCGGAAGTCCGACAGCGTTATTCCATAGATACTTAAATCGCCGCTCAGTAGACACCTCTTACCAGAATTGCACTATATTACCCTTTAGAAATACAGGATGCCCTACGAAAACCTATCGCGAAGCTAAAAGGAGCTAAAGATGAAATTCGTTCCATGCACCGGTGAATGCACTGATGAAGGTACCCATTGCGAAGGCTGTGGCCGTAGCCATGAAGAGATTGCAGAAATGCGCAAACCTGTCGAAAAACTGGTTGCACTCGCCGAAAAAATGAAATATGAAAACCTCGAAGATTTTGCTAACGCTGTTGCTGGAAGTATGAAGTACAAAATGGGTCTGTATCACTAAAGGTGAAATAATTCTTATATTATGTTTTCATAATGTATGTGGTAATCCCCGCTCTTTATAAGCCTTCTACCACACACACTGAGGAATATTTATGAGAGTTTTTAGTGCAATAGGGATTTTCTCCATCGGTGTTAAAGACAAACAGGTTGATTGCAAAATCTGAATTAACCTGAGTCTGCGCGCACAAGCTAAAGTACTGTCAACCTGGTAACGCAGGATCAGGCTGACAGTACACTGGTTCTACATTGCCGGTGATGCTACATGTGGCACGCCCTTGCGCTGTGCCCATTCATTGATGACATCAATATAACCGGTCTTGATAGCCTGTAATTCTGCCTGCCGTTCACCCCACTCTACTTTTAAATCCACGAGACGCAGCAGTGCACCGCCCGTTACCGGTGCACCGGTGCCGTCAATGACATCCAGCAGGAAGCGGAGTTGTCCGGCTAACATGGTTTCCCAGGCATCTTCGTCTTCGTAGGTCTGGTGCAATACCTGGATGATCTTGCCATCCCAGGCGGTTATCTTCTCAACTGCAGTGGCAGCGGTTGTTTGTAAGTCCCTGTCCTCAGGATACTGCTCCATCAGTGCTTCGATTTGATGCTGCGCCAAGCGTATATCCTCGAGACTACCGAGGGTTTCGCTAAGTAAGTTACCCACTTCCGTCATACGTTCGCTCCAGAATTGTATTTCTTCATCCGTGGCGGTGACCCGTGGGTCCATTTTCACCTGGAAAGACACCGTTTTTATCGCTTCACCGGCGGAAATCCGGGCACTGTAATTACCCGGTGCCACGCGTGGGCCATCAAAACCTGCAAACAGGGTGATATTCTCAGTGCATTTAAGGCCCTGGTGCTTCAAATCCCAGGTCCACTTGTTCAGACCTTTTTTAGCAGCGGGATATTTGAGTTTGAATGGCAGACGGGGATCCATGTTACTGATCTTGCAACGCTCGAAATCACCTTCCTCGCTGGAATAACTCCGAACAGTTTTGCCGGCATTGTCGAGTATATCGATACTTAACGGTCCGTCGAGATCGGCATTCAGATGATAATAGAGCGTTGCGCCAGTCGCAGGGTTGGACGCTTCAAATAAGCCTGCTCTGCCACTGCTGTCCCGTAGCTCGGCTGCACCGGGTGAGAATACATGCAGGGCATCGTTGGAAAAATCACCGGCTGCCTGACGCACTACAAACAGGTCATCCAGCACCCAGATCCCCCTGCCCTGTGTAGAGGCCACCAGTGTGTTTTGCCGCAACGCGAGATCGGTAATGGGGACAGGTGGCAGGTTGAGATCAAGGGACTCCCAGCTCCCGCCATCGTTGTAGGAAACATACATGCCAAGCTCCGTACCTGCATACAGCAGACCGCGCTGTGTCGGATCTTCACGCACAACGCGTACAAAAGCATCCTCCGGCAGACCCTTGTCAATACGTTTCCAACGCTTGCCGTAGTCCGTGGTTTTATAGATATATGGCTTGTTGTCGCCAAGCTTGTAACCCGTTACAGCAAGATAGGCCGTGGCCTTGTCATGCGGGCTGAGCTCGATCGCGTTGATCATGGCCTCGCCTGGATGCTTCGGCGAGACATTTTCCCAATCAGTGCTGCCATCACGCCTGATGTGTACCAGACCGTCGTCACTGCCGACCCAGACCAGGTTTTTCTCAAGTGGCGATTCAACGATATAGAAAATGGTGTTGTAAAACTCGGCACCCACGTTCTCCGGCGTCAGCGGCCCACCGTTGCGACCCTGTTTATTAGGGTCGTTGCGGGTCAGGTCCGGGCTGAACTCGGTCCAACTGGCTCCGCGGTCCGTGCTGCGCAGGATCATCTGCGTTCCATAGTAGATAATCGAAGGATCATGGGGCGAAACAGCCACCGGTGCATTCCAGTTGGTGCGGTATTTGAGATCTTTCGAGTCCTTCCCATAAACCATCTCCGGAAATGGGATGATGTAGCGCGTACGCCGGCTTGAATGATCATATTCTGTCAATGTACCGTTGATGGTCGTGGCATAGATCAGCGTAGGATCATCCGGATCAAAGGCGATATGTGCACTCTCACCGCCACCCACATCAAAATAGTCTTCCACCCCGATACCACCGTATTCACTACGACTCGCGATCCCGACGGTCGTGTTGTCCTGCTGACCGGCATAGATACGAAACGGATTGAGGTTATCCGTCGTCACACGATAAAACTGCGCCGTCGGCTGGTTCATGATGCTGGACCAGGTTTTGCCACCGTCAAAGGTCACCGTGGCACCACCATCATTGGCATTGATCATGTTCTTGTTGTTGTGCGGGTTGATCCAGTGATCATGATGGTCACCATGTGGTGTTTTCATCTTTTCCCAGCTTTTGCCACCATCGACCGACTTCATCATCGGCACGTTCATGACGTAGACGGTATTATCATCCACCGGATCGGCCGTGATGTGGATGTAATACCAGGCGCGTGAGTGCAGTACGCGGTGACCGTTGATCAGGGACCAGGTTTTACCGGCATCATCACTGCGCCACAGACCACCCTTCTCAGGCTCTGCCTCAATGATGGCGTAAACCCGGTTCGGATTACTGGCGGATACGTCCACACCGATCTTACCCACCATTTCCGGCAAACCACCGGTGAGTTTATCCCAGCTATCGCCGCCATCAATGGACTTGTAGATACCACCATCGGTACCACCGGATTTTATAAACCAAGGTTTGCGACCGTGGTTCCACATCGCCGCATAGAGGATGCGTGGATTGGTCGGATCCAGGCTGAGATCGGTGGCACCGGTATCGGCACTGACCTTTAAAACATGTTCCCAACTATCACCACCGTTGGTGGTACGAAAAACACCGCGTTCTTCATTCGGTCCCCAGATCTGCCCCTGTACGGCAACCCAGGCAATGTCAGGATTGGTGGGGTGAATTTCTATGCGTGCAATCTGGCCACTATTTTCAAGGCCGATATGCTTCCAGGTCTTGCCGGCATCGGTGGACTTCCACATGCCGTCGCCCGAACTCGTGGTGACGCCCCGAATGGGTGCCTCACCGGTACCCACATACAGCACGTTGTTATCAGATTCAGATACCGCGACCGCGCCAATCGTACCGACCTTGAAAAACTCGTCGGACAAATTCTCCCAGGTCGTGCCCGCGTTTTCAGTCTTCCACACACCACCGCCGGTAGCGCCCATGTAGTACAGCATGGGATTGTCCGCCACCCCCGCCACCGTAGTGACACGACCACCACGGTAAGGGCCGATCATCCGCCACTCAAGACCTTTGAGAACGTTGTCATCCACACCGGCTTCGTCTTTGGCAAGCACCGGCCAGGCAAACAGGGAAAGCAGTAGAAAAGAAATGACAAATACACTAGGTCTGGAAATAAAAAACATTATTTTTTTTCTCTCGATAGAGGGCCAATCAAAAGATAGCCAGTTTTACAGGAAATAAACAAAACAATCGATCGAGTATAGGACGCATCAAAGCCCTTTTACCAGCACCCATGCTGTCGGTCACGTATTTATCGTATCCGACAAGCTGTTTATCGGATTCTTTATGAGATTCAGAATAGTGAGCTGATAATTGTGGTTGTAAAGATTGGTCAAACGTTATGCGGCAAACATACTCATATCCAGGGACTGATTGGATTAAGCGGGTCAGAGGTGTCAGACCAAACGCCTCAAAAATGAAAAAGATAGCACTCTGCAAAATTGGCCACCTCGAAGATGACGATCCAATAGAACTCGGAGAGCTCTGCGGAGATCTCGCCAAACGTTATCCCCACATGGACATATGGGGTGGTTGTTGTGGCACATGGAACCGTCATCTGGACGAGATAGCCAAAAATATTTTAACCGCGTGAACACACAGGTTACGTCGCAGATCAACATGCCTTTATCTAGCCCGCTCCAGGCAGTCGGAATGTTAAATATATTTGACATCCATTGTTTGGCAGTATATCTTTCTATGTTAAGTATTATTAACATTTGAGGTTCAAAATGTCCTTTCGAGAAAAATCCGCCTGGATCATGTCGGCCGCCTTGCTGCTCGGTGGCATGTTCTACTTTGCCCAGATCATTTCAATGTCGTCCTCTTTTGGTGAATTGGCCCCGCCAACCATACCAATCATTATCGTTTACACGATTATTCTGATGGTTGTAGCAACACTCTGCCACATCGCTACCGCAACCTTTGCAGCCAATGAGGCTAATGCCTCCAGCGATGAACGAGAACGGAAAATATTTGATCGAGCGGCCCATCTGTCTAGCTATGTTCTCGCAACGGGTGTGGTTCTGTCTCTCGGCTTCTATCTAATATCGTATGATGGAAATATGCTTTTCTACGGGGTTTTTGGGAGCCTTATGATAAGCCAAATAGCTAAATATGCTTTCCAGGTCTATCTATACCGAGCTGGATTGTAGGCGATGGGGCGCCTTATCCCCATCTCGAATCGCGTGCGCGAACTGCGCGAGCAACACTGCTTAATGACTCAAGCAGAACTGGGTGAACTCATCGGCGTCACGCGCCAGACAGTTGCGGCTATCGAAAAAAGGCAGTACTCGCCTTCACTGGAAAGTGCATTTCGAATTTCCCGCGTCTTCGGAATTCCAATTGATAAAGTATTTTCCTGGGAAGAATAGCGTATACCGGGATACGCTCACAACGACAGGGCATCCAACTGACCGCATAACTAAGGTTGTCAACGCGGATTGCCAAACCGATTTGATAAAAGGAACACAGGTTTTTCGGTTGGGAAATGAAACATAACAAAGCGTTAAAGTTCGTCAGCCCGCTACGCGGCTTATCCGCATCTGAGCTTGATCGTTATACGAAATGTGAAATTCAATGAGTAAAGTTGCACTACTATCTATTGATGTTCAAAAGGGTTTTGATGATCCCAGTTGGGGAGTAAGGAATAACCCTGATGCGGAAGCAAAAATTGCTTTGTTACTTTCAGCATGGCGTAAAAAAGGATTACCTGTGATCCATATTCAGCATTGCTCGGTAGAGCCCAATTCGCCGCTCAGACCGGAATTGCCCGGTAACGAGTTTAAGGATGAGGCCAAACCCCTCCCTGGAGAGAACGTGTTTGCCAAGACAGTGAACAGCGCGTTTATTGGAACCAGACTGGAACAGCATCTTCGAGGAAATGACATCGAGTCTCTAGTAGTTGTGGGATTAACAACCGACCACTGCGTATCTACGTCGACTCGTATGGCTGGAAACCTGGGGTTTAACGTGACTCTGGTTTCCGATGCAACGGCCACTTTTGATCGCAAAGGAGAAGATGGTACTCATTATTCAGCTGATCAAATTCATAAAATCCATCTTGCAAGTCTAAATGGTGAGTTTTGTACCGTACTCACCACTAATGAAGTATTGAGTGAAATGGTATAACAAAATAGTTTCTCCGAATTTTTGACCAGGAGTAATCAAACCTTTGATCAGAGAAGCAGAAATAGATGATTCTGGCCCGATCAGCCGAATGGTTTCTGTTTTAGCAGAGAAGTTCATTACTCCCGACTTTACTGATGAAGGCCGGGAGCACCTCCTGGATTCGATGACACCGGCCGCGATAGCCAAATATATCCGAAGCGGTTATCGTTACCACGTTGCTGAAGACGAAGACGAAATTGTGGGCATCGTGGGTGTCCGTGAGAACAGCCATTTGTACCACCTGTTTGTAGCTGAATCACATCAGGGGCATGGCCTGGCTAAAGCGCTCTGGAAAAAGGCAATGAATGAATCCCTTTGCCGGGGGAACCCGGGTGAATTCACAGTTAATTCATCACTAAATGCTCAGCCTGTTTATGAGCACCTGGGTTTCGTAACACTGTCCAAACCGATCACAAAACACGGTGTTACCTATACGCCAATGAAGCTGAAGATTTGACCAGCCAACAACTCAATCAACACGGACACCAGCGATGGTGGCGCCAAGTAATTCAGACGTTATATGTAAGAGGTTATTTATGAATATTGAGACGAAAATGGAAGGCGGCTGCCTTTGTGGAGCAGTAAGGTATAGCCTTTCGGGCTCTCCTTTCGATGCAGAATACTGCCATTGTCACATGTGTCAGAAAAGTGCCGGAGCCGTGTTTGTTAACTGGATGGACTTCCGTGCAGAACAAGTAACATGGACGAACGCCAAGCCATCAGAATTTGAGTCATCGGAGACTGTTCGACGTGGGTTCTGTGCGGAATGCGGCTCAACTCTTAGCTTCCGCGATAGCCGATACCCTGAATATATGACCCTGACAACTGGTACGCTGGATGACCCGAATTTGGTCAAGCCAACCCGCCATATTTATACTGATAGCCAGGTTAAATGGTTAACCATTGATGATGACTGCACCAGGTTCCCTCAAGACCCGGTGAAACCAGATGTTACGTAACAAGTTGCCCGGAATGGGCACCAACATATTCTCTGTCATGACAGCAATGGCCCAGCATCATGACGCCATTAATCTGTCACAGGGTTTTCCGGATTTTGACGGGCCGGAGGCGCTACGTGAGCGGGTCGCTTACCACATGGCTCACGGACACAATCAGTATGCGCCCCTGGCGGGGGTGCCTGAATTGCGGGAACTGATTGCAGACAAGGTACTGGATCTTTATGGATGTAAGGTTAACCCGGATCATGAGGTGGTGGTGACACCCGGTGCAACCGAAGCGATATTCTGTGCAATCACGGCAGTGGTTCACCCTGGTGATGAAGTCATCATCTTTGACCCCGCCTACGATACCTATGAACCCAGTGTTTTACTAAATGGTGGAGTAACCCGACATATCGCCCTGCTCTACCCCGACTTTGCCATTGATTGGCAGCAGGTCCGCGATACCATCACCGATCGCACCCGCCTGATCATACTCAACACTCCACACAACCCGACCGGAACCGTGTGGAGCGAACAGGACATTCAACAATTACGTGAAGTGATTGCAGGTCGTAACATCCACCTGCTTTCAGATGAAGTCTATGAGCACATCAGTTTCGATGGAAATTCACACCTAAGCCTGCTGCGCTACCCGGATCTGGCAGCGAAAACCTACGCAATCTCCTCCTTCGGTAAAACCTACCACACCACCGGCTGGCGGATAGGCTATTGCGTCGCGCCACGGGTCCTGATGGACGAACTGCTGCGCATACATCAGTTCATCAATTTCAGTACCAATACACCAATGCAATATGCCATTGCAGATTTCCTGCGTGACTGTCCACAGCATCACCATGAACTGGGAGCTTTCTACCAGCAAAAGAGGGATTTGTTCTGCGAATTAATGGCTGTGTCACAATTCAAACTCACGCCATCGGCTGGAACCTACTTTCAACTCGCCGAGTACAGCGCGATTAGCGATGAACCCGATACGGAGTTCACCGCACGGCTGACACGGGAACATAAAGTGGCAGCGATTCCAATCTCAGTGTTTTACAAGGATGCACCGAAACAGCAGGTTGTACGTTTTTGTTTCGCCAAACACGATCACACACTACAAGAAGCCGCGGGCAAGCTTACTAGCTTGTAAACTTAAGGGTATGTAATACCTATTTCAGATAAGCAACCGCTTTCTATAAATATTTTATGCCAAGATTTGGTTCAGCACGGCTTGCGCAATGCCTCACTTATGCGTACTCTTCTGTTTGTGGAACCCAGTATATGGTCACCTTTTGATCTAAGGATGGAACAGCAAGGCGTTAAAGACACCAATAAGAGGTGTCAGGGAGAGCGGACTTGCAGGAGACTGTCAGCATGAAATCAGAAACAAGTAGCATACTCGGCCACCTGGTTGAGGTCACCGGTGAATATTTCGTTGCCCAATTAGATGAAGACCTGGAAGGCCTTTCTTCCGACAAGATGATCGGCATGGACAAGATCCGAATCGGTCAGGTTGGCTCTTATTTGATAGTCAAACAATCCGATACCAAGATTCTGTGCATGGTCGAGAGCATGTGGACCGAAACACTGTCGGAAAGTCACGAAATCCACAAGCTTCGTCTCACCCCGCTCGGTGAATTCAATAATAAGGGAAACTTCGATCGTGGCATCCATCATTACCCAAATGTCGGCGCGACACTGCACGTTGTTTCCAGCTGGAATCTTGAAAGAATATTTTCAGACTACAGTGAGGTTTACTACAAGGTTGGTAAGCTAAGTGCTTTTGAATCAATAGATGTTTATCTCGATGCTTCAACTTTTTTTGGCCGGCACGCAGCGATTCTCGGCCAGACCGGTTCGGGGAAATCCTGGACTGTGACCAGCTTGATCCAGTCGGCCCTGCGTTACATGCCCAATGCACACATCATCCTCATGGATTTGCATGGCGAATACGGCGATAAAAAAACCGACGCATCCATAACTTCGCCCTTTCCAGCCAGCAAGGTACGTTGCCTGGACGCTCTCGACCTGGAAATGCCCTACTGGTTATTGACCTACTCAAACCTGGCGGAAGTATTCATCAGCCCTGATGATACCCACGCCTCGGTACAGCTTGCATTTTTGCGCGGGGCGCTGAACGAGTTGAGGATAGAATCCAACAAGGACTCTGGCCTGGGCCACATCACGGTTGATTCACCAGTCTATTTTTCACTGGATGAACTACGTGAAAAATTTGAAGAAGCTAACCAGGAAACCTCTGACTTTGGCCGCGTCCAGGGCCCGCTGTACGGAAAATTCGATCAGCTCCTGGTGCGTATGAACAGCTTGATGAATGATGGCCGTTATGATTTTATGCTCAAGCCGAAAATTCGCACGTCTACCGCAACCCTGGTGGACCTGATGCGCGACTTTGTCGGTCTGGGTGACCCGAAAGCCAACGTGACAGTGCTGAATCTCAGCGCGGTACCTTATGATGTGGCCCCAACGGTTACCGCGTTGATTGGGCGCCTGGCTTTTGAATTCAACTTCTGGAACCCCGATTGCCTGGAGTTCCCGATCTGGCTGGTATGTGAAGAGGCACAGGAATATATTCCGCGCGCAAGTGACACACGTTACAAGGAAGCCCGTCGTACCATGGAACTGATTGCCAAGGCCGGGCGTAAATACGGCGTTGGACTGTGCGTGGTCAGCCAGCGTCCGAAGGAAGTTTCCGAAACGGTGCTGGCACAATGCGGTACTTTTTTGTGCATGCGCATTTCCAACCCCGAAGATCAGGAATACTTACGGTCTATGGTGCCGGATGCAGCAAGGGGCACATTTTCATCACTCACCTCGCTGAGTCGCGGTGAGGTGGTTGCCATGGGTGCAGCGGTTCCCATGCCGGTGCGTTTCCAGGTCAATTTGCCCAATCCGCCACCGAACTCACAGGATGTCGACTTTGCCGAGAAATGGAGCAAGGGCGGTAAAGAAATCGATGTCGAGCAACTGGTCAGTAACTGGCACAGACAGCTACGCTAAACCGCACTACCTAGCGCAACCGTGATCGACTGGCCGCTAACACCACTTGATTCCTCTGAGGCCAGAAAAGCAATCATCTCGGCCACTTCACGTGGCGTGGCAACGCGACCTGGCGGATACAAAGCGGCACGCTCCTGCCATACTTCCTCAGCTGTGATACCGCGGTCTTCAGCCTCGGCCCTGGCTGAGCGTTCTGCCATCTCGGTACGCACCCAACCTGGCAATACTGCATTTGATGTTACTCCAAAGGCACCACCATCCTGCGATACCGACCTCATTAACCCCAACAGACCGCTTTTGGAGCTGTTATACGCACATCCGGCATGCTCAGCAGCCTTAGCAGCAGTCGAGCTTGTATACACCACGCGTCCATAACCGTGTTCGACCATGCTCTTCACCACCCGTTGTGACAGGTGGAACGGTCCATCCAGGTTGATCCGCATGGTTTCTTCCCAGGTCCGGATGTCCTGTTCCCAGATCACTTTCTCATGCGCTGAGCCGATGCCATGATTACATACAAAAATTTCAATCGGCCCAAGCCGTGACTCGGTTTCTGAAACAGCCCGGTCACAACCATCGATTGTTCCCAGGTCAGCAACAGTGAATTCCAGGCCAGCTTCCTCCAACTCTTTTTCACTGCGTGCAACACACATCACGCGTGCACCCCGTGATGCCAGCAACTCTGCAGTTGCGCGCCCGATTCCGCGACCGGCGCCCGTTACCAGCGCAACCCTGCCTTCAACTCCAGCCATGATCATTCCTTGTAGTAAACAGGTACATTTTAGCAAGTGTATTACCGGATATTGTTAATAATTTTTTCTGATACAAAGAGCGCACAAAGAAATGCACAATAAACTATTGAAAAACTACCCCCGAGTACGTATTTATTAGTTTGTGCAAATGCCGGATTAATTGACTAAAATCAAGTTGCAACAGTAGCTCATGCCCTACTATGCACCGCAAACCATCCATGTGTGACATTAATATCTTCACCTGGAAGATGAATGAGCTTTTTTTTTCGATTTTTCAGGTACTGGGAGTAAGTAGAATTGAATCAGACAGTCAAAAGTAAAATGACAATCACTGCAGTTCCTGAGCATACTGTCGAAATCATCACCAACTCAGGTGAAGGTGCGCAAAAATGTGCCACGATCTTTGGACAAACATGCGCCAAGATGGGCAACGGGGTTTGGACGGTAGAGATTATCCCTGCGGAAATCGAACCCCCGCACCATACTGTTACCAGTACGTCCGGGAACATTGTCCGTTTCGGAACGGATAAGGTAACCAACTGGGGTGACCGGTCAAAACTGGCTATCGCATTTAATGACCAGGTATGTCTTTCACGCCACCGGCTTGATTCTTTTGATGACGACTGCATCATTCTCCAGGAAAGCGCCTGGGAAACCCACGAAGATGAGGGTATCCGCAAGATGTACGCGGAAGCCATGGAAGAAATGTCTTCAAAAAACTACCGTTTCATCCAGGTTCCTATCGAGGAAGAAACAGTTATTCTTGTGGACATCCCACAGCATGGCAAGAACATGTTCGCGCTCGGCATGTTGGCGGAGATTTACCAACGCGATCTGTCCATTATAGAAAAGCAGATTGCACACATCTTCCACAAGAAACCGGCCAAGGTGACCGAGCTCAATATTCAGCTGGTTAAAAATGGCATGGAATGGGCACGTGAAAACCTGAACTTCCAGTTTCACGTTAAAACCATTAAGGCAGAAGAAGACCGGGTTGTAATGAACGGCAACCAGGCCTGTGCACTGGGCGCGGTAGCTGCCGGCATGGAAATGTGTGCCATGTACCCGATTACACCAGCTACATCGGTTTCACATGAGCTTGCGAGCATCATTGAAAATTATGGCGGTATCGTCCACCAGGCAGAGGATGAAATCGCTGCCGCAGGCGTGGCGCTGGGTGCATCCTATGGTGGCAAGGTTGCGTTAACGGTGACTTCCGGTCCGGGCCTTGCACTCAAGACAGAATTCCTGGCACTGGCAATTATGACCGAGATGCCGTTGGTTGTGCTGGATGTCCAACGCGGCGGACCTTCAACTGGTCTGCCAACCAAGGTGGAACAGTCGGATTTGCTGGCTGCAATTTATGGCCAACATGGTGATGCACCGCGCGTTGTGATCGCGCCACGGTCAATCGAAGAATGTTTTCACAGCATGATTACCGCACGCCGTATCGCCGAGACTTTCCGTTGCGTGGTGATCGTCCTGACAGACGCCAACCTGGCAACCGGCGTGCAACAGTTCACACGCCCCGAGTTTGATGTGCGCTGGCAGCAGGAACCCGTTGATTTCTCCCCACTGCCCGAAGGTCTGCGTCCTTACGACTGGGATCCGGAAACCGGCCTGTCCAGACGTATCGTACCCGGCACTCCAGGCGGCGCACACACCGTGACCGGCCTGGCACATGATGAGTTCAGCAATGTGTCCTATGATCCGGAAAGCAACGAGCGTGGCTGCAAGATGCGTAGCCGTAAGCTGGCCGTGTTCCAATCCACTTTGATGCCGCCGGAAATCTATGGTGATCAGGGAGGTGATCTGCTGGTGGTCGGCTGGGGTTCAACCCAGGGCGCCATTGAAGAAGCCGTTGACCGTGCCCGTTCACAAGGCCATAAAGTTTCAACCTGTCAATTGACATTCATGTCACCGCTGGAGCCAGGGCTTAAAGAAATTTTCAGCCGCTTCAAGCAAGTCATGACAGTGGAGATTAATTACTCTGATACCCTAGGCGACCCCTACATCACTGAAGAGACACGCCGCTATGGCCAGCTTGCCTTCCTGCTGCGTGCACAAACCCTGGTTGATGTTGATTGTTGGACGAGTTGTCCCGGACAGCCGCTCCGGCCCAATGATATTTACAATTCCCTTATTGCTAAAAATGAGCAAGGAGCGTCCAAATGAGCAGTATTCCAATTTCCCTGCTGGAACTTGAAGATGACGCCTCGTCATGCCTGGTGACAGAAGACTATCAAAAACGTGAAGCCAAGTGGTGCGCCGGTTGTGGCGACTTCGGTGCCTTGAACGCAGTAAAACGCCTGCTCGCAAAGGAACAACTGAAACCTGAAAAAATGGCATTTGTCTCAGGTATCGGCTGCTCAAGCCGCTTCCCGCATTACGTCAATGCGTATGGATTCCATGGCATCCACGGACGTGCCCTGCCGATTGCTACAGGGCTGAAACTGGCCCGGCCAGAACTGGATGTTTTTGTTGTGATGGGTGACGGTGATTGCACTTCTATCGGTGCCGGCCACTGGATCCATGCTACGCGTTACAACGCGAACATGACCGTGTTACTGCTTGATAACAACATCTATGGCTTGACCAAGAACCAGACCTCACCGACTACACCGCAGGGTTACGTATCAAATACCTCGCCACGTGGCTCGGTATTGCCCGCCCTTGACCCATTACAGACAACGCTGGGCGTATCAAATGCATCATTCGTAGCCCAAACGGCTGACTGGGTACCGGCACATATGTATGCCACCCTGCAAGCGGCCTATGAGCACACCGGATTTTCCTTTATCCGCATCCTGCAGCGTTGTCCCAAGTTCACGCCGGATGTATTTCAGGATCAGATTAAAAACCCCGATCTGACCGAATTGCTGGTGCACGAAAATGGCGTAAACGCGCCGGGACTGGACAAGCTTTTCAAATCGAGACGTGTACATGATCCCAAGGATCTGGATGAAGCACGGGAACTGGCAGGGCGTAAAGACATGCTCCGCCTGGGCATCTTCTTCCAGGATGACAGCTTCCCGGTCTACGATGAAGTCCGGGCCGTACCCCCCGTGTCCCCGGAAGAGAAGATACAAAGACTTGAAAAGGAGTTTGACCGCTATGCCGTCTGAACAAAGAAAGGCCAGCGCCCTGGATGCGGCTCGCTCGCGCATCGAGCAATTTCATTCTGCCCTGATTGTTACCTCGGACCAGGTGCGCGGTTTATTGGCAGGTTCCGGTAATACACAGGAAGACCAAAATGAATCTCTGGGCCAGTTTGCCAAGGGAAAAATGAATATGGAACGCTTTGCGTCCTTCTCTCCCAAGGCGCCCCGAATCGATACCGAGGCCGAGGCTCCCGTCAGGGCAGCACAGGAAGCACTGAAATCCCTGCTGGACGAAGGCGATGACC
>PVMK01124315.1_pt1 | contig 44857 bp, 44 predicted proteins | sample 1853481 | NCBI WGS metagenome assembly PVMK01 (sample SAMN08533507, study PRJNA380276) | Marine sediment metagenome, whole genome shotgun sequencing project.
TCTACGCCTTCTACGATTTCTACGATTTGACTATTTGACGAATCGACGAATTCTCGAATCGACAAATGACTACTGAAATGTGAGATAAATGGAATTCTTTTCTGTAAAACGGTACTACATTTGCATAAAAAACACGGATAACCCAATGACATGATCGTTATGGAGAAAGATAAACCCTAACGTTGCCTAGCCACGCCGAGGAAATATGAAAAAAACTGCGAGCATTCTGGTCTTGGCAGTAGCTTTGGCGAATTTTGGCCTGATCTCGAAGACCTTAGCCGACAGAAGCTTCAACATACGTTCCCCCCGCGGAAACCGTGTTACCCTTGTGATTACCAATCAGACCCTGAGAAATATCAGGATCTACCATCTGGACTTCTCCAACGATGGAGAGACTTTTTCTATCACAGCAGCGCCAATTGTCCCCTCGGATTCATCTCACACTCTCTCCGTCAACTTCCAGGAGGACTCCACCGTAGTGCAGAGTGAATATGTTGACATTGGTCCAGAAAAGACAGTGCAAGAGGTATACTGTCCGGAAGGTTTCAATCAAATCGTCATTGATTATTCTGGTTTTTAAAACGTACGTATTTTGCCCGAACTCATAGGTGGACAGCTTATGATCAAGTCTTGCCTTATCCTTGAAACCAAGCTCACGGCAAAGAGAGTCTTCCCTTTCTATGCCAAGATGATCATCGGCAGGCAGTCGACCAATGACATACCGCTGCCAGACCGCACCATCTCAAAACGCCACGCCGTGATTGGCAGGGTGAGAGGTCAGGCTGTGGTCAAAGACCTGGGCAGCCGTAACGGTACCTTTGTCAATGGACAAAAGCTCGAAAAGGCAATACTTGCAAGCGGTGACAGACTAAAAGTCGGCAGCGTAATCCTCAGGTTTTTTCAAGAAGATGAAACTTCCCAGGGGAAAGATGCTGAAAGCACCACAACTTCTCAATGTGTTCAGAGACTTGGTAAATGTTTAGTGGAGGCGGGAATCGTCGATGAAATGACCTTGCTCGGGGCATTAGGCGAGGAGAAAAAGAGCCCGACAATGGACCAGCTGCTGCTAGGCCTGGGGCTTCTGGATGACGACAATATAGCCAGAGCCCTGGCCAGGCAGTTGAGATTCCCATTCATTAGCCTGAAAGAAAGGGAAATACCACCGCAGGTCACCTCACTGGTAACGGCGGAAGTGGCAACAACTCATGTGATTGTGCCGGTGGAGCTAGCAGGGGGCAAACTGCTGGTGGCAATGGCGGACCCCCTTGACTCTTCTGCCATCCAGGTTCTGCGTGTGGTGACAGGCATGAGCATCGAAGTGGTTGTGGCTTCTCGACAAGACATCCTTGAGGCAATCGTGAGATACTATCCCGCAGCATTCCTGGATCAGACCCTCGATGGAGCGCCGGACTCAGATGAAGTCACCGTGGACATGGAATATTTAGGAGAGGGAAATGAATAAAAAACAATTTAGCCTACTACTTGTGCTATCGCTGTTGGCTGGGTTGGTGGGTGGCATACTTGCAAGCCAGTTTTTCTTGGGTACACCCGCTTTGGCTGAAAAAAAAGCCGGGCCCGCAAGAGTCATTATCGCAGAAGAGTTCCGTTTGGTGGATAACGAGGGCAAAATCCTATCCACCTGGGGAATGTATGCAGGTGGGCCTGGAATAGTGTTGTTTAACAAGAATGGCCAGTTCCGTGCCGTATTTAGTCTAACATCACCGGAGGAAGGCCCGGTTTTGACCTTTGCCGACAACAAAGGTAACCATCGCGCCATCGTCGGATTAGGAGCAGAGAGGCAACCGTATGTGACCTTGCGGGATCAAGCCGGCAAAGAGCGGATTTCCCTGTCCCTAGACGATGACGGCGATCCTTATCTGGCGCTCTATGATCAAGCCGAGAATGAACGTGTGATACTTGGAACTGTGGACTTTACCAAACTAAAGAGAACCGGCACCATCGAAAAAAGGTCGGTCTCTTCCCTGGTCTTGTTCGGCAAGGACGGGCAGATCACCTGGAAAGCCCCCTAATAAAGGGGAATCACTCTGAACTCGCTGAGACGGCAAGATTCACGACTTCGCCGCCTCTCAACACCTTCATATCCATGCTGCCCCCGCGGTTCTGTCCCGCGGTTTTCTCCCCTATCCGGCATGTTTCCCTAAAATCGTTGGAAATAGGTATACCTTGCACTTCAAGTACTATATCACCACCTAGGAGAATTCGCTCTCCAGCAATCTGCACAGGTATCATGCCCGGTTTTAGGCCCAGTTTTTCGCTGGGTGAGTCGTTTGCCACACGTTGAATCAAAAGCCCTGCTTCCTGGGGTACGTTTAGCGCCCTGGCTAAGGGACCGGAGACCAGATAAGCTTCCAGACCAGTCCACACTGAATCTCGATTGAGAAGCAGCTCTTTGGCTGTATTAACGCTGACCGCAAAACCCAAGCCTTCGGATCCGCCGGACTGAGATAGAATATAGCTTACGATGCCGACGACCTTGCCATTCTTGTTAAACATAGGGCCGCCGGAATTGCCCTTATTAATGGCAGCATCGGTTTGCAGAAACTCAATCGGCACCAGAGGCTTACAGACAGTTTCAAGCCTTCGTCTGCCACTCATATAGCCAACTGTTAACGTATGATCAATGCCATAGGGAGCCCCAATGACGAAAATCTCATCTCCAATATGAACATCATCCGAATCGCCCAACTCAGCCGCAACCAGTTTTTCAGGCAGATGATCGAGTTTCAGCAAGGCCACATCCGCTTGGGCGGCGGCGCCTATGATCTTGGCCTCGGCCATGGTTCCATCCAAAAACCGAACGACTATTGAGTCCGCCACCTGAACCACATGAGCGGATGTCATGACCAACCCATCTTCCGAAATCACAATGCCGGAACCCAGGCCACCTTTGGTTATGGTGACCGTTTCTCCGGCTTTCAGACTGGAGTATCCATGTTCTTTGGTGAGGATCACTACCACGGCAGGATTGACCCTCTTGAATACCTTGCTTAGCGAACTCGCTCCAACAAAAGAACTGAAGCCGACCAAGCTTGCGACAAGAAACGAAAAAAGAAGCTTACAGCGCATGATGGTTCCTTTATCCTCTCCGATTGAATATCAGGTTCATAGCATGAAGCTTTTAATGTAATCATTAGACAGGAACTTGACAAATAGCACTACAGTTTTTGCTGCTCAGGTAAGAAAATAGTCGGGGCCCATAGCCGTTTATTACAGGGCAGAGGGTAGTGGTTTTTCCACAGCCTATCAGAAAGCGATTCGTCTCGTGTGACAGGAGGGTGAACGGGAGGTGGGTTATTCTTTCTCGAGAGTAGGGTCGGTTTTTGTTTTGTAGTGTTGCGCAACTATATCTTGCAAACGCTCGCGCTGGTCACTGGAATCTTTCGTGAAACGCAAGCCCATTCCCTTGCGGCTGCTCTCCTGTTCGGAAGCGCGAGGATTCGACCAGGCCACCTCGGCAGGAATTTCAAGGGGACGATGATTCGGGGCCATAATGAACACCCGGAGTTTTTCCTCAGGCCTTAACGGTTCTTCGCAACTAATAAAAACCCCTTCGCTACTAATATCCCTGGTCTCTGCCAGAAGGACCCCTTTATCAGTGAGGATCACAACAGGCCATCTTGCTCTGATCCTTGTAGGTGTGCGGCGGTCTGCCACCATGGCTGCATCCATTTCCGTGAGCTACTTCGTTGTAATCGTGCCATGATCGGGTGCAACGTTTGTGCCAGGATCTCGCGATGGAGAGTGAAATTGGCTGCGTGGGCCGGCAACGGGTCATGGGGGAAGCTACTCCACCACGAGTACGATTCGCGCCATTTTATGGCAGTGTCGCTTTTGAAAATGCACCAAATCTTCATGCTGGCCTTTGCGGGGCTAAGATTGGAAGGGGAGGTTGCTCAGGTGCTCGTTGTTTCGCAGCCTCCCCCATGACTATGACTTTTGTATTATTGGTCCTCAAAAAAAGGGGGAACTCCTGTTCGGTTGGTCTTGAGTTTAGAGTTTTTCTGCAGTATCGTCTCAGAGATGGAAGGGCGGCCATATCCGTGGTCGCAGTCACGCCAGGGCGTGAATTCATGAAATATCCGGGCTAGATGTTACTCTACTGAGCGGATTGTTCATCCCATGATACCTCTTCGAGATACGATTCAATCGAAAAGCTACCCCGTCATCAATACCGCGCTCATTGCCGCCAATGGCCTCGTATATCTACTGCAGTTAGCCCAGGGTGACATGCTGCACCAATTTGTTGTCACCTACGGCCTGGTTCCTGCCCGCTACTCGGTACCGGCAATTGCTACCCAATTCACTCTGGTTGAACAGGCTTTTTCATTCCTGTCCTTTATGTTTCTCCATGGGGGCTTCTGGCACCTCCTGGGTAACATGTGGATCCTTTACATCTTCGGCGATAACGTAGAAGACCGACTAGGTCCGGTGAGATATCTCTTCTTCTACCTACTGTGCGGCTTCGCTTCAGGCCTCACCCATCTGTTCATAAACTGGCACTCTCAGCTCCCGACAGTGGGGGCCAGCGGGGCAATTGCCGGAGTAATGGGTGCATACTTCTTGCTCTATCCCCACTCAAAAATCCTGACCTTTATCCCTATTTTTTTCATACCTTACTTCATCGAGATCCCGGCCTTTTTCTTCCTGGGCCTCTGGTTCTTACTGCAATTCATCAGCGCTGCAGGAACCCCTGCTGGAGGTGGGGGCATTGCATGGTGGGCTCACGTCGGCGGCTTCGCTTTCGGAATGATTTTTCTGAAAATATTTCAGCGAGTTCCCGAATTCGGGCTCAGCCGACAAATACGGGAGAAGACTTCCAAGAAGAAAAGTCATCGATTGCAGTTTGTCAAACCGGCTGCCACGGCTGGTACTGGCGATGACCCACCTGCCTATGGCACCCTGGTAATTACCCCCCTGGAAGCTCAGCTGGGAACTCGTAAGTTAGTGAATGTGACTGCGGGTTCCAAAAGGCGGCTTTTCAGAGTCACCGTCCCACCAAAGTCTCGGGACGGGACAATTCTACGTCTTGCGGGTGCAGGGGAGCAGCTGCAGAACGGCACCCAGCGAGATCTCTACCTCAGGGTAGCTGTGAGGGATTAGGGAAGGCATAGAGCATAGGGCTATGCCGTTGGAGGTTGGAGGAACGCTTCGCTTTAGGTTGGAGGCACGAATCAGCTAGGCAGCTGGCAGCAGGCAGGACGCAGATTGGTTAATTAGAGAATTAGAAAATTAGTCAAACAGATGAATTGTTTACCGCTTACTGCCTGCCCTGCCTGTCCCGGGCATAGTCCCGGGGAGCCTGTCGAAGGGCTCACTGCTTACTGCTTACCATTTACGATTTAACGAATCAACGAATTTCCCTATCGACAAATGACTAATGCGGGCTAGAATACATGGAGTAGTTACTTTCTGGTGACGGCCGTATTGAACTCTAAGAAGAGACTGGGAGGAAATCATGCAAGATGTACAGGAAACCACAGTATCGAGAAAGGACATTTTGGTCCGGCTGCTCTACACCATACTCTATCTTTTAGTGTTTGAGATCATAAAACTCATTATTCAGATAATAGTTGTGTTTCAATACATCTATCTTTTCATCACCCTCAGCCACAACGATCCCGTCAGAAATTTCTCCAACAAATTGTGCACCTATATCTACGACGTCATGCGTTATCTTACTCTGAATAAGAACCAGCGTCCTTTTCCTTTTAATGATTTCCCTCCTGCCATGGAAGAGCCGGTGGAGGAGGTGAGTTTTCGGTAACTGTAGCTGATATGAGATTGAGGGATTAAGGGATTGCACAAGGCGCGTTGCGCCATTGAGTCATTTGGCTTCGCCGTCATTAGGGCGTCAGAGGACAATAATGATAGACAAATATGTCTGACTAGATCACTCCCAGAAATCTGCAGTCACCTTCAATATCATAAGCCAGGATCTCATCTCCATACTCAACGGTTACCCTGGCACCATCCCACTCTCCCCACAAATAATCATCACCAAAGTCAATGACGGCGTTACCCTCATCATATCGATTTTCCCACACAATTATCTTGAATCCACCCCCGCATTCCATAACCGATATGACATCACCCACTTCGATCTCATCAACATAATCAAAGTCACCAAGATTATCCTTTACTTCATCTATGTTGCCTGGTGTAACCAGTTCGTCAAGATACATAATTGCCCCTCCTGGGACAGGTTTGTCTGAAAGAATAGTTCCATCTCACAAAAGAAACAACAAGTCTCCAATCCACGTTGAGTCTCATATCCCTATAACCTCTACTTTCAGATAAGGAAAGGATTTTAACCCGCATTATTCACAAAGCTTGGTTCTTTCTGCTTGACAAAAGGTTTTGATTTGTTAAGCAGGAACAGGTTTGACTTCAGAGCAATGGAACTAGCCCGGAGAGGGCTGTCCCAGGGTCATAACCCAGAACCTGACCTCACTTTTGTTGAGAGGAGAGATAGATGAATATAAGAAAAGACTGGCCAAAGCTAATAGCTTTTGTGATTTTCTTCATACTTATTGGAGGGTACTATGATCGGATGGACGTGGAAATGAGGACATTTACCTTGCCGCTGCTAATATTCGCCGCTGCTGCTTTTGTCGTTGGTCGATTGAAGCAACTGCAACACGAAACGCGCTCGTCCAGGGTAACCGCTTTGGAAATTGTGGCCCAAAAACTGAGCCTGGCGGACACCGATGGCAATGAGCGCGTTTCCATTTCTGCCTCTGCTGATGGCACTGTAATGACATTCTACGATGACAACCAGGTATCGCGAGTTACTCTGGAGTTGACAAGTAAAAAACCTGTACTCAAGCTCATGGGTGATAACGGTAGTGCGGTGGTGGCAATTGACTACCATGGCATGCCGAGCTTTACCCTCCGAGATCATGCAGACGAGGTAATCTGGTCGGCACCCTGACTCACGCTTTTTGCTCAAGGAGGTTCTGACAATGACCACCACAGAGTATCAACCGCACATTCACCCCACCGCCATTGTCGATTCCAGGGCGGAGATCCATCCAGAGACCGAAATTGGACCCTACGTGATTATCGACGGGCCGGTAAGGATTGGTCGCTCTACACGGGTGATGGCATATGCCCATCTCACGGGTTGGACTGAAATAGGGGACGATAACACCATCCACATGGGGGCTGTCATCGGCCACGAGCCTCAGGACTTGGAGTACGAGGGTGGAGAGTCATATCTGCGGATAGGTCACCGCAACACAATCAGAGAACACGCGCAAATTCATCGCGGCACCAAACCCGGGAGTTCCACCATTGTTGGCGACGACAACTTTATCATGAACCAGGCCCACATAGCCCACAACTGTGAGATCGGCAACCGCACCGTTATCGCGGGCGGTGCTCTTTTGGCTGGGTATGTGGGGGTGGAAGACTGGGCTTTCATATCGGGAAACTGTGTGGTCCACCAGTTCGTGCGGATCGGAAAATTTGCAATGCTTCGCGGTCTATCCCGCACCAGTCGTGATGTTCCGCCTTATTGCATTATGGACGGCACTCACACAGTCAAGGCGATTAACCAAGTGGGACTGGAACGCGCGGGTTACAGCAAGGAGACAATTGGCGAGATCAAAAGAGCTTTTTCTCAACTGTTTCGCCGCAAGAGCAACCTCGCCCAGGCGATCCAGGAACTCGAAGGCAAAGGCTCCCTTTCTGAGGAAGTGACGTATCTTTTAGATTTTATAAAAAGTTCAAAACGCGGCGTCTGTTTTGGGCCCAGGAACCGGTAGTCGACCGGAGATTTCTACCTGTTTATTATAGTAAGCTCTTATTAATACCTGATAAATCATGCCCACAAGCTAAATCCCTCCTCCCGATTGCTTTCGCCTGCACGATTTTTGCATTCAAACCAAGGCTAAACATTTGCGGGCCTCTTTTGCCCCTTTGGGCACAGACATGAGAGCAAGGAGGAAGGTATGGGCATAGTGGAGATCAAAAATCGGATTGTTGAAATTGTTGCCAATCAGCTAGGTATAGAAGAGGAGGACGTCACTGCCGAGGCGAGCGTAATAGATGACCTTGGGGCGGATTCCCTGGACGTTGTGGAGTTGGTCATGGCCTTGGAAGAGGAGTTTGACCTAGAGATCCCCGACGAAGAAGCGGAGAAGATCACAAAGGTCCAGAATATCTTCGATTACATGGCAAATGCTTTACAGGCGGCCTAGATTGGACAACTGGTCGCTTCCTTATCCATATGGCTTCTGGAGTTTTCACCTCGGATATATAACTCTTCTTCATGGAAGCAAGGAGCCTCACAGTTGGGGGAAGGAGGATGATGATGCTTATCAGAAAAAAAATCGTAACCATGGCCGTGCTCACCGCATTATGTTTCCTGGGTCTCGGTGCAGGGAGCACGGTGCAAGCGGAGCCATTTCAGACAACCGATAATCTGACGGTACAGATTAATTGGTTAGAACACAACCTCAGCAACGCCCGAATGGACCAAGTAGATATCTTGTCACCAACCCAATTTGCCAAGGCTGAAAAATTCTTAAACGACGCCAAAAAACGGCTGGAGCGTGGAGATAGCCAGGCGAAAATCGTCAAGAAGATATCAAGAGCCCAAGCTGAGCTCAAGAAGGCTACGGAATCGTCGCGCCTGGCGAAAACCGAATTATCCGACGTCATAAAAGCCCGGGAAATGGCGCGCTCTGCCGGTGCCACCAGCTATGAGCAGGACTACGCTGAGGCGGAAAGAAAATTCCTCGGTCTCACAAAGGCGGTTGAGAAAGATAAGGTAACACGCGCCCGCAAGAATGCTCCAAAGGTGGCGGAACGCTATCGAAAGCTCGAGTTGCGAGCAATTAAAGAGCAAACCCTGGGCGAAGCGCGCACGCTCATCAAGCAAGCCGAGAAGGAAGGGGCACGAAAGTTCGCGCCGAAGACCTACGCGGCAGTGCAGGAAAAATTGAAGGAAGTTGATGGATTTATTACCAAAAACCGCTACCAGAAGTTGAAGATGCACAACATGGCCAGCGAGGCTCTGCTGCAGGCGGGCCGCCTTCTGCAAGTGACACGGCAGACTAAAACCATCAAAACAATGAAACCCGAGCACATCACCCTCTGGGTAGAGGGGATTCTGTACGATACTGCAAACAAGCTTGGCACCGCTGATATGCGCAATCAACCTCTGGGAACCCAGGTGGAAAATATTACGGGCTCCATCGACGCTTTGCAGCAAGATCAGCGCTTCCTGGTCACTAAAGTGAAAAATCAGCACACAGAAATAGAGGCAATGACTGAACAGATTGCCTTTCTGGAAAATCAAACCCAGAAGGAAAAGGCTGCCAAAAATCGGTTCGCTGCAGAACAGGAGGCCACTGCAAAACGGCTGGAAGCAGAGAGGCGGTTTAACCAGCTGTTTACCAAGGTCCGAACCTACTTCAGCCCGGAGGAAGCAGAAGTATACAAACAGGGCTCCGAGCTGGTAATTCGGTTGAAAACGATTCAATTCCCCGTTGGCAAAGAGGTGATAATGCCGAGCAACTACTCCCTGCTGAGTAAAGCTCAGAGAGCCATTCGCACCTTTGGCCAACCCAATCTTATTATTGAGGGACATACGGACAGCACCGGCTCAGATGTGAATAACCAGCACTTGTCCCAGCGACGGGCGGAAGCCGTTCGCGCCTATCTGGTCGCCAACGGTACCCTGCCAATGGACAAGATCATAGCTGTGGGATATGGATCCAAGCGGCCTTTGGCATCCAACAAATCCGCGACGGGAAGGGCTATCAACCGGAGAATTGATGTGATCATCAAAACTCAGGCCGAGGCAGGATAGAAGCGGATTTGGGATTTCGAATTGTTAAGAGCTGTTCGTTTAGGCTTGCGCGTTGGTTTGCAAGTTGAAAGGGCGTCTCTGTCAAACTATAGATTGCAGAATGACAAGAGCTTTCCATATAGACTTGCGCGTTGGTTTGCAAGTTGTAGGGATGTGTTGGACTCCAAGTCTACTGGTTACTGGTCTCAACATGCGTCGTCAATACGCAATCCGAAATCTAAAATTCCGAATCCAACTCTAAATCATAATCTCCCTAAGGGTGTCAATCTCATCCAGAGCCTTTCCTGACCCTAATACCACCGTGGTCAGTGGATCTTCGGTAATGGTGATTGGCAGTCCGGTCTCTTCACGGAGGAGGTTGTCGAGACCTTTCAGAAGTGCCACACCTCCGGTGAGAACAATGCCGTTGTCCACAATATCAGCAGCCAGCTCAGGCGGTGTCTGCTCAAGCGCACTTTTTACAGTTTCCACAATGGTTTTGATTTGCTCGATTATGGCTTGCCGAACTTCATCGGAGTCGATTCCGATTATCTTCGGAATCCCAGTAGCCAGGTCCCGTCCCTTGATCTGCATGTGTTCAGCTTTCTCATCCCGATAAGCGTTGCCAACGGTGGTCTTGATCAGCTCTGCGCTCCGCTCACCGATGAGGAGATTGTACTTGTTCTTGATGTACTGCAGTATAGCTTCATCCATTTTGTCGCCACCAACTCGTACCGATTTACTGTAAACGATGCCGGCCAGCGAGATTACCGCCACTTCAGTGGTGCCGCCCCCGATATCCACAACCATATTACTTGTGGGCTCGGTGATGGGCAATCCAGCGCCAATTGCAGCAGCCATGGGTTCTTCAATGAGAAAAACCTCTCTGGCACCAGCTGACTCTGCAGATTCTCGCACTGCCCGTTTTTCCACCTGGGTGATACCGGAGGGCACACAAGCGATTACCCGGGGCCTTATAAGGGTGCGACGGTTGTTTGCTTTCTTGATGAAGTACCGAAGCATTACTTCAGCTACTTCAAAATCGGCAATGACACCATCCTTCATAGGACGGATTGCCTCAATGTGTCCAGGAGTGCGGCCCAGCATCATCTTGGCCTCCTGTCCCACAGCCAGTACCTTGTTGCCTCCTCGACCATTTCTCCGTACAGCAACAACTGAAGGCTCGTTCAGGACAATGCCATTGCCCCTGACATAAACCAGGGTATTGGCTGTGCCCAGATCAATAGCCAGGTCGTTGGACAGCCATCCGAAAATGGGGTTAAGAATCATAACAGCAGTCCTCCCTTCTTAACGGGCAATGGTGATGCTCAAATCATACAGCAACCGAGACTACCTCGTCCCACCGACTGAGGGAACGTACTTCGGGGCCCACCCTGCCTCGCTTTTTTTCACTCAGGATAAACGTCATTTGTGACAGCTTTACAAAGAACAATAGAGCAAAATACATGCCAAGATATTACATAAACACGATAAACATTCTTGGAGAAACTCCTGGCATACAAATCACTTGACAATTACTGGTTTTTCCTATAAAAAAGTCGCTCGTTCCATTAGTTACATATCAGCTCCGGCTTTGGCAAAACACCACCCCAAAAAAGGCAGGACCTGCTTCTGGGGCCTTTTTTACTTGACTGTTGTTGTCCCTTGCTTGTTGTCCGTCTTCTATTGCATGAGGATTGCTCCGAGTTTGTCCATCCATAAATAAAAAAGAGGCCCCGACAACCTCTAGCCTCGACTCAACTATCCTCTCCAGTACAGCCACGGACCTACAAGAACGGACCTATTCTTTTAACCCGAGCCACCGTTCACAGTGAAAAGGGGACAGATGAAAACATTGGACTCAAGCAAATATCAGGTTGCTCCTGTGCGAGCTGGATACACGGATCGGATCTTACAGCTGGATTTAAGCTCCCTCACCACATCGATAACAGAAGTGGATCCTGATTTCAGGCGCAAATACATCGGCGGTCGCGGCTATGCCATGAAGATGATCTGGGACGGGACCACCGAGGAGACCCGCTACGACAGTCCAGAAAATATTCTGGTCATGGCCAGCGGACCTCTCGGTAATGAACCAAGATTCCCGGGAACTGGGAAGTTCGTCGTAGGCACCATTTCCCCTCTTACAGAGACCTTCGTCGACTCAAATATTGGGGGACATTTTGCGCCGCTCTTGAAGATGTCAGGCTTTGACGCCCTTGCTGTTCATGGAATCTCCACAGAAGAAGTGGTGGTAATCGTGGATGGCGATGAAGGCACCGTAACTGTCACCACAGCCCCTTCATACGGCGAGGAAATTGACGGAGGGGGACTAGAATATGGCGAGGCCCTGTTGAAAGAATTCACTGGTGGCGAGCTCACAGAAAATGTGGCTGCAGTAACCACCGGCAATGGTGCCTTACACGCCAGATTCGGGATTATTAACAGCCTGTTTTATGACAGGCGTCGCCGCCGGATCCGCAGCAAACAAGCCGGACGCGGTGGAACAGGAACTGTCATGCGGGCTAAGGGTTTGAGGGCGGTGATAGTCCGTTCGAGCCAGGCCCGGGTAAAGGCAAATCATCCTGCAGATAAAAAGTCCGTACAGGAGGCGGGAGCTAAACTAAAAAGGGTAATAAGCCAGCAGGATCCTAAACAGCTCAATCTGCGCGCCTGGGGCACCCCCGTTCTGGCTGAGTACATGAACAAGTTCCATTTGCTGCCAGTAAATAACTATCAATACGGCCAGCATCCTGATGCTCCTGCGGTTTTTGCGGACGTTTTTCTGGAGCGCTACTTCAACAAAGAAGTACCAGACGGCTGCTATATGGGCTGCAATCTGGCCTGCGCCAAAGGGGCCGAAGATGTTGTCCTTACCAGGGGTCCGCGGGCTGGCAGGAAGGTGGGTATTGATGGCCCGGAATACGAAACTCTCGGAGCTGTCACCTGCCAGGGAATATTTGATCCCCACTTTATCATGGAATATAACTGGTACTGCGACGAGTACGGCCTGGACACCATTTCTATGGGCGTGACAGCCGCATTTCTTATGGAGTGCTTTCAGCGGGGGTATTTAGCCGTTGAAGAGACCGGCTATGATTTATCCTGGGGTAACATTGACGCCGCTGACCGTCTGCTGCATGAAACAGCCAGAGGGGAGGGTCTGGGTAAGATATGTGGTCAAGGGGTGCAGCGGGCAAAAAAGTGGGTTGCGGAAAAGTACGGTGCAAAAACAAACACACCCATTGATGAAACTATGTCCGAACTGGGCAAGTTCGGGATGGAAGTCAAGGGCTTGGAGTTCTCTCTGTACATTACCAAAGAGTCACTGGCTCAGCAGGGTGGATACGGCTTTTCCCTTAAGGGACCTCAACATGATGAGGCCTGGCTGATTTTCATTGATCAGGTACATAATGAGATACCCACTTTTGAAATGAAGGCCGACGCCTTGAAGTGGTTCCCGCTGATTCGCACCTGGTTCAATGCAGTGGGGCTCTGCAAGCTTCCCTGGATTGACGTGCGCCATCCTGAGGCGGCCCACACGGACAACCCTTCCCAAAATCAGCCCACTCTTGAATACTATGCCCAGTACTACAGTGCCACAACAGGCGAAAACAAAAGCTTACAGGACATTCTCGATGATTCTGAGAGGCTGCATGTCTTACAAAAGATGATAAACGTACGCCAGGGAAAGGGGACGAGAGATTTCGATCAGATACCACTAAGGGCCATGGGGCCGGCTTACTTCAACGAATACCAATCACGTGGCGACTACTACGACGACTGGTTGCGTGAGCAACTCGGAACAGACGCTGCCCTCCCCGAGTCGCCCGAAGAAAGACACCAAGCTATCTTAAACCTCAGGCGGCAGGCATATCAAAGGCTCTGTGACGTAGTTTACAAGGCCAAGGGATATACACCTGAGGGGGTGCCTTTGCGGAAAACCTTGGAAAAATTCGACCTCTTAGACGAAAAGGCCGCGGCACTGCTGCAAGCCCATGATGTCTAATCAGTGCTTTAAATTTTAGGCATTTTAGAACATTTTAGACACTTGGCAGCTAATGTCGAGCGTATTATAATCCCTAGCTGCTTGAGATAACCTTTCGCAGAGAATAGACCATGTACGTATCTGTTACCTTTTTGGGTCTGCAGCGGGCGAAAGCCCAGAGTGACCAGATTCAAATCAGGTTTTCAAAGAAAACCCGTGTTGCTGACGTCTTGGCGTATATTAAAAAACATCACCCGGAACTTCCGTTTCCAGAAGATGCTATTCTGGTAGCGGTAAACAACAAGATCTCTTCCATGGAGAGGATACTTAAGAACAAAGACAACGTCACCTTTCTTCCATTCCTGGGAGGAGGTTAGCCCCATAAGCGTTAAGTTGTTTTTGCCCAGGAGGGACTGAAAAAAATGAACATCGAACATCGAACGTCCAACATCGAACGTTGAATGGGAAAAGATGTAGAAACAGAAATAGTCACTCAAGGCTTGACATCGGATTCTTGAAAAGGGATGGAATTAAATTGCGGATAGGACTTTTTCTCTTTTCTTCACATTTTTTTCTTGACATTCAGAGAATTTGTGATTTAAGTATCATAGTTCACTAGAGGAGGGCGACCCCCTCCATCTAGGGCGGCCCCTAGGCACCAAGTTATTATCCTAATCTTACTTGCTGAGGGGCCTTTTTTTTGCTCTCAACTAGAGCCCGGATATTTCATCACGCCCAGGCGTGACTGCGACCGCGGATATGACCTTCCTTCCGGGCGTCCTCGGACCTCGAACCCTGCGACGTACTTTTCAAGTACGCCTCGGACCCAAGCCCCTGCGGTTGCCCGGTGGCAAGCCCATCTTCACGGTCTCGCGACATCAATTCGTGAAACATCCGGGCTAGCCCGGCTTCCCTGCGTTTATGGAGTTGTGCTCAGTCGGAAAATTCTTGAAATTCAGACAAACCTTGGGTTACATCCACTCCAGCGCTCTAAACCGAGAGGGTGGCCTCTCTTTTGGTTCTTGGCAGGGAGTGCTAGAGCTGCTGAATAAAATGATTGTTTGGAAAACGTAGGTGTTGTACAAGATGTAGAATCAGTGGACCGTTTCAGAATAAACCCTAAACGTTGACTGTATAACCATCGACTGGCGAGAGGAGGACTTTCCATATTGGGGGGGGGGAGAACATGGTTACAAACACCGAAAGACGAAGTTACCCGAGAGCCGAAATCAGATGGCCTGTCACCATCAAGACCGCTCAGGGTATCATCGAGGCCAAGCTGAGAAATCTTGGGATCGGCGGTGCTTACATCCACTGTGAGCAGACACTTGAACCCGGAGAAGCCGTTACCTTAACGATTCAGCCCCCAACCGGTTCGCCCCTTACTATTACCGCTAAGGTGGCTTGGGCGGGTAAGGTCCTGGCACTTGGGGTGGGAGTTCACTTTGTTGAGATGTCTGACCAGGATCGCCAGTTCATTTCCGCGGCTGTGTCGAAGCTCCTTAGCGACACCGGTATAGCATAACAGAGGGATGATTGATCTTCTTGTCTCAGGTCTCTATTGCTGATGCTCGAGTGCGAAGGGTTGGCTTTTCGAGAGCCAATATGCGAAAATAATGAAGCGCAGCGCCGAAGAGTAGGTCTGCAACATCAGGGTTAACAATGTTGAGAGGTAGTAACAAATGACCAGCGGGAAAAACACACGCTGTTATCCTTCAGGTGAAAGAAAAATCGAGTGCAAGATCAGCCGCGAGAAAATCCTGGTCTTCCAACAAAATGGCAGCGGGGAAAGGAAAATACAGGGTATAAGAAGATACGGAAAAGAGCTCTTTATCATCGAGACTGTCTCCATAGACGAGGCTTTGCCTCCGATTCTGGACGATACCCGGGACTACTTACCATCCGACATTCAGGCTGACCTCGTTTTGGATTTCTTGAAACATCCAGACCTCTCCCACGACCTTGCCGTTGCCTGCCGTGCTAGAAACATTCCCATCGTAGCCTCAGGTAAGAAACTTCGGGTAAAAGGGGCTTTGACCCCTCCAACCTGATGCGGCCTTTCCAGGCAGGTCGGCCTGGGTCAATATGGTGAACATTTTGGCGCGCCGGAGTTTGCTGTGGAGATAACGAACGGCAAGATCGACCGCATCCAGGTCTGCCGAGGTGCACCTTGCGGAGCAACCTGGGACGCTGCCAAGCGGGTAGAGGGGCTGCCCGTAGAAGAAGCAGAGATACGCATTGGCCTGGAGACACAATTCTTCTGCTATGCAGATCCCTCTGGCTGGGATCCAATACATGGTAAGAGTCCGGTGCACTTCGCCGGTGAAGTGCACATTGCAGCATTGAAAAAGGCGCTTCGAAAAGAGAAGCCCTAGAATCGCGGCGTTCATTCGTCAAATCGTAACGGTAAGCAGTAAGTGGTAAACAATTCATCTGTTTGACTAATTTTCTAATTCTCTAATTAACCAATCTGCCTCCTGCCAGCTATCCTCTGCCCTCTGATCTCTGACCTCCGACCTCTGACCACTTTCCCCATGCCCTATGCCCTATGCCTTCCCCAATTCAGGCACGTCCCTTGCAATTATCTCAAAACGAGTATTATCTGTGTCATCCACGGGTGTTGTTTTCTACTGGTTTTAGTTCGTCACCGTGGTGGAAACGTGCCTCCCCGGGAGTCAGCCCGAATGTGAGGTGATAAAATGTCTCGGTGCGAAATATATGCTGAGTGTTGGTTTTATCGGAACAAAATAGATCCGCAATCTCAAGCATTTGAGTTACTCCAAAAATACTGCCACGGAGACCACACCACTTGTGCGCGCTACCAATTCTCGCAATCCCTGGGGCCTTTCTATGTCCCGAAGGGTTTGCTACCCAACGAAATCAGAAGGATCAAACCAGTTATCCGTAGTTTGCTCTGAGAGCCAGTCCTCCGTATCCTGTCCTTCACCCGATGTGTCCAAATTCATACCTTTACCCTATCTCTGCACACAAAATCTCCCCCGGAAATAATAGCCCATTAAACTGTTTAACTTGCACCTCCACTATTGACGAATAAGTATCATTTCAGTATCTTGTCGTACATAGTTTAACCTCAGCATCTCAGAACAGATGGTATTGAAGGGAGAGATCATGTACCGGAAACCATGGCTTTTCGTCCTATGTTCATTGTTGCTTCTGCTTTCCGCCTGCGTCGCCAAATCAAAGTATGTACAGCTTGAGACCGAGCACGCCGACGCCAAGGACCGGTTAAGATACACGGAAACCAGACTCGGCTACACTGATGAAAGCAGAGAAAAGTGTATCGACAGCTTGGCAGATTGCCAGGGCAGATTCAAAGAAAAGGAAGGTGAAAAAGTACAGCTCTCACAAGAAAGGGAAGAGCTGCAAGTCAGTCTAGGAGAGAGCCAAGCCACTATTGCAAAACAGACAAAAGTTATCAGAGACCTCCACGCCACCAGGATTAAAATTGAGAGTAGCCTGAAAGAGCAGATTGAGAGCCAGGAAATCAAACTTGAGGAAATAGAGGGCAAGTTGAAAGTCACCCTGGTGGACAAGATTCTATTTGATACCGGCAAGGTGGAGCTCGCCAAAAGAGGTAAAGAGGTGCTCCTGGAGCTTGCAGACACCTTGAGAGAGAACAAAGACCAGAACATAGTGGTAGAGGGACATACAGACGATGTCCCCATCGGCTTGGGGTTGATAGAAAAATATCCCACCAACTGGGAACTGTCAGCTGTCAGAGCAGTAGGAGTAGTGCGCTTTCTCCAGGAAAAAGGCTGGCTGGAGCCAGAAAGGCTCACGGCAACTGGCTACAGCTACTACAAGCCAGTGGCAACCAACGACACCGCTGAAGGGAGGCGTCAGAATCGGCGGATAGAGATCATCTTGGTGCCAAAGCGATAAACCTTAGTGAGCGGTAGGCAGTTCCGATTCACACAAAGAATCCCTCTGCCTACTGTACACTGCCTAGCTTTCACGGTTCACAACTGACAACACAATCCCGACTGCCTTTTCAAGAGAAATTACACCCGTGTTCACAGTCAGATGGAACAGAAGTGGACTGTCGTAGTCTTCCCCACATACTGAGCGATGGAACCATGTCTGCTTTCTGTCTCTTCTTTCCAATACTCTCTGGGCCTGTGAGGGGGTAACTCCCAGCTTTTCCACCGCATACTTCTTGCGATGCTCCATGGGGGCAATCAGCCGAAAGCGGTAACAATTTTTCACATCTCGCAGAAAATAGTGAGCCGCCCGTCCAATGATAACGGCGCTGTCTTCTTTGGCCACACCAAGAATCAGGCTCTGCAACCTATCCTGGTACTCGTTTTCTTCCACCACGGTTTTGTCATATCCAACGATTCGCTGAATATATCTTTTGCTGAACAAGTTTACGAAAAGATTGGATATTCGGTACTCGCGACTCTGCTCAAATGACTCCAGAGTCCCTTCTGACACCTGCAATCCTTCGGCGATTTTCTGAAAAAGAGACTTGTCAACATAGTGATAGCCGAGCCTTCTGGCAAGCAACCGGCCAAGTTCTCTACCACCTGAGGCAAAGCTCCTGGAAATTACTATCACAGCCATTGTTTCTCCTCCTGTTCTAAGGATAACCTCTTCCCCTAATCTACCACAACTCAAAGCCACTCCCTCATCAGTCGGGCGATATTTTCAATATTTTACTGAACAATGTTGACAAAATGATCAATGTTCAGTAAATATTATAGGTATGGGTATCAAGGATCGGAAAAAACGCGATGCAGGTAAGATGCGAAGTCGCATCCTCAAGGCTGCTATGCAGCTTTACGTCAAAGGCGGCTACGAAAATGTCACCCTGCGCCGGATTGCGGCAAAGATCGAATACAGCCCTGGCACAATATACCTCTATTTCCAAAACAAAAACGACATCATGCTGCAGCTTTGCTACCAGGGCTTCGAGCGGTTCCTGGCGCACCAAGATAAATTGGAGATAATAGCCGACCCCCTGGAGAGACTGTCGGCTGGGGGCCGTTATTACCTTGCCTTCGCCCTGGAGAATCCCGAACTCTACGACCTCATGTTCGCCACCACAGAAGTCCTCAGGGACTCTGGTCCAGATCAAGAGGCCGCGCCCCTGAGGGCGTTCCGAGGATTCGCGAAAAACGTCAAGGACTGTTTAGATGCTGGAGTTTTTTCAGATGGCCAAGTGGAAACCACCGCAATCGCTCTTTGGGCCACCCTGCATGGGCTTGCGTCACTACTGATTAAGGGGCGACTTCGCTTTCTGCCTGAAGAGAGCTTGGCTGAGGTTGTTGAACAAGCGTTTGCTTTTAGTCTGCGGAAGAGGGGAGAGTGAGGTTGATTCAGTTTTTCCAAAAAGGTTTGTAATGAAGACCACTGCTCTATGCAAGATAATAGTATTTTCTGTTGCTGTCATCACTGTCCTTCAGTCGGTTGAGGCGGTGGGTAGCGAAATTGTGCCGCCTTCAGCACCAGGAGACGTTGTTGTCGCCAAGCCCGCCATGCGCAGGGTCAGGCTCACCGGTTACACCAGAGCGCGATACGTAATGGACATCGTCAGTGAGGAAGCAGGACGTTGCCTCAAAGTCACCGCTGACGTGGGTGACCAAATCGGAAAAAATGGCTTGTTTGCCGTGTTGGACACAACCTTCATTGATCTCGCCCTCAAGAAGAACCGGGTGGATCAAGCGCGGTTAACAAACATAATCGCTTTTCACGCCAAGGAAGTCGGTCGTTTTGAGAAGCTGGTAGAGCGGGAGACTGCTGCCCAATCAAGACTTGACGAAATTCAGAATAGCCTGGACCAGGCTGAATTTCAAATCAAGACGCTCAAAGTACAGGAGACTGAGCTCAAAGAGCGGCGCAGTCGTCACCAGATTAAAATTCCTCTGGGCTGGTCCATTATTCTGCGTGACGTGGAGCCGGGCGAATGGGTATCAGTGGGCAAACATCTCGGCAAAGCAGGCGATTTTCGTACTTTGCTCGTACCGTTCGCCCTGTCGCCCGAGGAATACCGCGCGCTCAAAAACCTCAAAGGACCAATTGAATTGGTCCTGCCCGGAGAAGGCCAAAACACTATCTCACTCAAAGCCTCAATGGCCCGCATTTCCCCGGCTTTCGATCCTGAAACGCGCAAAATCAACGTGGAGCTGGCTGTAACCGAAACCCTTTCCGAAAATCGAGGTGGGTTGCGTGCAGAGCTCACTCTCGCAGTTCCCGATCCATCTGGGGCTGTTCTCATTCCTGCAGCAGCAGTTGCAGAACGCTATGAGGAATTCTGGCTCACACGGGCCAATGGTGAGAGGGTCAGAGTCCTATTTCTCGGTGATGGGCCGGATAACACCTATCGGGTCCGCGCTTCTGAATTGAAGCCCGGAGACAAATTCAGGGTCAAGCCCTAACAGCAAATCATGAAACCTTTCTTTCGTTACGTCCTACGACAGACCGTCCTGGTCAATTTACTCTTCGTGCTGGCCATGGCCGTCGGCCTGTTTTCCCTTTTTGATCTGCCTGTTGAACGCTATCCAGATGTCCACATGGGCAAGGTGCAGATAAATACCGTACTTCCGGGCGCTTCTCCCGAAGAGATAGAATCCCTTATTACCGATGAAATTGAAGAGGCCTTGGACGACCTGGAGTCTGTGGAGTTCATCCGCTCCACCTCTTACCGTGAACGATCGATGATAATGGTGAAATTCATCGATGACACAGACTATGACAGACTTTATGAGGAATTGCGCCTCAAAGTCCTCAGCATCATGAACGAGTTGCCCAACTCCATCGACCCGCCACGGTTTACCGAGATCAGAGTCAGCGAGTGGCTACCCGTAGCATCGGTCAATCTCCTCGGCGATCGTAGCAACCGCGCCCTTTCCTTGATGGCAGAGGAGATGAAGCTTCATCTGCGCCACATACCCGGCGTCAAAGAAGTACAGTTGAATGGAGAATATATCAGGGAGTTCCATGTCTATTTGAATCCCCGGCTCCTGGCCAAATACGGGGTCACGTTCGACGAGGTGGCACGGGCGCTCAGCGAGGCAAACATTTCCCTGCCGGCCGGCGACTACACCCACGATGGCGGCGAATTCGTCATAGTTGTGGACGAACGCTACCGATCCCGCCAGCAAATCGTAGAAACTATTATTCGACGAGACAGCGACGGCTCTTTCTTAAAGGTTGGAAACGTATTGTCATCGGCTCGCATCTCCTACCGGGACCCGTACGTCATCACCTCGGTTAACGGCAAAGATTGTGTCACTTTGAGGATTATTAAAACTGAGGATGGAAATGCCCTTGACATCGTGCCGATGGTTGAAGAGATCGTGGCCCGTTTCCAGCCGCTACTGGAAAAGGAAGAAGTGGAAGCGGTACTGACCCAGGACCAGCGCGTTTACATAGATGATTCCATTTCCACGCTGGGAATGAATCTGCTCGTTGGTATCTGTCTGGTTAGTGTCCTCATCTTATTTTTCATGGGGCTGCGCAACGCCATTCTCACCATGGTTGGCATCCCGTTCTCCTTCCTGGTGACCATGATCATTATGTGGCTCCTGGACAGTTCTCTGAATGAAATTACCTTGTTTTCGTTTGTTCTGGTGAGCGGCATCGTCGTTGACGATGCCATTGTAGTGGTTGAAAATATCTACCGCCACCTGCAAGAAGGCGAGCCCCTCGAGGAGGCTGTAATCAATGGGGTTTCAGAGGTTGCAGCTCCTGTGATTGCTGCGACTTCCACCACTGTGGCAGCCTTCCTGCCCATGCTGATCATGTCCGGGTCCACGGGAGAATTCTTTGCCCAGATCCCTATCGCAATTTCCGCCGCCATTGTTGCCTCGCTGTTCGAATGCCTAATCATTCTGCCGTTGCATTTCATGCATTGGCCGGGGTGGCGCTCCGTTGAGAAAAAGGCTGTCAAACCTAAGCCGGCCAGCATAGAACGTTGGGTCATGTCCTTGCTCTTAAATGGAACCAACAAGCTTGTCGACTTCACCTTTCGCCACCGCTTCAAAACTCTTGGCTTGGTAGTGGTGGCCTTTGTTGCTTCGGTATTCATTTTGACCGTTTCAATATCGGGGAAAATTCCTCTGATCAAAATCAAATTTTTCCCGGATGAGTACACCTATTACTACATTGAACTCGAAGGCCCGGTGGCAACGCCCATCGAGACAACAAACCGAAAACTCAAAGAAATCACGGAGTTCATTTTGCCCGGCAGACCCGGCCAGCTGAGATCCGCCACCGGAATGGCTGGATTCTATGTTAACGAGGACTACCAGCCCGTCTATGGCAACAACCTCGGCAATGTCTACGTGGAAATGCCCAGGAAAGAAGAACAGAATTTTCCTGAAAATCACAAAAACGATCCCATTGTCCATCTGGACTATGTGCGAAAGCAGCTTGCTCGCTTTGAACAAGACGGCTGGACCGTCCGTGTACGGCCGGAAAAAAGCGGACCGCCCACGGGCAAGGACATTAACGTGCGCGTGGTCGGCCCTCATCCTGAGATGGTTAAAGACCTGGCAAAGGACGTCTATGGTTTTCTGAGCAGCAACGATAAGATCGCACCGCACCTGATCGACCTGAGTGACAATATGGGGAGGCCTAACCGCGTCTACAGATTCCGGGTGAATAAGGAGCGCGCCGCTGAATACGGGCTCACACCCCTTGCTGTCTCTCGGCTTGCTGCTTCAGTACTCGACGGCCGCTTCGTGGGCGATTTCCGCACCCATGACGAGGACATTGACCTCAAACTCAAGATAGACAAGAAATACCTCGATGCCCCTGAAGCAGCTCTATCAATCCCTATACTGCAACACCCTTCAGGACCATTGCGGTTGGGAGATCTGACCACAACAGAATCATATATTGAGCCAAACAAACTTGACCGCTATCAGAACAACCGTGCCATTACTTTGACCGCCAACATCAGACCCGGTGCTCCAACATCAACACCCGCGGTTATTAATGGTATCCGGCTTTACTACCAGGCAATAAAAGAGAACTATCCAGGCGCTGAGATAAGTTTCTCGGGTGAGTTCGAATCCACCCGGCGCTCCTACACTTCCCTGGCCTATGCTTTCTCTGTTGCCTTGCTCATTATGTATGTGATCATGGCTACCCAATTCCGTTCATACCTTCAACCCCTTATTATCATATCTGCCGTGGTCTTCTCGCTGATCGGCGTCGTCTTCGGGAAATTCCTCACCCAGGGCCTCTTCACCGTGAACAGCTTTATAGCTGTTGTGGGCGTCACCGGCGTGGTGGTGAACGACGCACTGGTACTCATAGATTTCATCAACAGAAGCTACCGCAGCGGTATGTCACGCCGGGAAGCCATTAGTCGAGGTATCCGCATCCGGCTTCGACCCATCTTGCTCACCACTCTCACAACTTCTTTGGGCCTTGCCCCCATGGCTCTCGGCATTCCAAGCTATTCAGTGGTCTGGGGCAGCATGGCCTCCACCTTTGTGACCGGCCTCTGCACCGCCACTTTCCTGACCCTTTTCATCGTACCTATCGAGTGGGATCTCCTGATGGGGCTGAAACTTAGGTGGGAAAGCTGGCGGCAAGAACGGGCATTGGGTTTTGAGCAATAGCAAAAAAATCTCGCCGGTTTCACTGGCAAATATTGCGATGACCCGCTCTAGAATGTCAGCACCCCATCACCATTCAATGCAAGTGCATAGGTGAACATGAATGTGTGCAGTGGAGCCGGAAGAGACCGGAGCAATCTGAGCGTAGATCCACAAAGCGTCGACCAACTTCATTACTACGTAAGTGGGCATAAAATTTGCATCTTTTTGAATTAACCGCAAAAGGCGCACCTGACCGGTACAGTCAACGCACTGCCCATACAAGGCACCAAGGGAAGACGGCAAGCTCATGACCGGTAGTGATGAACGGAGAAGATACGTTCGGATTGATCGTCAATTTGTCACCCAGATATTCACCCCCAGAAGTGACTACAAAACCCAGGGCGTAACAGAGAATGTCAGCCAGGGAGGGGCTTATATCAAAGTCGAAGACTGGCGCGCCTTCCAGACCGGAGACCAGACAGTCATCACCTTTTTTCTCCCACCCAGCTTTACCGATAGAGGCAAAACCATTGGCCTCCGGGGTGAGGCCGAGGTCAAAAGGGTCGACCAGCAAAACGAAGGAATCGCATTAGAATTCAGTAGAGATTTTCAGGAATTCGAGAAAATCGACCATGTTGAAATAGCAGGAACATCCAGGTACAACAAAATCTCATATTACCTCCAAACCGCTTCCGTCTTAGAGTTCGCCGATTTTATTCGAGCCAACCCGTATGGATTTCTGCTGGAGAAATCACAGAATGTACTGGACGACAAGGTAGTTTTTCAGTTCAATACGGTCTCATTGGATGATGACCACGCAATGCAACCCATCACACGCGACTTCTCGGTTGCCAGCGTGCTCGAATCAAGAGTGATAGAAGTAAAGAGACGGAAGTCTGACAAGGCAAAAAATACCATCACCATCGGACGCGCCTCAGCCAATGACATCGTTCTCTACAACAGTACCATATCTAAAACGCATGCATATCTATACATACATCCATCGAGGGCAGCCTGTTACCTAGTTGATTGTGATTCCAAAAACGGTACCTTACTAAATGGCGAGGTTCTAAAGCCATTTGAGCGGTATAAAGTAGTTGATTGTGATGAAATCTGCTTTGGACCACAAACCAAGATAGTCTACTTTTCATCAATAGCGCTCGCTAATTTCATCAACCAATTAAGAGCCACTAGTTCCGCCTAGTTCCACCATAATTTTCTCCATCCTTCTTATGGCTTGATTTAACCCGGAATAAACCTTACATTCCTATAATTCCAAAATCCCTGAATCCCTAAATTCCTGAATTAGAGTATTTGAGAGTTCTATGACCAACAGCGACAATGTCCACCATCTGACCTTTGAGGACAAGGAAATACTCCTTATCGGAACTGCCCACGTGTCAAAGGAGAGTGCCGATCTGGTCGGTCAAGTTATTGATAGGGAAAGGCCTGATACCGTCTGTGTCGAACTCTGTGATTCCAGATATCAATCGTTAATACAAAAGAAAAAATGGCAGGATACCAACCTTTTCAAGGTAATCAAGGAGAAGAAGGCCTTTCTCTTGCTGTCAAATCTCATGCTTGCATATTTCCAGAAAAAGATCGGTCAGAAACTCGGGAGCAAACCCGGAGAAGAAATGATGCGAGCCATCCAGGCGGCAGAGGAAGTAGGGGCCAGCATACATCTCACCGACAGGGACATTCGCACCACCCTGTCAAGAACCTGGCGGTTGATGGGGCTATGGACAAAAATAAAGCTGCTAGCCCAGTTCATCACTTCGGCAGGGGAGTTGGATGCCATAACCCAGGAAGATATAGAGAAAATGAAAAAAAAGGATGTCCTTGAGACCCTGCTCTCAGAGATAGGAGAAGAACTTCCGGAAATGAAGCACATCCTCATCGATGAAAGAGATCAGTACCTTACCCAAAAGATCAGAACCGCTCCCGGCAAGAAGATTGTGGCAGTAGTTGGCGCAGGGCACGTTCCAGGAATACAGAGTAACTGGAATCTGCCGGTGGACATCGAGGCTCTCAACCAGATTCCTCCTAAGAGTAAGTTGACCACTTTCGTGAAGTGGGCTCTTCCAGCCCTGGTTCTGGGGTTGTTGATAGTGGGTTTTTTCACCGCCGGAACTGCGACAGCTACTCATATGATCAAGTGGTGGGTGCTGGCAAATGGTGTTCTTGCAGGACTAGGAGCAGCAATAGCATTTGGCCATCCTTTGACTGTTCTTTCGGCTGTATTAGCGGCTCCACTCACTTCCCTCAACCCTATGATCGCAGCCGGATGGGTGTCTGGCCTGGTGGAGACCTTTCTGGGAAAACCAAAGGTGCGAGACTTTGAGAGACTGCCTGAGGACATCTCGTCCTTGAAGGGATTTTGGAAGAATAAGATAACGCGGATATTACTGGTTGTAGTGTTTACGAATATAGGGAGTTCATTGGGAACATTCGTGGCTATCCCCCTGATGATCAGGGTTTTTGCCTAAGGCCCAGTCCTGTGGGCCGATTCAAAATTTTAAATCTAAAATCTACACTCTCTCAATTTGAAATCCCAAATCCCAAGCACCAAATTACAAATAAATCTCAAATTCCAATATTCAATGACCAAAACACTAAACAGGTTTCGAATTTTGAATTTTGGTCATTGTTATTTGTTTGGTATTTGTGATTTGTGATTTGGAATTTTTCTCAACTTCTGCAATCTTCCTATCTTCCTATCTTCCTTAGTCCGTTCCCTGGTTGTTTATCAGATCAATATTTACGGCGCCAATAGAAATGACAGTGGCCACTCGCCATTGCTCAGGCGGTTTTGTTGTCGACACTTGGTCAAAGTTTAGCGGCAACTGAATTGAGTTACTGCGATTTCCTTGCCGATCACGCACAATCAGCTTCGCCTGAAATTGCTCCCAGACCAGGGCCCCATCTGCCGGGGTCTTCAGGAAAACGTAGCCCACAAGCTCTGGGCAAGGAAGCCCTCTTATAGGTGTGAAACTGACTGGATACGAGCCTCCTCCTGATTGCCACAGGTCGGTAATCACGTAAGTCATGTCGCAATCCACATCCCTGACTCTCAAATATACCTTCCACGTTTCACCAGGACGAACCACCTGCTCGGCATAAGAGGCAAGGATTTGAGGCGGTGATCCCTCATCTCTCGGCCCCGGTCCCTGACCCTCCCACCGTAACCCGCAACTAACAAGGAGTAGACTTGCCAGAATTATCAGAAAAACTTTCTTAGTCATCGCTGCAGCCTCATCTAATGCGCGGAAAAGAGTGTAACCATATCGCCCAGAGAACGCAAGCTTGCCTTTCCCCTAGAGCCCGGATATTTCATGAATTCACGCCATGGCGTGACTGCGACCACGGATATAGACGTCCTTCCGGGCTAGAACTCCCACATCACCGGATTATCATCCAGGTGGTCGGCGACAGACCGGCCGATACGGTCTATTTCCTCCAGGTCGTCAGGAAGGAGCTGGATCTTCACCGCTTTGGCGTTGTCTAAAACTTGATCGGCTTTGCGGGCCCCGGCGATGGCGCAGGTCTGCGCCTGAGCAATGAGCCAGGCAAGTGCCAGTTGCGCCAGGCTTACCTCGTATCGTCCTGCGATCGGGCGCAGGTTGTCCAAGGCTTGCTGCACTCGCTGGTAGTTATCGGCTTGAAACAGCCTGTTTCTCGCCCTGTGATCTCCCTTGGCGAATTTGTGGTCGGGACCAAATTTCCCCGTCAGTAGTCCCTGGGCGAGAGACGAGTAAGCTAGAACGGTAATGTTGTTGTCTATACAGTAGTCCAGTGCGTCTTTTTCCAAATATCTCCAGAATAAAGAGTAGGGCGGTTGCAGGCTGTCTATGCGGCCATGACCAGATGCTTCTTCCAGCTGCGCCCCGGAGAAGTTGGACACACCGATAGCGCGAATTTTACCCTGCTTCTTGAGGTCATTCAACGCCCGCATGGTCTCCTCAATGGGGACAAGTTCGGTGCCCCATGAACCAGCGGGCCAGTGGATCTGGTAGAGGTCCAAATAGTCCGTTTTGAGGTTTTTTAACGAGCCCTGGCATGCCTCCATGACCTGATCGTACCTGAGATGGTCGGAAAAGACTTTGGTTGCGTAGACTACCTGATCCCGAACGTCAGCAAGCGCTTCACCAACGATTCGCTCAGAATGACCATTTCCATAATACTCAGCGGTATCGATGGTGGTTATACCCGCCTCAAACGCAGCCCGTAAGGCCTTGATGGTCTCGGAATCATCGATGCCTACCCACATGTCTTTGCCGGCCTGCCAGGTTCCCATAATGATGGGTGTGATGTTCACCTCAGACGTACCAAGAGAGCGTAATTCCATAGCTGCCTCCTAAAATAAATGGTACAGGAAAAGCCTTCCCAAAGGATTCTCAATAAGGTAAAGGATATGAAAAAGAAAGGCATGTTCCGGTTCACGGAGACTACCAATTCTCACCCAGTAGCTCAAAATAGGCCTGCGGACTGATACAAGCGGGACATACTTCCGGCGCTTGGTTGGACTCGTGCAGGTAGCCACAGTTAAGACAACGCCAGACAACAACTTCTTGTCGTGTAAAAATCCGTCCCTCGTTGACATTGGCGGCCAGATCCAGATACCGCTTTTCGTGCTGTCTTTCCGCCACACACACCGCTTCTAGAACCGCAGCCACACGGATGAACCCCTCTTCGCGGGCGACCTCAGCAAATCCCGGATACATCTCGGTGTGCTCGTACCTCTCACCTGCTGCTGCTGCCAACAGGTTGTCATAGGTGCTACCTATTACCCCAGCTGGAAAGCTCCACTTGATTTCCACCTCACCGCCGTTCAGGAATTTGAAGAACCTTTTGGCATGCTCCCTTTCATGGTTGGCTGTCTCTGCGAAGATATCTGCGATCTGTATGTACCCATCCTGCCTCGCTTGCTCAGCGAAGTAGGTATAACGGTTTCTCGCCTGGGATTCCCCGGCAAAAGCTGTAAGTAGATTTCTTTCCGTTTGACTACCTTTGAACTTGCCCACGTTGCCCCACCCCTTCTACCAAATAATGGTTTAACAAACCCGTGGTTGCCACTCTTATTCCTCCACGATAACGGCTTTCGGTGCACATTCCTCCGCAGCTTTTCGCACCAGGTCTTCCAGGTGTTCAGGAACCTCGTCCACCAAAACTCTTGATATCATCTGATCTTCATCGTATTCAAAAACCTCAGGACATACCTTGTTGCAATTCCTGTCTCCCATGCACAAATCGTAGTCAATGCTTACCTTCATGAATGCCTCCTTGTCTGGGTTGGACTTCATCTGTTTGTGAGGTTCTTCTGCGTCAGCCCCTAATCTTAACAATAGTTGTGGCCAAATTCCAGGGTTCAGGTGTCAGGTGTCAGGTTTCAGGGAGTAAAACCGAAGGCACTGCATTCTGAACACTGAACACTGAAATCTTAATCTTTGTGATTTGTTGTTTGGGATTCTCAGTCACTCCAATACTCTAAAACTCCAGCACTCCAGAACCACTGGACATGCTTTACCGGCAAAGCTATTGAACTCTGACATGGCCCTGAGGACCAGCTTTTCTATGACTGAACAAAAACGGGTGGGAATTAGGAGGTCAGACTGGTGTCGAGAAACTCCAACACTCGAGCGAATACTCGTTCGGATACATCGCCCCGAAGGATTCCATGACGGTCGGAGTTAAACATAATCAGTTCTTTATCCTGGGAACCGAGCCCCTCATATATGCGTTTGCTGCCTTCGGGGTGTACCACCGGGTCGTCCGATGCCTGTATCAGCAAGGCCGGCACATTCACCCGATCCAAACGTTTTGAAAGCTCGTCCGTAAGCTCCATCAATTCCTTTACCCCGCTAATAGGATTGCGAAGATAATTGATATGCGGATTTTCAGGTTCGTTGGGCACAAAGTGCCTGCGGCCATCATCTTTGACCAGTTTGTCCGCCAGCTTATTCCAGAGAACCACAGCCGGAGCCAGTCTGGCCGACCTTCTCCTGAGCCTCATGGCGCAGTTGATGCCGAAAACTGCTCTTACGTTGTATAGCATGTTTGTGGCCGCAAGCAAGGCTAGGGCAGCTCCCACACTAAATCCACCCAGAACAACATCCTCGCAGCTATTTGCCAAGACCAGGTAGCCACGCTCCACCGACTGCAGCCAATCCTCCCAGCTTCTGAGGGCCAGATCTTCGGGGCTGGTTCCATGACCCCGAAGGCGAGGGGTAAAAACTGTGTAACCATGCTGATGCAGGCATGTGGCAAGCGGCCTGACCTCTTCAGGAGCCGCCATATAACCATGGACCAGTAGTACTCCGGTTTTCGCCCGAAACCTTCTATAAAGAGTGGGAGCACCAATGCGCCTCGGTTTTGACTCGCCCTCGCGTCGGTGCTCCTTATAGTCGGCGGCGAATTCCTGCTTCGCTATGCGAAGAAACTTCCGTCGTAGCCGCCAGCGCAGCAACCACTGGGGCTGCTCCGCAACTACCCGCAGTTTTCTAGTGAGCGGGTGGAGAAATTCCACCTCATTGAGAATAACCTGGTACGGGTTATCTCTGCGGATAGTGTGGAAGTCGAAAAGTGGCTTCATCCTCAGCTTTTTTTTGTGGATAGTATTACCTTCCATATGAATCACGCCGCTTTTTTCTGCAACCTCGAGGAAATCTGCCAGTATTTGATGATATCGGCGGCATAATCGCACGCATTGATCATGAAGCAGCCCCGAATGAAACTGGATATTCTTCAGCTTGGCGACGGTTTCTGTGGCCAGATAGAGTCGCTCCGCCAAGTCGAACAGGTTCAGACGGTGACCCGGGTAGTATTTCAGGATGTAGGCGATCAGATGATCATAATTGACGGTGGTATTAAGATAAATGGAGGCCATGACTTTCCTGGTCAAGTTGCTGGCAATTCGCCGCATCAACGGCCTGGAAGGCAGCACGTCATCGGGCAGGATGGGCCGTTGACTGAGCATGTCTTGCTGAATCTTGCGCTTTTTGAGTAATGGACTGATGGCCAGGGGTTTACCGAAAGTGATATCGATGTCCACCCCCGAAAGAAGCATGGTCCCCTCGGTTTGTAGTTCTTCCACTATCCGCTCGGGAAGGTCTCTCACCACATAAGATGCGATCTTTTCAATGGCGTTTTGCTGTGAACGAATAGGGTAATAGGTTACATTCACCGGCACCAGGAACGTCTCTCGCTCGCTCACCTGGTCGGGGGATGAGAGATCGAAAACCTCCAATTGCTGTTGGAGCAAAGCTGGATCTGTCTGCCGCAAGTGGCACAGCCGTCTACGGTAAAACTCAGTTCGCAAGGCCAGGGCTGCAGCGCCGGTGTGTGGCGGCCGTCGAGTACCTGTGGCGCTGTAGATAAGGAATTTACCGCTCTCGACGATCTTCTTATCCTTGATCATAGACCCTTCCGGAAAGATTAACCAGGGATGCTCACCCATCAGCAAAGAGCGAATGATAATCTTGTCACGGTTGGGATCCTTGGTGGAAACCGCACCCACACCATCCAAATAACTCCCGAGAGGTCCAGTAAACAGATCGTGGTGGGCGAGGGACATTACCGGCCTGCCGGTGAGCCTGTAAATCTGGTAAGGAAGAATCAGGGTTTCCAAGCGGGTGAAATGATTTACTGCAAGGATAGACACCCCATCTGGGATATTTTCAGCGCCATAAACACGGACCGAGGCTTTGAACAACCGCTCTAATGCTTTTATCCCCAGCTTGCTGAGCGAAAAAACCAGGCGGCTGATGTCTGCCATAGTACCTCTCGTTTGTGGTCAGCGGTCACAATGGTTAAGAAGCTACGTCCCAGATATATTTTCCCACAGCTTTGAACCGCGTGTATAGTATTTTGCACTATAAGCTGACCCTTTGCACAATGAGTTGATATATCACGGCAATGGAGGGAACTGAAAGGGTATGCAACGTTAGGGTTTAGCGTTATCGGTCTTGCTGGTCACTTTCATTCCATAGAGCTTTGCAATCATTCTGTGTAAAATCTCACGGTCATCGGCTGACATCCTTGTGAACTGGACACCTATCCCATATTGGGGGTCGCCATCGCTGGATTTTAAGACCGTCGACCACACCACCTTTCCATTGAGATTCATCGTTTTGTGCTCTGGCGCCCTAATGACTATGAGAAGGCCTTCCTCTAATGGTGGCATGTCTTTGCAGGACACAAGCGCACCTTTAGAGCTGACGTTTTCTATTTTCCCCTCCACCTTAGCTAGAGGGGATAACATGGTGACAGGCCATTTGACCGGGACTCTGGGAACGAAGCGTTTTTCCTGCTTAACCATCTGTGCGCCTCCCCCTTGTGAGATTATCTCCGCACGTCAAGTAAAAAATGCAGGAAATATGCCATCAGTCTTTCATCTCTGGTATTGATTCCAACCCTGTTGCTCCCCATGGCACATGTAACGGGTCGGCAGTGGATTCTAGAAATGCAATTGAGCTTTTACTATGTCTACTATTAATACTATATAGGTATCACAAAAAAAGAGAAAGATACCGGTCTCAAGGAAGGAATGAATCCAGGCCCAAAGGTTCTGGCTTTTCGATGCCCCATGAGGGGGCTTGAATGGTCTTTCCCTCTTGCGGCAGTCTGCTGAAGTGACTAAAAATTCCAAATCACAAATCACAAATATCAAACAAATAACAATGACCAGAATTCAAAATTCAAAACCTGTTTTGGTCATTTGAGATTGGAATTTGAGATTTGTTTGTAATTTGGTGCTTGGAGTTTGGGATTTCATAAACTCTAGTGCTCCAAAACAGCTCGTAATCTTTCCCGGCAAAGCCATTCAACTCTGACTTGGCCCCAAGGACCAGGTTTTCGATGTCGAATAGACTTAAAGTTAAATCTACATTTTATCTGGAAAAGATAGATATTACAGAAAGTTAAAGGCTAACGGAAATGGTGTTCTTATTGGTGGCAAAACCGTAATGAACCTCTTTTCGAATCAGCTCATTCTAAGCCCGCTCCACGTACTCGCCTGTGCGGGTATCTATCTTCACCGTCTCACCTTCGTTAATAAAGAGAGGAACCTGGATGACCAATCCTGTCTCTAGGGTGGCTGGCTTGGTGGCACCCGTAGCTGTGTCCCCCCGAACGCCAGGGTCCGTCTGGGCGATCTTCAACTCCACGAAGATAGGGAGCTCGATGCCGATTGGCTTGTTATTGAAAAAAAGCATCTTGACGTCGATGTTTTCCTTGAGAAAATCTCTACTGTCACTCAAATGCTCCTCATCGATGAAACTCTGTTCGTAATTCTTGTTATCCATAAAGCAGTAACCTTCAGCATCCTGATAGAGGTACTGCATCTCGCGTTCCACTAGGTCAGGGCGGTCGACCTTCTCGCCTGATCGAAATGTTTTTTCCAAGACCTGACCAGTTTCCATATTCTTGAGACGGGTCCTGACAAAAGCGCCGCCCTTACCTGGCTTGACGTGAAGAAAATCAACAATAAGAAAAGGCTTGCCATCCAATTCGATTTTCAACCCTTTGCGAAAGTGCGCTGTGGAATACATAATCCCCTCGCCATCTACCCTTTGTGGAGTTCTGGAGAACTGGTCAAAACTCCCAAAGTAGTCCATCCCCGTTTTTCTTGAATCTTCCTCAAAGGTAGTGTTTGAAGTGGTAGACCTAAATAGGGTCTAACCTTTTGGTATGTTTTCTCATAAAGGCGGAAACCTTCTCGGGGTCAAGGCTCGGCGGCGTTGACGGTGGTGGCATGGATTCTGGGGCAGCCTTCTCCCGCAGCTTGCCCTGCCAGGCCTCAAGCACTGAAAGTAGAGTGTGGCCCTCCCGGGGTTCACCGATTCGCTTCTCCAATTCCTCAAGCCTAGCTTCAACCTCCTCAGTTTCAGGTGATGTTTCGAGAATCTTGCGATACACCTCTATGGCCTTGCCCACATGGCCTTGCTGTTCGTAGAGTTCAGCCAGGGTAACAGTGTCCATCATCTCTGCATCTTCCGGTGGAGTCTCTTTGGCCACCGATTCAGACCCGGCTTCGTCCACTTCAGTTTCCACCTCGGCTACCGCAGAAGGATGAATTGCCTCGCAAAGCTTCTGGTAATGGAAAGCTTGCTCAGAATCACCCTTCTTGTCATACAGTTCAGCCAGGTTCCGGTAAATTACCGTGTTAATCTCCAGCATCTCTTTTGCCTTCAGGAGTTCAGTTTCAGCCCTGTCCAACGCCCCAGTACGAAGGTAGGACAGTCCGAGAATTACTCTGGCTCGAAGATCATGCGGGCGGAGGCGAAGCCCTTTAGTACAGGTTTCGATGGCCTCCTCATACATCTCTCGCTCCCAAAGTGATTCGGCAAGATAAACAAAAACCTGCGAGGAGGGATCCTTGCTCATCATCTGCTGGTACACTTCAAGCTCGTCCATGGTCTGTTTCCTGTGGAGTGGGTGTTGGGATCTGTTGTTCTGTGGGTTGGGTCGCCGCTAATATAGTAGCTTTACTGGATAAAAGCAACACTTACTAAGAACCCCCTGTCATTGACTCCGTGCTTCGAATCCTAGTCACCAGTACACCCAGTCGACGCTTGGCGGAAACTTGCCATTCAGGGGAAATCTCCGCCTGTTTCACGTAGGCGAAAGTCAGCGGGAGTTGAACGGTTTCACTTTGGTTTCCCTGCCTGTCACGCACCAGAATTTCCATAGAGAGTTTGTCTGAGGTCAATTTTACATCAGAAGGTGTCCTAAGTGAAACGTAGCCTGCAACTTCCTTCCTATCCTTTCCCTCAAGCCTGATATAATCGGTGGCATAATAACCAAACCCCTCCTGCAACAAGATGGTGCCGATATATTCCATATCCCCATCCTTGTCTTCGATCCGCAAGTATATTTTCCAGGTAGTCCCTGGACGAATAACTTCAGGAGCGTAATAGCCAACTATCACCGGGGGTTGGCCTTTGTCCTGGAAGACTTGGTCGTAGTCTTGTATTTTCAATTCTGAACAACTGTAGATCAGAACGGTTAAAACTAGAGCAAAAAAGATTCTCATTTTCTTTTTCCTGACACCAGAAACCTGACACCTGACACCTATATGCGAGTGAATAATACTACAAAAAATCTTGCTTTGCTTGCGGAAATCATGAATTTCCGGCCTAAATCTAAAGTCTTCACTCTGCAATCTAAAATGAAAAAGCCCCCACCAGAGGGAAGGTGGGGGCCAGGGCATTGGGTAGGGTACAAGGAGAAGCAACTATCCCTACCAGCATTGTATGCTAGAACAAGAACCGTGCCATTTTAGAAAGTTCCAATATTTTCTTTTAGTATCAAATAGTTAACTGATATTACGCGAATAAGCCGTAATAAAGATGTGGGTAATAAAGGTTATAGGTGTGGGAAGAAAATACCATAATGGAAAACCGTTTTACTTCTCTGAGGGAGGGGAAACGAATTGAAAGATAAGTTCGCCGTCTTTAACCAGCCCCAGTTCCTGACGGGCTAGGTGCTCTATTGCAGCCGGGTCGTTTCGAAGCTGACCAATTTCTTCATAGAGCACATGGCTTTCCTTTTCCAGGATATGATTTTTCTGGATAAGTCCTTGATGTTCTAGATGTAATTGACGGAGGTGCAGCAACCCATTGGGGCTCCAGATGATTAGCAGCACAGAACCTAGCACCATGAGGGGCCACAGAACTAGATGCCACTTTCCATTCTTTGCGGTGAGCTTTTTGTTCATTGCTAACTGATCGGACTATGAGAAACTACATTTTCGCCCACAAAATTTCGCTATATTGTTAACATAACTTATATAGTTCTTTATCATAGATAAAATAAAGTAGCAAATGATAACAGAATCAAATTTATACCTCACAAGTCACCATGCCTTTTCTCGGAAGACTGTGTTCTTTTGCCAAGGGGTTTGCTAGAATGGCTCCCGCCTCATAGTTTTGCTTGATGGCTTGAAAGTTTTTACATGGGAAAAAGTGAAAAGGAGAGATTTTCATGAAGAGACTCACTATCCTTTTGATATACCTCCTTATTTTCGTTGGCTGTGCGACCACGAAAGGTCCACCACCACAAGAGTTTGGGGGAAAACCCGATGTCTTTTGCAACGTCATCCAGAAGCCAGACCCCTTACTGATGGGAACATGGGAGAGCCGTTTTTTGAGAACAGTAGGCAAATCCCGCGCCGACGACAACTATGTTAAGTACCGCTTGATTAAACGGGACGATAAATACGGACTCTATTTTTATCGCACCTGGCGTGACGGCAGAAAAAAGAAAGCAGAATGGAAAAACTGGACTATCAACGGGAAAGAAATATTGGGAGAACCTCGCCAATTTGGGGTAAAGATATTCGTACAGGGCAAGGATGTCTATTTTACCATTAGAGCACTCGATAAACCGGCCAAGATGTCGCGGGTGGATGAGTGATGCGTCTCTGTTATTGGGCCAAGGGGAGGCTACATCTGCAGCTCGGGCTGCCACACCCTTTGGTCCGAAGCACCTGCGCCTGGCAAGGACAGCAGACCGAGCGTAAGCGGAGGGAAGGTGCCAGCCCTCAAGCGGTTGCACGCACTTCCAGCGATAAGCACAGATGAAAGTCCATTCCATGTACCTGTTCTTGCGTTCCGAGTCTCACGGTCTGGTCACTTCTGGCGCAGCTGCGCCCGGGGGTGCACCCCCTCCCTGTTCCCCGTTCCCAAGGAACGGGGCCAGGGTTTCCCCCAGCCACAGCTGAGGAAGTGGCACAGACCTTCCGCCAGTCACTCCAGAACAGACACAAGGAATGGACGCGTGGATTTGTATTAATTGTTCCTAGTACACTCAAACCAACAAAAAAATGGGGAAAGTCCAGGGGAGAAAAGCCTTGACAAAAGGGGACTAGGGGATAGTATTACAGGATTTTCAAGAAAGCCTACGCTAGCCCGGATAGGAAACCAGGAAAACAGGAGAATAATAGATGGGGGTTGTAGAGGACAAGATCAAGGAATTGAAGGAGAGGGAAGCCAAACTCAAGGAAATGGGTGGAGAGGCGGCGGTAAAAAAACAGCATGACCGCGGCAAACTCACGGCCAGAGAACGGATCGATCTCCTTTTCGACCCGGGAACTTTCAGGGAAACTGATATTTTCATGAAGCACAGGGGGACCCTGTTTGGTTTGGACAAGATGGAAATACCAGCCGACGGGGTGATTACCGGCTATGGCAAGGTAGATGGTCGTCCCGTGTGTGCTTTCTCCCAGGACTTCACAGCACGAGCTGGAACACTGGGCGAAATGCACTCCAAGAAAATCTGTAAGATCCTTGACCTGTCAATGAAATCGGGCATCCCAGTTGTGGGCTTCAATGATTCCGGGGGTGCGCGCATCCAAGAAGGAGTAGATTCCCTTTCTGGCTACGGGCAGATTTTCTACCGCAATGCCATCGCCTCAGGCGTGGTGCCGCAGATATCTGCAATTATGGGCCCATGTGCAGGAGGCGCGGTTTATTCTCCGGCCATGACCGATTTTGTCTTCATGGTCAAAGACACAAGTCACATGTTCATCACCGGACCCGATGTGATCAAGACGGTGTTGGGAGAGGTAATTACCTTTGAGGACCTTGGCGGGGCCATAGCCCATAATAGCAAAAGTGGAGTGGCTCACTTCGCCTGTGAAGATGATGCCCACACCATTGAGAGAATCAGAGTACTGCTGAGTTACCTCCCCAACAATAATATGGAAGAGCCGCCCAGAGTAGATACTGGCGACAGCCCGGTCCGCACTGATCCAGCCCTGGACTCCATTATACCGGACAACCCCATGGAGTCTTACGACATGAAAGCAGTGATACGGTCTATCGTTGATAACGGGGACTTTTATGAGGTTCACGAGCTTTACGCCCAGAACATCCTGGTGGGTCTCGCCAGACTGGACGGACGCACCATCGGAATTATTGCCAACCAGCCTACGGTGCTTGCCGGTTGTCTGGATGTGAACTCATCAGACAAGGCCTCGCGATTCATTCGTTTTTGCGATTGTTTCAATATCCCGCTACTCACCATCGCCGACGTGCCGGGATATTTGCCTGGCAGTGAGCAGGAATGGAGTGGGGTGATCCGCCACGGCGCCAAGCTGCTCTGGTGTTATTCAGAGGCCACCGTGCCTATGATTACCTTGATTACCAGGAAGGATTACGGTGGCTCCTACCTGGCCATGTGTTCACGAGATCTTGGTTGCGACATGGCTTTGGCCTGGCCCAACTCCGAGATTGCGGTAATGGGCGCCGATGGCGCGGCCAATATTATCTTCCGCCGCGATATCCAGGGGGCAGATGATCCCGAGGCCAAGCGACAGGAGAAGATTGCAGAATACAAGGAACTACTTTACAACCCTTACATTGCCGCCTCGCGAGGCTACATTGATGGAGTGATCGTCCCGAGTGAGACCAGGCCGCGCCTCATAGACGCACTTGAAGTGCTCTGCACCAAGAGAGAAACTCTACCCCCCAAAAAGCATGGGAATATTCCAATGTAGTTGCGTTACCACGCAAACAAAAAACCCCGTCCTGAGTTTCCAGGACGGGGTTTTTTATTACTAGGCACTAGGAACTGAGCACTAGGCACAAAACAAATTGAGGGATTGAGGAATTAGAGAATTGAGGAATTTACAGTTATAAAAACCCTGGGGATAGCAATCCACTAGCGCTATAATTCTAAAATCCCTGAATCCCTGAATTTCTGCTATTTCGATTTCGGTATTTCCTAATCTTCCCTTTCGCTTAATTCAATGAGCACACCGTGGGTTGATTTCGGATGGAGAAACGCTATCTTGGCGCCGCCGGCTCCCAGGCGCGGTTTTTCATCGATAAGTCTTATTCCCTTTTCTTTGAGCTCAGCCAGGGCCTCTTCTATGTTTTCCACCCGAAAGGCAATGTGTTGTATGCCTTCGCCTCTTTTTTCCAGATACTTGGCGATGGGTCCGTCCGGGGCTGTAGACTCCAGCAATTCAACCTCACTGTCACCGACAGGGAAAAAAGCAGTGGTCACTTTCTGTTCAGCCACAGTCTCGCTGCCCTCAAATTTCAGGCCCAGTGTGTCTTGGAAAAATTTCTTTGCTTCCTCGATACTATGAACTGCTATTCCCAAGTGATCGATCTTCAGTACCTTCATCTATTCCTCCTCTGGGAAAATCGTTCCCACGATCTCCTTAACACTGGTATAGGGGTCTTTCCTGTGCGCGACGATGTCGTCGATGAGATCGTCAAAGCGGCCCTTTCCGAGAATTTTCTCCAGAACGTTTCGGGAAATTTCTTCCTTTAGCAGAGACAACGTCTCCTGTCTGGTCTTTTCCCGGCGAACTTTCTTGAGTCTGCCGCTTTGTTCAAGGAAGCTGCGATGGTTCTCAATGGCTTCCAACAGTGGTTCCGTTCCCTGATCCTCCACCGCCACGGTTTTGAGTACCGGAGCTCGCCAGGCTGCCTCTTTGATCTGGGCGTCCTGCTCCACCCGAATCCTAACCTCGGTGACCAGTGCATCAGCACCGGATCTATCCGCCTTGTTGATGACATAGAGATCGGCGATCTCCATGACTCCCGCCTTCATGCTCTGGATGCTATCGCCCAGGCCCGGAGCCAATACCACAATGGTGGTGTCAGCGGTCTTGGCTATCTCCACTTCATCCTGGCCCACACCCACAGTCTCAACGATAACCCAATCTTTGCCGAAACCGTCCATGATTTTGATCACGTCCACTGTGGTTCGGGCAAGCCCGCCGAGGTTTCCGCGGGTGGCCATAGAGCGGATAAAAACATCCGGATCCCCGGAGGCCCTCTGCATACGGATCCGATCACCGAGAAGGGCGCCACCAGTGAAAGGACTGGAGGGGTCCACGGCTACAACGCCCACGGTCTTCTCCTGCTGGCGAAGCACCGAGGTGATCTTGTCGGTAAGAGTGCTCTTGCCCGTGCCGGGGGAGCCGGTAATACCCAACACATGCGCTCTCCCCGTATGCGGATAAATAGACCCGAGGAATTCAAAAGCTCGGGGATCCTCGTTTTCCACCAAGGTAATGAGCCGGGCCATGGCCCGTACTGAACCCTGCAACACTTCCGCAGCTAGATCTTCCATAATAAGTGAGATATCCAAGTCTCGAAACGTGGGAACTGGGCCAACTGTCCTGTCTCCATTAATTCCTAGAGACTTTTTCCTTGATGAATTCGACTATATCCTCTGTTCTGGTACCAGGTCCGAAGATGGCAGCGACTCCCGAGTCCTTCAGTCCTGGAATGTCCTCATCGGGAATAATACCGCCACCGACAACCAGAACTTCATCCAATCCGTTTTCTTTAAGTAGTTCCACCACCCGTGGGAAGAAGTAGTTATGAACTCCACTTAAACTGCTCAAACCCACCACATCTGCGTCTTCCTGCAGAGCTGCCTCAACAATCATCTCAGGGGTCTGGCGCAGCCCGGTGTAGACCACCTCCATACCCGCTTCGGCAAAAACGCGTGCCAGGAGCTTTGCCCCTCGGTCATGACCGTCCAGGCCGGGCTTGGCCATGATGACCTTAATTCTCTTTTTGCCTGCCATTCTCAACCTCCGTGGCGCATGGCGCAAAGCGCAGAGCAAAGAAACAGTCCCTCGAGGTCTTTTCCGCTATGCGCTTGGCGCTCTGCGCTTAGACAAATTCCTTCGGCCGGTATTCACCCCAGATATTCCTCCAGACGTCACAGACTTCACCCACTGTGGCCCTGGCCTTTACCGCCTCAATCACTGCCGGCATAACGTTCTCGTCCGTTCTAGACACTTCATCCAGCCTATCCAGAGCTGCTTTCCAACTCTTTTGATCTCTTTCCGCCCGAAGCTTTTTCAGTTTCTCCGTTTCTATCTCCCGTTGCTTGGGATCCACCTTGAGCAGATTGGTGGGTGGCGGTTCCTCCATGGTATATCTGTTGATCCCGACATAAACGCGTTCGTTCGACTCTATTTCCTTTTGAAAACGATAGGCGCTATCCTGAATCTCTTTCTGGACGTATCCATCCTCTATGGCCTTCAAAGTGCCGCCCATGGCGTCAATCTTTTTGATGTAATCATCAATCTCAGCCTCAATGCGATCAGTAAGAGCTTCAACATAGTAAGAGCCCGCCAACGGATCAATGCTGTCAGCAGCACCGCTCTCCTCAGCGACAACCTGCTGGGTTCTGAGGGCCACAGTTACCGCTTCCTCAGTGGGGAGACACAGGGCTTCATCATAGGAGTTGGTGTGCAAGGACTGAGCACCACCGTACGCTGTGGCCAGGGTCTGTAGAGCCACCCTGACTATATTGTTCAAGGGCTGCTGGGCGGTGAGGGTTACACCCCCGGTCTGCACATGATAACGCATCATCATGGAACGAGGATTCTCTGAGCCGAACCGCTCCTTCATGACCCGGGCCCAGTAGCGCCGTCCAGCTCGAAACTTGGCTACCTCCTCCAAAACGTTGGTAAAAGCGTTATAGAAAAAGGAAAGGCGAGGGGCAAAGGAGTCCACCTCCATCCCTCGATCAATGCATGACTGTACATAGGTGATGCCGTTGGCAATGGTGAAGGCCATTTCCTGGGCAGCGGTAGAGCCTGCCTCGCGAATATGGTAGCCACTGATGCTGATACTGTTCCACCGGGGCACGTGTTCGTAGCAGTATTTGATTAGATCCACGGTGAGACGCATGGATGGAAGAGGTGGATAGATATACTGCCCTCTGCAGATAATCTCTTTGAGTATATCATTCTGGACAGTGCCGCCCACTTTGCTGTAAGGAACACCCTGTTCTTCGGCGAGGGCAAAATACATGCCCAGCAAGACCGTGGCCGGGGCATTGATGGTCATTGAGGTGGTCACTTTGTCCAAAGGTATCTGATCAAAAAGAACCCTCATGTCATCAACAGAATCAATGGCAACCCCCACCTTGCCCACTTCTCCCATGGAAAGGGCATGGTCGGAATCGTAGCCGGACTGAGTTGGGAGATCGAAGGCGACACTTAGACCAGTCTGCCCCTGCTCGAGCAAATAGCGGTAGCGTTCATTGGTCTCGCGTGCGGTACCAAAGCCGGCATACTGACGCATGGTCCAAAACCGCCCTCTATACATAGTGGGTTGCACCCCCCGGGTAAAGGGATACTCTCCTGGAAAACCCAGCTTGGTATCATAATCAAAGTCGGCTATTTCTAGGGGTGTATAAAGACGTTCCACCTCCTCACCGGAGATGGTGGTGAAAGTTGTCTTTCTCTCCGGAAACTTGGCACAAACCTTCTCAACTGGGCCGCAGTCCCACTGCTCCTTCTCCGTTTTGATGGTCTCTAGCTTTTTCTTGTCAAACATCTTTCCTCCTCTCTGAATAATCGTGCTGGCTCAGCAAAAGGTGTATTCTTATCCAATCGTCAATATCAATTGAACAACATATACTCAATCCCGAATTCAGCATCCAGTAGGGCAACCGTCTCTGCCTGCCAAAGTATTGTCCCCCAAACAAGTATCCAGCATCAATTATCCAGTTCAAACTTTGAAGCGAAAAAAGATAACATCCCCATCTTGGACGATATACTCTTTTCCTTCAAGGCGAACAAGTCCCTGTTTTTGGGCCGCAGCATAGCTCCCGGCACTTTCTAAATCATTGAACTGGATCACCTCGGCGCGAATGAAGCCCCGCTCCATATCCGAATGCACAACACCAGCAGCCTTGAGGGCGGGGGAGTCCTGTTTGATGGTCCAGGCCCGCGCCTCCTGTTCGTTGGTGGTAAAAAAGGAGATCAGGCCGAGAAGCTGGGCGGAAGCCTGAATCACCTGATCTCTGGCCAGCGTCTCCAGCCCCAGTTCAACCATAAACTCATTCGCCTCATCCGGAGACAACTGGGCCAGTTCCATCTCCAGCTTGCCGACGATCCCCAGATGAGGCGCCAGGGTCCCGTCTATAATCTCTTGAGGCAGCGGCGGAACATTCTCCTCTGGTTGGTTTACAAGAATTAGCAAAGGTTTAGCCGAAAGGAAACTGAAGCCGCGCAGAAGGGAAATATCAGAGATCCCCGGCTGAGAACGCAAGGGACGACTGGACTCAAATATTTCCTGGCATTCTTGCAACAACCGTACTTCTTCTGGATTCTCCTTTTTCCCCCGCTGTCTCTCGGCACTGATTCGCTCAAGCCGTTTTTCCACCACCAGTAGATCAGCCAGAATAAGTTCCGTTTCTACCCGTGAAATGTCTCCCAGGGGATCCGCTTCTCCGTGCATGGGATGCTGAAAATTGCGAACAACATGCACCAGAGCGTCCACCGGTCTGATGTGATTCAGAAAAGATTCTCCTAGCTCCTGACCTTTTTGAGCGGAGCCGGTCAAGCCACCCACATCCACATAGTCCACAGTGGCTTCTGTGACCTTCTTGGAGTTGTAGAGCTGGGCGAGAAAGGGGAGTCGGGGCTCCGGCACCTTGACCGCTGCCAGGTTAGGACCTCGCACTGGAGTGGAAAAATCCGCAACCTGAGCAGCACTGCTGGTGAGCGCGTTAAATACCGTGGTTTTGCCGCAACCCGGAAGCCCGATGATACCTAGTCGCATGACCCTGCTGTGGAGCGGCGCTTACAGGGGGTGAGAGCGATACCCACCTGCACCTCTCAGGAATGTGCGAGTGGCCATGGAGCGATACAACAACTCCCCAGATTACCCCGAGAGTGACCGCTGTGTATAGACATTTTGGTAGTCGAAAACTCTTTGCTGAACATCTGTATTTATGCTATGGACTTTACAATAGAGCACCACTAGTGTCAATCAAATCAGGAACTCGCATAGGGCATAGAGCATAGAGTTTCCCTCTAGAAATGCCAATTTAGAATCGGAAATATTAATGTGAATTTGTTTCGTGTTTCGTGCTTCTTATTTCGGATTTATAACCCGAGCGTCGCGTTGGAAACTTGCGATTCTTCTATTACGAGTGGGGAGGTTGCACATGGACTTGGGACTAAAAGGTAAAGTGGCTTTGGTTGCGGGGGCCAGCAAGGGCCTGGGGCGGGCGGTAGCCCTGGGATTGGCCAGGGAAGGGGTTTCTTTGGCCCTCTGCGCTAGGGATGAGGAGCATTTGACCGAAGCTGCCACTGCAATCGCCGAGCAGACCGGGGCCACGGTTTGGATGAGGCCAACGGATGTTTCTCGTCCGGAGGAAACCAGTCTTTTCGTTCGGGAGGCAGTGTCACATTATGGTACTGTGCACATCCTGGTCAACAACGCTGGCGGCCCACCCTCGGCCACATTTTTTGAATTAACTGATGACCATTGGCAGCAAGCTGTCCAGCTCAACTTGTTGAGTGCTATCTGGCTTACCCGGGAGGCAGTACCCCATATGCAGAAGGAACGCTGGGGCCGAATCGTCAACATGACCTCTGTGGCAGTAAAACAACCTATAGAAGGTCTCATGCTTTCGAACGCTGTCCGGGCCGGCGTGGTTGGTTTTGCCAAGACTTTGGCCAATGAACTGGCAGCAGACAATATTCTCGTAAACAATGTCTGTCCAGGTTACATATTAACTGACAGGGTACGAGAACTGTCCAAAGTGCTGGCGGAGAAGAGGAATGAAAGTCCTGAATCAATAATACGCACGTGGGAAGAAAGCATTCCACTTCGGCGATTGGGAGAGGTAGAAGAATTCGCTAATCTGGTTGTTTTTCTCGCCTCCGAGCGGGCCAGTTACATAACGGGCAATTCCATTCAGATAGATGGGGGGTATTATCGGGGATTGCTCTAGCAGGTTATGTGAGAGACCGTCAACTATTTCTTATATCATCTATCAGGCCCAGAAGATTCCCACTGAGGATCTTTTCCAAGTCCATGCTGGATAGGTTAATAGCTTCGACCTTACGCAACTCGTGGCCGGGTGCGCCAAAGGGAAAGTCACTGCCGAACAGTAGTCTTTCCGGTCCGTAATGCCGGACAAAATGGCGCATATGCTCGATGGGGGCCAGGGCAGTGTCCGCATAAGTATTGGGTCGCTGCCAGATGCCAGCTCTTTCCAGCGCCGGGTAGGAACCATTGAGAGCCCCGAGGTGGGGTATGATAATTACTGCATGAGGTGCAAGCTCTTCTACAAACCGACAGGTATTTGCCAAGCTCTCTTCTAACACAATAGGCAAACGACGTTCGCTTATTTCCTGAAGCATTTCGCTGCAACGGGGGTCGTGGTAATGATAGACCGGCTCGTTGGTGTGTCGATGCCACTTGATACCGCAATAGTTCTTTTGAAGCTCTTCCAGAGCGAAATCGTTCCAAACAAACAAATACGGGAAAACCGACTTAACCGCTGCAGCCAGGTCCAATAGATAACGGTTCGCCGCCTGTCTGGTTTGCTGCCATTGCTGATTGTCCTGGAAATTTGGATTGTAACGGTCGTATATGTCCTCCACCGGAGCAAACAGACATGCACCTGTAATGCCCGCATTTTGGAGAAGTGGCAAAATCGCCTCAAAAGGTAGGTCTGAGTTCTGAATGCCGCAGTGCA
>PVMK01133582.1_pt1 | contig 44856 bp, 38 predicted proteins | sample 1853481 | NCBI WGS metagenome assembly PVMK01 (sample SAMN08533507, study PRJNA380276) | Marine sediment metagenome, whole genome shotgun sequencing project.
GCTCGCGATTTTATGGTGTGGAACGTAACGAAGGACGGGGTACGAACGCGGATGGCGGTTCCCAATCCAGAGTACTACCCGACGCCCCCGCTCAGAGAAAAAGAAGTTACAGCAGGTGCTGATCGCTATCAGACTCCCGATTGGGTAATTGACGGATTTTCCGATGCCTTGGAAGAGACAACAGACAAGATTTACAACGACTTTAATGAGGAACATGGAACAGACTATGAGTTCCAGTTAAAGAGATAAGGTCATAGGTATCTTACAGCCCCATAACCAGCACAAGCAATCGGACCAGCCTTTGGCCGGCCGCTGTTGCAGGCGTTATGGGGCTTAGGTACACCATCAGCTTCCCAAGCCTATGGTCGGGGTCCGGTCGTTATAGGCTTTGAAAATACTTAGCAGTCAGCAAGCTCCTCTACCACTACATCCGCTATATAATGTCAGCCTTGGTTATAGCGGTAATAGTATTTCAGGCGAATTAGATGATGACTGACGACGAAAAAAGAGAGTTGATCCTCACCGTAATTGATGTGATTTTTAATCAAATGGACTTGGATCGTTTAGAAGAGTTTTTTACAGACGATTTTTATAACCATGACGGGTACCCGGGTGCAGCCACCGGGCCTGGGGCATTTCGTGAGTATCTTCCGTATTTCAAGAAAGGTATTCCCGATCGAAAACTCACCCCAGAATTCACGCTGGTGGATGGCGACAGAGTGATTTCTAGGACGATTACTACCGGCACAATGACCGGCAACTTCATGGGTTATGAACCGACGGGAAAATCCTACCGGATGACCGCTACCGATACGTATCAGATTCGTGATGGTAAGATTTGCGCACGTTGGGGCAATGAAGATTCGTTAGGCATGATGCAGCAACTGGGCATGATCCCGGGAGGGTGGCGCACAGCGACGAACGATAACGAAGGTTCGCTGGAAACCGATTACGGCAGCGAATAGAGAGACTTTAGTTATATTTCACAAAGTTTTTTCTGGTTTCGGATTTTCTTTGCTTGATTTTCATCAAAGATAACAATGTTGCCCCATAACCAGAGCAAGCAAGTCGCTCCCTACGGTCGCTGGACGCAGCTGACGCTGCGCCCCTGTAGCAGGCGTTAGCAGGCACTCCGAGCGTGTGGGAACATCAGACAAAGAGTACAGGCAGTCAGAATGGCGTGGTAGTTTCTATCTATTCACAGGGCTCCGTTCTATCTTACGAAGACATACTAGGCTTGTGGGTCGAGGCTGAAGAGTTTCGAAATTACTTTCTCCGCGTGTTTGCTGAGATGCCTTACTCAGCTTTTCGATTCGAAACACCACCAGTGACGACCGGCTCACTGGATCAGCCATTTGAATTCGCAGTGCTGGATAGCCCCGAACTTGATCGAGTTCCGGACAAAGTGACATTCGCCAAACTTTTCAAAACTATGCATCCTGGAGGTGTTGGAGAATTCCCTAATTTAGGTGGTGATGCCATTATGATTGTGCCGAGCCCTGTTGATGAAACGTCCTCATATAGCGATTTGGGTTCTTTCTTGAACTCGGCACCGTACGCGCAATTGCATTTGTTTTGGAAAATGATCGGATCGGCAGTAAGCCGTCAGATTGGAGTGGAGCCATTGTGGCTAAGTACCGCAGGTGCGGGTGTATCATGGCTTCACGTTCGATTGGATCAAAAGCCGAAATACTATGTATATCCACCCTATCGCAATGCCGCCTAACCAGTTGCAGTAATCAGGCTGCTAAAAGTGCTACGCACTTTTATTGCCGCTGATCAAGGCGTTATCAGATCAGTATTTACCGCAAATTTTGTTAGCTGTAAGACAAAAAACCCTGCGCACGGCAGGGTTTTTCTTAATCTGCTTGAGATCGGTTTTATCTGACTTCCAGCAGATCCACTTCGAATAATAATGTTGCATTCGGCGGAATAACCCCGCCAGCACCGCGTGCGCCATAGCCCATTTCTGTCGGAATAATGAGGATACGCTTGCCGCCAATCTGCATTCCGGCAAAACCTTCATCCCAACCACGAATGACACGGCCGGCACCCAGAGCGAAAATGAAAGGATCGGCACGATCGACCGAGCTGTCAAACTTTTCACCTTTATTCTCTGGTTGACCTGGGTCATAAAGCCAACCTGTATAGTGCACAACTATCTCCTGACCAGGATTGGCTGTCGCACCTTCGCCCTGAACAACATCGGTAATCTGTAGTTCGGTAATTACTTCCATATTATCTGTCGCACCTTCTGCTGATTGAGTGATATCGCTAACATCTGCTGGCGCATCATTCGTCGCCGCACCCTGTTGCCCACATGCCGTCATGGTTAATGAGCTGAAAAGTATTACAGCCGCAAGTGAACGAGTTAATTGTACTGTTTCCCGCTTGGTCATTTTTTAATCATCCTTTCCGGTTTTCGGATTGAAATCCAGCGACAGTGAATTAATGCAATACCGCATACCCGTAGGCTGCGGACCATCTGTAAATACATGACCAAGGTGCGCACCACAATTGGCACATACCACCTCATCCCTGGTCATTCCATGACTCGAATCACGCCGAACTTCAACGTTGTCGCCTGCTAATGGCAACCAGAAACTGGGCCAGCCGCTACCTGAATCAAATTTATGTTCGGCACTAAACAGGCTGACTCCACAACAAATACATGCATAGGTGCCATCAGCTTTCATGTCCACGTATGCCCCGCTAAAGGGTCGCTCGGTACCCTTTTCCTGGGTGACATGATATTGCTCGGCCGTTAGCCGGCGACGCAGAACAGCTTCAGTCAGATCCGCTTTTGTCTTTTTCGTTCGCCATATAGCCGGATTGTAACCATGATCAGGCCAGTCCGCAGCCCGCTGAGCCGTTGATTACTAATATCGGGAGAATATGAAACCAGGCATTGTGGCCCCGCCACAGGCCGCAGCCCGGTCTGGCTTCACTCTCACCTGGTATGCCCTGCTCCTTTGGACCGAAGCCACTCTAGTCACTTAAATCAATCAGCAACCGGTTCAGGCGCCGCACATAAGCGCCCGGGTCCTGCGGTTGTCGGCCCTCGGCAAGTGCTGCCTGGTCAAACAATACCCGCGCGAGGTCACCAAAACGCTGTTCACCCTGTTCTGCTTCCAGACGTTTTACCAGCGTGTGTGCCGGGTTTATTTCAAATATTGGCTTTGATTCTGGCACTGACTGGCCGCTCGCTTCCATGATGCGCTGCATCTGCTTGCCCATATCGTAGTCATCTATAACAAGACATGCTGGTGATTCAGTCAGACGATTGGTGACCCGAACTTCTTTAACATCACCTTCAAGTTCGCTGGTCAGGCGCTCAAGTAAATCCTTGTGTTGCTCAGCCAATTCTTCTACAGAGGCTTCGTCATCACCTGTAATTTCACCTAAATCGAGTTCGCCACGGCCAACATCTGCAAACTGCTTGTCATCAAATTCACGCAGGTGGCTGGTAACCCACTCATCAATCGGGTCAGAAAGCAGCAAGACCTCTATACCTTTTTTGCGGAACACTTCAAGGTGTGGACTGCCTTTTGCGGCGTTGTGGCTATCCGCACTGATGAAATAGATCTTATCCTGACCATCCTGCATACGAGCAACATAATCAGCTAAGGAAATATTCTGAATCACTGCATCATCATGTGTAGTAGCAAAACGCAGTAAGCCTGCAATTTTTTCATGGTTACCCTGATCTTCGGCTACACCTTCTTTAAGCACTTTGCCAAATTCATCCCAGAAGGCCTGGTACTTTTCGGCATCATTTTTTGCCAGCTTACTCAGCATATCCAGCGCACGTTTGGTCAGCGCCGATCTGATGGCTTCCACATGTGCATCCTGCTGCAACATTTCGCGCGATATATTCAATGACAGGTCGCCCGAATCAACAACACCACGAAGAAAGCGCAGATACAGCGGCAGAAACTGATCAGCATCATCCATGATGAATACCCGCTGCACATAGAGCTTAAGCCCCTTGGGAGCGTCCCGGTTCCACATATCAAAGGGGGCTTTAGCCGGCAGGTAGAGCAGGCTTGTGTATTCGCGCTTACCTTCTACCTTGTTGTGACTCCACAAGACCGCATCCTGAAAATCATGGGATATATGTTTGTAAAATTCCTGGTACTCATCATCTTTGATGTCCGTACGTGGCCGCGTCCACAGGGCACGCGCAGCATTAACTGTTTCATATACAGGTTGTTCATCTTCCGCAGATGACTCCTCTTTATCCACGGCAGGCATTTTCTGCTCGAGCATCTTGACCGGAAAGCCAATGTGGTCGGAATAGCGACGGATCAGATTACGCAGGCGATGTGGATCTGCAAAGTCTTTACTGGCATCACGCAAATGCAACACCACCGTTGTGCCGCGTTCAGCTCTGTCAACCGTTTCAACAGAAAAATCGCCTTCACCCACGGAGGCCCAGTGCACACCTGCACTCGCCGCCAGCCCCGCACGACGGGTATACAGATCAACATGATCCGCCACGATAAATGATGAATAAAAACCAACACCGAACCGACCAATCAGTGATGCATCCTTACGCTCATCCCCACTCATCTGTTGCAGAAACTCACCGGTACCTGATTTGGCAATCGTCCCCAGGTGGTCAATAACTTCGTCACGTGACATACCAACACCATTGTCCGTAATGCTGACGGTGCCTGCCTCCGGATCAAAATCTACGCTTATCTCAAGGTCGGGATTGCTCTCCAGCAGGGCAGCATCTGATACCGCTTCAAACCGCAACTTGTCGCACGCATCGGAAGCATTGGAAATCAGTTCGCGCAGGAATATTTCCTTGTTGCTGTATAGCGAATGAATCATCAGGTGCAGCAGTTGCTTTACCTCAGTTTGAAATCCGCGTGTTTCGACTGTCGATTTCTTGCTGGATTTCCCAGACGATTTTTTGCTGGATTTCCCGGACGTTTTCTTGCTGGATTTCCCGGACGATTTTTTGCTGGATTTCTTGGTTGCTTGCTCTGTCATGATTCTCTTCAGCCCACTACTGCCCCCACATCAGGGCATATTTATGTTTGAAAATACGGGCATAGCCCGCCGGACACCCTTTTTCAGGGGTGCGCAAACACAAATGGGGATGGTATTCTGGATTTCAAGCCCGGATGGCAGGCTCTATAGCAAAATGGCCTTGGGGCCAATCAGGTACCGGAGCGGCGTGCCTGTGAAGACCAGGCAACATACAGTTGGGGCTGTCCAGAGCTATCCTGATGCTCGGTGGCCTCAGGCTTCCGGGATGCCACCGGCGGCTGCCCGACAGCATTACTATCGTTATTTCCGACTATATTACCGGCCACAGCATCATTCTCAGTGCCGGAGCCCAGACGCGAACGCACACTATCAAGAGCAGAATTAATCCATGCCCGACGAACAATGGTGTCCTGATTGGTGAATATTGAATCATTATTATTTTTGTTAGACATAGTTGTTCCGAATTGACCTGTGTGAATACTGGTAATACTTTACTGGTGCGAACTAAATTTTGCCGTGAAAGTCGTCACATGCCTTCAGGTAATTTTCAATTTCGAGAAAAGGTTCCGCTATTAAGTTACCTAGAATTAATTATTATTTTTATTGAATATGACGCGTGTTAGCGGCCAATATCTGTCTGCTAAAAAGCGGTGTTGTTATCTGCCACACAAAACCTGGCGGGCCAATCCTTATAGATTCACCCGTCAGGTATAGGTAGTAAAAGTATTTCTAGTCGTCAGTTTCCCAATCACGACGGACTTTTTCTGCCCAACTTCGATATCCCTTAAAACTAAATAATGCGGGATCAGGAAGACTACGGCGTTGTTCCGGTGCCTGTACTTTTGTCAGCCAGTTGCGGTAAGCATCCCAGCTGGTCACATCACGACCGTTTTGTTTCACACGGGCACGAGGCGGCACCTTAGCAGCTCCATTTCCATTGATACCATGCGATGGTTTTTCTTCAGCCAAAAGGCTTGTGTATTTATTATGTTTTAAATCGCTCATCGGTTTATCCTTAGGTACAGTCTGGACAAAATATAACGATGAAACAGAATTGATGCGCTGAACTACGTCACAAGCAGAAGCATTTAACATTCTTATTATTCAAACGCTTAGGAATGTTTTTCGGACGCAGAGATCAGGTAATTATACGATAACAAGGCTCATATGGTTTACCTGGCAAACGCATGCGACCCTGCTCTACAAAGGCAGCAAGCAGATTATCGAGACTACGCATTATTGCTTTGTCACCACGAATCTCGAACGGGCCATGCTGTTTGATTGCCCGGATACCTTCATCGCGAATATTGCCTGCAACAATACCAGAAAATACGCGGCGCAAATTTGCTGCCAGGGCATGCGGTTCCATATCACGCTCTATAAGTAAGCTGGACATTGCCGCATGGGTCGCAATAAAAGGCTGTTGAAACTCTGGCTCTATCGTTAGTTGCCAGTTGAAAAAGAACGCATCTTTACGCTCCTGCCGAAATGCCTGCGCCTCATTTGTGCCGAGCCTGATTAACCGGCCAACTTCCGCAGGATTATCAATCACAATACGATATCGGGATCTGGCCTCAGCACCGATCGTGGCAACAATAAAATCATCAATCAGCTGGAAATAGTCAATTGAAGAGCGCGGGCCGGTAAGAATTAGTGGTAGAGGCACATCAGAATTATCCGGGTGCAGGAGAATGCCCAACAAATACAGCAACTCCTCAAGGGTGCCCACACCACCCGGGAATATGATTATTCCATGCGCAATACGCATAAATGCTTCCAGACGCTTTTCCATATCCGGCAGGATTACCAGTTCATTCACTATGGGGTTAGGTGGTTCCGCCGCAATAATTCCAGGCTCTGTAAGCCCTATATAACGTCCATTGCGAATACGTTGCTTGGAATGACCAATGGTCGCGCCCTTCATAGGCCCTTTCATGGCACCCGGTCCACACCCGGTACAGACGTTCAGGCTACGTAAACCCAACTCATAGCCGACTTCCTTCGTATATTCATATTCACCCCGACCTATCGCATGGCCACCCCAGCAGACCGCAATATCCCGTTCGGGACCGTAATGAAGCACCCCGGCATTACGCAAAATATCAAACACCATATCGGTGATGGTCGCGCCGGTTTCTGCCGCATAGATCTTGCGTGCAACCACTTCGTTATCGATAAAAACTATATCCCGCAGCACAGCGAACAATAATTCACGAATGCCCCGAATCATCTGTCCATCAACAAATGCATTGGGGGGTGCATTTTTTAAGGCCAGGGTCACACCGTGATTCTGCTGCAGAATCCGCAATTCGAAATCTGCAAACTGATCAAGAACCTCTGTTGCACTGTCGGTTTCGCTACCCCAGTTTAGTACCGCCAGAGCACAGCGCCTGAGAAGATCATGCAAACTACCAGCACCGGTTCGACGCAGACGGACAACTTCCTGGCGAGAGAGCACTTCGAGGCTGCCCTCGGGCATAACCTCAATAAGCAACTCATTTGAACTGTCAGTTGTTATAGACATGCTGCAATTATGGACATTCAGAAGGCAGAGACCTGTGCGGGAATCCACACAACTGTATTCTCTTTCAGGGAAGGATAGTAATAGGCGTATTGGCCGCTGTCAGTTGCCAGATATCAACCATAGCCGCATTGGATACGGCTATGCAGCCATCGGTCCAGTCAAACTTCCGATAGTAGCGGGCTGAATTTTTTGGTTCGTCAGGCTGCCCGTGAATCATGATGTAGTTGCCGGGAGACACGCCGATATTTGCAGCATGACTGACATCAGTCTTATTGGGATAGGAAATTTGTATTGCCATAAAGTAATCTGAATCTATGCGGCGGCGAGTCAGACTGTAGTTACCCTCTGGTGTACGAAAATCACCTTCCTGCACCTTATGGCCCTCAGGCACCAGGCCCAGTGCAATATCGAACGACTGAAGCACATCATCGCCACTCATTAGATAGAGCTTGCGCTCAGATTTTTTTACGATGACCAGGTCAGCCATCCCGCTATCAGCTAATACCGTCTGAGCTCCTGCTCCAATCACCAGACTGGCAATCAGCAAAGCTCGGCATACTAATTTAATGTGGGCAATCATCCTGATAGCCATAAAATAATAATAATTAACCCGCATCTGCAACAGCGTGACGAACTGCAGCACTGTGATCGACAAGCTCAACACGTGGAAAGATTATACGCATGCCCGTCTGTACTCGACCAAAATCCAGATCAGGATTGTACTGCAGTAGTAACCATACCGGCACTTTGTACTGCTTTTGTGCCAGCAGCCAAATAGACTCGCCTTCTTTGAGTTTGTGCTCGGTCGTATCAGTAACCCTGTAGCGCACAAAAAATGCTTCTTGCATACCACGATGGTGTGCGACTCTTTGTGCCGTAAATTCTGTTGTACTGACCTGGCTGAATTCCAATTTTATGCGCCTGCCAACTACAACCGGCTTGGAATAATCAAGCTGATTGATGTCCCGTAATTTCTGGGTTCTGATATTTAACCAGTCAGCGTAATGCCCAAGGGTCTCAGCAGCCAGAACCTCAATGGTATTATCGTCAGCTACAGAATAGTCACTGGGGTCCGCCAGTGAAACCATGGCCGCCACCTCGGCTTCTGACTCAGTCACTACGACAGATTCTTCAGCTACCGCCTGCGCCAATTCAGCTGAGGCATCAGCCTCACCAGCCACCGCAGACATTGCTTCATCCTGCGTTACTACCGGTATTGCTGCCGCTGATGATCCCGTTGCTAACCCGGGTTCCACAGTGGACATAGCCGTTTGCTGGGGCACTGCTTTCTCAACTGACGCGGGACTCACCTTCACCTCAGCGATAACAACTTCTGTCATCACCGGCTCAACCGTTACTGTGGAAGCATCACGTGCAGCGAGGTAGAGCACCTGCCCTATATAAATTCGGTTCTTGTCAGAAAGCTTATTCATTTCCAATAGCTTGGTTTCACTGACACCGGCACGTGCGGCAATCACACTCAGGCTATCGCCATTCTTAACCGTATAGGTATCTGCACCTTCAGGAATAGATACTCCGGCAAACGGCAACCGCAATGTCTGGCCGGCCCGAATGCGATGCTTGCTCTTCAGGCCGTTCAGTGACACCAGCTCACGTGAAGTCGTACCATAACGTGCAGCGATTACCGACAGACTCTCACCCCGGCGGACTTTGTGGTACATGTCAGGCGTTTGCCGGGCAAAGCGCTGGCCTGCTGGAATAGCGACAAGAACTTCGGCTTTCCGTCATATCGACCAATTGCTCGGGCACCCTTACCGCGTAACCGCGAGGCACGTATTTGGTGCCATCCCAGATTGGGCCCAGCAGCGCTGGGTTATAAGTTTTAAGTATTTCCTGCGACACACCCAGTGCCGTACTAAGTGTTTCAGCAGGCACATAACTAGGCAGCTCTATGATGAGATCGGCACGCGGCTTATCCATTTTTACAGGGCCGAAATAGCTTTCTGCATTTTGTTGCACTTCAAGTGCTGCAAGAAACGCAACATAAAAATTGCGGGATGCAAATCCAAATGTTCGGCCACTGTATTCACGGTTAATAACCGCCATATCCTCAGTTTTTAATGTGCGTACAGCCCTGCGCATACCACCGACACCATGGTTGTAGGCCGTAATGGCTAAAGGCCAGGACTTGAGTATTGAATAGTTGTAAGCAAGTAATTCTGCTGCAGATTCACTCGAACGAAACGGGTCACGACGTTCATCAATGACATGATCAATTTCCATGAATCGCTGACCGGTAGCGCGCGTAAATTGCCACAAGCCGGCAGCCCCAACATGTGAGCGTGCCTCGGGATTAAAGGACGACTCTACGTGAGGGAGTGCCGCTAGCCCTGCGGGCACACCAGCAGACGTAAGTTGCTGCTCTATATAGGGTTTCCAGGCACCTGATCGTTTCAGGCCGGCAAGAAAACGGTCCGAAAGCCCCTGCTGAAAACGAATTCGTTTGGCTGCCTGCCGCAGTTCTTCATTGGCCACATCATCTGGCCAAAGCGCCAGTACGCGCTTTTCCTCGCCATTCAGACTAGCGCGCTCGCCCACAGCAAGCTTTTTAAGAATTTTTCGATAACGCTCACGTGACAAATCTGCAATACGCCGCCGCCGGGTTGGGCTGGCATTTTCGGGAATCTCCACCACCTCATAGACAACATTGAGATGGCGACTGTCATGCAACAAAGCCTGATTACTCGTAACCTCAGAAAAAACCTGACGCCAAAAGGCTATATCCGGCTCAAGTGCGGGTGGGCGCACAAAAGCTCACGTCAGCCCAGACGACCGCAGGTGCGAGCAGCACCATGAGGGTAAAGGTTTTCAGATACCACCTAATATTTCGCTTTTTCAACACCAACTCCGAGTCCGTTCGTTGCAGCGGGATGGGAAGCCCGTAAATTGCGACCAGGGCACACCCTGACCACACGTATTGATTTTGATGTGACCCCCAGAATACTTAGCGCGAGAACGATTCCAAGTGATGCGCTTCACATAAAGCAAAGCCGATATCGTCCGCGCGGGTCACTATACCTAAAATTCGCCAGCCATCCTGGCGACGAATTGGTGCTAAATGTCGCCTATTTGGATATATTCTTCAAGGCAATCACCCAGTTATGCCGTTTGGCATACGCTCAGGGTTCTCAAAAGCCCTGTGAATGCGCAGCAGGGTGCGAAACTCGCGCAGTTTCCTTAACATGCGTTGCGACAGCAGTGCATTAGCCGTGCATCCAGACTAAACAGGTAAACCCGCAATTATGAGCACAGAAATCGTCCCGCTATATCGATTCTGGCAACCCCGTTATTGGCCCCTGTGGTGCGGCATCGTATTACTGCGACTCATCATACTGCTGCCGCAATTTGCCAGGATGTCGGTCGGCCGCTTTCTGGGAAGACTGGTAATGCGTGTGGCGGGCGATCGCCGCCAGGTTGCGAGTCGAAACCTGGAATTGTGCTTCCCGGAACTGGATGATGCAGCCCGTAATGACCTGGTCCGAAAACATTTTGAATCGATCGGTATGGGTATTATCGAAATGGGCATGGCCTGGTGGTGTAGCGATGCATATATGGACAGCATCGTAACGCTCGATGGTTTAGAACACCTGCACACAGCACTGGGAAAAGGTCATGGTGTACTGATGTTAAGCGGCCATTTTGCAACAACAGAGGTGTCAGGAAGGCCGATGAAAACGCGGCTACCGCCCATGGCTGCCATGTACCGCCCCAGCAACAATCGGCTCACGGACCAGATCATGCGCCGCTGCCGTGGCAGATCTACAGCGGTGCTTATTGGTAAAACCGGCATTCGGCAGTTACTAAAAGTACTGAAAGCTAATCAACCAGTCTGGTATGCCGCGGATCAGGCCTATAATCGTAAAGGTACTGTGCTTGTACCGTTCTTTAATGAACCGGCCACAACCAATACTGCAATCAGCCAGATAAGCAAGATAAGCAAAGCCCCCGTAGTACCCTTTTTCCCCTTTCGGATAGACAATGGCAAGCGTTACACGATTGATATCCTGCCGGCCCTGGAGAATTTCCCGAGCGGTGATGATGCGGCAGATGCACTGCGCATCAACCAGATTCTTGAACATCAGATTCGTAAAGCACCGGAACAATATTTCTGGGTACATCGACGCTTCAAGGGGCGCCCGGAAGAATACCCGGACCCGTACACCTAACAGTGCAGTTCAGTCCGGTAGTCTGAGCCAGGTATTGCTGTAGGCCTGCAGCAAAGCATCCCAATCCGAGGGATCAAAATGTGCTGCATTATCACGCGTTATCTTGAGCAATGACCGGTGCAGCCGCTCCAGATTGCTAGAACGCCAATCCCCGGGGGGGCGCCATTCACCCCTGTCCCAATCCAGCAGAAATACTTGATCCGCGCCATCCACCTGGAGATTATGAGCATTAAGATCCGCATGAAAGAAACCTGCAGAATGAAAGCGGGCGATACACTCCCCGACGAGCTGCCATAACTCCAGCGGTGCCGGACCATCCGCAAGTCGGGTTGAAAAAGGCACCACATCAGGCAACCGCCGGGTAATCAGATCAGCAGTATAAAAAACCCCGTGCCGCACATATCTTGCCGCAATAGGTGTCGGCGCTGGCAATGCCTGTTCCACCATAAGCTGCAGCAAATCCCACTCCCGTAATGAGCGGGTTCGCGATGCACCCGTCCATAAAAACTGGTCACTCAGCAGCTTGCCCGGCAACCCGCCCCGGTAATAGTGTCGCAGCACCCAATCCTGACCAGCATGACTTATATAGATGGCAGCACCTCGGCCACCCGATTTACCGGCTGTTTGATCAGCACCCTGCCAATGATCAGGCGCAAAGAAATCCTGACTAATCTGGCTGACCTTCGTGTCATCGTATACGATGACACTGTCTCCTGATTTAAGTGCCTGCCTCATTAAAGTGATATCCCACGACCTTCCATCTGCCCCTGAATCAATCTGCGTTCTGCGCCTGTCCGCCATCGGTGATTGCTGCAACACGCTGCCCGTAGTTCGTACACTGCAGTCCGCGTTCCCCGCAACCCGCATTACCTGGGTTATAGGCACAACGGAATACAAATTACTGGAGGGTGCAGACGGCATTGAGTTTATCACCTTCAACAAGAGTGGCGGCTTTAGCTCATGGAATGATCTACGGCGACAATTAGCCGGCGAGCAATTTTCGCTGTTACTGAATATGAATGCCTCCATGCGGGCCAACATAGTCAGTACAGCAATCCCCACACCACGCCGAATCGGCTTCGACCGAGCCCGGGCAAGAGATTTTCAATGGGCCTTTAGCAATGAGCACGTAGCTGTACAACATGCGGACCGGCGTCATGTTCTGGATGGGCTATTTCAGTTTGCGGAATACCTGGGTGTGGCCGAGCGTCAGATGCGCTGGGACATACCCCTATCTGAAGGTGATAAAAGTTTTGCCCGGGATGTGACTGAGAGTACGGGCCCTGTTTGTGTTATCAGCCCGTGCTCCAGTCAGCGTGCCAGAAATTTTCGCAACTGGAGTATCAACAATTATGTAGCGTTAATTGCCTACCTGCAAAACCAATACAGCGCACAGGTCATTCTTACGGGAGCAAATTCCGACATAGAAAAACATTATGCACAGAAAATTCTTGCGCGCACCGACAATACCGTGACCAGCCTGATTGGAAAAACCAGTCTCAAGGAATTACTGGCCGTTATTGATGCAGCAGATTTGGTGATTTGCCCGGACTCAGGGCCTGCACATATGGCGACAGCAGTGGCTACGCCGGTAATCGGACTCTACGCAACCTCTAATCCGAACCGTACAGGCCCGTATAACGATCAGCTGTTAACTGCCAATAAATACCCGGAAGCTATAACACAGGAATTTGGCAAGTCTGTTAGCGAAGTACGTTTTGGTCAGCGCGTCAGAAGCCCGAATGCGATGGACCTCATTACTGTCACCGACGTGACTGCTAAAGTTGATACCGTATTGGGAACTATTTAAATTTCTGATCACACCAGCGCAGTGCTATTCAATCCTGTATCAGCGAATAACTGGCACTGCAGTAAGGGCACATCGCGGCACCGGTCTCTTCAATTGGCAGATACACCTTCGGATGCGAATTCCACAGGTACATACTCGGCATAGGGCAGGACAGCGGCAAGTCAGCCATGGTTACTTCATAAAAATTTTCAGCATTGGGCTGAATTAGTTTTTCTTCCTGGTTCATCATCTGGTCCTGCATGTCGATATCCTGAAGGGTGACAACTGCATTGGCAGCGGCGGGATTATAGCAGCGGAACCTGATAGAAAAGCCACTTAGTGTTATGCCGAATTGCTGGCAGCACCTTCCTGCAATTCACCCAGGTGTTGCTGCCAGAGACGGTTCACCAGAACCCTTTCATCATTAAACTCATCGCTTCCGACAATCCGGGATTCGCCCGCCAGTGACAAAAGGTGCATACGTACCCGGTAAGCCCGGTAGGCATCGGCCAGGCCCTCGGTATCAGCTGCATCCAGGATAGCGGTATCACGCAATGCATCCAGCTGCCGAATATTGTCAGAGTACTCCAGCAATTGTGGATAGGCAGGCGCATCCAGTAACACCAGGTATTGCACCAGAAACTCAATATCAATCAGTCCGCCCTCACCCTGCTTGATATCAAACTGCTCTGCATTGCTCTTATTTGACTCTCCGCGCATACGACTGCGCATTTTTACAACTTCTTCACCCAGCGTGTCCCGGCGCACATAGTTGGTTAATGCATGTACGCGCAGTTTCTCAAATGCATCACATACGTCCGGGCTGCCTGCGACCGCACGTGCGCGTAGTAAGGCCTGATGCTCCCAGGTCCACGCATCATCTTGCTGGTAATTGTCCAGCGCTGTCAGGCTTGTAACCAGCAGGCCTGAATTACCACTTGGCCGCAATCGGGTATCAACCTCATACAATGCACCTGTTGGCGTTGGCATCGTCAATACATGGGTAATTCGCCGTGCTAGCCGGCCGAAAAATACGGAATTATCCAGTGATTTTTCGCCATCTGTTTCCTGATCATCACCTTCTGAGTCGTGCACAAAAACTATATCCAGATCAGACCCATAACCGAGCTCCAGACCACCCAACTTGCCGTAACCAACGATGGCAAAGCCGGCTTCACGCTGCACGCCATCGACAACGCATCTGGGCATACCATGCTTCGGAACCAGTTCTGCCATACTCATATCCTGCGCTTCCGCGAGAACCAATTCACCTATATCAGTCAGCCTGTCACTGACCTTCATCAGCGGCAAGGTGTCGCTTAAGTCAGTAACAGCAACCCGAAACACGGCAGCCTGCTGAAAATTTCGTAATGCTTCGAAACGCTGCTCGGTATCATCAGCACTAACAATATCCAGTCGATGCCGGATATCCCGTGTCAGATCTTCACGGGTCGGTGGCTCGAGAAAAATTCGCTGATCAAGTAATTCATCGAGCAGCAAAGGATGTGCTGCTACCTGTTTCGCAAGAAAATCGCTGCTGCCACATAGCCTGACTAGCCTGTCCAGTGCGCCCTTATTTTCATTCAGCAATGCGATATAGGCAGACCTGCGGCCTATAGACTCAATTATTCGCAGCATGCCATCCAGCGCTAATATTGCATTTCCGGCGCCACCGCAAGCCAGCAAAATTGCCGGCAGCAGCCGATCCAGTCTTTGTTTAGCAACTTTACCCATGCGCTGATACAAAATGCTTGAACGCAACGAATCTATACGCTGCACGGCTTCTTCCGGGGTTTCAAATACCTGCTCGGCAATGCCCAACAACGCATCGTGATCGCCGCCGGTCGCATCCGGCCATTTATCTTCACCCGCTTCCGGGTCACCACCGCGCTCATGACCTAATATCTGATCGAAATCAGCTTTGACAATTTCGCGTTGCTTGTTGAGCGCTGCGTAAAGCTCGTCCCAATTCGAAAAACCCATGGCAAGGCAAAGACGAGCCCTGTCAATTTCATTTACAGGTAATTCATGAGTCTGCCGGTCGGCAATGGCCTGTATGCTGTTTTCGAGATCGCGCAGAAAACAATACGCATGGGATAATTCAGCAACTGTTTCCTCAGGCATCAAACCTTCTGCACCCAACTGCGTCAATGCGGGTAATAGACTACGTTGACGCAGTGATCGTACAGTACCGCCACGTACCAGTTGCAACGTCTGTGCAATAAATTCAATTTCCCGTATACCACCAGGCCCCAGCTTGATGTTCTCACGGTTCTCGGCTGCACGCCCTTCCTGCTCAATCATGGATTTCATTTCACGCAATGAGCTGAACACGCCAAAATCGAGGTACCGCCTGTATACGAAGGGGCGTAACACATCTATATAAAAAGCCCGTGTCCCTTCCCAGACATTAACCGCACGTGCCTTGACCCAGGCATAGCGCTCCCAGTCACGACCATGCTGGATGAGGTAGTCCTCAAAAGCAGCCACACTGCAGGCAAGCGGACCACTGTCCCCAAATGGCCGTAGTCGAGTATCTACGCGGTAAACAAAACCATCAGCCGTCTTTTTGCTCAGCAAATTAATAAAATGCTGGGCCAGCCGACGAAAATACTCTTCATTGGCCAAAGGACGTGGGCCATCTGTCTCTCCACGGTCCGAATACAAAAAGACAAGATCAACATCGGAGGAAAAATTTAATTCACCACCACCCAGCTTCCCCATGGCAACAATTATGAAACGTGAAAGCTCTCCATTTTCGCCTACAGGCCTGCCATACCGGTTTTCCATTTCAGTATTGGAGTGCAGGAATGCTGCACGAATACAGATATCCGCCAACGCAGAAAGTTCACGCAGTGTTTCAGGGCAATCAGACCAGCCAGCGATATCTCTCCAGGCAATGCGTATAAGCTCGCGATGACGAAACATGCGCAGGTGACGCATAAACTGGTCATCGTTTGCTTTATCAACTGAGGCCGTCAGAAAAACTGACTCTAACTCTCCGGGCTCAAGTGGCCTGTGAATTCGACCATCTGCAATAATGTCAACAAGTGCCTGAGGATAGCGTGCCAGCACATCTGCAATATATTCACTACTTGCCAGAACCCGGTTGAGCACCCCGGCAACTTTGCTGTCACGCCCAACAATATTAGGCCAGTCATCATGCTGCTGCAGGCGCTCCAGTGCCTTTTCCAGCACAGGATGCAGCACTTCAGGAATATCGGTATAAGTGGTACCGTCGCTCATCTGGTTATTCTACGCACCTGACGTGTTGATTGTTGAGGCGCCATTAACAATTCATAAATGGAATATATCTATCATGATATCTATTGCGTACAAGTATAGCTTTAACCACATCGGGTACTGACAAATAAGGACCAGCTCATGGCTGGCCCTTACTTTCTAATCCAGGGAACCGTGTGGACAATCAAACCCTTTGTCAGGATCTTTTTACATACCGGCTCAAAATTTTGTCCAGCTCATTCGCAAAAGCCTGCCGGTCACTTTGATTCAGTGCTGGTGGCCCCCCGGTATGTATTCCGCTGGCGCGCATAGTGTCCATGAAATCCCGCATATTCAAACGAGCACCAATATTTTCGGCCGTATAAAGCTCACCGCGGGGACTGAGAGCAAGACCACCTTTTTCGAGCACTTCGGCAGCCAGCGGAATATCACCGGTAATGACAAGATCACCGGCACTCAGCCTTGCAACTATTTCATCATCGGCAACATCGAAGCCGGATGCTACCTGTAAGGTCCTGATGTAGCGTGAAGGAGGAACCCGAACAGGTTGATTTGCAACCAGCATCATTGCCAGCTCTGTGCGATCTGCCGCCCTGAAAAGAATCTCCTTGATCACAACCGGGCACGCATCTGCGTCCACCCATATTTTCATTTCATATCACTTCGTTACCTGATCCTGCGCCCATCATTTTTGTCGCTGAGCATCAAGAAAAACTCTAAAGTCGTCGCACCCGGAACGAGCGCCCCTTCAGCTTTCCTTCAGTCAATTTTTTTAGTGCGGCTTTAGCGGTATCCCGACTAACGGCCACATACGAACAATTGTCAAAGATATTAATTTTCCCAACCTGCTTTCCGGGAATGCCATTCTCTCCGGTTAAAGCGCCCAGAATATCGCCGGGCCGAACTTTCTGCCTTTTGCCTCCATCGATGCGCAGAGTTGCCATTGCTGCCTTAACAGGAAGTTTTTCCAGCACATGCAGTGGCGGCAGATTTTCTGGCTCAATAACCAGCCCCAGATACTCTTCGAGTAAGGCAATTTTGTAGCCATCTTTATCTGTATAGAAAGTAAATGCCATTCCCTTGCCGCCAGCTCGTCCCGTACGACCAATACGGTGCACATGCACTTCAGAGTCTCGAGCAATATGGAAATTGATAACGGCATCCAGGGAATCTATATCCAGACCCCGCGCAGCGACATCGGTAGCTACAAGAATAGCCGCACTTTTATTGGCAAATCTCACTAATGTTTTATCGCGATCACGCTGTTCCATATCGCCATGCAGGGCCAGCACACTAAATCGAGAGCTCCGCAGCTCATCTGCTACTGCCTGCGTTTCGCGCTTGGTATTACAAAAAACGACAGCTGATTCGGGCCGATATTTCAGCAGCAGCAGTCGTAGTGCTGTCATACGCTCCGCATCATCTGCTACTTTGTAAAAATGCTGCTCAATAGTGGCGTTGTCATGCCTGGCGTCTACCTGCGCCATCACCGGGTCAATCAGGATACGTTTGGCAATGGACTGGATTTCATCCTGAAAAGTCGCACTGAACAGAAGTGTCTGACGCTGAACAGGGGTTTGCTCAACAATGGCATCCAGCGATTCCTGAAAGCCCCATTTCCAGCATGCGATCGGCTTCGTCAAGCACCAGCGTGGTCAACCTGGCCAGGCTCAACGTACTCTTGCGTAAATGATCTTCTACCCGGCCCGGCGTTCCAACAACAATGTGAGCACCGTGCTCCAGTGAACCTGCTTGCGGACCAAAAGGCTGACCACCACAGAGCGTTAAAACCTTAACATTATGAGTTGTCCGGGCCAGCTCGCGAATTGCGTTAGATACCTGATCAGCCAGCTCCCGAGTTGGACACAACACCAGCGCTTGCACACTGAAATCTTTTACATCCAGCTTCGCCAGCAAGCCAAGGCCGAACGCGGCGGTTTTCCCGGAGCCGGTTTTACCCTGGGCAATAACATCCTGCCCGGCGAGTATGGGCGGCAAACTCTGCGCCTGTATCGGCGTCATAGCCTTATAGCCCAGCGATGCCAGGTTCTTTAAAAGCTCAGGCTTAAGCTTAAGAGACGAAAAGGGGAGTTGGCTCAATGTTGTTATCCATTCTGAGGCTAATAAATGGGTGGCAGACAGTCTAACCGAGATGCGGTCATGTGACCGACTTTAGCCTGACGAAAACTGCCGCAGATGCAAAGATTTATCGGCAACAGAATAATTTACTGATTTACTTAATTGTACGGTTTGGCGCACAAGGAATTTCCCATGATTAGCCATTTGACCAGGTGCGCAGTGCTCGCACTATCCCTTTTTACGTTCATTACGCTGCCACTGGAATCCGCGGTAGCCCAAGGCTTTGACCCCAGCAAAATTGACTGGGAGAAACTCAGTAAAATACCGATGCGTGACAGCTTTATTAAAAATTTTAATGAACAGTGCGCATCGTGCCATGGTGACAATCTTCGTGGGGCTACACTTGGCCCACCACTGGTTGGTGCGGACCTGCGCCGCGGTGATTCCGTAACAGAAATCGCTGCAAGCATCGCAACGGGCTCGCCCGAGGCCGGCATGCCCGCCTGGTCCGAGACTCTAGATGAAACTCAGATATGGAATATGGCGCTTTATGTAGCAGAGCAAAGACAGGGCACCACCATACTGGAAAAAAATAATGATATCGCACTGACTATTCCTGAAGGAGCCATCCAGACCGAACTGCATAGTTTTCGTATTGAGAAAATTATTGATGGTCTGGACCCGATGCCTTTTTCCATCGCTCCCTTGCCTGATGGACGTATTCTTCTGACTGAACGGATGCGCGGTCTTAGCATCATCTCCAGAGATGGTGAAAAATCTGCCCTCATTAGTGGCACCCCACCGGTCTATGCAGATTCAAACCTTTTTCTTGGCCAGACCATGGGACTGGGCTGGATGCTGGATGTCGCCATTCACCCACAGTATGCGGATAACGGCTGGATCTATATTCACCACACTGACCGCTGCAGTGACTGCAATGAATTGAGCCGCAAGGGCAATCAGCCTGTCTCGATGAATCGAATTATCCGTGGCAGGATCAAAGATGACAATTGGGTTGATGAAGAAATAATCTGGCAAGCCGACATAGAAACTTACAGCAATACCTCAGACCTTGCCGCTGGTGGTCGCCTTGCTTTCGATAACGAAGGTTACGTCTATTTTGGTATCGGCATGAAGGACACTCTGGATTTTATAGGCATTCAGGACCTGAACCTGCCTCACGGCAAGATCTACCGGGTTCACGATGATGGCCGTATACCTGCAGACAACCCTTTTGTTGATAACCCGGACGCACTCGGCAGCATATGGACCCTGGGACACCGCAGTGTTCAGGGGCTGGAGTTTAATCCGTTTACCGGAGATATCTGGAATACCGAGATGGGTCCGCGCGGTGGCGATGAACTCAACCGGGTGATACCCGGTGGCAACTATGGCTGGCCGGTGTACACGACCGGAGTGAACTACGACGGCAGGCCCGTCAACGTTGCCGGCAAGCTGGGGATCGAACTGGCGGAAGAGGATGCAGAATTTCCGGTCGTCGACTGGACACCCGCCATAGCCATCTCAAGCTTCATATTCTACGATGCAGGGAAGTTTCCAAAATGGAACGGCAACATCATCGCCGGGACGCTACGTGCGACCGATCTGCTACGCATGGAGATTAAGGACAACAAGGTCGTTCATACAGAAGTATTGTTGGAAAACCTTGCCCGATTCAGGGATATAGAAATCGGGCCTAATGGCAATCTCTATATCCTGCTGGAGCACGCTACCAACTCGCAGATCATTCGCCTGGTTCCGGTATCTGAGTAAGCAGCTGCACCACACGTACATGACCGGCAATAGCTTGAATAAATTGCATAATATTTAGTCGCGCACGCCCACAAAGTTTCTGAACGGAACCGAGTGATTCAGCAAATTAAATGCCATCACAACACCGAGCAGATTTGCACACAGATCAGCAAATGATGTCATTCGATCCGGGTTCAGTGATTGCATTAGCTCCATGAGCCCGCTGTATACGGCAATACTCACTGACATAATAAAAAAACCTTTGCGGGTTGTTACCACTCTGTAACTGAGTACGACAAACACAAAGTAGGTCGATATATGGATCACCTTATCAATATGGGGAATAGCCAGTGCAGCAACGGGAGGCAGTGTGTCTAGCGATAAATAGGTGACAAGGACAGCGTAAACGATAAAAATAAATGTATTCAAATTAAAATAACCAGGAAATCAAACAGGAAAGACTTACTCGTACTCGCTATTAAGTATTTTTAGCCCATCAGAATCGAGCTTACAACACACTAGTCGGGTCAGTCAGAAAAATAGTTTTTCTCTTCCAGACGGCAGCCCGTGTATTCCTCAAGATCGGCGAACGATTGCACTCCGCCACGTTTGCCTGCTTTGGGAAAAACCCAGGTCGGATAGCCGCTAATTTTCTCGCACCGTGCCAGTTTTTCGCGGCTGCCCGCAGGAGAACATTCTATGTAGGGTAAATATCGGGCATCCTCACCAAACAGCGCATGCTGTTTTTTGCAGTAGGGGCACCAGTGGGCACCGTAATACTTTGCACCACTTTTTGTGAGGCATTCTGCAAAAGCCCTTTTATCCATATCTGCCGCAGCAGAAGACCCCGCAACCAGCATGATGATACTCACTATCTTTAGTCGATTTTTTAATAGGCTGAACATTTTGATTTGCTGTTTGAATTAAACGCCATATAAGCAAAATATTTTTTCACAAAAGCCGGCACTCTTGCCCGGAATATGACATATACCGCTATTATTTTGTGTCAGATCAAAAAAAGCCCCGCACTGGTTACCCAGGCGGGGCTTTTGTTTCTTCAGATGAAGGAACGACTTACATCATGCCGCCCATTCCACCCATGCCACCCATATCAGGCATCGGCGCACCACCAGCTTCTTCCTTCGGCAGTTCTGTCACCATGGCTTCCGTAGTCAGCAGCAGGCCGGCAATCGAAGCTGCGTTCTGCAAAGCTGAGCGGGTAACCTTGGTCGGATCAATGATACCGAACTCGATCATGTCACCGTACTCGCCGGTGGCAGCATTGTAACCATAGTTACCTTTGCCTTCTGCAACCTTGTTCAGGATGACAGAGCTGTCTTCACCCGCGTTGGCAACGATCTGCCGCAGCGGCTCTTCCAGAGCGCGACGCAGAACGACGATGCCCACGTCCTGCTCATCGTTATCGCCTTTAAGGTTTTGAATAGCGGCATTGGCACGAATCAGAGCAACGCCACCACCAGCAACCACGCCTTCTTCTACAGCAGCACGAGTTGAGTGCAGTGCATCTTCAACGCGGGCTTTCTTCTCTTTCATTTCGATCTCGGTGGCAGCACCTACCTTGATCACTGCAACACCGCCGGCCAGTTTGGCAACACGCTCCTGCAGTTTCTCACGATCGTAGTCCGATGAAGACTCTTCCATTTCTGTATTGATCTGCTCAACACGGCCCTGGATGTCCTTGGCGGCACCCGCGCCGTCAATAATCGTGGTGTTTTCTTTGCTGATCTGAATTTTCTTGGCTTCGCCGAGATCTTCCAGAGTGGCTTTTTCAAGACTCAGGCCAACTTCTTCCGAAATAACCTGGCCACCGGTCAGGATAGCGATGTCCTGCAGCATGGCTTTGCGGCGATCACCGAAGCCAGGCGCTTTAACAGCACAAACCTTCACGATACCGCGGATGTTATTCACAACCAGGGTTGCGAGGGCTTCACCTTCGACATCTTCGGCAATGAGCAGCAGCGGACGGCTGGACTTGGCCACGGCTTCCAGCAGCGGCAACAGATCACGGATATTGGTTATCTTCTTGTCGAACAGCAGGATATAGGGGTTGTCCAGATCAGCGCTCTGGGCGTTCGCGTCAGAGATGAAGTAAGGCGACAGGTAACCACGATCGAACTGCATACCTTCAACAACGTCCAGCTCGTTTTCAAGGCCTGAACCTTCTTCAACGGTGATAACACCCTCTTTACCCACTTTGCCCATTGCATCAGCAATGATTTCACCAACCGCTTCGTCAGCGTTGGCAGAAATAGAGCCGACCTGCGCAATCGCTTTGGCTTCTTCACAAGGCTGTGACAGCTTCTCCAACTCGGTAACGATGGCAGCAGAAGCTTTGTCGATACCACGCTTAAGGTCCATAGGGTTCATGCCGGCAGCAACAGATTTCAGGCCTTCACGAAGAATTGCCTGCGCAAGAACGGTTGCGGTCGTAGTGCCATCACCAGCGATATCAGAAGTCTGTGAAGCAACTTCCTTTACCATCTGAGCACCCATGTTCTCGAATTTGTTATCAAGCTCAATTTCCTTGGCAACCGAAACACCGTCTTTAGTAACGGTTGGTGCACCAAAGCTCTTGTCGAGAATAACATTGCGGCCTTTAGGGCCGAGAGTAACTCTTACAGCATTTGCCAGGATGTTGACGCCAGCGAACATTCTCGCCCGTGCGTCATCACCGAATTTAACTTCTTTAGCAGCCATTGAACTGCTCCTCTATAGTATGTAAGTTTTGAATAAGCCGGCCGGGGCCGGGCACAAAAAGTAAACGTAAAAACAGGGTTAGCGTCAGCCCTACTCTTCGATCACAGCCATAACATCATCTTCTTTCATTACAAGAAGATCTTCGCCATCAACCTTGACCTCGGTACCGCTGTATTTGCCAAACAGGACCTTATCGCCTGCCTTGACATCCAGGGCACGGATATCACCATTTTCAAGATGTTTGCCATTGCCTACGGCGATGACTTCACCCTTGATGGGCTTCTCTGTAGCCGAGTCGGGAATGACAATTCCACCGGCTGACATACGCTCTTCTTCCATGCGCTTGACGATAATCCGGTCATGAAGCGGACGAATATTCATTATTAAAACTCCTGAAATCGTTAAATGATGCTTAAAAACAAGGACTTATGGCCTTTGCGTTATTAGCACTCTCCTGTAAGGACTGCTAATCATAGGGGCTAAAATTGGGATTTCAAGGCCTTGAACCAGTCCAATGACATAGAAAGGCAGCCCGGCTATGCTGGCCACCGTTTCTGACACCTAATATATGCGTGAATAAATGAGTAGTGAGACCCTGATGCTGTACTGCACCTGCCCGGATGAGCAGGTAGCCGAGTCCATTTCTACACACATTGTGGAGCACGGTCTGGCGGCGTGTGTAAACAGAATTTCCGGCCTGACCTCCGTTTATAAATGGGAAGGCGAGATGAAATCCGGCACCGAAGTACTTCTGCTGATCAAAACAACCAGCGACCGATGTGACGCACTTATTGCCGAGTTGCTAAACATTCACCCTTATGAACTTCCTGAAATTATTGCTGTCCCTGTGATCGCAGGCCATCAACCCTACCTGGACTGGATTAAGGATTGCACCCGGTGATACCCGCTTACGGAACAGCACGCAATTTTTTTGCTGCCACACTGTTGGTTACTGCGCTGCAATTAATCAGCACCGACCTGTTCGCGGCCCGGGATCTCAAACGGCCGGAAGAGGTATTCCGCTACGAAGCTCGTATAGATGACCAGGACATAGTCGTGACCTGGGATATTGAAGACGGCTATTACCTCTACCGCGACAAGATGAAATACAGGGCCGACGGTGCGGAGTTCGGCCCGGCTGTCTATCCGGAAGGCGAGATCCATTCCGACGAGTTTTTTGGCGAGCAGATCATCTTTCGTGAGCAGATCGAAGTACGCATCCCGTTATTGAGCACAGCTCCAGGAGTCCGTAGCCTGGAGTTGAAGCTACGTTCACAGGGCTGTGCCGATTACGGCCTGTGTTATCCGCCACAGGACTGGACCGCAGAAATTACGTTGCCGGCCAGCACCCCAACGACATCAAAGCCATCGATATCGAGCATCCTTGGCGACGCTCGAAGCAATATCCTGGGCAATACTCCGGGCAGCTCTGGCCGCAACGACAAACCCCTGCCACAGGAACTGGCCTTTGTGCCCGACATCAGCATTGTTGATCCGTTTACGCTGGAAGTGCACTGGTACATCGCACCGGGTTATTACCTGTACAAGAAGGACTTTCAGGTAAGCAACCCGGATAACAAAATACAGACAGGCGCACTGCAATTACCACCAGGTGTGCTGGAGAATGATCTGGAGTTTGGTGAAGTCGAGGTCTACTACAACGAAGTCAGCATCCGGGTCCCATTATCGCGCAGCAGCCCGGAACCGCTGATTACCGACATTGCTCTGGCCTACCAGGGCTGTAAGAAAGACAGTATTTGTTATCCGCCGGCAACCATTATGCTGACAGTAGAATTGCCGCGCGCAAGTGCCGGCGATTTCATTGCGCAACGTACGCCGCCGGTTTCTGAACAATCACGACTGATCGCGGTAGTGGCTGAGTCAAGCCTGCCGACAGTGATGAGCATTTTCCTGGGCCTCGGTCTGCTGTTGGCGTTCACGCCCTGCTGCCTGCCGATGGTACCGATACTGTCCGGCATTATTGCGGGCCAGGGTGAAAGTGTTACTACGCTGCGGGCATTCTGGCTATCACTCAGTTACGTGCTCGGCATGGCCTTTACCTACACAATAGCGGGTGCCATCTTCGGCGCAGCCGGCACCCAGATTCAGGCAGTACTGCAAACACCACTGGTTATTGGCGGCGTATCGATTCTGTTTATAGCACTGGCACTCGCCATGTTTGGGGTATACGAACTGCAAATGCCCGCAGCTATCCAGTCACGGCTAACAGCTGTCGGGAATAATAAGAAAGCCGGCGGTTTCACGGGCACCGCGATTATGGGTGCTATCTCAGCATTGATCGTGAGTACCTGCGTTGCTCCACCACTGGTCGCAGCACTAACGGTAATTGCCCAGACCGGTGACGTCACGCGTGGCGCCCTGGCATTGTTTGCGATGTCTATTGGCATGGGCATCCCGTTAATGATCATCGGCACGTCGGCCGGCAAGCTATTGCCAAAAGCAGGGCCGTGGATGAACACAATCAAGACCGCATTCGGCTATATGATGCTGGCACTGGCAGTATGGATGCTAAGCCGCATTATTCCGGACATCATAACGATGGGCCTTTATGCAGCGCTGGCGATTGGGGCCGCTATAAGTTTTGGTGTGTTTACAGCGCTACCCAAACCGACAACCGGGTCGGGCATGCTGGGTAAAGGTGTTGCTGTTGTTTGCCTGATCTACGGTGGCGCACTGGTGGTCGGGCTATTAAGCGGCTCTACCAACCCTTTACAACCGCTCGATCACATTTCCAGCGCACCACCCGAGCAACACCTGGAGTTTGAATACATTAAGTCTGTTGATGATTTCGAAGCCGTGAGAAAACGTGCTGCTGCAGCTGGCATACCGTTAATGCTCGACTTTTATGCCGACTGGTGTGTGTCATGCAAGGAGATGGAGTACTACACCTTTACAGATCCGCAGGTGCAGACAGCACTCAATGAAGCTGTACTGGTGCAGGCCGACGTTACCGCCAATGATGAGATCGACCAGGCCCTGCTTGCCCGTTTCGGTATCTTTGGCCCCCCGACCATCGTGTTCTATAACCGTCAGGGCAATGAAATTAAGGGCCAGCGCGTCATCGGGTATATGCAATCTGATGAGTTTCTAGCTCACCTTGACTATGTACTGCAGTAAACATATCTGCAGGCTTGATACCCTGCTGGCCACAGAATTCTCTGGCCCACAGCATAGAATTATCTGAACTCAGTCATTTAAAACAGGTAACGAGCCCGCCAGCCTCTATCACCGCCGCAAATTAATCAGGTCAGAAACATGCGGTAGGCTGGATTATCAGTTTCTTCCTGGCGCGGATAGCCCTGTGCAGCAAGATGCGTCTCAAATTCAGTCAGCTCTGACTCCGGGACCTGCACACCAACAAGCACGCGCCCGTAATCAGCACCATGATTTCGGTAATGAAACAGGCTGATATTCAGGCTTGGTCCGATCGCCTGCAGAAAAACGAGCAGCGCGCCGGGATGCTCCGGGAACCGGAAGCGATACAGGCGCTCATCCTCTAGCGAACCAGCAGCACCACCAACCATATACCTGATGTGCAGCTTGGCGAGTTCGTTCTGGCTGATATCAATGACAGGATAACCCGCATCCGTTAACTCACGAAGTATAAGCTCACGTTCTTTATCGCCATCACGTAGTTCAACGCCAACAAAAATCTGCGCCGCCCTGGTATCGTGGTAACGGTAATTAAATTCGGTCAAATTACGATTACCAATAGCCTCACAGAATTTCACAAAGCTACCCGGTTGTTCGGGAATCTCGACAGCAAACAGCGCTTCGCGCTGCTCACCGATAGCCGCCCGGTCCGCAATATGCCGCAGCCGGTCGAAGTTCACGTTAGCGCCACTGTTTATCGCGACCAGCGTTTGCTCACGCACACCCTGCTCAGCCACGTAACGCTTCAGGCCCGCCAGTGCGAGCGCGCCAGCCGGCTCGACGGTCGCGCGGGTTGCCTCAAAAATATCCTGGATGGCGGCACAGATCTCATCTGTGTTGACCAGCACGATTTCATCTACCCACTTTTGACAGAGCCGAAATGTTTCGTCGCCGACTCTGCGCACGGCCACTCCGTCCGCAAAATTACCAACATGGCCGAGCGTGACCGGCTCACCAGCGCCCAAAGCTGCATGCATGCTCGCCGCATCCTCTGGCTCTACGCCAACAATGCGGATGTCGGGGCTGACCGACTTCAGATAGGCCGCGATTCCGGCAATTAGCCCGCCCCCACCGATCGGCACAAAGACCGCATCAATAGCACCACTGGTCTGGCGGTGAATTTCCATACCGATCGTGCCCTGCCCGGCTATAACATCCGGGTCATCAAAGGGATGGATCAACGGCAGCTGCTTTCGGTCTGCCAGGTCTGCTGCGGCGACCTGCGCTGCATCGTAGTTAGCGCCCTGCAGCAATACCCGCCCTCCCAGGGCTTCTACAGCTTTGACCTTTATCGTTTGGGTTGATTCCGGCATAACGATGTAGGCCGGAATACCCATTTCCCGTGCAGCGAGCGCAACGCCCTGCGCATGATTGCCAGCCGATGCACACACGACACCGCGCTCAATCGCAGCAGGCTTCATTTGGGCCAGCTTGTTGTACGCACCGCGTAACTTGAACGAGAAGATCGGCTGCAAATCTTCGCGTTTAAAAAGCACCGTATTGCCAAACCGCTCAGACAAAGCAGTGGCCAATTCGAGCGGCGTCTCAATCGCTACGTTATAAACGTGCGCCTTCAGAATGCGGTGCAGATAGTCAGAAGCCATAGGCACAGTATAACTTTGTATGGACCCTGCAAAAGCCAATTCAGGATTCCATTACAATAGCTCATCAATGGAGGTGCCCCATGACAAACACAAAGATAGTCTCCCAAGAAGAATGGCTGGACGCCCGGCGAAAGCTGCTTGAGCAGGAAAAAACTTTTACCCGTGCAGGCGATAAGCTCGCGGCATTACGGAGAGAACTACCGTGGGTGAAAGTTGACAAGGGCTATATGTTCGAGGGCCCGGAAGGCAAAGAAACACTGGCAGACCTGTTTGCCGACAACCGCCAGCTTATTGTTTATCACTTTATGTTTGGCCCGGACTGGGATGAAGGTTGCCCCAGCTGTTCATTCTGGGCCGACAACTACAACGGTATTAATATTCATCTGCAGCATCGTGATGTCACATTAATTGCCGTATCGCGTGCCCCGTCAGAAAAACTTCAGGCCTATCGCGAACGCATGGGCTGGGATTTCAAGTGGGTTTCCTCATTGAACAATGAATTCAATTTTGATTTCCATGTGTCGTTCACACCTGCAGAACTGGAACAGGGTGAAGTTGAATACAACTATCACAAAACAGCATTCCCAAACTCAGAAGCACCCGGTATCAGCGTATTTTACCAAGATGATAACGGTGATGTATTCCATACCTACTCAGCCTATGCACGCGGCCTGGATATTTTTAATGGTACTTACCGTCTGCTGGATCTGACCCCGAAGGGCCGTGACGAAGATGAGCTTGAATTCACAATGGCCTGGGTACGCCGCAAGGATCAGTATGAGGATTAGCTGACCACAACGCATTATTAAATGCGCATGTAACACGGAGCATTTTTCATTAACATACGGCGCCACCAAACTATCGCCTGAGAACTATATGCCCGCCTGGATCAAAGCTGTCCTTTATCTGATCATGCTGCTTTGCAGCGCAATCATCGGTGTTCGTGCTTATCTGGAATTTCAGTCAGACACCGAAGCTACGCCTGCGACCACATTGACCGAAATGGCACCCGAGCAACTTCCTGAGTTTACCCTGAACGATGTCTGGGACGAGCCACATAAAATCAGCGAGTGGTCTGGCGAGCCTTTACTCATCAATTTCTGGGCAACCTGGTGCGCCCCCTGTCGCCGCGAAATGCCCCTATTACAGGCACTGCATAATGAACGAGTTGCCACAGGACTACAGATACTAGGCATAGCTATTGACCGCCAACCTGATGTGCAAAGCTATATTGCTGAGGCCGGTATCAGCTATCCGATACTGTATGGTGAAGCAGATGCAATGGCAGTCAGCGATCTTTTTGGTCTGGACGGACTCGGGTTACCGTTTTCAGTGCTGGTCGCCAGCAACGGAACAATCCTGACGGTTCATCTCGGTGAAGTGGTACACCAGCAACTGGCTGATATGGTTACGATCAGCAAGGCATTTGAAGCAGGCGAACTTAATGTTGATCAGGCACGGCAACAACTCGCTAAACTCTAGAATATATTTGCTTCTCTTGGTCTGTATTACAGCACCAATCCGCAAATTGCGGCAGCGCTTCACTTACGCTAAACAGTTACCCGGTTTATTGCTCCAAACCCAATCAGCGCTTTAGAGACCTGAGTGAAACGCGAGTTAAGCCCCACCAGGGTAGTTTAAGTTCTGCCAAACGACTGGAAAGCTGTTCTCTTCTGTTGTTCTTGTCGCTAAAATCGGTTAACTTGCTGCCATCTGGCAACATTTTGCGACCAAATGGCAAAAATACTACTAATTAATGGCCCCAACCTGAATTTGCTGGGTACCCGCGAGCCTGAACTCTATGGTGCCACGACACTGACAGATATCGAGACTCAACTGCAGACAGAAGCTGAAGCGCTGGGCCACACGCTTGAAGCCATTCAAAGTAATGCCGAAGCCGATCTCGTGAACCGGGTGCACACCGCAGCAGGCCAGGTCGATTTCATTTTGATCAACCCAGGTGCTTTCACTCACTCAAGTATTGCATTGCGTGATGCGTTACTGGGTGTAGCCATACCTTTTATAGAAATACACATCAGTAATATTCATGCGCGGGAAGAGTTTCGACGTCAGTCATACTTTTCTGATGTCGCTGCCGGTGTTATCGCCGGCCTGGGGCCACAGGGTTACAGCCTCGCCCTGCAGGCAGCCCATAATTTGCTAAACCAATCTTCTGGCCAATAAATCAAACCGTTCAAACTACAGAGTTAAACCATGGACATCAGAAAAGTAAAAAAACTAATAGAACTTCTGGAAGAATCCGGAATCGCCGAGATAGAAATTACCGAAGGTGAGGAATCAGTCCGGATCAGTCGTTACCGGGATAAAGATCCGGCAGATCCTGTAGTGGGTCACGCTCCACCACAGGCAGCCGCACAAATTGCTGCGCCGGCGGCGGCGGCAGCAGAACCCGCTGCAGAACCGGCGGGCCATAAGGTACTTGCACCTATGGTAGGCACCTTTTACCGGTCATCCACGCCTGAAGCTGAGCCATTCGCCAAAGTGGGCGATAAGATCGCAGTAGGCGATACGCTATGCATCATTGAAGCCATGAAAATGATGAACCAGATTGAATCAGATGTTGCCGGCACAGTGCTTTCAGTCGAGATCGATAACGGCGAGCCCATTGAATTTGGCCAGGTACTGTTCGTTATCGGATAAGTTACGGCTGGCTGCAACATAATCGGCTCGCAACCATCAGTTGATTTTTTGGCAACTCACCCAAGCTACGGGCGAATCAGGATGCACAGGCAATGCTGGAAAAAGTTCTAATAGCAAACCGGGGCGAAATCGCACTGCGTATACAACGCGCCTGCTTTGAGCTGGGCATCAAGACGGTGGCCGTACATTCAACCGCTGACGCTACCCAGAAACATGTGCTGATGGCAGAAGAAACCGTATGCATTGGCGCAGGACCTTCTGCCGATAGTTACCTGAATATGCCGGCAATCATTTCCGCCGCTGAGGTAACGGATGCTCAGGGCATTCACCCGGGCTACGGGTTTCTATCCGAAAATGCTGATTTCGCGGAACGCGTAGCGACCAGTGGCTATACCTTTATCGGCCCGTCTCCGAAGCTGATACGGACCATGGGTAATAAGATTTCTGCTATTCAGGCGATGAAAGAGGCCGGGATTCCCTGCGTACCCGGCTCCGACGGACCACTGTCGGAAGACCCCAATGAGAATCTGCGTATGGCCCGGGAAATTGGCTACCCGATCATAGTGAAAGCTGCCGGTGGTGGCGGTGGCCGCGGGATGCGGGCCGTCCACAATGAAGCATCGCTGACCAATGCCATTAATCTGACCCGGTCTGAAGCAGCCGCCGCATTCGGGAACGATACGCTGTACATGGAAAAATTCCTGGAACGCCCCCGGCATATCGAATTCCAGGTACTGGCAGATACACAGGGCAATGCCGTGCATCTTTTTGAGCGAGACTGTTCAATGCAGCGTCGTCATCAAAAGGTAATAGAGGAAGCCCCTGCGCCGGGTATCAGCGAGGAGCAAAGAATGCGCATGGGCGAACGTTGTGCCGAAGCCTGTCGCCAACTCGGCTATGTTAATGCCGGTACTTTTGAATTCCTCTACCAGGATGATGAGTTTTACTTCATCGAAATGAACACTCGCCTGCAGGTAGAACATCCAGTAACCGAGCTTATTACAGGTATCGACCTGGTAAAAGAACAACTGAAGATCGCATCCGGCGAGCCGCTGAGCTTCAAGCAGGAAGATATCCAGCTGCGCGGACATGCGATCGAATGCCGTATCAATGCAGAAGATCCAAAAACATTCATGCCCTCACCGGGCAGGGTAGACACCTGGCATCCGCCCGGCGGACCCGGCATACGCGTAGACAGTCATTTATACAGTGGCTACACGGTTCCGCCATTCTATGACTCGATGATAGGCAAGTTAATCGCCTGGGGTGACACACGTGAATCAGCCATCGCACGAATGCAAAATGCACTAAACGAGATGGTCGTTGACGGCATCAATACGAACCTGTTGTTGCACCGGGAAATATTCCAGCATGCAGCATTCAAGGCAGGTGGCACTAATATTCATTATCTGGAAAAGCGACTCGGCCTGTAGAAACGCGCAACAGATGGCAAATATCTTTCATCCATCTGATATTCAGCAGACTGGTCTTAGCTCCAAGGACTCCGTGGACTGTTCCTATGCCCTGGTTACAACTCGAAACTGAAACCGGCCAGAAGCACCCCGAAATAATAGAAGCCGCACTCGAAGACCTCGGTGCGGTTTCTGTTTGTTTCAGTGATGCGGGTGATGAACCTATACTGGAACCCGCACCCGGAGAAACACCCTCCTGGTCCAGCACCATTGTTACGGCCCTGTTTGCGGAAGGCACCAACTCAGCTGATGTGACGAACGCACTGGCTGACATTATCGACGCCAGCCAGCTTAGTTTTTCTGTTATTGAAGATCGTGACTGGCATGCAGAATGGCGCGAAACATTGCAGCCGCTGCAATTTGGCCACCGCCTTTGGGTGATACCTGATGGAATGGATGCAGCACATGCAGATGCCTGTGTTTACCTGTCACCCGGGATGGCGTTTGGCACCGGCAAGCACCCGACTACGGCCATGTGCCTCGAATGGCTTGATGCACAGGAACTGGCGGGCACGGCAGTACTCGATTATGGCTGTGGTTCGGGATTACTCGCCATTGCCGCACTGGCTCTGGGTGCGGACTATATCAGTGCGGTGGATATTGATCCTCAGGCACTGGAAGCCACGCGCAGCAACGCCGCCAACAACGCTTGTCTGGATCGTATCAATGTGAGCTTGCCCGAAGAAATTAGTAGCAGCCGCAAGTATGATGTGCTGGTTGCGAATATATTGAGCGGGACACTGGTTGAACTGGGGCCTGTTATCTGCAATCTGATGTCCGCCGGAAGCCGGCTGGCACTCAGCGGGATACTGGCAGATCAGGCAGATCAGGTACGATCAGCCTGGTCAGACTGGGCCACTCTGGAAGTTACCAGTCAGGTCGAAGACTGGATACTGCTCACAGGTCAGAAACATGGAATATAAGTTGTAATGTTTACGCGTTGCCCTGAATGTGAAACGATTTTCCGCCTCGGTGCCCACGATCTGCGCAGGGCGGCAGGCAAAGTGCGCTGTGGCGAATGCGAATCAGTATTCAATGCACTCGAATACCTGGAAGAAAAAGCAGAACAGCTCAGCCCCGTAATTCACAGCTGGCCGACAGAACCTGCCAATGATGCAGACAGTGGTCAGCCAGAGGACTCGGCCTCCTCCGATTCTGACGATGGCGCGCCCGATACGCTCTCTGAAGACAATTACGCAGATCAATCCGACCGACAGGCCGACCACCCGGTTGAGGAGTCAGGTTCAGATACCGGCCTGGATTCTGATGAAGATCTGCGCAACGACACAGGGGCAGGAATACTGGTCATCGATCCAACTGATGACTATCAGGCTGACGCTGAAACCAATCAGATAAGTGAGAACAGCAACGAATTTAGCGTCGATTCTGCCGTGGAAGATGGCCCGTCATATGACGAATCAGCCGCAGAATCTGACTCAGACATAGCTTCAGCTGCGGAGAATAAATACGGGTCCGCCTATGCAGAGCCCGAGAATGACAATGGCTCTGATCCGGCAGATGACGAGATAGTAAGTTTTATTACGCCGAATGAAAGCACCCCCCTTTACCCGGAAGTCAGCGAGGCCGTTAGTAAAGCGATTGCCACCAGCCGGCAGTCATCTGGCAGCAATGCAGATGATCAGGATGAAACACGCGCATATGACGTAGCTTCCTGGAGTGGCGGGCTGGGAGAGGAAATTGATATCGGTGCGGCTGATGCGACCGTCGAATTCATTATTTCGGATGATCAGGACGATATTGAAGAAGAAATCATCACCATCATTACAGATGAAGCTGACAACGATATTGACGATGTATTGACGATGATCAGCAGTATGCTGAAACGACCAACGAGGACCCTGACGAAACCGCAGATGCTGATACTGACGAATTCGATGACACCATCTGGGAACGCATACCTGGTGTTGGTTCAAATGAGACTGGTACCAACGATCCGTTATTTGGCGGACCCGCCGAACATAGCGACCTGCATCCTGATGAGCCTGGCATTGACGATACCCTGCCCCAACTGGAACCGCTGAGCCCAGATACACCGGCTGATGCGCATCCCACCGCCGTAAGCAACTCTGACGGCAACACGGACACACTCGAGTTCAATGCACCAGCCGATACCTGGTCCAATATTTTTTCACGTACCTCCCGAACGGGTGACAAAGCGGATGTAGCCGTTGACACACAATCTGGCACAGTATTATCTGAAGATGAGGACCACGACCGGTCAGAATACCCCCCCGAGCCCAGATATGACGACAACACGGGATTATCGCCTGCCGATCTGGGCAATGATGACCCTATGGACTGGGCAAGCGAGCCGGATGAAGGCCGTGATACGGAGAGCACCTCACAAGATGAACCGGTTAAGGAAGCCCTCAATGACTCCAGTACAAATGATACAGGCGCGGCACTACATGCAGAAATCTGGTCGGATACGCCAGAAGAGCAGCATGAGCCCGCCGCAGCCCAGGCATTAGAAAAAAATGCGGCCAGCGAACAGTTATCCGCGGAATCTTTCGACGAGGAAGAGTACGACGTTCAGCATATTATTCTTTCTGACGAAAGCGAGCCTGACAGCGCCGGGCTCACCCAGGCTTTTGCCGCCGCTGATGAAGAAAACCCTCCCTGGCAGCCAGAATCGCTTGAAGATGTGCCAGAGCAAAAATCACGAGCACCACTCTGGCTAATGGGTGGCATCGTCGTGGCAGCTACGCTGGTGCTACAACTGGTCCATTACAACCGCGATGCACTGGCAGGCAGCCCAGCCTGGGGCGATTCGGTCCGCACTATTTATAACGGCCTTGGCATGGAGTTATTCCCCAACTGGTCGCTCGACGATTATGAAATCCGCGGTTCAGAAGCAATTGCCGGCGAGTCAGGGCCGAACATCATGGATATCCGGGCGCAAATTGCTTCGGTAGGGAAAAAACCCACGGGCCTCCCACATATACGCGTCGTGCTACGTGACCGCTGGTCCAACCCTGTAGCGGCAAAAACACTCAGTCCTGCGGAGTATGCACAGCCAGATAATCTGCCGAATAATAGGCTAATGAAGCCGAATGAAACCCTTGCCGCACATGTCAGTATTATTGACCCTGGTTCAGGTGCGCAGGGCTTTGAACTGGAACTGTGCTTACCGCGGCGTTATACGGGCCTGGAATGCACAGGACGACCTTTCGATTGAATACCCCCGGGTTGAACACCCCTGTTCAGATAGGCCCGCATAATATTCGCGGGCGCTGTGTGCTGGCCCCTATGGCGGGCCTTACCGATCAGGTATTTCGTAATATTTGCCGGAATTTTGGCGCGGCACTAGCCGTTTCGGAAATGAATACCGCTGATACAGCGCTCTGGAGCAGCCGCAAAAGCCTGTCCAGACTCAATTTCAGAGGCGAAAACGGGCTGCGTGTTTTGCAGATCGCCGGAAGCGAACCCACACAATTAGCAGTTGCAGCAAAAGCAGCAGAGCAACTCGGCGCTGATATTGTCGACATCAACATGGGTTGCCCCGCAAAGAAAGTCTGCAAAAAACTTTCCGGATCAGCTCTGCTTAAAGATGAAGCCTTAGTGACACGCATCCTGGAAGCAGTCACTGGTGCAACCAGCCTTCCCGTAACACTCAAGATCCGCACAGGCTGGGATGTGGAAAACCGTAACGGCGTCCGCATTGCGCAGATAGCAGAACAGACCGGGATTCAGGCATTGGCAGTACATGGTCGAACACGCGCCTGCATGTTCACCGGCGATGCAGAATACGCAACCATCCGCGCCATTAAATCCGCAGTAACAATCCCGGTGTTTGCTAATGGTGATATATGCTCAGCCAGTAAAGCTAAGGAAGTGCTTGAACAAACGGGTGCGGATGGGGTCATGATCGGTCGTGGCGCATTGGGACAACCATGGATCTTTAATGAGATTAACCACTACCTGAATGACTGCTCCACTAGTGGACAATATTTGACCACACCTCCCTCACGTCTATTTCGACGTGATATCATTATGTCTCATCTGGAAGCATTGTATCGGCTCTACGGGGAAGAACGCGGCGTCCGGGTGGGGAGAAAGCATCTGACGTGGTACTGCAAGTACCTTGATGACGCAATAAAATTTCGTGACACAGTAGTCCGAGTAAAGAGCGCCAAAGATCAGCTGCATTTAACGGCCAGTTTTTTTAACCAAAATGAATTTAGAAAGGATGCACACATGGGTGCGCATCCTTCAGGAAATTTCGTCCAGTGCCTAACAGACCATCAAAAAAACGTGACTCTGCACCAGCCAAAAAGAGTGTTGCGAAAAAGTCCGACTACCAGGTCCAAAGCCGCAACCGGCTGCTGAAGAACTTTACCGAGGATGCACTGCATTCTTATTTCAAAAATCTTAACGGTCATAAACCCGCAGATTTTTACAAATTGGTCATGGGTCAGGTAGAACCACCGCTTTTTAAATCAGTAATGGATTATACTGATTGGAATCAATCACTTGCATCAGAGATACTGGGTATCAGCCGGGCGACTTTGCGTAAGAAACTGAAGCAATACCGCCTCCACAGTTAGTCCTTCGGACCCACTCCTAATATGATCGGATCAATTGATTCGTCCACCAGAATAAGCACTCATGACTAAATCTTTAAGAGCTTTAATTAGTGTTTCTGATAAGACCGGGGTTGTGGAATTTGCCTTGGCGCTCAGCAAACTTGGCACAGAAATTTTGTCTACCGGCGGTACAGCCAAAACGCTGCGTGATGCAGGACTATCAGTACTAGATATTTCTGAAGTAACCGGCTTCCCCGAAATTATGGATGGTCGTGTGAAGACACTACACCCACTTGTGCATGGCGGCCTCCTGGGCCGTGGGGATCATGACAAGGATGTAATGACAAAGCATGGCATCACACAGATTGATATTCTGGCTGTAAACCTTTATCCCTTTGAAGCAACAGTGGCAAGCCCGGATTGTAGCTTTGATCAGGCCATTGAAAATATCGATATAGGCGGGCCAACAATGATTCGCTCTGCCGCCAAGAATCACGCCCATGTTGCTGTAGTAGTCGACCCGGAAGACTACGCAGTCGTTACAGAAGAATTAACTGCGAACGGCGGCAGTATTTCTTCCGCAACACGTCAGCGGCTGGCAAAGAAGGCTTTTTCACACACCGGATGTTATGACGCTGCAATATCAGCCTATTTACGCGGTCAGGATGACAACGATGAATATCCCGAACGTTTACCAATCGGCTTACGCTTGCGCGAGACATTACGCTACGGCGAAAACCCCCATCAATCTGCCGCCCTGTACACAACACCCGGAAATGCACCTGGCACACTGGTAGCGGCTGAACAACTGCAGGGCAAACCGCTATCGTTCAACAATATTTCTGATGCCAATGCTGCACTGGAATGTGTGAAGTCACTGGATGATGCCGCCTGTGTGATCGTCAAGCATGCCAATCCATGTGGTGTCGCGCTAAATAATGAGCAGGTTGCTGCGTATCAGGCTGCCTATACCTGCGACCCCACATCTGCTTTCGGCGGCATCATCGCTTTTAACCGGCCGCTAACAGCCACGGTAGCCCAGACCATTATCGAGCAGCAGTTCGTCGAAGTAGTAGTGGCCCCTTCCTTTGAACCAGGCGCTCTGGCAGCTTTTGCAGCCAAGCCCAACATACGTGTATTGGCCTGCGGTGAATGGGGTGATCCCAAAGCACCAGGCTTAATGCTGCAACAGGTTGAAGGGGGCATGCTCGTACAGGACAAGGATGTCGCCTGCGTGACTCGCGCCGACCTCAAAGTCGTAACCGAGCGGCAACCAACTGAGCAGGAAATTACCGATGCACTGCTGGCATGGAAAGTGGCCCGTTTTGTGAAGTCCAATGCAATTGTTTATGGCAAGGATGACGCCATACTGGGTGTTGGTGCCGGACAGATGAGTCGTATCATGAGCGCAGAAATTGCCGGCCAGAAAGCCGCAGAGGCGGATCTTAATCTGAACGGTGCTGCAATGGCCTCAGATGCATTTTTCCCTTTCCGCGACGGAATCGACGTAGCTGCCAAATTTGGTATCAAGGTAGTCATACAACCAGGCGGATCCATGCGGGATGAAGAAGTTATTGCCGCGGCAAATGAGCACGGCATGGCGATGCTATTCACCGGCATGCGGCATTTCAGGCATTGAAAAAAAATGAGCCCATCTTTCTGGCCATCGCGAAGCATGGTCGGAAAGATTTGAGGGCGAATTTTCGTCGGATGACGCGCTTATGCGTCAGCAGACGTCTGTCAGAATGGCGGACAGCCAAAGAAGGCTTTGAGGACTCGCGAAGCAGTCCTCAAAGCTCAAACGGCGGAATTTTCATCGATGAAGCGTTTAAGCTTCATCGATGCCTTTCAGGATGAGGTAATGTTAATGCACTTAAGCGTCAGTAGATGCCTTTCCGAATGGCAGGCCCTAAACAGTGCCCATTCTAAGCTCAGGAAATATAAATGAAAGTTTTAGTAGTAGGCTCCGGCGGCAGAGAACACGCCCTCGCCTGGTCACTCGCTCGCGCTGATCGTGTTGCGGAAGTAATTGTCGCCCCCAGGGAATGCGGGCACTGCGGCCGAGCCGAAAGTACGCAACGTTCCAGTAAATGCAGAAGACATACCCGCCTTACTCCAGCTCGCACAGGATGAACAGGTAGACCTGACCGTAATCGGCCCGGAAGCACCGCTGGTCGAGGGTATCGTGGATCAGTTCAAAGCCGCCGGTCTGCGCTGCTTTGGGCCAACCGCCAAAGGTGCTCGCCTGGAAGGCTCCAAAGCCTACACCAAAGAATTTCTCGAACGCTACAACATCCCAACTGCCGGTTACCGGGATTTCACCGATATCGACACGGCTTTGGCCTATGCACAGGAATGCGCGTTGCCCACCGTAGTTAAAGCGGATGGCCTGGCAGCAGGCAAAGGCGTGATCATTGCGCGCACCCGCGATGAAGTCGTAGATGCCATCAATATCATGCTGAGTGACAAAGCATTCGGGGAAGCGGGCAACAAGATTGTTATAGAAGATTTCCTGGCGGGTGAAGAAGCAAGTTTCATGGCCATCATCGATGGCGATAACATCCTGCCTCTCGCTACCTCACAGGATCACAAGGCACGCGATGAAGGCGATAAAGGCCCGAACACCGGTGGCATGGGCGCCTACTCACCTGCTCCGGTGATTGACGCTGCCATGGCAGAGAAAGTTATGCGGGAAGTCATGCAGCCAACCGTGGCGGGGCTGCAACAAGACGGCGAGCATTACACTGGGTTCCTGTATGCCGGATTAATGATCGGCGCAGATGGTGTACCAAAAGTACTCGAGTTCAATTGCCGCATGGGCGACCCTGAAACTCAGCCAATACTGTTTCGACTGAAATCCGATCTTGTCGATCTTATAGAGGCCGCCCTCGATGGCCGACTTAGCGACATCGAAGCTGAATGGGACCCGCGCCCATCCCTTGGGATCGTACTTGCTGCCGGGGGGTACCCCGAAACTTACAACAAAGGTGATCTGATCAGTGGTCTGGATGCTGACAAGTCGTCAAATGACCTGAAAATCTTTCATGCGGGAACCGCAGACAAAGATGGCACTGTAGTCACCAACGGTGGTCGGGTGCTGTGTGCGGTAGCACTGGGAAACACCGTTGCCGAAGCACAGACCAAAGCCTATGGACTGGCCGATCAGATCAGCTGGAACAAAGTTTACTGTCGTCGGGACATCGGCTACCGGGCGGTCAAACGCGAGTCGAGCTAGCCTGTAGCTAATGCCGCAGCATGAAAACGCAGGTGGTCTTCAATAAAAGAGGCTATAAAAAAATAACTATGGTCATAGCCTGGCTGAAGCCGTAGCAAGAGCCGCTGGCCTGACTCGCGGCAAGCCTTCTCAAAAAGCTCCGGCTTAAGTTGTTCTTGCAGAAAATCATCTGCCTCACCCTGATCGATCAGAATTTCGCCTGGCAACTGGGTTTTCTTAACCAGCTCGGTCGCATCATATTGCTGCCAGGTTGTGCGATCAGTGCCCAGATAACCCGCAAATACTTTTTCACCCCAGGGACATTGTGTCGGCGCAACAATCGGGGCAAATGCTGAAACAGACCGATAGCGATCAGGATTCTTTAGCGCAATCGTCAATGCACCATGCCCGCCCATCGAATGCCCGGAAATAGATATACATTGACCATCGACCGGGAAATGTTCATTAATCAGTGCGGGTAACTCATCGACCACATAGTCATACATGTTGTAGTGGCCTGCCCACGGCGCCTGTGTCGCATTCAGGTAAAAGCCGGCACCGCTACCAAAATCATAACTGTCGTCCTCGCCAGGCAAATTCAGACCGCGCGGACTGGTATCGGGCATCACGATGGCTATACCCAATTTGGCCGCGATTCGCTGAGCGCCCGCCTTGGTGGCAAAGTTCTCATCAGTGCAGGTTAACCCGGACAACCAGTAAAGCATCGGGACCTTGCCATTCTTTGCTGCTGGCGGCAGATATATGCCAAAACGCATGGGGCACCCGCAAGCTACTGAATTATGCTGCCAGACTTCATGGCTGCCGCCGAACATGCGGTTTGCGGAAAGTTGCTCCATAGGCCTTAGAACTCCGTATCAATTGGCTGTCAGGCTGTTATTGGAACAGAAAAATGATTCTGCCGCCTGCAAAAAGCCGCATTTGGCGAGGGGTTTTTGTGTATCTGGATTAAAGCCTGGCGCCGGAGCCTGATGGGCATCGACGAAGCTTAAACGCTTCGCTGATCTAAATTCTGGCTCAATTCGAAGCTCAAACGCTTCGAATCGTAGCCATCATTCAAGATTCGCCGCTAACCTTCCAGCACTGCTACGCGAGTGCTGGAAGCTTGGCTCATCTTTTCATCGCGTCGAAGAAATTCGCGTTGGTCTTGGTGTCCTGCATTTTTCCTATCAGGAAGTCTGCGGCAGCAATCTCATCCATCGGGTGCAGCACTTTGCGCAATACCCAGATCTTTTGCAGCTCTTCAGGCTCAATCAGCAGGTCTTCTTTACGTGTGCCTGAGCGATTGATGTTGATAGCAGGATATACACGTTTCTCGGCAATGCGCCGATCCAGGTGAATTTCCAGGTTGCCGGTGCCTTTGAATTCCTCGTAGATCACATCATCCATCTTCGAACCGGTATCCACGAGGGCGGTGGCAATAATAGTCAGGCTGCCGCCTTCCTCAATATTACGAGCAGCGCCAAAGAAACGCTTAGGGCGATGCAATGCATTCGCATCCACACCACCCGTCAGCACTTTGCCTGAAGACGGAATCACCGTGTTGTAGGCGCGCGCGAGGCGAGTGATTGAGTCCAGCAAAATCACAACATCCTTCTTGTGCTCAACCAGACGCTTGGCTTTCTCAATAACCATTTCGGCAACCTGCACGTGACGGCTGGCGGGCTCATCAAAGGTGCTCGATACCACCTCGCCACGAACGGTGCGTTCCATCTCGGTCACTTCCTCGGGGCGCTCATCAATGAGCAACACCATCAGAACGACATCCGGATTATTGGCGGTTATGGCCGTAGCGATATGCTGTAACAGCATCGTTTTACCGGCTTTCGGCGGCGATACTATAAGGCCACGCTGCCCTTTGCCGATGGGCGCAATCATGTCGATAATACGACCAGTCAGATCCTCTGTGCTGCCGGTACCCTGCTCAAGCTTGAGTACTTCACGCGGAAACAGTGGCGTGAGATTTGAAAACAGCACTTTACGCCGGGCATTCTCAGGCTCATCCAGATTTATCTCGGCAACTTTTAGCAGCGCAAAATAGCGCTCGCCTTCTTTGGGCGGACGAATCAGGCCACCAACGGTATCGCCTGTACGCAGGTTAAAGCGGCGAATCTGGCTGGGTGACACATAAATATCATCCGGACCTGCCAGAAATGAACTGTCTGCCGAACGCAGAAAGCCAAATCCATCCTGAAGTATTTCCAGAGTACCGTCACCATAAATTGCCTCACCCTTGGCACCGTGCGCCTTGAGCACTTCAAAAATGATGTCCTGTTTAGGCGATCGCGCCAGGTTCTCAAGACCGACCAACTCTGCCATGGCAACAAGTTCCGCTGCCGGCATATTCTTCAGTTCATTGAGATAGAGCAGCTTACCAGCAGCCTCCAGCTCACTTTTGCTGACAATGTCGTCTGCAGTGAAGTTACCTGTTTCACCAGAATGTTGCCTGCTACGGCGTCTGGGTTTCTTATTGGACTGATTGTCCCCTGAATTTCCGCGATTATTAGGTTTAGATCGCGTACGTGCTGAGTTACCCAAGTAGCCTCTCACAAGTTGGTATCCAGGAAATCTTTGAGCTGCCGTTTAGACGCCGCACCTACATGCTGTGCCTCGACTACACCGTTTTTGAACAGGATCAGCGTTGGTATGCTGCGAATCCCGAACTGTTGCGGTGTTTTCGAATTAGCGTCTACGTCTATCTTGGCTATTTTCAGGCGATCCTGGTACTCGCCATCAAGCTCTTCAAGTACGGGGGCGATAGCCTTGCAGGGCCCGCACCACTCCGCCCAAAAATCCAGCAGCACAGCTTTATCTGACTGCAGGACTTCGGATTCAAATGTATCGTCACTGATATGAACTAAGCTCATAATTCCATCTAATATATATGTTGATTAATTTTTGCTGAAACAGTAAAAAGGGTCGCCGCTTGGACAAGGGCCATGATCTTCCCACCCTCCTGTATTAGATCCTTGTTCATTTGGATCCAAACAGACTCTGTAGCAAGGCGCTTGGTAAGCTTCCTTATATAGCCTGAACAGGTATTGGGTAGTAAATGTCGGCGGGTGCGGCTCTTGCCGCTGGAATTAGTGCCTATTCTGAACCCGTCCTGAGTAATAATGCAAGCACTAATTGATCACTTGTTGGCAATTGATCCTATTTAATCGTTTATTTTTACCGGCTGAAAATTATGACCGACACGGAAAATGTCCGCTTTGATTCACTTAATCTGCCCGCAGAATTGCTGGCGGGGGTGAAAGCAGCGGGCTTTGAGACATGCACGCCCATCCAGGCCCAGACCCTGCCACGCGCCCTTGCTGGCAAGGATATAGCGGGTCAGGCGCAAACCGGCACCGGCAAAACAGCCGCATTTCTACTTGCAACTTTGCACCGATTATTGACCAGCGACAAAAATAATGAAGATCGCGGCAATAGCCCGCGGGCGATCATGCTGGCGCCGACTCGTGAACTGGCTATTCAGATTTTCGAAGATGCAAAAATACTGGGTAGCGGCACTGATTTCCGGTTTCAGGTGGTCTTTGGCGGAGCTGATTACGAAAAACAGCGGCAAAAAATAGAAAATGGTGTTGATGTTTTGATCGGTACGCCTGGCCGCTTTATCGACTATTTCAAGCAGGGAGTATTTAATCTGAAGCATGTGGAAGTCGTCGTGCTCGATGAAGCCGATCGTATGTTTGATCTCGGCTTTATTAAAGATATACGCTACGTACTAAGGCGGCTGCCCCCCGCAGATCAACGCCTTAATTTGTTATTTTCAGCCACGCTCAGCCAGAAAGTGCTGGAACTTGCCTTCGAACACATGAACGACCCTGAAAGCGTGCGTATCGAGCCGGAGAAAATGACTGTCGACCGGGTAACGCAGGCTGTCTACTTCCCGGGCAACCGTGAAAAAATACCGCTGTTGATTGGCCTGCTGCGCAGTACGAAAGCTACACGCACCATGATTTTCGTTAACACAAAGCGTGAAGCAGAGAAACTTGAACGCTTTTTAAATTTTAATGATATCAAGGCGAATGCGATTACCGGTGACGTACCGCAGAACAAGCGCATCCGTTTATTAAAAAGTTTTCAGGGCGGGGAGCTACCCGTACTGGTTGCAACTGATGTTGCCTCGCGCGGCCTGCATATTCCCGATGTCAGCCACGTTGTTAACTATGATGTGCCTGATGACCCGGAAGATTACGTGCACCGAATTGGGCGTACCGCCCGCGCCGGAGCCTCGGGCGATTCTATTACTTTTCGCCTGCGAAACCTACGCCATGTCGTTTCCGGACGTAGAAAAATTTATTGGCAACTCGATACCCGTGAAGGCCATCAGCCCCTCTATGCTGGTAAAAATAAAAATTCCACCCGCACCACCCCGCAAAGAACGCGGCAGGCCCGGTGGTCGCGGTGGTAACCGTGGAGGTGGAGGGAATCGCGGCGGCGGTCGCGGTCGACGCTAAACTAAATCCAGTAGCCCACGCCATCAATAAAATGATGGCCCTCAGTATTTTTGGGGGGCTTGCCAGTATCAGGACATCGTATAGCCACGACGGCCCCAAGACCGTATTCAATCGCCGCATCAAGCACCGGAATACTGTCATCGACAAACAATGTGGTGGCCGGGTCAAAACCCAGCTTGTCCTGCAACTGATGCCAGAATTCCGGGTGCTCTTTGGGCACACCAAAGTCATGGGAACACACGAATTCATCAAACCAACGATCCAGGCCAGCAACAGTCTTTTTGAGTTCAAGTGCGTGCTGGTGGGCATTCGTAACCAGCACCAGGCGCTGATTGCCTGCTTTGACCGCATCAAGAAAATCGGTTGCCCCCGGCAAAAAGCGTATACGATCACGACTGGATTTCTTTAAT
>PVMK01189252.1_pt2 | contig 44836 bp, 33 predicted proteins | sample 1853481 | NCBI WGS metagenome assembly PVMK01 (sample SAMN08533507, study PRJNA380276) | Marine sediment metagenome, whole genome shotgun sequencing project.
GGATTCGGTGAGAAAAACAGCATCATTTAATTTGAAAATTAATAATAAAAGACAACTCCGGAACTCTTCTAACCTACGAACCAAAACAGTTGTTGCAGTAATTATGCCATATCATGTTCTTGACCATATCTCCTTGAATTATAGATGCTTATTGTGTGAGTGCTTTTATTGACTTGCTTCCTGAATAGGTAAAGTACTAACTAAAGTTATGAAAAAATTTTCACAGAGCAGCGTTTCATCGGATAAATTGTAGAAATTCCGATACATCAAATTAACAAATCCTACCTGTCTTCTCTCCGAGCTGTAAGCTCTACGAGCCGGAAGCCGACCTACCTCCTGTCCTTTATCTTGTCCAATTAATTAGACCTGATTTTACTGAATTTTCCAGCTCACGTAAATTTTCCGCCGAGTTAAAAAGTTTTTCACACAACTGACATTTTCTATATTTTACAATTTCACTGGCCTTGAAACCTATGTATGAGGCCATATTTGTCAAACCCATGGTTCTGATAAGGTCATACAAAATATTTTTTTCTTTTTTCTGCAACAGCTCGTCGATACTATGATCCTTGTGGTTACCCAGGTAAAAAAAGCCTGTTTCTGTGAAGTGGGTTCCTGCATCACAGCAGGCAAACATATCAAGCTCCGGGGTAAGATAGGGATTCATCGCACACAGGTTGGGCGGGTAGTCTGTAAAAACCCCTGAACTATTGAATCCTTTTGCGCGACCCGAATATATCAGCGGTTCCGGGAAGAACTTAAAGCTGTTGTCTCGCAAAAACTGCTCGAACGCGTCATCCTGTTTTGAAAAATCAGTCACAAAAGAAATAAAATAATCGAGACCATACTTTTTACAACTGGATACGGCGTTAACAATGTTCTCACGATCGATATTTTTTTGATGCCAACGACTGCAGCTAATTCTTAATTGTGATAACCCGCTCTGCACCAATTCCGAGACCATATTATCAGAACGTTGCCGATTCCCCGCCCAGTGGCCATTCGTTACAACTCTTGAATAGATCCCATGTTTCCTGCATATCCGAATAAGATGATTGATTTCATTAAGAAATAATGACGGTTCCCCGGCTGTAAAGCTTATGCCGGTCACATTGCAACCGGCCATTTCTTCGATAATTGTTTTGGCCGTATCAAACGGCATTTTGGCATTTGGGGACACATCATCAGCGGCAACACAGTGATCACATTTAATATTGCACTGGGTTGAATATCCAAATGCTATATGGCGTATTTTATTCATGCTTGATATAGGGGCCTCGGAATCAAATAAATCCACAGTCTTGCTTGTCCTTTGGCCCGCCTTCGGCGTTGCGCCAAAAGTCACATATAGACAATATGCTCCCCTTGGCGCGCCTTGAAGGCGAACCAAAATCCGGCGCAATCTTTGTGTATTTATTTATTTCCGTGACCCTAAAGATTATTGGCCGGATTTTTATGAAGCATGCATGATAGCGGAAACGGCGTAAGGGGTCAAGAAATCTATCGCGAAGCGCCGGGGTTCCGAGACGTTAATCAGGTATCCGTGTAAGGTCAGACCTCGTCATTCAGTTTGGAAAAATAGCTGTACCGGATCTTTTGACCTGTGACTGGTTTAATCCCGAGGGTTCCAACGTCAATAGCACCAAAAAAGATTACGTACCTATTCCGCTAAATGCAGTGGTTGTAAAAACATGGGACAACAAAACCCCTCCGCCTGAAAAACAGGTCGTGTTCGTGACAAATATCGACATAAAAGATCCCTTCATAACCTTTGATCGTTATGATGAACGCAGTCTTATGGAAAATAAACTTTTCCGAGAGGTTAAACAAAACTGGCACTTTGAGCATCCCCCTAAAAAAACCAAAGAGGGTGTCTATGTCCAAACATATATGACCATGGGCATGAAAGCCCTCACAACGGCCTTTTTAAAATGGCAGAAACAACAACTACAATTGGAAGCCTTGGGGAAACAAACCACCTGGAAAATGTATCGCCGGAAACTCAAGGTTCTTAACCGCAATAAGCTCATCGTTTTTGTGGGCCAACACTTCGGGATCTTTCCCTCCCATGAGGTCTTCATGCTGGCCAATGTCCCTGTCCACAAAACCGAAGAAGAACTCGATATCAGTCGAGAACAACTCTATGCCAAGTACACCGATGTGCCTGTAACCGAAAATTCTTGATCAGCCCGCCTGAGAGTTTTCCTGAACATCATAAGTTTCTCGGTTCATCCTTATATCGGAATTCCAGTGTATTTATGGCCATATTGACTCACAATTGCCAGAGAAGCATTGAGAACATTCCTTGTCTTTGTCCGCAAGAAGTTGTTAAATCCTCAAAATTAAGAAGAAAAAATAATGATTACGATCCACAGATTACGCAGATGGATTAGCTGGCAAGCTGTTGAGCTTACGAAAGTCTGGGGTCACCTTGATTTGTGATTAACACCGTTTACTGAGGGCCATGACCATAAAAACGGCTTATCAACTCCACCTATATTATGAAATCGGCAGCATCGAGTTCGGCAAGAAGGCCGATTTTTGCGTGCTTGAAGCCGATCCGCAGATTACGCAGATTACGCGGATTAAAAAATTGGCAGTTGAGCTGGTAGGCGCGAAGTGCCGGCTCACTAATCAGCTTTATTCGCTTATCAGCTAATCAGCATTTTTTTTACCTTGAACTTTCAGCTTTCAGCTTTATTCGCTTACCGGCTTATCAGCTAATCAGCTTGAATGCAGAGCTATATGATTTGTTTGGTTTTTTTAAAATCTGCGGAAATCTGCGTAATCTGCGGATAGACTTGAGCCTTCAACTCCCAGCCTTTTTTGCATTCGCGCTAATCAGCTTGAATACAGAGCTATATGACTGGTTTAGTTTTAAAAAATCTGCGGAAATCTGTGTAATCTGCGGATAGCTTTGAGCCTTCAGGGAAATCAAAATTTGAGCCTATTTACCATGCCTTGTTAAATCCGATATTAATAGTACATGATGATCGCCGGGAGGACAGCTATTCCGTTCTCCATTAATTCAAAAAACAGCGCACAATTTTGCTTGACAGCCATCTGGAATCTGATGTATTAGATATCAATAGATGATTAATATAATAAATTTAAAATTTAAGGAGGGTACAAATGGGCAAGGTAAAAATGACCACCGAAGAGGCTTTTATCAAAGTTCTTCAAATGCACGGAATCGACAGCGCGTTTGGTATTATTGGATCGGCGATGATGCCGGTCACTGATCTGTTTCCTAAGGCAGGGATCACTTTCTGGGATTGTGGGCATGAATTCAGTGCAGGGATGATGGCGGACGGTTTCACCCGTGCTTCCGGTAAAATGAGCATGCTTGTTGGTCAAAACGGCCCCGGCATCGCTAATTTTGTTACACCGGTAAAGGTAGCCTACTGGAACCACACACCCCTCTTGGTAATAACCGCCCAGGCGGCAAACATGACCATGGGACAGGGCGGTTTCCAGGAAGTTCCCCAAATGGCAATGTTTGAAGACATGGTTGCCTACCAGGAAGAAGTCCTCCATCCTTCCCGTGTGGCCGAGGTGCTCAATCGGGTGATCATGCGTGCCAAGCGTGCCTCCGCTCCAGCCCAGATCAACATACCGCGTGACTTCTGGACCCAGGTAATCGAGATTGAACTGCCCCCTGTTGTTGACTTTGAGCGTCCGGCAGGTGGCGAAAAAGCTATCGCCCGTGCAGCCGAGCTTTTATCCGAAGCCAAGTTTCCTGTAATCCTGAATGGTGGTGGCGTTGTGATCGGTGGTGCAATCAAAGATTCAATAGCGCTTGCCGAGCGCCTGGACGCGCCGGTCTGTTGCAACTACCAGCACAATGACGCTTTTCCGGGCAGCCACCCGCTGTTTGTGGGGCCTTTGGGTTACACGGTTCAAAAGCTGGAATGAATGTTATTTCCAAGGCTGATGTGATCTTGGCCCTGGGCAACCGACTGAATCCTTTCTCAACCCTGCCCTGTTACGGAATTGAATACTGGCCAACCGATGCAGCGATTATTCAAGTTGATATCAATCCCGATCGCATTGGCCTCACCAAACCCATTACAGTGGGTATCGTCGGAGATGCCAAAAAGGTAGCTAATTCCATCCTGGAACAGCTGTCTGATACGGCCGGCGACATCAGGCCGCGATGCGCGTAAGGCAACGTAGAAGAAGCCAAGGCAGAGTGGGACAAAGAGCTGGCAACCATGGATCATGAAGAAGACGATTCCGGTACCACTTGGAACGAACGTTGCCAAAAGCGTGAACCCGAAAAAATTACGGCGCGAATGGCCTGGCGTGCTATTATTGCAGCCTTGCCCAAAGAGGCGATTATCTCATCCGATATCGGCAACAACTGTGCCATTGGCAACGCCTATCCCACCTTTGAAGAAGGCCGCAAATATCTGGCGCCGGGTATGTTCGGATCCTGTGGTTATGGGTTTCCGGCCATTTTGGGTGCAAAAATTTCAAAACCCGACGTCCCGGTGGTCGGTTTTGCCGGTGACGGGGCCTTCGGTATCTCAATGAACGAAATGACCGCCTGCGGGCGCGACGAATGGCCGGCCATCACCATGGTCATCTTCCGTAACTACCAATGGGGCGCCGAGAAACGGAATACCACCCTTTGGTACCATGATAACTTTGTCGGCACCGAGCTGGACACGAAGGTCTCCTATGCCGACATAGCCAAGGCATGTGGCCTATACGGTGTTAAGGCGACTACGATGGATGATTTAACCGAGAAACTGAACACTGCCGTCAAGGCACAAATGGAAGAGGGTAAGACCACCTTCATCGAGGTTCTGACGAACCAGGAACTGGGCGAGCCGTTCCGTCGCGATGCCATGACAACCCCTGTTTCTGTTGCAGGAATCGATAAGGCTGACATGCGTCACCAGAAAGGTGTATAAGGGAAATTAATATTCATGGAGTTCAGGAGAGAAAAAATGATAGACCTGCGCAATATTCCTTCAAATAAAGAAGACCTTGACCGTTACGAGGTGGAAAATAATTTCCAATCCTGGTCTTACCAGCCGGCCCAGTCCCCGCCGAGGGTGGTGTCGGCAAAAGGGGTGCGATTTACCACCGAAGACGGCAGGGAGCGGTTGGATTTCAGCTCCTGTTTCGTGAGCCACAACATCGGGCATCAGGATGCGCGTGTGGTGGAAGCAATTGCAGACCAGGCCAAAACCCTGTGTTCGTTTGCGCCGAGCTTATCCACCAAACCCAGAGCCCTTTTAGCCAAAATGCTGGCGGAGGTGACACCGGGAGATCTTTCGCGTTCGTTTATTTCGTTGGGTGGAACCGAGGCCAATGAAGCGGCGGTTAAAATTTGCCACCAATATACCGGACGACGAAAAATGTTGACGCGTTACCGGAGCTATCACGGCGGCACGGCGACTTCCATGTCGCTTTCATCGGGTGACGCCCGGGGGTGGTTTCAGGTTATGGGCGGAACAGAGATGGTCACCGTTCCCCAGCCATACTGCTACCGGTGCATGTTCGGGCAAAAGTATCCCGAATGTGATCTGCAGTGTGTGAAGTACATCGATGAGGTGATCGAGTTGGAAGGCGGCGGTGAGAAGGTGGCCGGCATCATTTTTGAACCGGTGACCGGCGCCAACGGTATTATTGTGCCGCCGGCGGAGTATTTTCCGCGGCTCAGGGAGGTTTGTGACAAATGGGGCGTGCTGATGATAGCCGATGAAGTGATGAGCGGGTTCGGTCGCACGGGCAAATGGTTCGCCATGGATCACTGGGACGTGGTGCCGGATATCATGACCCTGGCCAAGGGGCTTTCCGGAGCATATGTACCGCTTGGCGCTACGGTGGTGCGCAAGCCCATCGGCGATCGCTTTAAGGAGCAATTTTTCAGTCATGGTGCTACCTACGCCGGGCATGCCTTAGCCTGTGCGGCGGCACTTGCCGTCATCCCCATTTACCAGGAAGACAACCTTATTGAAAATTCGGCAAAGATGGGTAAATATTTGCTGGAGAAGGCCCGGGAGCTCCAAGATAAGCACCCCTGTGTCGGTGATGTACGCGGGCTGGGTTTGTTTGTGGGCCTGGAGTTGGTAAAAAATAAAAAGACGCGTGAACCGATCATGCCGGTGGCCGCCAAGATTCGTTCGGGAATGAATCCCAAACTGGAGGTAGCAAAGAAACTGGGTGAATTGGGAATGATGGCCATGGCGGCCAACCCGGGCAATGTCATCGCCCTGGCGCCGCCGCTGATTGTCACCAAAGATGAAATCGATGAGGGTATCGGCATCATGGACCAGGCGCTTGAAGTGGCTGATGTCTATGCGGAAGCTTAGTACACAATTTCATAGATACGATAACAATTAAAAAACTCACCGCTGAGCACGCAGAGTACGCAGAGAAATAATGACAATCAATAATCATTATGGTCTCTGCGGTCTCGGCGAGCTCTGCGGTTAATTAAATTCGTCCCTGAAATTGTATTCACGGCAGGTATCGGCGAGAACTCCGCTCTGATACGCGAGATTGTCTGCAGTGGCTTGGAGGGTTTGGGAATCGTTTTGGACCCTGACAAGAATGCTCGGGCCATCAAGAAATCATGTCAAGTTCAAAGTGATCAAAGCCGGGTTGTAATTATGGTGGTCCCCACCAACGAAGAGCGGGCCATCGCCCTTCAAACCATAGAATTACTCGGGACAGAGGGGTAAATTATAGGCTTTCAGTTGAACCTCCGAACCCCCGGTTACATATCATGGAAGGTTATGTCTGTTTCTCCTTTAGGCAATGGGATGATAAAGACAGGTTTTCTGGAGCGTCGCAATACTCTTTTTGCCACACTTCCCAAAAAAGTATGCGTCATACCCTTTTCATGAGCTCCCATTATAATCGCATCGCAGTTGAATTTATCGGCATTTTTGAGTATCTCTTCTTCAGGGTAACCCTTGCAGATTTCTATTGAAGCGATTTTTTCGGCCCGTTTAGGATCGTCTGCAAGTTCCTTGTTGCAAAAAATCTTCAAGCGTTTGTTAATTCGATCGATAGCCTGAACTCCTTTTTTAGCTGCAAACTCCTTGCGGTGTTCCTTATCGATATAGGCCTCGAGTACAATTCTGGCATCTTCAGAAATCTCTCCGACAACATGTAAAATGATGACCTCAGCATCGAATTTTTTTGAAAAGTATATGGCATACCGAAAAGCATGGGCCGAATTTTGCGAGAGATCAGTCGTATAAAGAATTTTTTTGATATCAGGTATCATTGCATGTGTTCCTCCTGGGTTTATTTCAAAATTTAAAACGGGGCCTCAGGGCCAGGGCAGAGAACTGGTAGTACGTGGTTCCGCGATCCCCTTTTTCTGCGGTATGATCTTTTGACCCTAAGAGGCGCTAACCACCCGCATGAATACTGGTCAGGAGGGCGACGAGGTGATTTCCTCGGATCGGGCGAGAAAGTCTGCTTTAACCTTTGAAAGCGGATACAGGCCAAAGCTTAGATGCATAGTGCAAGATCGCCCCAACCCCTTTAACCAGCACTTGTCTGTCTCTCCCGGGCCTGTCGGCAAATCAGAGCCTCTGGGCCAGAGTATCAGTACCCTAACAGACTCGGCAGCCACAGGGAAATAGCCGGGACATAAGCGATGAGAAACACCGCCGATATTTCCACGATCGAAAAAGGTATCGCCTTAAGCGAAATATCTTCGATGCTGGTATCGGCAATGCCCGACGCAATGAAAAGATTTTCTCCCAGTGGCGGTGTTTCAAATCCGATCTCACAGCAGCAGACCAGGATAATGCCGAAATGGATCGGATCCACACCGAGTTTTGTCATCACCGGCAGCAGCACCGGGGTCAGAATCATAATCGTCGCCAGGGTCTCCATAAACATGCCCACAAAAATCAGAAAAGCGATGATCAGCGCTAAAATGATATAGACATTACTGGTCATGGCCAGCAATGCATTGGCGATGATCTCCGGAATACGGTACTGAACCAGAAGCCGACCGAAGGCGCGGGCTGTGAACATGATCAAAAGGACCCGGCCGGTGAGCCAGGTACAGGCCTCCAGGGACTTGGCACACCCGTTCCAGCGCAGCTCCTTGTGGATGAAAATGCCCACAAACAGGGTGTAGAAGATGGCCACCACCGCCGCTTCGGTGGGGGTGAAAAAGCCGGTGTAGATTCCGCCCAGGATCACCACTGGCGCCATCAGCGACCAGAATCCGTCTTTGATCGCCTTGCCCAGCACGCGAACCGACCATTTGTGCCCGCTGCCGGCGTAGCCCTTCTTGCGGCACAAATGGTAATTGACCGCCATGAGGCCACCGGCAATGATGATCCCAGGAACGAATCCAGCGATAAACAGCTTAGCGATGGACTGGTTGCCGGAAACCCCGTAAATCACCATGGGGATGCTCGGCGGGATCACCACGCCGAGTCCGCCGGCGGAGGCCGTGATGGCCGACGCATACCCCTTGTCGTAATTTCTTCGGATCATGGCCGGGATCATCAACATCCCCACTGCGGCCGTGGTGGCCGGGCCCGATCCGGAAATTGCACCGAAAAACAGACAGGCAAGCACCGTGGCGCTGGCCAGGCCCCCGGTGGCCGGACCGGCCAGGGCCTCGGCCACATTCACCAGCCGCCTTGAAATGCCGGCATACTCCATCAGGGCACCGGCCAGGATAAACGCCGGCAGTGCCATGATCGGAAAAGAGTCCACCGAGGTATAGGCCACCTGCACCAGGTAGACCAGATCGATGTCCAGAAAATACAACGCCGACATCGAGGCCACACCGAGGGCCAGGGTGATGGGAGCCCCCAGCAGAAGCATTAATCCGAACGTCCCAAACAACAAGGTGACGACATTCATTTTTTCAGCCTCTTGTTTTCATTTCACAGGTTACCATGTCTTTACGCTTCTACCGACTGACGGTATCCTTTTCCATGTCTACATCGATTTGTCCGGATCTCGGATGTCGACCCCCTTGAACAGTTTCAGATAGTTGACCTGAATGATGCGAATGGTCATGAAGGAAAAACTCAACGGGAAGATCAAATATACGTAGGCCATAGACCAGCCCAGGGTTGGCGAAATATAGGGAAACTGCAACATGGATTTGATCAGGAAGATGCTTTTATATATGATGACGATATTGAACACGATCCAGATGAGATCGGCAAAAGCCTCTATGTAGTTCGCCGTTTTCTTGGAAAACCACCTGAACTGAAAGGTAACCCGGTTATGGGCGGCCAGCCTGGCGGCAAAGCTCGCCCCGAAGAAAACAAACCAGACAAAAGAAAATCGTGCCAGCTCTTCTCCCCATGAGATGTTCACACTGAACACCTCTCGGCCAATGATCTGGATAAACAGCAGGATGATAAAAAAACTGAGCAGAAACTGGCAGATATAGCTTTCAACATTGTCGAGCAACCGTTTAAAGATTTCTTTAGCCTTCATCGTTACTCCTTTTCCGGCGGTGTCGGAAAATGGAATGTCTCCGATCTGTATCGTTGGAAAGCCCGCAGATCGGAGACATCCCATCCTGACATGGATCATTCAACCCGAATGCGGCCTTAGAAAGGGAATTCGCGGTTGACGGCTTTCAGCGCTGCTTCGACTTTCGCCTTGCCGCCGATGCTCTTATAGAATTTGGGCCAGACTGTCTTGGTGGCCTTGTCGATCCATTCCTTCTCGCCGTCAGCCGGATCCAAAATTTCCAGACCCTTACCCTTCAGCTCATTTTCGATGGAGTCCTCAAAGAGAATGAGAAACTGCCTGCAAAACTCCTGGGCTTCCTTGCCGGCGCGCAAAAGGACCTTCTGGACCTCGGGGCTCTGGCGCTGAAAGAGCTGCTCGCTGATGACCAGCGGTTCCAGCAGAAACACGTAGCGGATCTTGGTGATGTACTTCTGAACCTCATAGAATTTCATGACATACTGGGTAATCAGGGGCGTGTCCTGGCCGTCGAGAACCTTTTGCTGAAGGGCGGTGAAAACCTCGTCCCAAGCCATGGGCGTGGGGCTGATCCCCCAGGACTTGTATGAATCTATCATGATGGCGTTCTTGGGCACTCGGATGGTCAGGCCCTTTAAGTCCGCCGTTTTGGTGATGGGCCGTTTGGAGTTGCTCAGCCGCCTGAATCCGCTGTAAGACCATCCCAATATCCGGACGCCGGCTGATTTGATGGTGTTTTGCACAAGTTCGTCACCCACTGGGCCCTGGGTGAGCGTGACAGCCTCATCCACGCTCTGGATCAGGTACGGCAGGGTAAACAGACCGACGGTGGGGGAAAACGGGGTGATGTTATTGATGGCGGCCACGGAAAAGTCCAGGATCCCCAGCCGACAGTTCTGTACCGTCTCCTGTTCCGACCCGAGCTGGCCGTTGGGAAACAAGGCCAATGTGATCTCGCCGCCCGTATAGGCCGACACCAGCTTGGCGAATCGTTCACCCAGCGCCCACTGGGTCCCGCCGGCCGCATCCCCCAGGGCCATCTTCCATTCCGTCTTCGCCTGAACTTGATAAGTCAATGACAATACCAGCCCAATCACCAATACACTAATCAAACATACCGACCAAATTGTCCTTTTCATAATTTACCTCCTTTGGGTTGAAAATTAATTGCCTGTCTTTTTGGCTGTTAAATATAGAGAACCGGTCCCTAATCGCCAGTATTAGGCCTATCGAACACGTGTTAAATCTATTTTGACTGCAATGTTACACAGTTGAGCCGCGGTTGAGCAAAAACGGCTTGAAGTTGAGAAGTAAACCCTAGTGTATGTTTATGGCGCTACAATTTAATATGCGTAAATATCGTTATCAAATAGATAATACGGGTGTCAATTATTTTGAAAAGATCTTTCCGGCCACTTGTCGGATGACCGCCGCTACGGTTTTGCAATCATCTATTGAAAAGGTCAGCGGGACTCTGAAATCGCACATAAAATCAAGAATTTTCTTTGTGTTTGGAAGCTGCTGAGCATCTTTTACATACTGCCAACTTTTCCAGGAACTGGTAAATGCAATAGGCTCTTTGGCACCAAACCACTTGATTTCAACGCCCCTTTCAGCGCATGTTTTTAAAAAGTTTTCAACAGAAGTTATATTGGTATCGATAAGGGTAAATTGGAAAGAAGATCCGACATACCCTTCCTTCGCTTGTCTTTTCGGAAAGCGGATGTGGGGGACTCCCGTCAGTTCAGCTTCCAACAGATTATATCGCTCGTTCCAGCGCCGACATTGCCTTTCAAGATCGGCCAGCTGAGGCCGAATCAGCGCAGCCGCCAAATTGGACATGCGAAGGCTGAAATTTGGGATGATTTTCTTGTATCGATCAAACACTTCCATAGGCGGCCTTGAGATGTGACGTTCGTAAAGCATGTATGACCCCGAGTATAAAATCGCCTTGGCAATCACATCGTCGTCATCGGTCACTAAAAGCCCACCTTCACCCGAATTCATGTGTTTGTAGGTCTGACTGGAGTAGCAGCCCACTTTGCCAAAACGTCCGGTAAACGTCTTTCCCCAACGACAGCCCACTGTATGGGCGCAGTCTTCAATGAGGGTAATGCCCAAGTCCCGGCAAATCTCCATCACGCGATCCATATTTACGATATGTCCCCGCATGTGGGACAGGAGAAAATATTTGGCATCCGATTGCGCTGCCTTGTTTCCCAAATCTTCGAGATCGGTAAGATAATCATCGGTAATCTCAACAAACACCGGCACGGCACCTGCATTTTCGATCGCACCGGGTACCGGCGCCAGGGTAAACGCATTGCACAGAATTTTATCGCCCGGCAGCACACCCACACTCTTCAAGGCCACGTAAATAGAACTGCCGCACGAGGAGAGCCCAAGACAGTATTGGGCACCCACATATTCGGCATATTCCTTTTCCAGTAGTGCTACCTCCGACACTTCCCCGGCGGCAGTGTTATAACGGTGCAGACGGCCGGATTGCATCAACTCCAGAGCGCGCTTGATACCGGCTTCGGGAATCGGCTCCTGGCGCGTGAATTCCTTGAGGAATCTTATCTTTTCAGCAGATTGCAGGGTCATTTCTCTCAGATTTCAACATGCGAAGCGCTACACATAAGATTTATGGTCGTAAACTTCGAAATCAAATTTCTCATCGGGAAAATATTTTCGCAATCGAACGTCCGCCGCACGGGCATGGCCTTCCATACCTTCAATTCGAGAAATGCGGGAAGCCACCGCCGCTATTTTGCGATTGGCCTCCTTATTCACCTTCTGATACGTAACCGTTTTAATAAATTTGCCGACGCTCAACCCGCCCGAATAGCGGGCGGCTTTTTTCGTAGGAAGAATATGATTGGTGCCGGATGTCTTGTCACCATAAGGCACGGTACACCCTTCACCTAAAAATAGAGATCCGTAATTGGCCAATTGATTAAGCCACCAGTCCAGGTCTTCAGCGATAACCTGAACATGTTCTGCCGCATAGACATCGTTAACCTGGACCATCTCTTCACGATCCGCGCAAAGCACGATCTCGCCATAATCGCGCCAGGATGCCTCTGCCACTTCGGGATTCGGGAGATCGGCAATGACCTGCGGCATCAAAGCCATCACTTTTTCACCTACTTCTTTAGAATCAGTAACCAGCCATACCGGTGAGTCATAACCATGCTCGGCCTGACTCATTAGATCGATGGCCACGATATAAGGATCGGCGGTTTTATCGGCCAAAACGAGTGTTTCGGTGGGACCGGCAAATACATCGATGCCGATTTGTCCAAATAGAATTCTTTTGGCCTCGGCTACGAATCGATTACCGGGTCCTACGATCACATCCGCCGGTTTGCCCGTAAAATGCCCGTAGGCCATTGCCGCAATGGCATGGGTGCCGCCCATCATCATGAACACATCCGGATTGCACAACGAAATCGCATAGAGAATCGCGGGATTGATGGTTTTGCCATCATGTGAAGGTGAGGCGGCCACCACAAAGGATACGCCGGCCGCCTTGGCGGTAGCGATGCTCATGATCGCGGAAGCGGCATGCGCAAAGAGGCCACCGGGAATGTAGCAACCCGCGCAATTGCAGGGAATCAAACGTTGACCCAGTGTAACACCTGGATACAACTCGGTTTCAAATTCCAGCAGGCTCTCCCTTTGTTTAACCGCAAAACCGGACACTTGCTCATAAGCAAACTTCAAATCTTCTTTTACCTGTTCGGGTATGGTTGCGCCTCGCTCTGCGATTTCTTCTTTTGTCAGGATCACTTTTTGGGGCCAATCTTTGAATTTTGCGCCGTAATGTCGCAGGTACGCTTCTTCTCCGTTGTTACGAACATCTTCAAGAATGCGCTCTACTATTTCTTGAGTTTCACGCTCATCGGTCTCAGGTGTCTTGATCGCTTTTTTTAAGTATGTGCTCATTTTTACCTTCCTTTGGTCTAGCCCCTACGATGAAATTATTTCTATGGATTTCTATGTCTATTGAAACTGCCCTATTTACCCACCATAAAAGGCATCTATGTTACTAGTATAGTAACCAAGATACGATTATAAAATTGCTAACACCGCTATTTGGTTTTGTCAAGGCATTGTTAAGATTTTTTAGCGAGCTTAAGTTGAGCGGTTTTCAAGTATACCGCAGATACAAGGAAAATGTCGTTTCGCTGTAGTTAATCCACAGATTTCGCAGATTGCACGGATTACTCTAATCACTTTAAGAGAGATGTGAAATCTATAGGGTTTAATTCTCTGCAGCTTGCTGCGATAAAATGAATTTTACCTTTAAAGGTACCCCGCGGCCCGCCGCGGGGAAATTCATTTCCGGGGTTGATGCGATGAATCTAAAATCAGCACCGCCGGTTGATTCCCCTTTCAGATCATTGGGCAGAAATTTGCTATGATGGCACCATAAGTTACACCCTAACCATAGTCAAGTTAAAGGGTGCAAAAACAGATTGATTGTAGGATATGGAAGCTTCATCAAGCTTCCTTTTACAAGCCTGGTTTCTTTCTGAATTTTTATTTTTTAACCCGGATAAACCGGGGGTAAAAACAGGAAAGCTCGAAATGATCTCAGCATGATAGTACCTACATATCTGACGTGAACCCAGAACCTCTGAACCCCCGAACGGTTACTATCAATCAGTAAACATCACACATCGCGATTTTCTGCCGTCAACTTTCAGTGTAAACGGCTTATCCAGTTTGATGTGGGCCACATAAGATGTTTCCGCTGTCACAGGCTGCGATGTGAGCCAGTTCCAGTCCAGAAAATCTTCTCCGTGTTCGGATATCGAAATATAGTTAATTCCCAATGTTGTGATATTGTGAAAAAAATGAGAGCCTTGGGACGGGTCGGCCTTCAACTTTGTAAAGGTCGTTTCAACCATGGCGCCCATCCCGCAAATCTCAGCCCAGTTTACCGGTATTCCCAGCCAGCGGTCGGCCGAACCCCATCGCCCCGGACCGATCAGCAGGTATTTACGTTCTTCCGACACCAGTTGCGAGTTCATCCTGCCGATCTCCCGAGCCATCTCAACCGTGCGGCCGGGATCAAAGTCATCAGGCTTCACAAAGAGGATATCGAAAATGTCCGTCTTTACGGCATTGCCCAGCGCATTGGCGGAATAGCAGAAGGCCCGGGAAATTTCTTCATCCCTTATGTCTACTTTCAGATGCTCTGTTCTGGCGGTCATGGGCCGGATTTGGAGCAGAGCGAATTCCGATTTGTCGCCCTTTTCCGGACACAGATTTACAGAAAACTCTATTTCAACAGGACATCCCATCCCTTGATGGCCCGCCTCTAAGACTGCCGCCAGTATGTCGGCCAGAGGAAATGTCTGGTACTTTAGCACCTGGGCAAAAGTGAGGACCCGGTATCCCTGCATTTGAACGGTATCCCGAATCTTATGCTCCTCGGGGATGTAAGTACTTGCAAGTAGTTTTACCGGCGTTTCTTGCGCGGCATCGCTGACTTCCCGTTTTTCCAAGGTGGCCTCTTCATTGATGCCGACTTGAGAGCTGCAATCTCCCAGTTTCATAACATAAAAAAAGTTTTGAGCATTTTCCAGGATATCGTCCACGGTGGAACGCTGGGGCAGCAATTGAGGGTATTTGGGACAAAATCGAAGTGTCTTCTCGCCCTCCGTTACCATCCTGCCCAGGCCAAGGGCGATATTTACAATTCCATCTTCAGGTTTCATATGGGAGAAAGGATAGTAATTATGGGATTGGGCCCACTCCCTGAAATGGCCGGATAAAAATAGTTGCCGTACGCTTGTCCGATCAATTGCTGGATAATTACCGCCATCTTTTCATCCTCCGTGCGGTGACCCACCTGCCTGGCAAAACCCTTGACTCCCTGAAAATAGGTTGAGGCGTACACACCTTTGATGGCGGCAATGAGATGATCCAGCCTGGTTTCAAGATCCGGGTGGTCGTTGGGTCATTAAATACGTACTTTATATATTTGCATAGTCCCTATACTGTGCATCTTCCAAAAGACCCGAAGACCGGATGGCCAGAGGATAATGCACTTGTGTGAGGTAGGCCCTGAGGTCCTCCGCAATATCCTCCGGCAAACGCGCTCTGTGGAAAAAACCCCCTATTTCTTTATCCGGGGCATCTGATTTGGAGAGGGCTTTGAGGTCATTCTCCTCGATAAAGGTATTAAAACCCTCAGTGGTAATCACCAGCGTTTTTGGAACCAATAGGTTCACCTGGTCAAATTTTTGGTGGATTTCGGAATTGCGCCGGAGTAAGGTTGAGATGAAGGCCAGCCCCCTGCCTTTTCCGCCCAGAGATCCTTTGCCGATCTTCAGGAAATCCGTATCCGGATCAAAATCGTCGGCATCAAAATTGACCACCACCCCTTTTTGCCGTAATTTGCGCCGGGCGCAAATAGTATCAATGAGGTATTGCTGCATCATTTCGATCTGGCCCCCGAAGTCGGTGTCGGTTAGCGGGCGCCACTTCGAAGCGAGCCGTATTTCCGAACGGGCAAAAAGCCATCTTGAAAAATCGTTGCGCCGCCAATGGTGATAAAGCGACTCGTGAGGAATCGTGGGAAGGACCTTTTCAAGCGCGCGAAAGTTTGAGGCCCGGCCAATCTCCCGACCATCCGGCATGCGAAAAACAAAATCGCCGAATCCGAGATTTTCAACAAAAAATGAGCGAACTTCAGAAAGAAGGGACGGCGAATTTTTATCGATAAATGATGCGGGTATCTTAGCGGCTCTTTCCCGGTTTGAAGGTTCCGAACTGGTAAGCAAAAGAGGGATATCGAATCTTTCTTTCTTTATCTGGGATAGCAATTTAATGCCGGCATTGTGGTCTATTTCATAGTTGTGTGGAAAGCTGACGTCGGAAATAACACCCAGAATGTATGGTTCGAACTGCTTAAAAAGACTTCTCGCCTCTTCCAAGCTTGTGGCATATAGAATCTTGGGCCGGGCCCGCATGGTAAGGAGCCGATGTTCCTCGTTAAGCCCCTCCACCATTACCGCCTGAGCCTGTAAAACGATCGCCCGGTAAAGTATCGGCAACAAAACCGAGGCATAGATAGGAGAATCCTCCACAAAGAGAATGACTCTTACCCCTGCTATTTCCGTGTCGCGAGTCACATTGAGGCGGTCTTCCGCATTCTTGATCAGAGCCAGCAGAATATCCGTGTTGCCGGACCACACAAAGACCCTGTCAATGCCCTGGGAGCGGATTTTTTTCGGGATAAAATCCGGTGTCAGAGCGCTGTGGGTCATGAGAATCACCGGAAGGTCCGGCATTTTACTTTTAATTTTTCGGCCTAAAGCAAAGGCATCCATGTCCGCAAGCCGGGGCATGGTGATAACCATGTCAAATTCTTTTGTGTCCAGGGCGGAGAGGGCCTCTTCAGCCGAGGATACCCAGGTGATCCGCGGCGGTTGGCTAAGATTCAACCCCCGGTACTCATGGATGATTCTTTCCGACAACCGGCCATCCTCTTCCATGATACAATAATCATAAAGGCTGGAAACCAATAGAATTTCCCTGACCTTTTGGGTCATCAACTCATGGAAAATCTTAAAGCTGGAATCCAGGTCATCCGCAACAGGGTCGATTTCCAGAGCCATTCAAAAACTCTCCTTTTCGAGAGGATAGCCGGAAATGAAGGTTTCGTGAAGCTTGTGATAATAGTCGTAATTATAATAGAGAAAATGAGCTAAAATTTGAAATGAACTAAAATGATCTAAAATTGTGGTATTTTGCCAATTTTATAAAAAGACATTGAGCGCAGCGTTTCCTTAATTTTAGGCAATTTAGGTCACTTTAGACAGTTACCAATTCAGTTTTGCGCAAAATGCGCAAAAATTTTTTCGGCTTCTTTGTAAACCCATGGCATACAGTCGTTTACGAAGATAAATGTTGGCGTCAACTTTTTAAATTGTTTTTGTTCCGCAAATTTGGTGTCAGGTTTCAGGTGTCAGGAAAGGTAGACGCGATCTCATATCCTGAACACTGACACCAGAAACCTCACTCTCAAAAAGAGGAATAAAAATAGGATAAAAGTTAAACGATCGATGGTAATATAATAGACAGAGCGAAGCGATACCACAAATCTTCAATCTTTCCGCCGCAGGCGGATCAATATTCAATTCCGGCTTGTCCGGGTTGGGTATTTGTATATTGCGCTATATTAGTCATTTATAATAAAGGACTGAAGCAAAGATAAATATAACAACGTAGAATTAACCATAGGTCCCGTATCTGCGAACTGCATTCATTGCAGCCTTCACGTTCTCCGGTGGTGTTGTTGCACCTATATTGCACAGGAGCAAGGCGAAGTGCCCGTCTTTGCCCCCAACTTCTAAATAATGCCTGACCCTGTCGGAGACTTCCTGCGGGGTACTCAAAGCAAGAAAAGCTGCACCAACGCCGAGAACTAGCGGCACGCCTTTTTTCTGCGCATATTCTTTATAGAGCGCCGGGCCAAGGTCCTCCACATCGGGATCCTGGCCCTCCACAAATCCCGGGCAGACCTGGTGCTTGAGATCAAGCATTTCTTCGGGGTCCTTCAAATAATTTTCCCCTACCCAGTTGGGCACATAAACTTCGGGACCGCATATTTCCCGCAGGCGTAGGATATATGGAACGATCCAGTCCCTGATGATATCCGGACTGACAATGGGAAGGGAGCCGGCGGCATCATCACCCGAGATATTCTTCACATTCGGAAACTCTTTTTTCAAGTGCAGCACCCAGGGAGCCAGCACCTCCTCGACGATGCGGTCAAACAGGTTTCGTGCAAAATCAGGATCAGAGTACATGTCCATGATGAGCGGTTCCAGTCCCCTGACATTGGCGGCAAGACTGAACGGTGCGCAGAACCTGACGGTAATTTCCGCACCGCCGATCAGCTTGCGAAAAATTCTGTTCATCTCCACGACATGGGGGAAACGACCGTCTGAGTCAAAGTCCGGTGTTATGATTTTTTTCAGGTCATCCCGGTTTCGGATCAGGGGCTTTGTCCGGTCGACGTCCGGCATATCGGTGTCGCTGTATGTTACCTCCTGCCCCAGGGCCTCCGCTTCAATGTTATAGACGTCGTAATCCAGGACCGGTACATCGATGCCGTATTTTTCCTGAATCTCAAGCGTGCCGGCAGCCAAAACCTCCGGAGTCGTATAAAACTGCCTGGCCGGAATGCCTAACTCCTTCATGGCAAATTCATGCATCTGGGCCACAACCGGGACCCGGTCCGGGACACCGGTCATGGCGGTTTCAAGCCGCTTTACTCCCTCCTGAAAAGAAGAAAAATCCTTATTAATATCCAGCATATTGACCCTTCCATTTGACATGAATCCATTTATTTTATCATTGAAAATCTGGTCATCCCTCTCTCCGAGCTGAAGGCTCACGAGCCGGAAGCCGGGCTGTAAGCCCTATGGGCTGGAGGCTGGGTCAGGATTTTTTTATTCTTCCCAATCAAGAAAGATATCCAGATGTTCCCGTTTACCATTTTTCCATCGAATCATCGATGGCGTAAATTTACTTTGGTTCTTGTAGCCCTCAAAATCTTTGAATCTCACACGGCCTTCGAGAGCTTTATAATCGGTTTTCTTCAATGCATCTTTTATTTTTACCGGATCGAGGGACTGGGCGGCTTCAATGGCCCCGGCGAGCACATGCATGGCATCATAGCCAAAAATGATCGCATAATGCATGGGTTTATTAAAGCTCTTTTTAACCCTTTCTGCAAACCCCGCAGGAACTTTTCCCCACAAGGCGATGGCATAGGTTCCCTCTACAGCGTCCGGGCCGGCCCGCATGAGAAGTTCCATCTCGCCCATTTCTTCAGAACCGATAAATTTTGTTCGCGGCATCATGCCCATCAGTTTGGCCTGGGTAAGGATCACGGCCCCCTCGGAGGCCGTGCCGACATAAAAAAGGATATCCGGATTGGCGGCTTTAATCCGCTGCAGCTGATCCCGGTAGCTGGTGCTTCCCCGTTCAAACGTCTCCCTCACAACGGTTTTTACGTCACGCCATTCCAATTCGTTCATCACAGATTCTGTGAAAAGCTTTCCGTATCCATCATTAATAACGAGAAAAGCGGCAGTCCTTGCATCGAACATTTTAAAAATTTTGGGCATGACGGATGGTATCATCATCATCACGGTGGGTCTCATACGGAAATAGAATTCGTGTCCTGGCTTGGTGACGCTGTCCACGGCGCATTCGATTGTGATTCCCGGAATCTGATACTGATCACACAGGGGCGCGATAACACTGCAGACGGTGCTGCAGTGGTCTCCGAGAATAGCGACCACTTTATCCTCCGACACCATTTCATGCACGTTCGAGATTCCTTTGTCCGGCGTGCACATGCTGTCATACTTATGGATGCGGATTTTGTAAGGCTTGCCGCCGATGGAAATCCCCTTATTATTGATATCTTCCAGGGCCAAAAGAATGCCGCGCCAGCCGTTGTTGCCATATTCGGCGGCTGCGCCGGTAAATGGTGCTGTATACCCGATCCTGATCACATCGGTTTCAGCGGCAATTCCCACAGAAAGCAGCGCCGCAAAAATTACTGTTGATGTCAGAAGGACACCTATTCTTTGGGTAAAATTTCTCATTTTTACCTCCCTTAACCCGGACAAGCCGGAATTGGACACTAAATATTCAATTCAAAGTAAAACAGATCTCATAAAATAATAGATAAATAGGCATCCTTCATATGACGCCAAAATTAGTTTACACTTTTTATCGTAGGTTGGGTTGTGCGGGCGTAAACGTCGGGTAAAGCTTAGTACAACTAAATAACAACTTCCTGCTATCTAACGTAATTTTTCTGCAATAGCACTACCCAACATTAAAGTCGCTTAACCCAACCTACAACTAAATATTCAATTCAATTAATACAGATCTCATAAAATGATAGAAAAATAGGTCTTTTTTTGGGGCATTATCGGGCGTGGTGAAGCCTTCTCGGAGCATAGGTTTCAGTCTTTTTCAACATGTTGTGAGATTAAGCCCCATAAGGGCCTAAAGGTTATAATATCATCCCCTCATACGTAATCGGCAGATCAACTTATCTTTGATACTTTTACCGCTTGACAAGCAACACGGGGGTTGCAGCCCGTCGTACCACTTTCTCGGAAACAGTTCCGATAAGGGCCCCGACAATGTCGTTTCTACCGTGGGATCCCATGACAATGGCGGAAACCGCTTCATCTTTCTCAACCTTCAGTATTTCCGTGACGGGGTGACCTTTTTCGATCCTTGTGATAACTTCAAAACCGGCTGCCTCCAGTTCGGTCACAACGGGCACCATCTTCTTTTTCCGTTCGGCCTCCAGTTTTTGTATCGCTGTCTCACAGTCTTCCTCGTAACGTCCATCCTGAAAATAGACGGCTTTGTGAATTGATTCCAGGGAATCTAGGATTCGCTGGTGAATGACGTTCAGCAGAACGATTTTTTGGGCGCCGGCTTTACGCAACTCTTTAATATATTGCAGGCTCTTGCCGGCGGTATCTGAGAAATCGGTTGGATACAATATTTTGGTAAACACCGGAACCTCCTTTTTTCGTTTAATTTGTCCATAACCAGCGCTCTGGAATCACTTTCCGAAAAACAGATCCGGCAGAAATGTCACCAGAGACGGAATCAGGCACATCAATGTCACCACGACAACCAGGATCATCACAAACCAAATGATCTCTTTGCTGTAGGTCAGCGCATCCACGTCGGCCAGGTGGCAGGTAATATAAAATCCCATACCCACCGGCGGCGTAATCATGGCCAGCTGAAGGGTCAAGACCATCACCACCCCGAAGTGGACCGGGTTGATTCCGAGCTTGAGGACCACCGGAAGCAGCAAAGGCCCCATAATCACCAGCAGCGACAGATCCTCCATAATCATGCCCAACAAAATGAGCAAACCGACAATAATAAACATAGTCGCCGTCGGATTTTCTGTAATCGACGTAACCATCGCCATGAGATTTTGGGGCACCTGAGCCCGAGCGGCCAGGGTGCCCAGGGCGGCGGCGGCGGACATGACAAACAGCAGCGCACCGGTAGCTGTACCTACATTGATAAAAATGCGGAACAATCTTTTCAAGCCGAAGGCCCGGTAAAAGAAAAGTGCCAAAATCATGGCGTAGATGCAAGCGACTGCGGCTGCCTCGGTGGGGGTAAAAACACCGGAGAGAATACCGCCTACCAGAATCAGCGGTGTCAAAAGGGCCGGGCCGGTGCCGGTCAGCTGCTTCCATACGTCCTTCATGGTCGCCCGTGGCGCTTTTGGATAGCCTCTCTTTTTAGATAGAAAATAAACCACCAGCATGAGGCCGACCCCCATCATGAAACCGGGGATGATGCCGCCCACCAGCATCCGGCCGACAGAGGTGTTGGTCACCACGGCGCCCACAACCATACAGATGCTGGGCGGGATGATGGGACCGATAATAGCCGAAGATGCGGTCACCGCGGCGCTGAAGGCCGGGTCATATCCTTCGTCCTTCATGGCTTTAATTTCCACTTTTCCCAAACCGGACGTGTCGGCCAGTCCGGAGCCGGACATGCCGGCGAAGATCATACTGGCCACAATATTGACATGCCCCAATCCTCCGGGGATGTGTCCCACCAGGGATTTGGCAAAGGAGAAAATCCGGTCGGTTATTTTAGCTTCGTTCATCAGTTCGGCCGCCAGCATGAAAAAAGGGACCGCTAAAAGGACGTAAGAGTCTGAGGCGGATATCACCCGGGAGGAAAAAGCGAGCAATTCCCGGGTTTGCCCCGAGAAGAGGAGGTAATAGATGGTGCTGGATAATATACCAAAGGCGATGGGCATGCCGAAAAAGAAGAAGAAAAACATGGCGATAAAAATATAAATCATGGGGTCACCTCCTCTTCCTTCTCAAAAATATGTTTAATCATTTCTGCGATCATATAGATGGACATGACGGCACCGTTAAAGGGAAGTGCCGCCCAGGGGTAGTACATGGGAATACCCGTCATGGGGGCGGGCCCGGTATCCGGCCAGCAGAGTCACCTTTCGCGCTGTAATACGTCAGAACGATCATGCTGACCGCGGCAGCCGCGGAAATGAATACCTTGATAAATTTACTCATGGATTTATTGACAAACCGGTGGATGGTAAACCCCATGGTGAGATGGGTGACGAGCCGAGTGACGATGCAGGCCCCCGTGAAGGTCATCCATATCAGGAGGAATCGACTCGCTTCCGAGGCCCAATGGGTGGGGTCGTTAAACAGATACCGCCGAAGCACCTCCTGAAATGTAATGCATACCAACGCCAGAAACAAAATACCCATCAGGTATTCCATCAAGGCGTTTATGGCATCGAGTATTTTATCGGAAATCTGGATGATATTCATCTTAAGTCTCCCGCTCTTTACCAACACCCAACCCGGACAAGCCGGAATTGAATATTGACGATTGAAGATTGAATATTTGTGGCATCGCTCCGCTCTGTCTTTTATTCAATTTGGCTATCGCATAAATCATGCGCAAACATTAAGATCGAAAGCCAATTGTTTGGAATTTTGAATTTCGGTCATTGTGATTTGCCCTTCGACTTGGCTCAGGGTGGTGAGCTTGTCGAACCATTGGTATTTGTGATTTGTGATTTGATATTTTTTAATGCTGACACCCGACACCTGACACCTTCAGTCTTTTACAACCTGTTGTCAGATAAAACCCGATGAGGGCCATTGAGGGTAGCATGTGGCCCCTCAATTCCGGGCTCCATGTAAATGGTGACATTCCGCCGGAAACCCCTGGTTTCCGGTAGAATGTCAAAAAAATCGTTCAATCCCGGTCCTAGTATTGTTTCTTCATAATTTTCCAATACACATCAATGGCGTCCTTGTTTCCTCCGAGGATTTCTTCAATATTATCCTGGACCGCCTTCTTGAAACCGGATGTGTCGGTGTCGATGAACTTGATGCCTCTTTTTTTCAGTTCGGCGATGACGCCGCCCAACCGTTTCTCCACCTCGGCCGCACCCTTTTGGCTGGCAACTTGGGTGGCTTTTTTAAAAACCTCTTTTTCCTTATCCGTCAGCCTGTCCCAAAAAGCCATGCTGGTGTTGTAAGAAATCATGTTGTAAAGATTGTTTGTCATGTTGACGTACTTAATGGCTTCGTAGAATTTTTCGTCATACATATCCAGGATGGGGTTGTCGACGGAATCGAGAACACCGGTTTGAAGACTGGTATAAATTTCACCCCAGTCCATGGATGTCGGCTTGGCGCCATAGGCTTTCCAGCAACGTACCAGGGGTGCCATCTGGGCCACACGGTTGATCACACCCTTGGCTTCGGCAACGGACGGCATCGGTTTGTTGCTGAATTGGTTGTATACACTGCCGGCCCGCATGTTGCCGATATTGGTGATGCCGTTTCTCTTGATCATTTTTTCGTTCATTTTGGCAAACGTTTCCGAATTCATGAATTTTTCGTATTCATCCACGGAATCGAACTTGTAATGCACGGCAAAGACCTGATATTCAGGAACCAGGTCGGAAAAAGTGCTGATAAACTCCGTATAAATATCAGCGGTTCCCAGGGTCAGGCCCTGGATCAGGGCCAGGGTGCCGCCCAGCTGTCCGGCCGGGTATACTTCAACCGTCCAATCGGGAAGCTCTTTTTCGACAGTCTCTTTAAAAGCCAGGGCGCCGAATTGAAAAATCGACGCCGGTGAATTGACGTGTCCCAGTTTGCAGATCTTTTTGCCGGCAAAGGAAGGTGCCGATATGCCGATTGCCAAAACCAAACTTAATAAAAGTACCAGTGCAGTTTTTTTCATAATTTTCTCCTTTTTGATTTAAAACTTTGAATGATGTTGCCAAATATCCCGTAGTTTCTACAACTTATTGCAATTATGGTGCTTTTTTTGGCCATATTCTTTTGTAAGCCACATGGAATGATTGCAATATTCCAATTGGGGCGAAGCCCCTAACTTGAAAATGTATGCCTCTCTCACCTCCTCTCATGTTTTCACCGTCACCATGAAGATAACGATGACGCCACCCCCGCTCTGTAGCACAATTCATTCAAAATCGACAACCTGGTCCTTGGGCCGGGATTCTTTACTAAGTCGCCACACAGCTGCGGACGTCTTTTTTCTCTGGTGCCGTTTTGAACGTTTCACCCTCTTCAGCCGCAAAGCGTCCGACAGGGGGTGCAAAGCGGATGGTAGCAATCTTGTTCTGGGTAAAAAAATCAATGCAGTCTCGGCCCTGGACCTTGTCAGTGCCCAGGTGGGAGTCCTTAATCCCGCCAAAAGGCAGGTAGGGATGGGGGGCGCAAATGCCTACATTAACGCCCACCATGCCCACATCGGCTTCGGAGATGAATTTTTCCGTATAATAGAGGTTTTGCGTGAAAATACAGGCCCCGTTGCCAAACTCCTGGTTGCTGATCAGCTCCAGAGCGTCCTCAATGCCGCTGATCTTCATTACGGACACTACCGGGCCGAATATTTCCTCTTGGGCGATGATGCGGCAAGGTGTTACATCGGTAAAAATTGTCGGCCCGACATAGTAACCGTTTTGGTTCTTTTCCGGTAATTGGGGGTTACGGCCGTCCAACACTAGTTTTGAGCCTCCTTCGATGCCGATGTCAATATATTTTTCGATTTTTTGCTTGGCGGCCGCGGAGATCACCGGCCCCATATATACATCCGGATCCATGGCATCCCCCACAACAACGCCACGGGAGGCTTCAATCATTTTTTCGATCATCCGATCATATATCTCGGGGACCAGTGCGACAACAGATCCTGCCAGGCAGCGCTGTCCGGCCGAACCGAAACAGGATATGATAAAATTTTCGATGAAAACATCCGTTTGAGCATCTTCCATAGCGACCAGATAATTTTTGGCGCCTCCCAGGAGCATGGTCCGCTTACCGCCCCGGCCGCAGCCTTCGGCGATCTTTTTGGCTGTTGGTGTCGACCCCACAAGACACACGCCCGAAATTTTCGGATGTTCGTACCATACCTGCGGAACTGTCCGGTTGCCGTGAATGATATTTACGACCCCCTTGGGTAATCCGATGTCGTTGAAAATATCGCCCATTTTCTGCATGAAATACGGTGACTGGGTCGAAGGCTTAAAAACAAAGGTATTGCCCGCGCCGATGGCGGCTGGAATAAACCAGCCAAAAACCAACGCTGGAAAATTAAATGGCGCAATCCCGCCGAAAACCCCGAGAGGCTGGCGAATCACCCGTCCATTGATGTTACCGGCAATCCCCTCCAAGGTTTCCCCCTGGATCAAGGTCGGTATGCCGCAGGCCGTCTCCAGGATTTCGATGACCCGCTGAACTTCCCCCCGTGCTTCGCTGATGTGTTTGGCTTGGTCCACGGCAATGGCCACCGCCAGTTCCTCGGTCCGATCCTGCATGGCTTTGCGCATATCAAAAATAAACCTGATGCGTTTGGAAACCGCCATGTGGCGCCAGGAATCATATGCTGCATAGGACGACTCCACGGCCGCCGCCGATGTTTCCGGCGTGGACAGCGGTACTTCGCCGATCTGCTCCCCGGTGGAAGGATTGTATAAAGGGACATATTCCACACCGGTCTCCTCGATCCATTCGCCGTTTATAAAGTTTTTAATCCGAATAAAATCCATTTGATTGCTCATTACACGCCTCCTTAAGTTGGTTATCAAAATATCAATCAAACAATTCAAACAGTTCAAAAAATATGCCAGGTTAAGTTATTTTACATCAGATCAATTTTTTACCGTCATAATAAATAGTTGTCAATAGAAAATAAATGAAATGATATCTAAATAGGATGGAATGAGACCGGACGGGTTACAAAGTGTAACATGGAGGTAAAGGGTTCAGAGGTTCTATGGTTCTATGTTCACATCAAATTGAACCATGATTCGTGAGCTTTGAACGGTTAATTCTTTGATAGAGAACCATCAACACTTAAAAATACAAAAGTCAGGGGCTCTTGTGCGTTGACTCGAAGCTTTTGCAATCGATATTCGAATCTCGGATTTATCCGTCTTTGCCGAGCGGGTTATGTTCCCCAAAGGGGGTATCCACTTCGTAGGCCTAAACGATAAATCGTAGGTTGGGTTAAGCCGATGTTCGCAACCGATCTTGTTGGGTTCGCTAATTTTTTTGCTATTTCCAGCTTTTGAGGTGCATTAAGATAGGCGAACCCAACATAAATTGTGCCTACATCCCGCTTAACCCAACCTACTATATGCGCAAGGGCAGCGATACGGATAATCCGCTTTTCCAATTCATGCAATACGTCATTTTTTCAATATAAAAAGCAGCGTTTGTAAAACGAAGTCCTGGTTTGGTACAATTTGTAACAGGTTTACAGTTTGTCCTTCCTAAGCTGAGCGATTATCCGGCGGCCATCATCTTCTATGCAGGCCAATTTTCGGTCGGGGATTATCCCCGCCTGCAAAGAGCAGCCTACGACGAGTCGTTCGACCCTGGGCTCACGACCGAAGGGCTCCCGTCGGCAAGCTCAGGGCTTGAGCCTGTCGAAAGCAGCCGAGTCGAATGTCGAAAAAATCGCTCGATTCCGGTTAATTCAGGGAGATCCTGCAGCTCTTTATTTTACGGTAAAAGCTCTGCCGACTTATTCCCAGAAGGCGTGCGGCCTCTGTCCGGTTCCAGTGCGTCTTCTCCAAGGCCTGCAAGACGGCCCGGCAGTCATCGGCATTTTCCTTTCCGAAGTGGAAAGCCCCTAGTTCGGCGGGAAGATGATCAACACCAATAGTACTTTGATGACAAAGGATGAATGCATGTTCCAACGCATGCTCCAGTTCCCTGACATTTCCCGGCCAGGAATATTCCAAAAATATTTTGTAAACATCATCGGAAACTGCTGTAATTTTTTTGTTTAACTTTTTATTGAACTTTTTAAGGAAATGTTGCACCAAAAGTGGTATATCTTCCCGCCGGTTTCTAAGCGGCGGCAAGTTCAACTCCACCACTTTTAAGCGATAATAAAAATCTTCCCGAAATCTGCCGAGCTTTATCTCTTCACGCAGGTTTTTGCTGGTGGCAGCCAAAACCCGCACATCCACTTTGACGGGGAGTTGAATCCCCAACGCGTTCAAACTCCATTTCCTGAAGAACTCTCAGCAACCGCAACTGCATTCTGGCAGGCATATCACCAATTTCATCCAGGAAAATTGTTCCGCCGTCGGCTCTCTGAAAACGGCCTGTTTTATCGCTCGCCGCTCCGGAAAAGGCGCCTTTAACGTGTCCGAAGAGTTCACTTTCAAGCAGGTTCTCCGATAAAGCCGCCACGTTCACTTTCACCAGGGGCCTGTCTTCAATTGAGCCTCTATAATGGAGCGCTTCGGCGACCAACTCCTTGCCGGTTCCGGTTTCACCGGTAATCAGGACAGTGGTCTTTACATCTGCAAGATCTTCTATGAGAGCATAGATCTCCTGCATTTTGACACTCTTGCCGATTATGTTATGAAGCTGATGACGTTCTCTCAGGTTGCGCTCCAGATCTGTCAGACGGGTTTCGTCTCTGATAACCAAAACCCCACCGGAAAATGCCCCCTGGTGGTTTGAAAGAGGGTATGTATTCAGGTTTACAACCTGCACCGGCTGCTGCTTACAGTTACATTCCAGCCGATGAATTTCCATGGATCGTTTTTCGCGAACGGTTTTTTCAAGGACTTCGATACACTTGCCGCAGCACTGTTTTGTCAGAGAATTCAAAGGTTTTCCGATTACATCCCGTCGGACAAATCCACAAACATCGGTTGCAGCATCATTGATTTCGACGATCGATAAATCCTTATCCACCGTGATGATGGCATCTTTGACACTTTTAAAGATCGCTTCCAGATTCAAACGATATTTTTCTTTTTCCTCTACAAGCGCTTTATGCCGTAAAGCCGCTTTGGCAATGCGCAACAGGGTGTCCTGCAGTACGGGTTTGGGCAGATAGTCAAAGGCGCCCAACCGAACGGCTTCTGAAGCCGTTTCAATCGTCGGAACTCCGGTGATCATCACAACCGGACACTGAGGGTTTCTTTTTTTAACCTGCCGCAATATATCAATTCCTGTTTTACCTTTAAGAACAATGTCAGCGAATATCAGATCAAATTCCGCATGATTCATGGCGACTATTGCTTCATCGTAGTCCCCGGCGGTCACCACCTCATATCCTTCAGCCAAAAGAAATCTTTCCAAGGTAAAACACAGGTTTACCTCATCATCGACAATCAGAATCCTTGCTTTCATTTTTTTCTCCTGCCGGCAGGTCGATAATGACCCGGGTATACTCTCCTTCGTTGCTTTCAATTTTCAGCTTGCCGCCGTGATCGCTGATAATGCCGTGGCCGATACTTAATCCCAGACCGGTGCCGACACCGGCGGGTTTTGTTGTGAAAAAAGGGTCCAGGATATTTTCCATGATCTCGATGGGGATGCCGATGCCCCGGTCTCGAAACGTTACACGTATCCACGGGCGATCGCCATCGTTCACCGTTTCAGCCAGGATTTCAAGGATTTTGTTTTCATGCCCGCCAGGGTATTTCCGGTTAAGGGCATAGCGCGCATTGTTGATGATATTCAAAAAAACCTGTTGAATCTGCTGCATGTGTCCGATGAGAAACGGCAGATCCTCTGGGACCTGTAATTTTAGATCAACCCCGTCCTTTTGCAACTGGGCTTCGGTCAGGGCGAGGGTCTCGGTCATTATTTCACTAATGTTTACGGGATTCTTCAGGCCTTTTCTGGCCCGCGCAAAGGTCAGAAGGCTTCCCACGATGCCCGTGATACGATTTCCTTCCTTCATGATCCGGCCGGCGATATCGCTTTCCAGGCTCTCGGTGGCGCATTCATTGATCAGTACCTGGGCAAGGTTAATCACGCTGTTGATGGGATTGTTGACCTCGTGGGCTACCCCGGCAGCCAGCTCGCCGATGGACGCCAGGTGAGCCGCCCGCATGGATTCTGCCTGGAGAGCTTTTATTTCGGTTTCATCACTGTAAACCGTCACGATTTCCCCGGAAGGCAACTTATATACAAAACTGCCCCGCCATACGGCGATCCTGCTGTCTTTATAGAGGGCCACCGGATGGTGCTCCGGCCGGCCGGCCGCCCACACTCTCTGAAGCACCTCGAACAGCCCGAAAGCCTTCAATTCCGGGAAAATGTCCAGGACACTCCGGCCGATCACGTCCTCTTTTTTGATCTTGTCAATCTGCTCCCCGGATTTATTTAGTTCCATAAATACGAAATTTTCCCCGTCGTCAACGGCCCTAAACACGGCCACTCCGTTTTTGGTGTTTTCCATGATCTGCCGATAGCGGTTCTCGCTCTCCTGGATGGTCTTTTCCGCCATCTGGTGCTCAATAACCTTACGCTTCAATGCCGCGGTTCTATCTTCAACCCGTTGCCGGAGGGTTCTGTTCCAGGTCAGGATGCCGACGGCAAACAGCAGAACAGCCCCGAATCCTACGCCGACACTGATCCAGAACTTTTTGCTTTTCAGCAGGGAATCCCGCTGGAGAGAAATCCATTTTCGGTAGATTTTTTGTTTTTCGTCCGGAGTTATCAGGGCCAGCCCTTTTCCCAGAATGCTGTTGAGTTCCCAATTCCCCTTGGGGGGAGCGAAAGCCAATCTGTAGATAAACCCGGATTCTCCGGCCAAGCGCAGGTTCGTAATCTTTTCCTTTTCAATATTGTACGAGGCAGTAGCGATATTTGCCACCAGGGCATCCACCATGCCGAATGAAACCTTTCTCAACCCGGTTTGGACATCCGGCACGAGGTCCAGATCCATGTCCGGATATATATTGTTGATATAATCGTGGGCGGCATATCTGTAAACCACGGCCACCTTCATTCCCTTGAGATTCTCCATCGTTAGGTTTTGGCGAACATTTTGTCTGACAATAATTACCGCCGGCAGTTCGATGAAGGAACTTGTAAACCGCAAATATTTTTCACGTTGCGGTGTGCGGGAGGCCGCCGTCACCAAATCTATTTGCAGGGTTTTTGCTTTTTCAAGAACCTGCTCCCAATTTTTTAAGCGAACGATCTTAAACCGAATTCCCAGCTTTTTCTCAATGAGTGCCACGAAATCCGCAGCAATTCCCTGGTAATTACCTTTTTCATCATAATATTCCACCGGGGGAAAATCAGGATCCGGAGCAGCCACGATGACGGGATGCGCAACTAACCAATCCTTTTCCTGCTTGCTAAACTGAACGAACGTGCTTCCGCCGGCCCAGCTTTCACCAACAAATACGGAAGTTAATATTACCAGGCTAAGAGTATAGATCCAAAGAATGTATTTTGCTTTTGGGGGGAGCATTGGGTTTCCTTATAGACTTGGCGCTAAATCTTTTTGTTGTTTTTTTATACAGGACAACAGATTTAATGTCAAAAAAACCACTATTTCTGACATCGTCAAATAGTTGATTGGAGGATGGTTCTATCTTCAGCCATTTTGTTGGGTTTCGCTGACAGCTAAAAAATGGCTGGCAAGTAGACTGGTCCGCCAGCTGAGAAACCCAACAAAGGATATAGGAATGCTCAACCCAACCTACGATTAAGCCGTGGCCGATGTCAGAACCAAGCCCATCGATTGGAAAATGGTTGATTAGGAAAATAAAAAAAGTCTGTAGGCGTTCACGGGTTCAAAGGTTCAGGGGTTCAAGGTTCCATTCTCGTCGCTGGACTGCATTTGGGATGCATATTTACGAGAAAAGCGTCAGCTTCGTCAGGTCTAATCCAAAATTTGGAGCCAAATTGGCAATTATTTGGGAAAATGAGCATTTTTAACGAGGACCTCGGGTCTTTAATGCCTTCTTTGTCCTGAACCCGTGAACCGTTACGAAAGTCTCCGACGCATGCAGCAGGGGGGGAGCTTTATGGGTAATAATTCCTTGACAGTTAGGTCGGAAACTGATGTATTAGATATCACAATTATTTACAACATGTATTTCAACCTACGGGGAGATTCAAATAAATGCTGAACACAAAATCACTGCGCGAACAGGTATATGAATACCTAAGAGATGAAATCAGCAATCGAAAACTTCTCCCCGGCGCCACAATAAACATCCACGAGATCAGCCGACAGTTAGGCATTAGCAAAACGCCCCTGCGGGATGCCATCATCCAGCTGAAGATCGAAGGATTTGTAACCATTTTGCCCCGGAGAGGTGTTAACGTTAAAAAAATGACCCTTCAGGAAGTAAAAGATTCCTATGAGATTGTCGGGGCACTTGAGGGATCGGTTATTTTAAATGTTTTCGACAGGATCGGTAAGTCCGCATTTCCAGGCTGGAAAAGACTTAATGCCAGACAAGTAAAAGCCCTCGATCGCAAAGAATATGACAGTTACTATAAATTAAATCTGGATTTTCACAACGTTTTCCTCGACCTTTCCGAAAACGAATCGTTAAAATGTATTGTTGCACCGTACAAACAACGCCTATATGATTTCCCAAGACGAGGGTATATCAAAGAATGGGAGTTGAACAATTGTAAAGAACACGATCAGTTCATTGAATTAATTAAAAAGAAAGATCGACGAGGCGCTGCTATAATCATGAAGGATGTTCACTGGTCCTTCAAGGTCCAAGAAAAATATATCCGCCAATTCTATCCCAACGCCAACGGATTTGGTTGATTTTACGTCTCGGAATTTCTACAACTTATTGGAAATATGGCGTTTTTTCTGGCTATTTTTTTGTAAGCCACGTGGAATGATGGAATAATGGAACAGTGGAATACTGGGTATGGAAAGCGGAAAAAGGTCTATTCTACAAAAAATGTTGCATCTACATTTTTTGATGATACTCATCAGGCATCTATATTTTGCTTTTTGCCCAATAAATTACTCCATCAAAACAAGAAAATCAATGCAATAATATGCGCTTTGAATTCTGTTTTCTTTAAACCCATCATTCCACGATTCCAATATTCCATTATTCCAATTGTGAGCGAAGCGAACTAACTTGTAAGAATAAAAGGAGCCCATCGTGAATGATTTATTCAGCCTGGAACAAAAAGTAGCCATTGTTACCGGAGGTAACGGCGGGATCGGCAAAGGAATCGTGCGGGGGTTTGCATCCATGGGAGCAGATGTTGCCATTGTCGCCCGAAATTCACAGAAAACAGAATCGGCTGTAAACGAGATCCGGCAAGAGTTCGGCATCCGTGCCCTTGGGTTGTTATTTGACGTCACCGACGAAAAAGCGGTTCAACAGATGACTGAAGAAGTTCGCCGGGAATTGGGCCGTATCGATATTCTGGTGAACAATGCCGGCATCAACATTCGCAAAATGCCGCAGGATTACGAAATCTCAGAGTGGGACCAGGTGATGGCCGGAAATCTGCGAAGCGCATTTGTATGTTCCAAGTCGGTCTATCCGACCATGAAGGCCGTCGGTGGCGGAAAAATCATCAACATCGGCTCCATGACCTCTCTTTTCGGCGGCGCTAAATTGGGACCTTACAGCGCCAGCAAGGGTGGCATCGTTCAGATGACCCGCAGCCTGGCCTGTGCCTGGGCTGAGGATAACATCCAGGTCAATGCCATTTTACCCGGCTGGATCAATACCGAACTGACCAAGCAGGCCCGCATAGATATCCCGGGGCTGAATGAAAAAGTGATTGCCAGGACGCCCAACGGAAGATGGGGCGAAACGCAAGAGCTCGAGGGCGCCGCCATTTTTCTGGCAAGCCGGGCTTCTGATTTCGTCACCGGAATTGCCCTGCCGGTGGACGGGGGATTCTCAAGCAATATACTGTAATCAGATTTGCAGCCGGTATTTTGCAAATATGGCATAAATCCAAATTTGCAACCACTTAACCAATCAACCCATCAACGATATCTGGAACTATTAAGAACTGCCGAATACTCTCCGAACTCCTGCAGCCGTTTTTCTGTAATTTTGGCTCGCTGCACCGCTTTTACCGCCTTTTGTTCCGCCTCTCCGGCCTTCTCTTCAACCGCATTTGCATTTTCGGACGCTGTTCTCAATTTATATTTCCAGGATGCTTCGATTTCAGTTTATTCATCGTTCAGGCTTGTGTCAATGCGATTTGAAAGCCGACAGGTATACGTTCAGACCTCGTTGAATAGTTTACTGGTTGAATGGTTGATTAGGTAAATTATAGTCATAATTTCAAAATATTACGATCGTTGTTTAAAAACTTTTCCTTTCTTTTGAAACATGAAATGCTCAATTATTTTGCAAATATGGGATAAATCCATATTTACAACCACTTAACCAGTCAACTAATCAACCAATCAACTATATCTAACGTTTTAGCGCAAACATAACATTTTGATCATCTTACCGTCATCCTACTGTTAACTCCGTACGTTATATTATCCGTAAACAAAGGCCAATTACGGTCAAAACCCAAACAAGGAGAAAAAGTATGAGACAGACATTCAAGTTTACAAGGGTCATCGTGGTTATGGTAATGGTCGGGTTGATTCTGGGTTCCGGCCTGCCGGTGGCAGCGGCATCCCAAAATGTTCCGGTGCGAATGGTGCCGCAAAACTTCAGTGCCCTGGCCGACACGGTCAGCCCGGCGGTGGTTCACATCCGGGTGGAAAAGACCGTCAAGGGCGGCGGACCGGCCTTTCACCCGCGCGGCCAAAACCCGTTTGGCGGCAACGAGCAGTTCAAAGACTTCTTCGGCCGTAATTTCGGACCCCAGCGCCGGCCGGAATTCAAGCGGCCGGCTCAGGGCTCCGGGTTCATCATTGATAAAAGCGGCTATATTGTCACCAACAACCATGTGGTGGAAGGTGCCGACACGATCAAAGTTATCCTCAAAGATGAAACCGAATACGATGCTGAAATTGTCGGGCGTGATCCGGTAACGGATATCGCCCTGATCAAGGTTAAGGCCAAAGGCAATCTGCCCACGGTTTCCCTGGGAAGTTCCGACAACCTCAAAGTGGGTGAGTGGGTCGCAGCCATCGGGAGTCCTTTCGGTTTGCAGCATACCGTGACCGCCGGCATCGTCAGTGCCAAGGGACGGGCGATCGGTTCCGGCCCCTATGATGATTTCATCCAGACCGATGCCTCCATCAACCCGGGCAACAGCGGCGGCCCCCTGATCAATATGCGGGGTGAAGTTGTCGGCATCAACACCATGATTATCGCCGGGGGCAGTGGGATCGGTTTTGCCATTCCCATCGACCTGGCCGAAGGAATCGTCGCCCAGTTGAAAACCAGCGGTGAAGTCACCCGCGGCTGGCTGGGAGTCACCATTCAGGATCTCAAAGGGGATCTGGCGGAGTATTACGGGGTGAAAGGCAAAAGCGGTGTGCTGGTTGCCGGTGTTGTTCCCGGTGATCCTGCGGATCAGGCCGGAATTCAACCCAAGGATATCATTACGGAAATCGACGCAAAAAGGTAACCACCAGCCGGGACCTGACTGCGCTGGCTGCCAAACTGGGTGTCGGTGATACGGCCAGGGTAACGGTTTTGCGCGATGGTCGCCAAAAGAACCTCACCCTTAAAGTCGGTAAAAGACCGATGACCATGGCCGCTGTTTCCGATCAGCAGCGAGCAGAAGGAAAAAGAGGGCGAATACGGCTTTCAGGTGACGGAATTAACACCGGAAATGGCCCGGCGTTTTAATATCAAAGAAACCACGGGTGTCATCGTGGTCGGTGTTGCCCCCAACAGCAGAGCCCAGGCAGCCGGTGTTCAGCAAGGTGATCTCATCATCGAGGTCAACCGCAAAAATGTTGCATCGCTGAAAGATTTCAACAACCTGATCGATCGACATGAGAAGGATGATGCAATCAATTTGCTCGTCAAGCGCATGAATGGCGGATTGATAGTAATTCACCTGGCATAATGTAGAAGACAGAGGGTATTGAATTCGGAAGTGGGAATGCGGAATGCGGAATTAAAGATAAAAGGTGTTGAATTCGGCCTCCGGCCCATAGGGGCCTACGCCTAACCCCGGCGGGAATGCGGAAAATAAGAATAAACGAATATCGAATGATGAATGTTGAAGTAGTGTATTCTGTCTATTTTAAAAAAGACTGAGCAAAGCGATTCCATCCTTGGACATTCTGCGGTTCGATATTCGATATTCTGCGGTTCGCTTTTTTAATTTTGGTGTAGTTTCATACGAGCCCCGCCGCTGGCCAAAAAAGCGGCCAGTTTGATCGAAAAAGAAACTTTTGGGACTCGATTTGGAAATCGGCCGTTGTTGGGTTTCGCATTTCGCTATAATAACGGAAAAATGTAGGTTGGGTTGAGTGCAACGAAACCCAACAAAGCTTGGAGCAGGCTCAACCCAACCTACAAAATGCAATGAATGATATCGCTGCCGTTTTGGCCGTCTTTTTTCAGAATAGACACAAATTGATATTGCCCATCAGGAAAAAACCATTATAATAAGTTAGTTTACGTTTCCCTTTGGGTGCCATTGTTATACTTATCTTTTTGTGCCCGGCCCTCTCGTCGCGGAAAAATATGTACGAGGACCGATGCCAATGTCAATGTTCATATCACTATTATTGCGATGTAACGTTAAGATTAGGAGGGAGATTCCATGCAAAACCCAATACCCGTTTTCAGAATAATTGTGCCGTTTTTGCTGATGTTTTTTCGGATTATTTAAAAAATCTGGAAGAGGAAAAATGATATGTTAAGAATGCTTATCGCTAACATAGTGGTTTCGACCCTGCTGACAGGCAGTCCGGTTTTCTCCGCAACTCTTTTGCCGCCGGCCTATCCGGATATCGATCGCTTGGCTCCCGAAGCCACAGCGCAATTTTTTTTGGCCGCAGATATCACCGACCGTGATGAAGAAGCCAATGTGGGTGATCCGGATGAAAAGGCCAACATCGGTGATCCGGACGAAGAAGCCAATGTGGGTGATCCGGCTGAAGAGGCCAACATAGGTGATCCGGACGAAGAAGCCAATGTGGGTGATCCTAATGAAGAGGCCGACATCGGTGATCCGGACGAAGAAGCCAACATAGGCGATCCGGACGAAAAGGATAGATAACCGTTCACAGGTTCAGGGTTAAGGACAAAGAAGGCATTAAAGACCCGAAGTCCTCGTTGAATAGTTTACTGGTTCACTGGTTGATTAGGTAAATTATAGTTATAATTTCAGTATGTTATGCTTGTTGGAACATGAAATGTCCAATTATTTTGCAAATACGGGATAAATCCATATTTATAACCACTTAACCAATCAACTAATCAACCAATCAACGATATCTGTAATTACTCAATTTGGCTCCAAATTTTGGATTAGGCCTGCCGAAGCTGACGCTTGTTTGTAAATACGCATCCCAAATCCAGTCCAGGGACAAGAATGCAACCTTGAACCCGTGAACGCCTACAAGGAGGATACTATGACCAAAGCCATCAGAATATATGAAACCGGTGGACCCGAAGTTTTGCGCTGGGAGGATGATGATCCCGGCAAACCCGAAGCAGGTGAAGCTTTGGTACGCCATGAGGCCGTGGGCCTGAATTTTATCGATGTCTATCACCGCACCGGGTTGTATCCGTTGCCTTCCTTACCGGCCGTACCGGGACTGGAAGGCGCTGGAATTGTGGAAGACATCGGTGAAGGGGTCTCCGAAGTCGCCGTCGGCGACCGGGTAGCCTACGCCGCAGTTCCGCCCGGGGCCTATGCCGAAATCCGGCGAATTCCGGCGCACCGTTTAGTTAAACTTCCCGGAAGTATCCCCTCCCTCCAGGGAGCGGCCATGATGCTCCAGGGTATGACGGCACGCTATCTTTTAAAGGGTTGCTATGAGGTCAAAAAGGGCGATGTGATCTTGATCCACGCCGCGGCCGGCGGCGTCGGTTCGATTGTCTGCCAGTGGGCAAAACACCTCGGAGCCACTGTGATCGGGACTGCCGGATCGCCGGAAAAGGCCGAGCTCGCCCGCGCTAACGGCTGCGATCATCCTATTTTATACGGCGATGAAGATTTTGCTGCCAAAACACGGGAAATAACCGGCGGCAAGGGTGTGGACGTCGTCTACGATTCCGTCGGCCAGGCAACCTTCATGAAATCATTGGATTGTCTGCGTCCGATGGGTATGCTGGTCTCTTTCGGACAGGCCTCCGGATCGGTTCCTCCCGTTGACCTTTCTGTTCTGGCGGCCAAAGGATCGTTGTTTTTGACCCGCCCCAGTTTGATGACCTATACCGCGAAGCGGGAGGACCTGCTGGCGCATGCGCAGATTTGTTTGCAGTCGTGCTAAGCGGTGTCGGTCAAAATTGAGGTCAAGCAAACCTATCCGCTGGCAGAGACCGCCCGGGCCCATCGAGATCTGGAAGCTCGTAAAACCACCGGATCCACTATTTTGATTCCGGGTTAACTTGAAAGTATAGGAATTTCCATTTTTTAGACAGGATAGACAGGATAAAAATAGAAAAAAATCTTGTTAATCCTGTCAAAAAAAGTCCCGCCACAGGCGGCTAAGTTCATGCCTCTCGAAAAGACGCAAAAACACTGAATAATTTCAAATAGTTTTAAAATGTTGTCTGATACCATACTAATTTTCTATGATATTGGTTGACATCCTATAAAAATTCCGGCATAAAAGCCTCCTTATTATTTTTTTTCATCTTGCAATTTGCTGAACAATTTAAATCAATAAAAATTTGCGCCTAAGAATCGGGGGTGTACGCGGTTAAGGGGAAAAAAATAAATGGAGGTTTTTACAGAATGACTGAAGATGCAATCAAAATTGGCGGCAATAAAAAAAGCATGTTCATAGACAAGGTTAAGGAAATCCTGCCGGATGGCGGCAACCTGAACCTTTGTCTGACCTGCGGTGCCTGTTCTTCCGGATGCCCGGCAACGGGTCTGGAGGACATGGACCCAAGGAAGTTTTTACGCATGGCAGCCCTTGGCATGGATGATGAGCTTCTCAATTCTGATTGGGCCTGGATGTGTACTTTGTGTATGCGGTGTGTTTATGTCTGTCCGATGAAAATAGATATCCCGCAGCTGGTATTCAATGTCAGAAAAAACAGGCCAAGGGATAAACGGCCCAAGGGCATTTTAGGCTCCTGTGATATGGCCCTCAAAAGCGATACCTGCAGTGCCATGGGGGCTTCTGAGGAAGATTTCCGTTTTGTGGTGGAGGATGTGCTGGAGGAGGTCCAACAGATCCAACCCGGTTTTGAAAACCTAAAAGCGCCCATCAACAAGGAAGGCGCCGAATATTTTTTGAATCAAAATTCCCGTGAGCCGGTAACCGAGCCGGATGAAATGGTGCCTCTGTGGAAGATACTCCACACTGTCGACTGTGACTGGACTTACGGCACTAAAGGGTGGGCCGCCGAAAATTACTGCCTTTTTATGGCAGATCTTGATAACTGGGAAAAAATCGTGCGCACAAAGGCCAAAGCCGTCGACGATCTGGGCTGCAAGTACTGGCTCAATACGGAATGAGGGCACGAAATGTTCGCAGTCCGGGTCGGACTGAAAAAATTCAATATTCCCCACAACTTTGAGATTGAAAGCATCATCACACTGTATGCCCGATGGATCCGGGAAGGCAAACTCAAGGTCAACCCCGCTTGGAACAAGGAACGCAAAATTAAGTTCACCATTCAGGATCCGTGCCAGCTGGTTCGCAAGACTTTCGGCGAACCCATGGCTGATGACCTGCGCTTCGTGACCAAAGCCGTGGTCGGAGAAGAAAATTTCGTTGACATGACGCCCAACCGCTCAAATAACTACTGCTGCGGCGGCGGGGGCGGTTTCCTCCAAAACGGCATGCCTGAGGCCCGACGAGCTTTTGGCAAGCTTAAAGCCGATCAGATATTGGCCACCGGCGCTTCATATTGCATCACCGCGTGTCACAATTGCCACGCACAGATACACGACCTCAGCGAGTATTACGAAGGTGGGTGGCATAACGTTCACCTCTGGACACTGATCTGCCTGTCCATGGGTATTCTGGGAGAAAATGAACGCGAGTATCTGGGAGATGATCTGAAAGATGTGGATGTGTTGTATTCAAAAGAGGAGGAATAAAGGAAACCGTTCACAGGTTCAGGGTTCAACGTTCAGCCCGCCCTGGTGCGACTTATAAGATCATATTACGGTCCGTGTCAGGTTCCCAAATATGAATCTAAATAATTGAGCAACGTAAAGTCAGGTCTGGGCCAGGGGGTTAAGGACAAAGAAAGCATTAAAGACCCGGCTGCTGCCCAGCCGGGTTTTTCTTTGATTGCAAATCTTTTTAACTATGAGCTTTCAACTTCCCAGCTTCCCAGCCTCCCACCTTCTCAGCTTCCCAGCGTCTCAGCTTCCCACCTTCCCACCTTCTCAGCTTCTCATCTTCCCAGCGTCTCAGCTTCCCACCTTCTCAGCTTCCCACCTTCCATGCTTCCCAGCTTCCCAATTCCAAACCATCATGCTGCCCTCGACAGCTTCACCGCACACACCTTAAACTCCGGGATGCCGGAAATTGGATCCAGCGCGGCGTTGGTCAGTCGGTTGGCGGCCGCCGCGGCGAAATGAAACGGTATAAATACCGTTCCGGAAACCGCCTTTGTAGAAATTTTGATTTTTGCCTGGATATTTCCTCTGCGCGATGCGATATCCACAATGGACCCGTCCTTCACGTCATATTTACCGGCATCACGAGAAGAAATTTCTACAAAGCACTCCGGTGCGATCTCATTTAACCCCTCGGTTTTCATGGTCATGGTACCGGTGTGGTACTGATATAGCAGACGTCCGGTAGTCAGGTACATCGGGTATTCATCATCGGCACTTTCGGCCGGTGGAATGTATTCGATCCCGTTAAAGACGCCCTTGCCGCTGGTAAACTGTTCCCGGTGTAAAATGGGCGTTCCGGGATGCTCGGCCGTCGGACAGGGCCAGTGAATTCCTTCATACTCGATACGATCGTAGGTAATACCGGCGTATGACGGTGTTACCCGGGAAATTTCCTCCATGATCTGACGGCTGTTCTCATAGGTCATCGGATATCCCATCCGATTGGCAATTTCACAGATAATTTTCCAATCATCCCATGCCTGACCGGGTGGTTCCACTGCTTTTCGCACCCGCTGCACCCGTCTTTCGGTATTGGCAAATGTTCCGTCTTTTTCAGCATAGCAAGCCGACGGCAAAACGACGTCCGCTATTTCGGCGGTTTCCGTCAAAAATATATCCTGCACCACCAGAAAGTCTAAATTGTCGATGCTCTTTTCGCAATGATTCAAATCAGGATCGGAAACCAGCGGATTTTCTCCGATAATGTAAAGGGCCTTGAGTTTGCCGTCATGGGCCGCCGGTATCATCTGGGTTACTTTCAGGCCGGGTTGATCCGGCAGTTCGTCCACCCCCCAGGCCTGTTCCATTTTTTGACGCGCAGCCGGGTCAATCACCTTCTGGTATCCGCTGTATACGTCCGGCAGACCGCCGAAATCGCAAGCGCCCTGGACGTTGTTCTGTCCCCGCAGCGGGTTGACACCACCGCCTTCAATCCCCAAATTGCCGCAGAGCATGGCCAGGTTGGCCAGGGACTTTACATTATCCGTACCGGTGGTGTGCTGGGTGATTCCCATGCAATAAAGAATGCTGCCGCGTTCAGCGCCGGCATAAAGACGGGCGGCTTCAACGATCTGCCGGGCCGGAATCCCGCTAATTTCCTCTACAAATTCAGGGGTAAATTTTTCGACCACCCTTTTGACTTCTTCAAAACCCACGGTACGGCTTTCAACATACTCTTTGGCGTGCAGGTTTTCCTGAATAATGACATGCATCATTCCGTTGATCCAGGCGACATCGGTGCCCAGATTCTGGCGCAACCACATATCCGCATAGCGTGTGATTTTGATGCGCCTTGGATCAACGACAATCAGTTGGGTTCCTTTTTGGGTTACCGCCCGTTTGACAAAGCTGGACAAAACCGGGTGGTTTTCGGTGGTGTTGGATCCGGTGATCAGTATGACATCCGCTTTTTCAATACAGGCGATGGTATTGGTCATGGCACCACTGCCGAAAGCTGCGGCCAGACCGGCCACAGTGGAAGAATGTCAGAGCCGGGCGCAGTGATCCACGTTGTTGGTTTTAAGCACTGCCCGGGCAAATTTCTGAGCAATGTAATTTTCCTCGTTGGTGATTCTGGCCGACGTCAACACACCAATGCTGTCGGGACCAAATTCGGTTTTGATGTCACCCAACTTGCGAGCGACCAGATCAAGGGCCTCTTCCCAGGAGGCTTCTCTGAATTCACCGTTTTCTTTAATCAACGGAGCGGTCAGGCGATCGGGGGAGCCGATAAAATCGTAGCCGAATCTGCCCTTGACACACAGACTGCCGTAATTGGGGGCAACGTCCTGAACTCCACTGATCTTAACTACCCGGCCATCTTTTGCATGGAGGTAAAGCTGGCAACCGACACCGCAATAAGTGCAAGTGGTGCGCACCTTTTTGGTTTCCCAGGGCCGCACCTGGTAGCGGGCATCTTTTTCGACAAGAGCACCCACCGGACAGGCCTGCACGCATTCTCCGCAAAAAACACAATCAGAATCCTTGTAGGGGCGGTCACCGGCTGCGATGATCTTGGTGCTTGCACCGCGATAACCGTAGTGGATGGCTTGATTGACCTGGACTTCGTTGCAGGCCTGCACACATCGGCCGCACTGGATACAGCGCGAAAAATCGCGCACAATAAACGGATTGACCGTCTCCATCGGATAGGGTGTCTCGGTGGGATCAAATCGTTCAGCATTTACCTGATAGCGAAAGGCCAGATCCTGCAGCTTGCAGTCCCCCCAGACCGGACACAATTCGGCGGTATCTTCAGTCTGCTGCGCTTTCATCTGAAATTCGGTCCAGTTGTTGCCGGCAGATCCGCTCACCGCACAGTTGTGATTGCCCGATGAAAGCAACAGCTGGAGAACCATGCGCCGGGCCGTGATTACTTTGGCGGACTCGGTGCGCACGACCATATTGTTGGCAGCCGGTGCAGCACAGGAAGCGACCAGACTGCGGGCACCTTCAACCTCGACAACACAAACCCGGCAGGCACCGGTAGGGGTTGCCCCTTTCAGATGACAGAGTGTCGGGACATCGATACTATTGCGTCGCGCGACATCAAGAATGCTCTCTCCGGGTTCAAAAGAAAATTCATTCCCATTGATAATAATAATGTTTTGAAGGTCCATGTCGGTTTATATGCTCCCTAACCCGGACAAGCCGGAATTGACTATTGAATATTTAAGGACAAAGAAGGCATTAAAGAAACGTGAAAGCAATTTCATAGCCACATCACGTCGCACTCTCCGATGCGTAGGCTACGAGCCGGAGGCCAGGGCAGGCTTGAACCCCTGAACCTTTGAACCCGTGAACCCCTATGATCTATCCTTGTACCTGATACACCATTTTTTGTCAATTCGGTTTCTTCCCCAAGCTGCAAAATGAAACAGCTTGTCCACAAAGGGGAATGATGGGATCTGTTTGCATGCATCTTGTGCACGAACAATATTTCCGATGAATCTATTGAAGTCGTAATGAAATATGTTGCGAATACATAACGTTACTTACAAACAATAGCAATAAGCTTGTAGGTCAGGTTGCGCCGTGAGGCGTTACCTGACGAATAAGGATATCAAACCTTTTCTTCCATCCTGGAGACTACCAACAACTGATACAGATAAACCCCGCAAACAGCACCAAAGATATCGGCAATCACATCCGCAACCTCGGCGTCTCGAAAAGGCACAAAATATTGGTGGATTTCATCGCTGAGGCCGTAAAGAGATGCAGAAACCACACTCAACAGCATCAGCATTTGCATGTTGTCTTTGATCCTCAGGGTTTGGTAAGCCCGGTAGAATAGGATTCCCATGATTCCATAAGCAGCAAAATGAAGCGCCTTGTCGACAAATGGAAATGAAGGGATCTGTTCCGGAGAAGGATGGGCGGACTGAATATAAATCAACAGACAATATAGGATAAGCGGAAGCCAGTATAATACAAAACGCTTACCCGGTCCTAATACCTTATGTACGGTAAATGCCGTATCTACATTTTTTTCAGTAATAGATTCCTCTCTTTTTTGGCAAAGTTTAAATTTTATGTTCTTTTTTTGTGCCTTCGTGTCTTAGTGGCTGAGCTTTTGCATTACCATAAGCCGGTTGCCGGTGAGCGACAAACTAGCCTAAAACCCGGTCGTCGGTCGCCTTTTGCCGAACGAAACTTCACAGGGCGCGTTTTTGGTGACGTGTTTTTCCAACTTTTTACACCATAAGGACTGAAATGTCCGGCAACTGCCATCCAGCGCATCCATTCTGGCAAAATCAGCATGTCCGCATTGCAGATCACAAAAACTGATTTTACTGGTCGTCACGCCTGCGTTTTTAGTCATTTAATATACCGTTTTTGTGACATTAGACAGGATTAACAGGATCGTCAGGATAGAACGGCCTTCGGCCGAAGGACGTCTCGCCCCAGGCGAAAAAAGAATCCACAATATCCTGTAAATCCTGTCTAATAATAAAAAAGCATAAGATCGAATCCATTCCAAATCCAAACCCACTCAACGAATCAACCATTCAATTATATAGAGCCTTAACGAAAAGTACATTTTTTGGTAGGTTGGGTAGAGCCCCATCGATAATGTTGGGTTTCGTACCTCTACCCAACCTACGAAAATCAGGCATCCGCCGGGACATGATCTCAAGGGGCGAAACCCAACAAATCTAATTCGCCTGGTTTTCGTTCAACTATTATATAGCTCGGCCATTGAAACGATCCAAATTTATCCTATGAAACTTACGAAGTAACAGCGAAGCGTATTTCATTGGGACGATCCCGCAAAAAGAGGAATGGATTCTTATTTAAAAAAAGCAGTAGACAGGATTAACAGGATCGTCAGGATAGAACGGCCTTCGGCCGAAAGAGGTCTCGCCGCAGGCGAAAAAAGAATCCACAATATCCTGTAAATCCTGTCTAATAATAAAAAAAAACATAAGATCGAATCCATTCCAAATCCAAACCATCTAAACGAACTCAAAATTCCAAAGAAAGCTTCCGGTTACGAATATGGCAAAGCACCGTATTCAGAAAAGTTTCGTGAGAAACCCCGTATCTGACCTTCCCGTCCAGGGTCCTCACCGAAAGTGTTGAAGCCTCTTTTTCCTTGCCGCCGATGGTGAGGATTATGGGAATATATTGCAATTGGGCCTCACGCACTTTTTTGTTCAAACTTTCCGTCCGGCTGTCGATCTCAACTCGCAGTCCCGCATTTTTCAGGATTGCCAGCACTTCATTGGCATACGGCACCAGATCATCGTTGATCGGCAGGATAATGGCCTGCAACGGCGACAGCCATAAAGGAAACTTGCCGGCAA